>Ga0134128_10008175_pt1 | contig 12596 bp, 13 predicted proteins | sample KB31754_FD_96462 | JGI IMG/M metagenome (GOLD analysis project Ga0134128, IMG submission 96462) | Terrestrial soil microbial communities with excess Nitrogen fertilizer from Kellogg Biological Station, Michigan, USA - KB3-175-4 | ecosystem: Environmental > Terrestrial > Soil > Unclassified ...
CACCAGCACGGGCCATAGCGAGTGGCGCAGCTCGACAGAGTGGCTGTAGATGCGGTGAAACGCCTCCCACATAATCCACGCGCACGAAATGAACATCAACCCGGCTTCCACAAACGCGGAAATGTTCTCCACCTTGCCGTGGCCGTATGTGTGGTCTTCGTCGGCGGGCTTGTCGGCCACGCGGACGGAAAAGAACGTGAGCGCGGCGCCAGCCAGATCCAGGGCGGAATGCGCCGCATCGGATAGCACGCCGAGCGAACCAGAGAAGAGTCCCGCGGCGATTTTGAGCAGCGTGAGGACCGTCGCTGCCAGCATGGAACCGAGCGCCACGCGGCGCTTCATCGCCGAGCTTTCAGACACGCTTTGTGCGCCGGAACTCATGCCGATTCAGGTTACTCCGCACCGCGCCGCGCGGTATACAGGCCGGCGATGCCGAAGGTGTAGGGACGCCACGCCGCATCGCGATAGCCGCATTCCCCCATCAGGCGCACCATTTCCGCCGGCGGGGGGAATTTGCCCACCGAGGTTAGCAGATAGCTATACGGGCCGTCTTTACCGCAGATGAGCCGGCCAATCCAGGGCAGCACGCGGCGAAAGTACACCGCGTACGCCTTGCCCACCAGCCCGCCCGGTTCGCTGAATTCGAGAATGCCCAGCCGGCCTCCGGGCTTGAGCACGCGATGGAACTCGCGCAGGCCGGCCTAATAGTTCGCAAGGTTGCGAAAACCAAAAGCGGTGACAACAAGGTCCAGCGAGCTGCTGCGCAGCGGAAGGTGGAGCGCGTCGGCTTCGAGCGCGATGGCCCCGCGGCCGCTGAACTTGCGCGCCCCGCGTTGCAGCATCGCGTGGGCGAAATCGGCGGCCAACACCGGACGCGCTCCGGCGGGCCGATGCCGCAGCAAAGCCATCGTCATATCACCGGTGCCGCAGCAGATGTCCAGAATTGCCGCCTCCGGATCGCCCAGAGTGGAGCGGAACGCGCGCGCGGTGCGCCGCCACCATAGCCGGTCGACGTTGGCCGAGAGCACATGGTTCAGCAGATCGTAGCGCGGCGCAATGGAGTTGAACATCTGCCGCACGGCGGTCGCCGCGCTCTGCTCGTCTTGCGCGCCCGCTGGTTGTGCGCCCGAGGCGGGCATCACGCGTGCCTTTCAGCCGCACGGGCCAGCATGTAAGCAGCGGCGGCTTCCAGTTCGGCCGCGGTCACGTCCTCCACCACGCCGGCATCGCCAATGCCCACGGGAAGCACAAACCGCCGCACTCCGCCCACGTTCTTCTTGTCGGCGCCCGACGCTGCCACCAGCTTTGCGGCACGCACTTTGAGCGGTGGCAGAGGCCCGTACAGGTGAATCAAACTCTCCAGGCGCTCGGCTTGACGGCTGCTGATGGTGCCGCGCCTCTGGGCGAGCTGCAGGGCAGCGATCATGCCCCACCCCACGGCCTCTCCATGCAGCAGCACTTTGTAGCGCGTCACCTGCTCAATGGCGTGGCCTAGCGTATGACCGAAATTGAGAATCATGCGCAGGCCGCTCTCGCGCTCGTCGCGATTGACGACGTCGGCCTTCATGCGAACGGATGCGGCGATCACCTTCTCAAGAGCGCGCGCATCGCGGCCCAGGATCTCGTCTACATGCTCTTCCATGAAGCGCACCAGCGTGCGATCCCGAATGATGCCGGCCTTCACGCTTTCCATCAGGCCGGCGCGCAGCTCGCGTCCGGGCAGCGTGCCCAGCACATCGATATCGGCGAACACGGCCAGCGGATGATGAAAGCTGCCGACAAGGTTCTTGCCTTCAGGAAGGTTCACGCCGGTCTTGCCGCCAATAGACGAGTCGACCTGTGAAAGAAACGTGGTAGGCACCTGCACGTAACGAATGCCGCGCATGAAGATCGCGGCCACAAATCCGCCCACGTCGCCCACAATGCCGCCGCCGAATGCGATGACAAGGGAAGAGCGATCGCCGCCCGCGCTCACCACCTGGCGAGTGAGCTTTTCCACGCTCGAGAAAGTCTTGTGCTTTTCGCCGGGCGGCAGGAAGAGCGCGATAGGCGGATCTGCGAACGAGGCACAGAACGCCTCGCCCCACAGGGCCCAGATTTCCGGCGAGGTGAGCACGAAGATGCGCCGCGGAAGGCGCCCTGCGACGCGCTGCACGCGCGGCGAAAGCGAAGCGAGAAGCCCGGCTCCGACAAATACGTCGTACCGTGCCGATGGGATGTCTACTCGTATGGTCTGCACGCTGCCTTTATCGTAAAGCAGCAGACACGCCCGCCATCGCTAGGCCGTGCCGGAACCTGTGGCCCGGGGGGACTCGTCGCTTTCGCTTCCGCAATAGAAACTGGAATAGAGATCGCGAATTGTGCCGTAGCACTCGCATGACACCTGCTCCAGGCCCGCCGGATCGGAGAGCGTGATGCGGCCCCGGCTATAGTGAATCAGCCCTTTCCGCTGCAGTTCGCCGGCGGCGGCCGTCACCGTGGTTCGGCGTGCCCCCAGCATCACAGCGAGGAATTCCTGCGTGATATAGAACGTGTCGCTTTCCGTGCGGTCGCGCACCATCAGTAGCCAGCGCGCCAGCCGCGGCTCAGCTTCGTGCAGGCGATTGCATCCGGCCAGCTGGCCAAAAATCGCGCTCTGGCTTTGCACGCCGCGCAGCACGCAGTCGCGCAACTCGGCGTTCTCACGGAACTCCTTCTGCAATTCGTTGAACGGGATGCGCAGCGCCGTGCTCTCCATCTGTGCAATGCAGCGGTTGGGAATCTGCGCATCGCCCAGCAGGTGAAAGCTCTCCACAATTCCTTCGCGGCCCCACAGGCCGATTTCGGTGCTGCCGCCGTTTGACATCGACATCACAATCGACGCTACGCCGGAAGTCAAAAAGTGAGCGTATTTAGGAGTCTCGTCCGCCTCGTACAGGATCTCTCTTGGACCCAGTGTGACGGTACGCATCCGCGCCAGTAAGGAGGCGCGATAACTCGGTGAAAGTGCTGCGAGCAGCAGATTCGATGGCTGAGAAACCATTGAGAAATTCTTCCAATTATTCATCATGTGCAGACGACCCGAACCACGAAGAGATTCGATGCAGTTTCTGCACTGAAGGGAGTGTGGTACCGATTTCCGAAAAGCGATTATTTCATTCAGAATCAAAGAAATATGTCCTTTAGTGGACATAGGTATAGCTTTTATGCATATAGCTCCTGGAACCGGTCCGCGAATGGACTCGACCGTACGATTCGCGGCATCTGCCGACAAACTCGATCGAGAGTCGTCCCGGTATGTTCGGAGTCTCGTCCGGGCCTGGCAGCAACAAACAAAAGTGGTATTCGCAGCGGCTCGAGGAGCGATTGAGAGTTTCGAGCCGGCAACCGTGACCCTTGGGATGGACCCTTTGGCAAATGCCTGAACTGCGGCGGCGCCGTTTCTGTGGGCCACCCCTGTGTAAGTGGGACGCGCAAAATTGACGCAGGGTTAGCTTGTAGCGGCGCGTGTTAGTGAAGAAATGCTTGTGTCAGCGACTGACTTAATCCGCGGAGAGCGGACTCTCCGGCAATGTCGCCCCATCATTGGGGCTCAGTCGCCTCCGTCGCGCATAGCCCCATGCCTGCGCGATCAGCACGATCCCGATGCACGCGGCAATCACGCTGTCGAATGGCAGTTTCTGCTTTTCGATAATGAGATAGCCGATGGCGTGGGCCGCGGCCAGGGCAATCACGAAGTAATTCCATCGCTGGATGCGCTTCCACGATTGCTTACCAAGCCGGCGCAGCGACCAGTCATTTGATGTGGCCAGCACACAGGCGAGAAGCAGCACGCAAAGGGCGCCGGTGTAGTTGGCGAAGCCGAAAATATCGTGGCGTATTCCGTGATGGTGTTCCTGCGGCGAGTAGACGTAATAGAGCCACGGACGCCCGCGCAGATGCACGCATTGTCCCACCGCGGTGTGCGCGATGCTCAGGATGCCTGCCCAGATGCCGATGTCCCGGCGCAGATCGCTGGAAAGGGGATTCGCGCGGCGGCGAATCACGTTCCAGGGGCCGATCACGAGCGTTATCACCAACAGAACCAGCGCGGGATACGCGGTGCAAAAACTAAGACGGGTCACAACGTCCGGGTACGGACGCGTGAAATACAGCGCCGCTGCGAATGCCGTGGAGAGGCCAAAAAGCGCCAGGTGGTGGCGCAAAAGACGATGGCGGCTACGCTGATGAGACAGAAAGACCATGGGTTCCCGAAAAGGCAGAATAGCACCGTGCGCGAGAGCCCCGGCCCGCTTTGATAGCCTCGAAGCAATGGACGATGGGGCGCAGTATGACTTTCTGGTGATGGGCGCGGGCGTAGCCGGATTACGGGCCGCGCTGGAACTTGCCGCGCAGGGCAACGTTCTGGTGGTCACCAAGGAGTCGGTGAGCGAATCGAATACGCATTACGCGCAGGGCGGCATCGCAGTGGCAGAACCGGAGCCTGATGAAATTTCCCTGCACCTCGATGACACGGTGCGCGCGGGAGACGGGCTGGTGTATCGCCCGGCGGCCGAAGTCCTGGTGAACGAAGGCCCGCAGCGTGTCGCTGAGCTTATCGAGTGGGGTACGCGCTTCGACCAGCAGAACGGCCATCTGATGCGCACGCGCGAAGCCGCGCATTCCCTGCCGCGCATCCTCCATGCCAACGGCGACGCCACCGGCGCGGAGATCAGCCGCTCTCTCGCGGCAATGGCGCGAGCCCACGGCCGCATTCGCTTTGCCGAGTGGACGTCTGTCACCGGCCTGGTTACTGCAGACGGCTCCGTCGCCGGCGCCGACCTGCTCGACGGCGATGCCCAAGTCCTGCGTGTGCGGGCACGGACGGTGCTGATTGCCGCAGGCGGCGCGGGCCAGGTGTATTCCGACACCACGAATCCTGCGGTGGCAACCGGCGATGGAATCGCCCTCGCTGCCGAAGCTGGCGCCGAACTCGCAGACATGGAGTTCTACCAGTTTCATCCCACGGCATTCGCAATGGCAGGCGCGCCCAGGTTCCTGCTGTCAGAGGCCCTGCGCGGCGAAGGCGCGTACCTGCGCAACCATCGCGGCGAACGCTTCATGGAACGCTACGATTCCCGTCTCGAACTCGCCCCACGAGACGTGGTGGCCCGCGCCGTGGCGCGCGAAGCCATGGCCGAGCAGCCGGATGAACCGCGCCCGGTCTACCTCGACATGCGGCACATCACCGGCATGGACCTGCACAAGCGCTTTCCGGGAATCAGCGCGTTCCTCGCGAAGTACGGCCTCGACCTGCACCGCGACCTGATCCCGGTGCGGCCTGCCGCCCACTACCTGATGGGCGGCGTCAAAACCGACTTGGACGGGCACACTACCGTGAAGGGCCTCTACGCAGCGGGCGAAGCGGCTTGCACCGGCGTGCACGGCGCCAACCGGCTCGCGTCCAACTCGCTCTTGGAAGGCCTTGTGTTCGGCGCCCGTGCTGCAAAGGCCATGATTGCCGACGCGCCCACTTTGGCCCATGCAACGGAACCCGCGGACGCGCGCAGCGCTATGTCGGTGCAACAACAATCGCGCCTGGAAGATTCCATTGCCGGCCTTCAGCGCAGTATGTGGAGAAACGCCGGATTGTTGCGCAACCGCACGGCCCTCATGCAGGCCCTCGTCGATGCCAAAGCCTGCGCAGCAAACACGGCGCAGATTGCTGCGCAGGGCGCGCAGAGCCGGCGCTTATTTGAGGCGCGCGCAATGAGCCGCGTGGCGCAGGCCATTGTCCACTCGGCTCTGGCTCGCACTGAGAGCCGTGGCGCGCATTTCCGCACCGACTACCCGCAGCACGATGATGCCCATTTCCGCCGGCACTCGATCTACGGCCGGAAGGCGGACGTTGTCTTCGAATCCTGGTAGCCCCCGGGCATTCACAGCGCGAGTACTCGCTGCCGCGTCAGACTATGGCTCGCAGGGTACAGGCTGTGAACTGTGAACTACGACCTGTGAACTCCAACCTACTGACAACTGAAAACTGACAACTGAAAACTGCCCTTACGGCACGGCCACAATCGCCGTCGCCTGCACTGGGTCCGTTCCTGTTGCCGCTGTCGCGCCCGCATTCAACTTGCCGCTGGTTGTCGCATCGAATGTGTAAGTGCTCAGGTCGGGGCTGCTGTTGGAGTTGGAGGAATTGACTGCCAGCAAGTAAGTCTTCGTGTTGTCCTCCGCCAGCCCCGCCGTGCCCACCCCTGCACCGATGGTGTTGATGAGCGTACCCAGCGAATACACCCCGCCGCTCGATACGACCGGGTATCCGCTGATGTTGCCGTTGCCGCTGCCGCTCACCGCCTTGTTGGCCACATAAACGAAATTTCCATCAGGGGTAGGCAGAATCGCGGATGGCCCCGTGCCGCCCGTTGGATATGGCGAGCCGGAAACCTCCTTGATGCTGCTGTTGCTGCCAATCGTGAACACGCGCAGGCCGCCGGTCTGCGTTCCGCTTACCGCAGCCGTCTCCGACACATAAAGGAGCCGGTTGCTCGGGTCCACCGCGACCGCCGTAGCGCCTCCAGACGAGCTCTTGGCTGCGATACGTGCGCCAGTGCCGAATGGATTCGCGGTGCTTGCGGCCGTAAACGGAATCACCTCAGTGCCGCCGAGACCCATGGCCACGAAGACATAAGGATTGGTGGCGCTGCCCGGAGACGAAACGATCTGGGTCAGGATGGTGTTCGGCAGGTTGAACGTCTGCAGAGACCGCGTGCTATCGAGGATGCCGGTCGACGCGGAAACGGGAAGAGCGGTCAACACGCCGCTTCCGCTGATGGATTCAAGGAGCCACGAACCCGATCCGTCCACTGCCATCGAGGTCGGCAAGTCCGAACTGATCGCCTGGCTGGTATTGAGCAGCGTGAGAGCGCCGCTGGAGCTGATGCTGTAGACAAATACGCCGCCGCCTGTGCTCACGTAAAGGAACCCGCCGTTCGGAGAAATCGCCATCGCCAGCGGCACGGCAGCGAACGTCGTAGACCCGTTAGTGACTGCCGTAGGCGTGGTCGATCCCTGGGCGAAGGCGAACCCTGCCACCTGCTGCCGGCCTTGGTTCAGCACATAAAACACCCCGCTTGCGCTGCCGCCGCCACCGCCGCCCCCGTTAATGGGCGGGTCCCAGAATCCTTTGCACCCGGTGAGCAGTGCCACTGCCGCCAGGCCCACCTGTGCCCACCTCAGGCATCTCATGCACCGCTCCTTCGCATGCCTCCCCCGTCCACCATCAGGACGGGGTCCGGCAGAACAGTCCAGCCTACCGCGTGAGCAGACATTCTGTCTCTGCGGTGACCCGGCATGCTGTCAACATCTTGGACGCACTCGGGCCGGCATCCGCTCAGGCTCGGTGTCAGGCGCCGGTCACATCCGGCTGAGCGCCGGCTCGGCTGCCATCGCACTTTGCGCCGCCACGCCATCCAGCACGGTTCCGATCGCGTGAATCACAGCGGCCACACGAACCACCGCAACCACCAGCTCCTCAGTGGCTCCCTTGTCGCGCACCACCTTCTCATGCGAACTCACGCATTTGCCGCACGCGTTGATCGCTGAAACCGCCAGCGACCACAGCTCGAAATCCACCTCTTGCACCCCGTGTCCGCGCAAAGCGTTCATGCGCAGCCGTGCCGGCATGGTGGAATACTTTTCGTTTTCGCTCAGGTGGTGGAAGCGGTAGAATACGTTGTTCATGCTCATCACCGCCGCGGCAGCCTGTGCCGCCTCAAGTGCCTGTGCGCTCAGGTGCCCGCCCGCAGCCTCCAGCACAGCCGACGTTAGTCCGGCGCTCCGCGTGGCAATCGCGGACACCACCAGCGTGCCCCAGAGCTGCTGCTCAGTCAGTTCGCTGTTGTTGCGCACCAGCGTGGAGTAGTTCAGCTTCAGGTCCCGCGCATAAGAAGGAAGCGTATCGATAACTGCATCAAGATTCATAAAGTGCTCTCCGAAACTACGTCAGGCGAATGCGATTATGTGACAAAGCGAATCAGGGACAGGGTGAAGATGAAACTCATTCTTCACCCTGTCCCTCTTGCCTGTTCCCTGTACCCTGTCTTTACGCGTGGATCGTCTCTTCGCCCTTCGTCCAGTTGCACGGGCACAGCTCATCCGTCTGCAGCGCGTCCAGCACGCGCAGCACTTCCTGCGGATTGCGGCCGACCGAAAGATCCGTCATATATACGAATCGGATGATCCCCTGCGGATCCACCAGGAACGTCGCGCGCTGCGCAACTCCGGCCTTCAGGTCCAGGATCCCGAGCTGCTCGCACAAATCCCGCTTGATGTCGCTCAGCATGGGATACGGCAGATCCTTCAGGTCGGCATGGTTGTTGCGCCACGCCAGGTGCACGTACTCGGAATCGATGCTGCAACCCAGAATCTGGCAGTCGCGATCCTGGAACTCGCGGTTCAACTTACCAAAGCCCGCAATCTCCGTGGGACAAACAAAGGTGAAGTCCTTGGGCCAGAAAAAGAACAGCTTCCACTTGCCTTCGTAGCTCTGGTCGGTAATGGTTTGGAATGCTTTCTTCTGGTCGGTACTGACGGTAGCCGTAAGTTCGAACGAGGGAAACTTTTCTCCAACAGTAAGCATGGATAACTCCTTAAAAAAGTTGTGGGTTAGCTCCGATTGACGCGAGGGCGAAGTACGGCCTCGCCGTCATTTGTGAAAATGAGGCCGATTTTGCCGCGATGAAGGTCAAGTCACTTAAGAGATGCGCCGGCGCGCCGAAAGATGCGTTATCCGCTCGCGCTCAAAAGAGGAGACGGTCTTCCGGGAGCACCGGCGTGCAATCCTTTGTGGGTCCAAAGGTTCGGTGGGTGCGTTAACGGCTCGCGCCGGCGCCGTTCGAAGACTGCTGCCCGTTATTTTCCATTCCGATGGCCAGTGCCAGTTGTGTTCCCTGGTGGAGCTTCACGTCATCTTTCTTTGTGCTGACGAAAACGCCGGAATTCTGGCTGTTTATGTTGCTGTGCAAGTCAACACCGTTGATGGCGCCGATCTGGTCCACCTTCAGGGTGTGTGCATTCCCCTCCGAGTTTGCTGTGTTCGGCCACAGCGTGCCCGTGTCCATGTTGGGAGAGCCGTACCCGTTGAACTCCTTCGGCGGGAAAACCTCCATGATCGTCGCGCGAACAGGGACCGTGTTTCCCTCCTTCGTCTTCGCCTGGGTAAATCGCAGGGCAAGCTTTGACGTCCCGCTCTGGTTCATATCGTCGCTTGCCACCTGTCCCATGAGCATGCTGCCCTTGGGCAGGTCTGTGCCGTTGGCAAGATGCACCGTGCTCTCCAGCTTCGCTTCAAACTGCGATCCTTGATGTGCCGATTTGGCGTCCAGCGTATGGCTCAGCGCAACTACTCCGCGCACCATCCCGTTCGCTTCCGGTTGATTGGTTGAGCTTTTGGCATTCTCCGCCGTTTGCTGGGTGTTTTGGTTTTCCTGAGTGTTCTGGGCCACCGCCTGGCCGGCCCACACAAAGGCCAGTGACAGGGTCGCGACTGAAATTCCTTTCGCTAATCCGTGTTTCATTGCCCGACTCCTCGACGAACAGTTCTGCGGAGTTTTCCAATGTGACTTCCCCCGGAAAACCCCTAAAGCGCTAGAGGGCCGAACCGAGCGCTCAGGTTGTCTTCGCATTGGGACGCGTACCGCTTCGTGCAGCTTGAACTTCGCTCAGGACTTCCGAGCCCGCCACACCAGCCGTGCCGCCACAAGGTCCTCAACCGCCATGCCAACGGATTTGAACAGGATGCGGCCATTTGGACGCTCGAACCCTCCCGGCCCGTTCTGAAGCTGGCTCACAATCTCGCCGATCTCCGCCCGCACCCGCGCGCCCGATAGCACAATGTCTCCGGCCTCTCGCTCCGCCGCCTGCCGCGATTCGGCCACCACGAAGCTCGAAAGCACAGCCTCATCGTCCAGTTCCCGAAGCTGCGCACCCACCGCCCCCACCGCAATCACCAGCGCATCCGGCTTGAGCCACCGGCCACTCAGGATCGGAGTAGGGGATGCGGTCGCGGTGAGCACCACGTCGGCAGCAGCGGCGTCTTCAATCCGCGTCGCGCGCAAATTGTTGGGGTGCCCCAGGTCTCGATTTTGAGACCTGGGAAACGAGGACACATCCCGGGCCAGCCGCTCTGCCTTCTCAGGAGTTCGGTTCCAGATCCGCACATCCGCGAGCCCTGGCCGCACCATCCGCAGAGCCTGCAGGTGCGAACGTGCCTGTACCCCGGCTCCCAGAATCCCCAGGCTCCGCACATCGGGCCTCGCCAGCGCATCCAGTGCCACTGCGGAAACCGCCGCTGTGCGCATTTCTGTGATCAGCCGGCCATCCATCAGCGCCAGCGGCTCGCCCGTGGTGCGGCTGAGCAGCTCGATCGCCGCCATATGCGTGTGCAATCCCACGCTGGGGTCGAGTTCGGCGTTGCCACGGAAGAACGTCACGGTTTTTACGCCCATGACGTCGCCATAAACAACCGGCATCACCGCAAACCAGCCGTTGTTCGCTCCCTCGGTGTGATTGGAACGCAGGATCATCCGCGGCGGCTGATCCACCGCTCCCGCGGAGAAGTCGATCAGCGCCTGGCGGATCGCCGGAATCAGAGCCTCGTAGGTGAGCAGCTCTCGGACTTCGTCTTCAGCGATATACATGGACGAGATCAGGGTATACTGCGCATCGTGCCGGAGCGATCGTGACTGTCGCCGTATTCTCCCCCTGGCTCGCAATGCGGATTGTACTGTGGATCAGGCAGTGAATCTTCCGGGAACGGGAATCAGTTTGGCCGGGTACCATTGGACCCTTTTCCCCGTCGAAATCGCTCATCCACCGGCTTGCGCCCCTTGAATCCCGATTCCAGCGTGTGCCAGTGCTCAATGGCGGCCTCGCCCATCCGCCAGCACAGCAGCACCACCGTGTCATCGAGCTTGAAAGGGAAGTCCAGCAGGCCTGATTCCAGATCCTTCACCTGCACGCCGATGGAGTCGATTTCTGCGATGCTTTCCCGCACCCGCTCCAGGTGCGATTCCATCTCCGCGCGCTGCTGCACCACTGCCCCGATATCGACCTTCATGCCCCCGGAAAGGTATATGCGGCGGCTCAACTCGCCCAGCCTGGACTCCACATCCTGGGCTGCCTGCTTGCCCGCCAGCGCGCGCTTCAGCAGCGCCTCCAGCACCGGCAACAGAGATTGCGCTTCATCAAGGGTGAAAGTCTTCATAGGCGTTCTATCTATAGGATACGAAAATTCAGCGAACCGTGAACAGGAGCGGCCCGGCAGGCCATTGCTCGCGTATTTGAGCCCCGGCGAAGAGACGTTCAACAACAGAACCCGTCTCTAGGTATCATCCGACTCCGGTTCGGTGAATTTCAGCTCGTTTCCGAAATCATCCTTCACCCGAAAATCGCGATTGCCCCACGGCTTGCGCTCGATCGTCTGGCTGAAGCGCACTCCGCGCTCGCCGAAGTCCTCGAACAACTCGGCAAGATCCTGCGTAAACAAATGCACTCCTGTGGGAGCCGCGCGGCGTTGCCGATCCTCGAACAGGTGAAGAGCGATTCCATCACGCTCTACGATTGCGTAGTCGGGCTGTGCGCGGCTAACCAGTTCGAATCCGAGCCGTTCATAGAACGCGATGGCGGCCGTCAGATTGGCAGCCGGCAACTCAGGGGCTATGCGGGAAATCCGCGCCATGACACCCTCTTTCGGCATGACTGACAACTACGAACTATGAACTATGAACTATGAACTGCGAACTATGAATTACGAACTCGCCACTTCCAGCATCCGGTCCAGCGCCACCCGCGCCCACTGCTTCACATTCCGCCGCACCTTGATCTGGTTCACCACCCGCCCTTCCACCAGGTTTTCCAGAGCCCAGCAAAGGTGCTGCGGAGTAATCCGGAACATGGTGGTGCACAGGCACCCGGTGTCATCGAGCGTGATGACTTTCTTGCCCTTGTCGGCAACCCGCTTGGCCAACCGGTTCACCAGGTGGATCTCCGTGCCGATCGCGAACATCGTGCCCTCCGGCGCTTCTTCCACAATCTTGATCAGGCGCTCGGTCGAGCCCAACGCGTCGGCCTTCTGGCACACCTCCAGGCGGCATTCGGGATGCACAATTACCTGGATGTCCGGGTACTTTGCACGAACCGCGTCCACATGGCTCGGCAGGAATCGCTGATGAACCGAGCAGTGGCCCTTCCACAGAATCACCCGGCTGGCCTCGAACGCTGCCCTGGTCTGCCCGCCCTGCAGCGGACCAAGCTGAACTGCCCAGGGATCCCAAACCACCATCTGCTCCAGCGGGATGCCCATGGCATAGCCGGTATTACGCCCGAGATGCTGGTCCGGCAGGAACAGAATTCGCTTGCCGCGCTGGAACGCCCATTCGAAGGCCGCTCGCGCATTTGAACTGGTGCAAACCAGCCCGCCGTGCTCGCCGCAGAACGCCTTGATGGCGGCCGTCGAATTCATATAGGTCAGCGGGACCAGGTCCTCGGTAAGCCCCATCCGCTCGAGCGCCTCCCAGCAGGCCTCAACTTGCGAAATCTCCGCCATATCGGCCATGGAGCAGCCGGCGTTCAGG
>Ga0134128_10008176_pt1 | contig 12595 bp, 11 predicted proteins | sample KB31754_FD_96462 | JGI IMG/M metagenome (GOLD analysis project Ga0134128, IMG submission 96462) | Terrestrial soil microbial communities with excess Nitrogen fertilizer from Kellogg Biological Station, Michigan, USA - KB3-175-4 | ecosystem: Environmental > Terrestrial > Soil > Unclassified ...
ATGTTGGAACGCGTATTCATGCCTGTTTCCCTGCAAAGTGAATCCAGGGCCGCGCGTTGCGATCGGCGACCTGGAATGCCCTGATTTCGTCGTCGCGCTGCAATGTCAGCGCGACCTCGTCCAATCCCTTCAACAGCCCGGCGCGGCGGCGCGGGTCGATCTCGAAACGATGCGTCTTGCCGTTCGGCGAGGTGATCGTCTGTGCTTCCAGATCGATGCCGATCTTGCCGGCGCCTTGCATCTCTTCGACCTCGGCGGCGAGACCGTCGACGATCTTCTTGTCGACGATGATCGGCAGGATGCCATTCTGGAAACAATTGGCGAAGAAGATGTCGCCAAAGCCGGAGCCGATCACCGCGCGGATGCCGCGTTCCTGCAATGCCCACACCGCGCCTTCGCGGGAGGAGCCGCAGCCGAAATTGGGCCCGGTGACGAGGATCTCCGCCTCGCGATAGGGCTCGCGGTTGAGGATGAATTCGGGGTTTTCCGATCCATCCGGCAAATAGCGCAGCGAGCCGAACGCCCATTTGCCGAGCGTGCCGCGAATGCCGTTACCGACCAACCGCTCGATGCGAATGATCACGTCGGTGTCGATGTTGGTCCGCATGATCGGAGCGGCGGTGGCGCTGAGTTTTGTAAAGGGTTTTGGCATTTCAGCGCTCCATCGTCCGCACGTCGGTGATCGAGCCTGCGATGGCGGCCGCAGCCGCGCTCGCCGGACTGGCGAGGTGAGTGCGCGCGCGCGGCCCCTGCCGACCAATAAAATTGCGGTTGGAGGTCGAGACCGAGCGCTGCCCGGGCGCCACCACCTCGCCGTTGGCGGCAAGGCACATCGAGCAGCCGGGCTCGCGCCACTCGAAGCCGGCTTCGGTGAACAGCTTGTCGAGCCCTTCGGCCACCGCGTCGCGCTTGACGGTTTCCGAGCCCGGCACCACCCAGGCACGGACACCCGGCGCAACCTTGCGGCCGCGCGCCACTTCCGCCGCCGCGCGCAGATCGCTGAGCCGGCTGTTGGTGCAGGAGCCGATAAAGACCCAATCGACCGGCGTGCCGGCGATCGGCGCACCCGCCTTCAGGCCCATATAGTCGAGCGCGGTTTCCAGCGCCGCGCGCCGCGCCGGATCGTCGATTGTCTTGGGATCGGGAATGTTGCCGTCGACGCCGATGACGTGCTCGGGGCTGATACCCCAGGTCACCTGCGGCTTTATCTTCGTGACGTCGATCGTGATTTCCTTGTCGAACACGGCGTTGGCGTCGCTCGGCAACTGTTTCCATGCCTTGAGCGCCTGCTCCCACATCGCGCCTTGCGGCGCGTAAGGACGTCCCTTGACGTAGTCGTAGGTTTTCTCATCGGGCGCCACCATGCCCATCTTGGCGCCGAACTCGATCGAGAGGTTGCAGATGGTAAAGCGTCCTTCGACCGGAAGGTCGCGGATCGCACTGCCGGCATATTCGACGGCATAGCCGGTGCCGGCCGCGACGCCGGCGTGGCCGATCAAGGCGAGGATCATGTCCTTGGCGGTGACGCCGAGCGGCAGCTTGCCCTCGAACCTGACCCGCATGGTTTTGGGACGGCGCTGGATCAGCGCCTGCGTCGCCAGCACATGGGTCAGTTCGCTGGAGCCGATGCCGAACGCCAGCGCGCCGAGCCCGCCATGGGTGCAGGTATGGCTGTCGCCGCAGACAATGAGGCTGCCGGGAAGGCTCAACCCCAGTTCAGGCCCGATGACATGGACGATGCCCTGGCCGGGCTGGTCGACGTCGAACAACCGGATGCCGCTCGCCGAGGTCTCGACCCGCAGCGACGCCAGCAATTCCAGCCCGATCTTGCTGGTGCCGGCGCGGCCCGGCGCCGACGAGATTGCATGGTCGGGCGTCGCGAAGATCAGCTCCGGGCTATGGACGGCGAGATTGCGGCTCTTGAGGTCGAGCAGGCCGCGCGAGCCGCCGAGATCGTGCAGCAGATGACGGTCGACATGCAGCAGGTCGGTATCGTCGCTGACTTTGAAAATGACATGCTGGTCCCAGATCTTGTCCAGCATGGTACGGCCGGGTTGTTCCAACGCAGATCCTCCCTTTCGGCTGACAATGCCGGCGGCCTGCACCGCTGACGCCGTTTGGCACGGCTTGTATTCCCAGTTCTTATCCTGGCATCAAAGCACAGCAGGTCACCCCCCGGCTAGGGCCGGATACGGCAGGTGCCGGCTGCAAAATCGGCCCAGCGGCGCGCCGCGCGTGGGCAGGTTTCACCTTTAAGTGACACTTTCCGCCCGCGATCCGGAAATATTATCGCCACACGGATGTTTCCTATTCCGAGTGTCAGACCCCCGGAGAGATGCGCGATGCCGACCGCCGCCTTGAAGCCGAAGGCCGCTTTGGTATCGCTGGCAACCTCGCTACCTCCCCACGTGCTGTTGCAAAAGGACGTCCTCGCCGCGGCGTGGGAGGTGTTCGGCTCGCGGCTGCCGCAGTTCGAAACCCTGTCGAGCATCTTCTCCAACACCGGGATCATCAAGCGGCACGGGGTAAAGCCGTTCGAATGGTATCTCGAACGGCGCGGCTGGCCGGAACGAACAAAAGCCTTTCTCGAAGGCGCCGAGGCGCTGTTCATCGACGCGGCTGAAAAGGCGCTGGCGGGCGCGCAGCTCACCGGCGCCGACATCGATACCGTGGTGACGGTTTGCTCGACCGGGATCGCAACGCCGAGCCTGGAGGCGCGGGTCGCCGGCCGCCTGGGATTCCGCTCCGACGTCAGCCGCGTGCCCGTGTTCGGCCTCGGCTGCGCCGGCGGCGTCTCGGGCCTGTCGATCGCATCGCGTCTCGCCGAGGCGCGGCCGGGCAGCAACGTGCTGCTGGTCGCGGTCGAACTCTGCTCGCTGGCGATTCGGCTCGATGAACTGACCAAGGCCAATATCGTCGCCACCAGCCTGTTCGGCGACGGGGCCGCCGCGATGATTTTACGGGCCGGCGATGGCGGCGCGACGACCATCGAAAATTCCGGCGAACATCTGTGGCCTGACACGCTCGGCATCATGGGCTGGAACGTCGATCCCGAAGGTTTTGGGGTGATTTTTCAGCGCACCATTCCGGATTTCGTCACTGAAAACCTCAATCCGGCGGTGACGCAGATCCTCGCCAAGATGGGGCTGACGGCGGCCGACATCGACCGCTTCATCTGCCACCCCGGCGGCGCGCGGGTCATCACGGCGCTGGAAACCGCATTGGCGCTGCACCAGGGCGCGCTCGATCATGAGCGGCAGGTGATATCAGACTGCGGCAACATGTCGGCGCCGACCGTGCTGTTCGTGCTGGAGCGCGCCCGCACCGCCGGCCTGCCGCCGCGTTCGCTGCTCACCGCGCTCGGCCCCGGTTTTACCGCAAGCTGCGTCGCGCTGCGGCACGCCGCTTGACCACCGCCGAACTCATTCTAGCGCTCGTCACGCTGCAGCGAACCGGCGAGCTGGTATTCGCCCAGCGCAATACAAGCCGGCTGCTGGCGCGCGGCGCCATCGAGCTCGCGTCCGGGCATTATCCCTTGATCGTCGCCGTGCATGCCGCCTGGCTGATCTCGCTGTGGTGGTTCGGACACGATCAGGACGTCAACATAACAGCGCTTGCTGCCTATCTCGTCTTGCAATGCCTTCGCGTCTGGGTGTTCTGGACGCTGGGTTCGCGATGGACCACCCGGATCGTCGTGGTGCCAGGAGAAACGTTGGTGTCGACCGGCCCCTACCGTTTTCTGTCGCATCCGAACTACGCCGTGGTCGTTGGCGAGATCGCGGTGTTGCCACTGGTGTTTTACCTTCCGCTGATTGCTGCCATCTTCTCCATTGTCAACGCCGCCACGCTGGCGATCCGCATCCGCGCCGAGAACCGTGCGCTCGCGGCGTCGCGGCAGACGACGATCGCCGGAACGTCATGAATCCGCCCGACGAGGCACATCGGCCCGGTGTAGCCATCTGGCTCGGCTTTATCCTGATGTGCCTCGGCATGTTCATGGCGATCCTCGATATCCAGGTGGTCGCCACCTCGCTGCCGACCATCCAGCATGCGCTGGCGATCGCGCCCGATACGATCAGCTGGATTCAGACCACCTATCTGATCGCCGAGATCATCGCGATCCCGCTGACGGGCTGGCTGACGCGGGTGATGACCCTGCGATGGCTGTTCGCCGCCGCGGTGACGCTGTTTACGCTCGCTTCGGTCGGCTGCGCGTTCAGCAGCGGCCTTGCGATGCTGCTCGGCTTTCGCGCGCTGCAGGGTTTTGCCGGCGGCACGCTGATCCCCGCGGTGTTCTCCGCCGTGTTCCTGCTGTTTCCGCTGCGGCTGCACCCGGTCGCCACGACGCTGGCCGGCATCATGGCGGTGCTGGCGCCGACCATGGGACCGGTGGTCGGCGGCTGGATCACCGAAACCTACTCATGGCACTGGCTGTTCCTGATCAATGTGATCCCCGGCATCATCGTGGCGTCCGCCACGCCTTTCCTGCTGCCACGGCACAAGGCCAACCTCGCCGACCTCACCACGCTCGACGCGGTCTCGCTCGTCTTGATGGCGATTGCGCTGGCGAGCCTCGAAATCGCGCTAAAGCAAGCGCCCCAATATGGCTGGTTGTCGCCGTCCAGCGGGCTGTTGCTGCTGCTGGCCATCGCCGCGGCAATCGTGTTCGCGGTGCGAACGCTGAAGGCCGCCCATCCCGTGGTCGATCTGTCGACGCTGGCGCTGCGGCCGTTTGCGATCAGCTGCGGCTTGAGTTTCTGCCTCGGCGTCGGGCTATACGGCTCGGTCTATCTGATGCCGGTGTTTCTGGCTTTTGTCCGCCGCCATGACGCGTTCGAGATCGGCACCATCATGCTGGTCACCGGCGCGGCGCAACTGGTGGCCGCGCCGATCGCGGGCCTGATGGAACGCCGCTACGACCCGCGATGGCAGTCGGCGGCCGGCTTCGGCCTGTTTGCGATCGGGCTCGGCTTGAGCGCATTTCAAAGCCGGGTCGCGGATTTCGACGAGATGTTCTGGCCGCAAATCGTGCGCGGCATCGCCATCATGTTCTGCCTGCTGCCGCCGACCCGGCTGGCGCTCGGCGCGCTGACGGCGGCCCAGGTGCCCGACGCCAGCGGGCTGTTCAATCTGATGCGCAATCTCGGCGGCGCGATCGGCATCGCGCTGATCGACACCATCCTCTACGGCCGCACCGCCGGACACGCCGAAACGCTGCGCGACCGGCTGCTGGCCGGCGACGTCACGGCCGCGCAAGCGATCGGCCTCGACGTGCATTTGTTCACCCACCCGCCTGCCGACGCGACGCAAGCAACGATCGAGGCCTATGTTCGCCCGATGGTCGAACGCGCCGCGTTCGCGCTCAGCACCAACGAGGCCTGGGCGCTATTGGCCGGCGTCGCCCTGATCGCGCTGTTGCTGGTGCCGTTCGCCGGCGCGCCGCCGGATGCAGCTTCGCGCAAACCCGCTCTAGATGGAAACGGTCACTGAGTCATACGGCGGCAAAACCGCGTCCTTCGGATTGGTGCTCGGATCGGGTACCGTCACATAGTCCAGGGTGATGTCCTTCTTGGTTACCGTGATCCTCAGATAGCCGTGGTCGGAATCGTTGAAGTTCTCCAGCATTTCCGGCTCGCCCTGGATCTGGATCGGGAATTTGTTCGCGGCCTTGGCGTCCTGGAATACCTTGCCGAGCACATGGAGCCGTTGTTTGTAGCCGCCCGCGCCGGCGACGATGAAGGGGACATTCTTCTTGTCATAAAGCGGTGCCGAGAAACGCTGATAGTCGTGAACGTGTCCGGTCAGCACGACGTCCGGCGCCCGCTTCGCCCTGGTGCAACAATCGTCCAGGAAGGATTTCAGGCGGGTGCTGCCGGGGTGAGAACCGTAAGCCGAATAGATCGGATGATGAATCGCCAGGATGATCGGCAGCGATTTATCCGCGGTCTGGAGTTCGGAAATGAACCACTGCCTCTGCGTATCACCGACCTGCCCGCCTTCCGGACAGTTGCTGTACATGCCGATGATCGTGACCAGTGGTGTGTTAAGGGTCCAGAACACGTTGGGCTGTGTCATGGTACGGCGAGGTGCATCCCGGTTATCCGGACTGATCACCGCCGACTGCGAACAGAAATTCCGGACGAAGGCCTGCAGACTGGTCTCGCCTGTGGCCGGGTTGACGTCGCCATCATGATTGCCCGGAATGGCGACGATCGGCGCTGGATATATCAGATAGGGCTCGTAGAATTCGGGCCAGTAATTGGCGCCCTCACCGTCGTAATAGACGACGTCGCCGAGGTGATAGAAGAAGGAGGGCCGATCGGCGGGATCCGGTACGCCGGCGAAATCACATTCCATGAAACGCGTGACGCCGTCGATATAGGTGGACGTCGTGACACCGCCGGTATCCCCGACCGAATGGAACACCAATTTGCCGGACTGCTCGATCGTCGTCATCATGTCTTGATGGATGATCGCATCGAGGTTCATTCGATAGGGCGGCAGGCCCGGCGGAGTTGGCAGATCCCGCCACGGCTGCGGCGGATTTTTGTCCGGATCGATGATCGTGTGAAATCCTGGGGGCACCTTGTTGGGCGCGAAGGCGTGTCCATGGGGCGACTTCGGCAAACTCTGATGATGCGCCTCCAAATCCGTTTGCGTAAGTACGGTAGGGCCCGTGGACGCAACTGTCGGCCGTGAGGTTCGCTTCGATGTCGTTTGCCTTGATGCAACTTTTTTTGCGGATTTCTTCGCCATTGCCTAATTCCTTGTGCGATCAGGACGGCCCCATCGGTCACAATATTTGACCGCGGTCTCGATCGAAGGCCGTTAATGGCCTCGCCGGCCGCCTGGATGAAATTCCAACGTCAGCCAAATGAACCGGTCACACCTTAGGGTTGTTTTCCGTGAAAGAAAACCCGCATCTGACAATTTCGCACCGGGACGATTTGCCCTTGGGGCGAGCCTGGCGCGCGGCCCGGACAAACCGTCGTAACGCAGCCCGGGACAGCGCACGTTGGGACCGGCAAACATCCGTCAGGCCAGCCTGACCCGCGGCTCCGGTCGGCCGACCGCGCCGACATCGAGCACAAAGGTGCGGCCATGATCGGGATCGGCGGCCCTCGCCTGCTCGTCCATGCCCTCATGGGCCGAGGTGACGAGCAGCCGGTCAAAATCCCGGCCGACAAATACCGGGCAACTCGGCTGCAGCGCCGGGACGCGGATGCTGCGCACGCGCGATCCCGTGGGCGTGTAGGCGTCGATGCAGCGGCCGCCCCAGCGCGCATTCCAGATCAGGCCGCTGGAATCGACCACGGCGCCATCGAGACTGCCGGCCTGGCCGCGATGGTCGTAGAGCGCCGCGGGATCTCCTGTCGACGCAGCGGTCAGGGGGTCAACCGCGACGCGATACAGAATACCTTCGTGGCTGTCAGTGAAATAAGCAGTCGCGCCATCGAGCGAGAAACAGATGGCGTTGGGCACGCTGATCCCGGCATAGAGCCGGCTCAACTCGCCGCGATGAAAGCGATAGATCGCGCCGGCGCCCGGCTCGGCGTTGCGGCCCATGGTGCCGATCCACAGCGCGCCGCAGGGATGCACGCGGCCATCATTGGAGCGGGTCGCGGCATTGTCGGCCTCGAGCGCGGTGTGCAGCGTCAGTCGGCCATCCCTGAGGTCACGGACGTAAAGACCGTTTTCGGCAGCGAGCAGCTGATGCGCATCGTCGATGAAAGCAACCATGCTCGCCATCACCGGCAGCGCATGCGCCGTGACCTCGCCAGTTGCGAGATCGGCCTCAAGCAAATCGCGCTCAAGAATGTCGACCCACCAGGCGGTATCGGTCGCCGCATCGTAGCCGGGACCCTCGCCGAGATGGCAACGCCGGTCATGCAGGACCGTGGTGGCGACCTGCTCGAACCGATCCTCCATGGCAGTTCCTCTCAGTCCGCGGAAAAACGGTAGCGCGAGCCATGACGATAGCTCTCACCGGGATCGAGCCGCGCCGACGGATAGTCGGGATGGTTCGGCGTGTCCGGATAATGCTGCGGCTCGAGGCACAGCGCGTCGAACCGGCGATGCGCGCGGCCGTATTTGCCGATTACACTGCCATCGAGGAAATTGCCGGAATAGAATTGCACGCCGGGCTGATCGGTCCACAGTTCCATGGCGCGGCCCGAGGAAGGGTCTTCGACCCGCGCCGCCAGCCGCGGTTCGCGCGCAACGCCGCCGCGCAGGCAGAAATTATGGTCATAGCCCTGCCTGATCCGAAGCTGCCCGTCGGCATCGCCGATCCGCGCACCGACGCGATGCATCTGCCGAAAATCGAACGGCGTCGCCTCGACGTTTGCCGGCGCGCCCAGCGGAATGCCGCCGGGAGTGACCGGCAAATAATCATCGGCTGCGATCATGAGGCGATGATCGAGAATGCCGCCGCCTGCTTCCACGCCCGCGAGGTTGAAAAAACTGTGGTTGGTCAGGTTGACCACGGTCGGCTTGTCGGTCACGGCAGAATAGGCGACCGAAAGCTCCATACCGCCTGAAATGCTATAGGTGATATCGGTCTTGAACTCGCCGGGATAACCCTCCTCGCCGTCGGCGCTGACATAGGACAGCGTCACGAACGGCGCCGGATTTTCACCCATGGCGGCGATGGTCCACGGCTTGCGATCGAACCCGCTGAGCCCGCCATGCAGCGCGTTGGCGCCGTCGTTGGTCGGCAGTTGAAAGCGTCTGCCGTCGAGTTCGAATTGGCCGTTCGCAATCCGGTTGGCATAGCGGCCGATGGTGGCGCCCAGAAAACGTCGAACCGCGAGATAGCCTTCGAGGTCGTCGCGGCCGAGCACGACGTCGGCGAGGCGTCCGGCGCGATCGGGCACAAAGATGGACTGGATGGCCGCGCCATAGCCGATCACGCGCGCCTCAAAGCCATGGGCGCCATGGAGTCGAATGATTTCGATCGCGGTGCCGTCGGGCAGATGGCCGAAAACCTCGCGCACGACTTTGGCCGGTTGCACCACGCTCGGTCCTCGCAAGCTCAATCTTCAAAAGGCTCGACGTCGCGGCGACGGCCGAGCATGAAGGCGTCGGCGACATGGACCAGCGGCGACAGGTCGACGTCGGAAACGCCATTGGCGATCAATTCGGCGAAGTGGCGGTAGAGCGCCGGGTATTCCGCCTTGTCGCCATCGACCAGCGTGCGTTCACCATGGATCAGGCGGCGGCCGCCGGCACCGAGCGTCAGCCGCCCGGCATCGGTCTCGATGTGCATATGCCAGATCTGCGGACCGGTCTGACGCCAGTCGAACTCGGCGCGGATCGGCACTCCGGCCTCGTCGGAAAAACTCAGATCGGCCGCGATCGGCGCGGCGCGGTTCTTCGGAAACGACAGTTCCGAACGGGCAAGGAAAAACGGGCGCGGCAGGATCCGCGTCATGATCGAGAGCGCGTTGATACCGGGATCGAACACGCCGACCCCGCCCGGCTCCCAGATCCAGGCCTGGCGCGGATGCCAGACCCTGACGTCTTCCTTCCATTCCACCGCGACGGATTTGATCTCGCGATCGGCGAGAAAAGCCCGTGCCGGCTCGACCGCGGGCGCGAAGCGGGAATGCCAGGCCGCAAACAGCGTTCGTCCGGCCTGGCGGGCCGCCGCGATCAATGGCGTCAACTCGCTGATGGTCGCGCCCGGCGGCTTTTCCAGCAGCACGTGCTTGCCGGCCTGCAACGCCGCGGCCGCCATCGCGTGACGCGCCTGCGGCGGCGTACAGATCGCCACCGCGTCGATCCTGTGTTTGCCGGCGAGCATGTCGTCGAGCGTCCTGAAATGCGCGACGCCCTCGATCGAGGCATGCGGGTCTGCGACCGCGGCCAACTCGACCCCCTCGGTGTCCGCCAGCGCGGGAACGTGCTGGTCCCGGGCGATTTTTCCGGCACCGACGAGGGCGACACGAATGGCTGTCACGGCAGCTTACTTCCGCATTCGAGTAATCGCACCGAGGATACTATTTTCCCCATCTCAACACCAGCGGCCCGAGGCGACTCGCGATCTCGATCAAGCCCGATCGAACGGAAGGATGCAACGGCTGCAGCGGAAGACGCACGGTTTCATGCTTGATAACTCCGCCTTCCTTCATCAGCGTCTTGCAGGCGATCAGGCCGCATTGGCGGTTTTCGTAGTTGATCAGCGGCAGCCAGCGCTCGTAGGCCTCGACCGCCTGCGCGCGGCGTCCGAGGAAAAACGCATCGGTGATCTGCCGGATGCCGTCGGGGTAGCCGCCGCCGGTCATCGCGCCGGTCGCGCCCGCGTCGAGATCGGCCATCAGGGTGATGGCCTCCTCGCCGTCCCATGGCCCCTCGATGGCGTCACCGCCGAGCGCGATCAATTCGCGCAATTTGCTCGCCGCCTGCGGCGTCTCGATCTTGAAATAGGCGATGTTCTCCAGCTCGCGCGCCATCCGCGCCAGGAACGCCGCCGTGAGCGGCGTGCCGGCCACCGGCGCGTCCTGGATCATGACCGGGATCGAGACCGCCTCCGACACCGCGCGGAAAAACTGGTAGATCGCGGCTTCGCCGACCCGGATGGTGGCGCCGTGATAGGGCGGCATCACCATCACCATGGCAGCCCCCGCGTCCTGCGCGCGCCGCGAACGCTCGGCGCAGATATGCGAGGCGAAATGCGTGGTCGTGACGATGACCGGGACCCGGCCGGCGACATGATGCAGCACCGCGTCCAGCACCTGGTCGCGCTCGGCATCGGTCAGCACGAACTGCTCGGAGAAATTGGCGAGGATGCAGAGCCCCTGCGAACCGGCATCGATCATGCAATCGACGGCGCGCTTCTGGCCGTCAAGGTCGAGCCGGCCGTCAGCATCGAAGATCGTCGGCACGACCGGGAAGACGCCCTTGTAAGGCCGCTTTGTTTGGGAGTTCGCCATCGTCACCTCCTCTTTTTGCATTCAATCGGCCGCGCCATGGCGGCGCAGGCCGTTATAGATCACGCTGGTCATCGCCGTAGCCGCTCCTTCCGGGTCGCGCGCGGCGATGGCCTCGACGATCTGCTCGTGGGTGGCGAGCGTAACCTCGCGCTCCTTTTCCTCGGTCGGCGCGCTGAGCCGGAACGAGGCGCGCAACGCGGCCTCGATCACGGCGCCGATCGAGCGCATGAAGGGATTGCCCGAGACGGTTGCGACATCGAGATGCAGCCGCAGATCCGCGTCGGCAAATTCCAGCGTGTCGGAAGCAAAGCTGCGCATTCTCGCGACACTTTCACGCAGCGTCGCGATCGACTCATCCGGCCGGCGCTCGGCGGCCAGCGCCGCGGCGCGCGGCTCCACGGCCAGGCGGATGTCGGCGAGATCGCGCAGGAAACGCTTGTCGATCCCGGCCTCGAGGTGCCAGCCGAGCACGTCCGGATCGAACATGTTCCAGGCCGAGCGTTCCCTGACCCTGGTGCCGACGCCGGCCTTGGAGTTGAGCAGGCCTTTGGCGGACAGCGTCTTGACGCTTTCGCGCAACACCGTGCGCGAAACGTCGAACATCGCGGTCAGTTCGGCATCGCGCGGCAGTGAGGTGCCTTCCGGATAGCGCCCGGCGACGATATCGAGGCCGATGGTGCGGGTTACTTCCAACTGGCTGGAATGGCCGCGGCCTGGCGGAATCACGACGAGAGGGGAGATCATGGCTTTGCCTCGGGGGTTAGGCTGGTCGGCCGCTTGGCGAGCCGCACCAGGATCTGCTGAAAGCCGATGAACGCGAACAGCAGGAAGCCGGTCACGATCTTGGTCCACCAGCTCGACAGCGTGCCGTCGAAAGTGATGTAGGTCTGGATCAGGCCCTGGATCAAAAGGCCCATCAGGGTGCCGAACATGAAGCCGGCGCCGCCGGTCAACAGCGTGCCGCCGATCACGACAGCGGCGATGGTGTCGAGCTCGACGCCGACCGCCGATAGCGCGTAGCCGGCGGCGGTGTAGAACGAGAACACGATGCCGGACAGGCCCGCCAGAAAGCTCGACAGCATGTAGACCCGCACGATGGTCGGCGCGACGCGAACGCCCATCAGCGCGGTCGATTGCCGGCTGCCGCCGAGCGCATAGACGTTGGTGCCGAACCGGGTGAAATGCAGCAGCACCGCGCCGACGACGAAGACCGCGAGCATGACGTCGGCGATCAACGGCAGGCGGCCGCCGCCCGGCAGGATGATCGTGAGCTTGCCGATATCGGTATAGAGCGGCGCGTTGATCGGGATCGATTCCGTCGACATCAGGAAGGCGGCGCCGCGCGCCAAGAACATCCCGGCCAGCGTGACGATGAAGGCCGGCATTTCGAAATAATGGATTACCGCGCCCATCGCCGCGCCGAACAGCACGCAGATCACCAGCACGATGGCAAAGGCAAGCAACGGCGGAATGCCGAGCCGTCCGATTGCAATCGCGAGGAACACGGTGGTGAAGCCGATCACCGAGCCGACCGACAGGTCGATGCCGCCGGAGATGATGACAAAGGTCATGCCGACCGCAACGATGCCGAGAAAGGCATTGTCGGTCAGGAGATTGGCGACCACGCGCGTCGAGGCGAAATGCGGAAATTGCAGCGAGCA
>Ga0134128_10008178_pt1 | contig 12595 bp, 8 predicted proteins | sample KB31754_FD_96462 | JGI IMG/M metagenome (GOLD analysis project Ga0134128, IMG submission 96462) | Terrestrial soil microbial communities with excess Nitrogen fertilizer from Kellogg Biological Station, Michigan, USA - KB3-175-4 | ecosystem: Environmental > Terrestrial > Soil > Unclassified ...
CAGCCGAGGTTGGCTGAATACACCCCCACGCCCGCTGCCTCATCCACGATGCCGGGCACCGTGACGCCCACGGCAGCGATGGCCGTTTCCGGATGGGCCGCCCGGTACTGGCCCACCAGTTCCACGATCCGGGCGCACACGGTCTCACCTGACCGGCCGCCGTCGAGCGGGGTGGGGTGGCGCTGGAGGTCTTCGACGTCGTGGTTGGAGATGTCCGGTTCCCCGCGCACCAGGCCCACCTTCATGTCAGTGCCGCCCACGTCAAAGGCCAGCACGGCGCTGGCCGGGACGGTACCCGCCCGGCCCCCGGCCCCCGGTCCCCGCACCAAGGCCTTAGGCCTGCCCGGACAGGATGACGGAGCGGGTCAGGTTGCGCGGCAGGTCGGGGTTCATGCCGCGGGCGCGGGCACGTTCCAGGGTGACACGATGGACCCGGGCAAGCTCCGCGAGCGGGTGCACGTCGCGGTTGAGGTACAGCGCGCCGGTCTTGGCCATGTCCGCATCCAGGCCCGCGGGCTGCTCGCCAAACATCCAGGTGACACGGTTCGGGGCGGCAATGGAAATGGGTCCGTGGCGGTATTCCTTGGCGGGGTACGACTCGGTCCAGCCCTGCACTGCCTCGCGCATCTTCAGCCCGGCCTCGTGGGCCAGGCCCACGGTCCAGTTGGTGCCGAGGAAGGTGAACTGCTCGGCGTCGATGAGCTCCTGCTCCACGGGGGCCGTGACGGCCGTCTTGGCGTCCTCGATGGCGGCGGCGAGGTCCACGCCCACGCTGGTGAGCAGGTAGGCAAGGGCCGTGGTGGCGAAGCGGGTCTGCACCACGGACTTTTCATCGGCATAGGGAAGCTCGACGACAGCGTCGGCCAAAGTCATGATCGGCGAGGTGGTGTCACCCACCAGCGCCACGGTCCGCACGGTCCCCTTGAGGGCCGTCAGGATTTCCAGCACCTCGGTGGTGGTGCCTGAGCGGGTGATGGCGATGACGGCGTCGTAGCCGCGGGCCGCGCCAAGGAATGCTTCCGAGGCGGCGAAGGCATCCGTGACGCCCTTGCCGGCGGTTTCCCGGGCGGCCGCGTAACTTTGCGCCATGAACCAGGAAGTGCCGCACCCGATCACGGCAACGCGCGCCCCGTCCGCGGGCAGCAGAGATTCGGCCTGGGCCTGTGCGATGGCCCGGGCCCATACTTCCGGCTGGCTGGTCAGTTCTGCTTCCATGAACGGGCCGAGGGCGGTGTTTTCACTCATGTTCTGCGTACTCCTTGAGGGGCGGGCCCCGGTTGCACTGGATGGCGCCGGGCAAACCCGCATAGCTGCATTGTATGCTCCCAGCCTACCACGACGTGATCATTGATGATTAAAACCATAGATAAACAATCATGTTAAGTCCATGAACGTGAGGGGCAATCCCTCTCCGCCTGCGCCGAGGCGCGAAAATCAAGGTCTTGTAATCCACGCCACTGCCGTGGAATACTCAACGCTGTTATGCATAACAATGTCTCGGGCGTCCACCCGGACCGGCGAACCCGGCCAGGACGGGCGCCCGGGCACCCCGTCCCAGGCAGCAGTCCGGGGCACCCTTGCAATTACCTTCCCGCAAAGGACAACCACGTGAAATCCCCGCAATCCTGCAAGACGACGGCCCCGCCGCCGCATCTTCGCCTGACGGTGCACCGCGCCACTGCCGCCGCGGCCACGCTGGCACTGCTGGCTTCCCTGAGCGTCGGCATTGGGGCCGCCGCCCAGGCCGCCCCGGACAGCTCCGGCGTGCCCATTTCCCCCTCCCAGTACACGCTGATCGGCGCTGATTCCCAGTCCCCCGCCTACCCGGCCCCGCCCGCACTGGACGGAACGGCCGCCGGCGCGTTCGACAACGACTACTCCTCGCAGTGGACGGTGGCCTACACGGTGGTCAACGGCGTGGGCGTTGCCGCTCCGCTGCCCCACTGGATCTCCTGGGACGTGGGCGGCTCCTTCACCCTGACGGGCCTCGACTACTCCGTCAAGAACCAGTCCAACGGCCCCGTCAAGAACTACCAGGTCTTCGCCACGAATGACGCCGCCGTGGCCAACGACCCGGCCGGCAACTGGGGCGCTCCCGTGGCCAAGGGCTCCCTGGTCCAGCCCACCTCCAACACCCAGGTCCAGACCATCCTCTTCGACAGCCCGGTCAAGGCCCGCTACGTAAAGTTTGAGGCGGACAGCACCATCAACGGCAGCAACAATGTCTCCGCCTCGGAGCTGCGCGTCCGGGCCACGGGGGACACCACCCCTGCGCCTGTGCCCCCGGCCCCGCCCGCGGATCCGGCCACGCCCGTCACCATCAGCAATGGCAAGGGGCTGGACGTCGCCGTCGGGAAGGAATTCCCCCAGGTCATCTCCTACTCGCTGGACGGGAAGTCGCTGGCCGGCCAGGCGGACAAGCTCAGCAATTTTTCCCTGAACGGCAAGAACTACGCGGCCACCACCACCATGACGGCCAGCGGGGCCACGGCCACGTACAGTTCAACGTTTGCTGACTTCCCCAACCTGACCATTGAGTCCTCGCTGACCGCCACCGCGGCGAACACCGTGGAATTCGCTGTCACCAAGATTTCCGGCAGCGCCGCGGCCACCGTGGACCAGCTCGCCATCCCCAACCAGTCGCTCGTGTCCGTGGACTCCGGCGACCCGCACTCCCAGCTGGCCCGGACGAAGATCTCCACCGACTCCACCACCACGGCCGACCAGTTCACCGCCGTCACCGCCGCCACCAAGGCGGACAAGTCCGACGTCGGCACCCCCTACGGCTTTGTCAGCAACTCCCAGCTCTCCGCCGGGCTGATGACGAACGCCACGGACGATGCCGCCCAGGACTCCAACACGAACTGGAACTCGCGGCTGCAGTCACGGATCATCGACGCCGGCAACGGCGCCAAGCGGGCCGAACTCTCCGTGGGCAACTACACCTACGCAGCCAAGGGCGCCACCGATCCGCGCGTGCAGTTCTACACGCTGCCCAAGACCACCGTGGTGCTTTCCGCGGATGCCAACAATGACGGCAATGTCACGTGGGAGGACGGCGCCATTGCCTACCGCAACGCGATGACCGCACCGGCCGGCGCCGCCCGCGTCCCCGAGCGCGTGGTCCAGCACATCCCGTTCAACTTTGCCTCGCAGGCCACCAACCCCTTCCTGAAGACCCTGGACAACGTCAAGCGGATTTCCCAGTCCACCGACGACCTGGGCCAGTGGGTCCTGGAAAAGGGCTACGCCAATGAAGGCCACGACTCCGGCCACCCGGACTACGGCGGAGACTACAACACCCGGGCCGGCGGCCTCGCGGACCTGAACACGCTCGCCTCCTCCGGCGCCGCGTACAACGCCGACATGGCCGTGCACGTCAACGTCACGGAAGCGTACCCGCAGGCCAAGAGCTTCAGCTCCGGCATGATTTCCGGCCAGGTCAACGGCTGGGACTGGCTGAACCAGTCGTACCACATCGACCAACGCAACGACCTGGGCACGGGCGCCATCCTGGACCGCTTCGCCGAGCTCCGCAAGGAAGCCCCCGGCATCAAGACCGTCTACATTGACGCCTACTACTCCAGCGGATGGCTCTCCGACCAGCTTGCCACGCAGCTGCACAAGATGGGCTTCGAGGTGGCCACGGAATGGGCGTACAAGTTCGAGGGCAACTCCATCTGGTCCCACTGGGCCAACGACAAGAACTACGGCGGTGCCACCAACAAGGGCATCAACTCCAACATTGTCCGCTTCATCGCCAACACCCAGCGCGATGTCTGGAACACGGACCCCCTGCTGGGCGGCGCACAGCTGAAGGACTTTGAGGGCTGGACGGGCCAGGACAACTGGAACAACTTCTACAACAACATCTTCGTGAACAACCTGCCCACCAAGTTCATCCAGCACTTTGACGTGACCAACTGGGACTTTGGCAAGTCCGCCACGCTCACCGACGGGGTCGCCATCACGATGGTCAACGGCCAGCGCCAGATCACCATGGGCAACGCCGTGGTGCTCGACGGCGGCACCTACCTGCTGCCGTGGCAGGACGCCGTGGACAACAGCCAGACCACCTCGCCCCTGCACGCCGACAAGATGTACTTCTACTCGGCAGCCGGCGGCACCACCACGTTCACGCTGACCAGCCAGTTCGCGAACAAGCGCAACTTCACCCTGTACAAGCTCACCGACCAGGGCCGCACCAAGGTGGCCGACGTCATCAACAGCAACGGCACCGTGACGCTCACCGGAGACAAGGGTGTCCCGTACATCCTGGCCCCGAACGGCGACCAGCCCGTGAACAAGGCCGCCAACTACGGCGACGGCTCCCTGCTGGTGGACCCGGGCTTCAACGCCGGCAACCTCGATGCCTGGAACCCGACCGGCGGCGCCGCCACCGCACGCACAGCGACAGGTGACAATGTCGCGGTGCTGGGGAACTCGGCGTCGTCCATCTCGCAGTCCGTGAAGAAGCTGGAAGCGGGCAAGAAGTACACGCTCAGCGCCAACGTGGAGATCGCCGCGGGCAGCCGCCGCGCCGTCACGCTGGGGGTGGCCGGGACCGGCCTGAGCGCCGCCAACACCTTTGACATCACCCCGCAGCAGAACATGGTGGCGGCCGATGCCAAGCAGGGCACGTACTCGCAGCGGGCCTCGGTGCAGTTCACCGCGCCCGTCAACCACAAGGTGGACGTGTCAATCAGCGCCGTGGCCGGTGCCGCGGCCGTGACCTTGGACGATGTTCGCATCATGGAGGACACCACCACGCCGGTGGCCGTGCCTGCGGGCAGCCCGGGCACGCTGGTGGCCAGCGCCAACTTTGAGGGCAACCAGCCCGGTTGGGGCCCGTTTGTGAAGGGCGACGCCGGCGGATCGACAGACCCGCGCACCAGCATCAGCGACCTCCACGCACCGTACACGCAGAAGTCCTGGAAGAACACGTACAGCCCGTACAACTCCGGTTCGCTGAACGGGCAGGCCGTCGATGACGTGCTGAACGGGAACCACTCGCTGAAGGCGCACGAGGAAAACACCGGCCTGGTGTACCGCACGGTGCCGGCCACGGTGCCGTTCACGGCCGGGCATTCCTACACGGTGTCGTTCAAGTACCAGACGAACGTGGCCGGGCAGTGGCAGTGGGTCACGGGCGCGGACACGGTTGCCAACGGCAAGCTGACGTCCAAGGACCTCAAGGACGAAACCATGGCCCCGGCCCTGGACACCGCAACGTACTCGCGGACGTTCACGGCAGGCTGCGGCGACAACTGGGTGGGCCTGCGCAAGACCGGCGGGGCCAACGGCACCGACTTCACCCTTGACGACTTCACCGTCACGGACCTCGGCGCCGTCAGCGGCGGCGCAGCCTGCGCCTCCGTGGCAGGGCCCGCCAACGCGGACCTGAACCCCGGCACCACGAACAGCTTCGTGACAACGTTCACCAACAACGAGGCCACGGATGCCACGAACGTCGCCATGTCGCTGGGCACGCTGCCCGCTGGCTGGACCGCCCAGGTGGCCACCGCTGGCGGAAACCTGGTGGGCACCGTCAAGCCGGGCGCCACGGCCACGACCACGTGGATCATCACCACGCCGGCCGGTTCCGCGGGCACCACGGCGGCAATCCACCCTTCGGCAACGTACTTCAATGACTGCGCCACGAAGACAGTGGATTCGGACTCCAACCTGGCCGTCGCCACCCGGGCGATGGTGCCGACGTCGGGCATGACGGCGACTGCGGACTCGCAGAACATGGATTCCGGCCCCGCCGAGGGCCCGGCAGCCAACGTGCTCGACGGCGACGCCGGGACCATCTGGCACACCCAGTACGATCCGACCATCACCAACTACCCGCACTGGCTGCAACTTGACCTGGGCGGCACCTTCACCATCAACGGCTTCGGCTACCAGGGCCGCCAGTCAGGCGGGCAGAACGGAAAGGTGAAGGATTACACCATCTCCACCTCGATGGACGGCAGCACCTGGACCCAGGTTGCCGCCGGCAGCCTGGTCGACACCACCGCGATGCAAAACGTCGCGTTCCCCGCGGTGCAGGCCAAGTTCGTGAAGTTCACGGCGATCAACGCGCTCAACGGCCAGCCGTTCGCTGCGGCCGCTGAGATGCGGGTGTACGGCACCGGCGGCTCCGTGGCCTCCGGCTTCGCCCCGGACGCCCGCCCGGCAGACACGGCCTGCACACCGTAGCCTGACCCGCTGCTCGAGCCCACAAGGCCCCAGCGGTTGGCTTGTCGAAACCCGGTTTTTACGGATCTCGACAGGCCAACCGCCGGGGCCTTCGCCGTTGACATTGGAGATCACCACCTCACCGGCCGTTGAGGTTGGAGATCACCACCTCCGCCATGGCGGATGAGCGGTGGTTATCTCAAATCTCAACGGGGGGAGGCGTGGTTATCTCGAATCTCAACGATGGGGCTGGACGACGCCGGCGCGCCAGACCTGGTGCGTGAGCGGCATGCCCGGGCGGTACGCCAGATGGGTGGCGGAGGGCGCGTTGAGCATGTGGAGGTCCGCGCGGTGCCCGACGGCGATGGACCCGACGGCCCGCTTTCCGTCTTCGTCGGTGCCTGTTTCGCGGCCCAACGCCAGCGCGCCGCCCCAGGTCGCGGCCCGGACGGCCTCATGCACAGACAGCCCCATTTGCAGCACCGCCGTGGTCACGCAGAACGCCACGGAGGAAGTGTAGGAGGTGCCTGGATTGCAGTTGGAGGCAATGGCCAGCTGCACTCCGGCATCCAGCAGCCGCCGAGCGGGGGCCAGGGGCTGGCGCGTGGACAGGTCGCACGCCGGCAGCACCGTGGCAACGGTCCCTCGCTCACCTGCTCCGCCGTCCCAGCCTGACCACGACTGCGCCAGGAGGTCAAAGTCGCTGTCTGCCAGAAAGTTCACGTGGTCCACGCTGGCCGCGCCAAACTCCACGGCGAGCGCCGTCCCCGCGCCCGGGCCCAGCTGGTTGCCGTGCACGCGCAGGCCCAGCCCGGCTTCGCGGCACGCCGTAAGCACGGCCCGGGACTGCTCCGGCGTGAAGGCGCCGGTCTCGCAAAAAACGTCGGCCCAGGACACAAAGGGCCGCACGGCACGCAGCATCTCCCCGCAGACCAGCTCCGTGTAGGCGTCGGCGTCCATGCCGGCCGGGACCAGGTGGGCGCCGAGGTAGGTGACCTCGTCGGCCACGGTGGAGGCAATGCGGGCGCTGCGGGCCTCATGCTCCACGTCCAGCCCATATCCTGTCTTGGTCTCCAGATAGGTGGTGCCCTGCGATGCCGCCTCCGACACCCGGCCCAGCGCCATCCGCGTGAGCTCGTAGTCGCTCGCGGCGCGCGTGGCATTCATGGACACCGCGATCCCGCCGGCACTGTAGCTCTCCCCGGCCATGCGCGCCTCAAACTCGGCCGTGCGGTCGCCCGCAAAAATCAGGTGCGTGTGCGAATCCACCCACCCCGGCAGCACGGCCCGGCCCTGCGCGTCGGTGGCGGTGTCGGCGGCGGGCGCGTTCCCGGCGTCGCCAATCCAGGCGATCCGCTCCCCCTCCAGCGCCACGGCGGCATTGCGCAGCGTGCCGAGTTCTCCGTCCTGGGTCATCAGTTCGCCGATGTTGGTGATTAGTTCGCTCATGCCCTTAGCGTACGACGGCGGCTGGCCGGCCTGCGCTTGAGTCCGGCGGGCCGCGTCTGGCATCGCAGACAACAAAGCTTTCGCTCGGCTCCCGCGCGTTCGCGCGCACCCCGGCGATGCCGGAGAATGGAATCCATGACCCTGGTTTCCCTCATTGGCTTTGCCGGCCTGTGCCTCATGCTCGCGCTCATCCCCGGCCCGGACACCTTCTTGGTGCTGCGCATTTCCCTCAGCAACGTCCGCTCCGGAATCGCCGCCGGGCTTGGCTCGGGCACGGGCACGCTGGTCTGGGCCGCCCTGGTGGGCCTTGGCCTGGCCGCCATTTTGGAGCAGTCCGCCGAGGTGTTCCGCTGGATCAAGATTGCCGGCGGGCTTTACCTGCTGTACTTGGGCGTCTCCTCATTTTTGAAGGCCCGCAAGGCCGCCAAGGAAGGCATGGCGGCCGACGGCGGTCAGGAGCCGCTGCGGTATTCCAAGCGCGCGGCCTACGGCTCGGGCCTGCTGTCCACCCTGCTCAATCCCAAGGTGGGCCTGTTTTACCTGGCCGTGGTGCCCCAGTTCATCCCGCACAACGGCAACACGCTGGGCATGGCGATGATCCTGGGCGTCACCCTGTGCATTATCGGGACGCTGTACCTGACCACCATTGCCATCCTGTCCTACAAGGCCATGAAGTGGCTGCGCAAGCCCAAGGTCAACAAGGCCATTGAGCGCGGCAGCAGCGCCGTGCTGGCCGTGCTGGGCGTGGGCGTGGCTGCCTCCGGGGCCACCAGCTAGACCGGCGCAACGAGCCTTCGCAGCCCTGGCGCAACGCTGGGGCACGGGCAGCACCGCGCCGGCGGCCGGGCTCTGCGGCGAACAGCTTGCTGCTCCCCGTTGCACGCGCCACCCGGGGTGCCGGAGAATTGCACCCATGACCATTCTTTCGCTGCTGGCGTTCGCAGGCCTGTGCCTGCTGCTTTCCGTCACGCCCGGGCCGGACACCTTCCTGGTGCTGCGCATCGCACTGGGCCGTGCCAGTGCGGGAGTGTCCGCCGCGGCCGGTTCCGCAGCAGCTTCCGTGGCCTGGGCCGCCCTGGTGGGCGTGGGGCTCGCGGCCATCGTGGAGCAGTCTGCCGAAGTGTTCCGCTGGGTGAAAATTGCCGGCGGCATCTACCTGGTCTATCTGGGCGTCTCCTCCTTCCTGAAAACCCGGAAGGCCGCGAAGGCGGGCCTGGCGGAAGGGCCTGAGGCACCTGCGCCGGAACGCCCCTACAGCCGCTGGGCCGGCTTTGCGGCGGGCGCCCTGTCCACCCTGCTCAACCCCAAGGTGGGCTTGTTCTACTTGGCCGTGGTGCCCCAGTTCATCCCGCACGGCGGCAACACGCTCGCCACGGCCATGGTCCTGGGCGTGCTGGAGGCAGTCATCGCCTTCGCCTACCTCGCAGCGGTGGCCGCCGTCGCGTACAAGGCCATGAAGTGGCTGCGCCGGCCCAAGGTCAAAACCGGCCTGGAACGGGCCAGCAGCGGCATTATCACGGCCCTCGGCGTGGGCGTCATGGCCTCCGGCGCCGCCAGCTGAACGGGGCTGGAGTTCGGGCTGCCGGCCTCGCAGCCGGCGGCGACCATCTCGGGTAGCTCGGGGCCTATCTTGATCAGCTCAGCCGGGCGCGGGCGGGGTATCGCTGCCTGTCGCCCCGCCCTGACCAGCCGATCGCCCCCGCGTCAGCGCCGCCATTGCCCGCGTTTGCGCACTGTCCCGGTCCACACCCGCATCAACCAGCGCCCGATCCAGGCGCTCGCCATGGACACTCAGCACCCCGAACAAAAGGTGCTTGATCCCGACGTGGTCGTAATGAAGCTCCTGCGCCATGCGTTGCGCCGCCTTGAGGGCGTCCAAAGCCCCGGGGGTGAACGGGAATGATTCTGAGGTGTTTAGCGGACCAGGGGAGGCAAAACGCGTTATCGCAAGACGCACCTCATCAGGCCAGACCCCCAGCGCCGTTTGCACCGCGTCGGGATCTACGTGCAAAAGCCCCAACAGTAGATGCTCGGGACCGATGTACCGGTCACACATAAACCTTGCATTTTCCTGAGCCAGGACCGCGACCCGCCGGGCATTGTCGGTGTAGTTCTCAAACATGGACGTACGGCTCATGCCCCTAGGGTAGCCTTCGCGGCGCATCAGCACCACGGCAGGGAGAACAGCCCTCAGAACCCAAGCAACGGCATTGCCGCTATCCCAGCCCCGCACGCTGGGGGCTGAGCGCGCCGGCCAGCCAGCCGTCGTCGTCCGTCAGTGTTCCGGTCAACAGCCCGGCGGCCAGCGTGGCGAGGGCCGCGGAAGTCTGGATTCCATAGCCGCCCTGCCCGGCCAGCCAGAAAAGGTTGGGCACGTCCGCGTCGAAGCCCACCACGGGCAGGCCGTCCGCCGGCTGGGTGCGCAGCCCCGTCCAGGACCGTTCGACGCCGGTGATCCCCACCGTGGTGACCCCGCCGATGCGGTGGATGAGCTCGGCGATGTCTTCATCCACCACCTGCGCATCACCTGGCTCAGCGGGGACTGACTCGCAGGGCGAAATGAGCAGGTGGGTGCCGTCGGGGCGGTAGTAGAACGATTCGTCGGCCGGTTCCACCATGGGCCCGGTCGGGTCCACCGGGTGTTCCGTGGAAACGATGGCCACGCTGCGCCGGTGCGGCTGCAATCCCCGCGGGCGGGCGCCGAACTGGGCGGCCACCACGTCCGCCCAGGCGCCGGCGGCGTCCACCACGGTCCCGGCCGTGATGGAGTGCCGCCCCGCGGTGACGTGGAAGCGGGTGGGCTGGTCTTCCGCGCCGGCGTCCGCCGCATCCGTCCCCCCGGCCGGCTCGGAGGCAACCACTTCGACGGCGGTGACGGGCGCACCGGTCAGCACCATGGCCCCGGTGCCGATGGCCTGCCGGCGGTAAAACTCCAGCAGCGCGGGCACATCCACCTCCATGGCCGTGCCGTCCAGCGCGGAGGCCTCAAATGTTTCGGGGCGCAGGTCGGGGCTGCGCTCCATGGTTTCGGCCTGCGTGAGCATTTCCAGGTTGACGTTCGCCTCCACGAGGCCGGCCACCTCGGCCTCGGTTCCCAGTGTGAGCATGGCACGCGGCACCATGATGGGCGCGGGCAGCTTCTGGGAGATTCCCTCAACCATGGCAATGCTCCGGCGGGTCAGCTCCTGGATGGCCTCCGGTCCGTAGCTGGGCTGCATCTGCCGGGCAGAGCGCGATGAGGTGTGGTACGCCAATGACCCCTCCGCCTCCACCAGCACCACCGAACGGGACGGTGACAGCCGCCAGGCCAGTGAGAGCCCAGCAACGCCGCCGCCAACTATGAGTACGTCACAATCCATAGCGCCATCGTGGCACAGCACCACCCGTGCACAAAACGGGGGCCAGCCGGCTAGCTGGCCCTGCCCCGGGCGGCAACGAAGGCGCTGACGCACGCTTCGACGTCGTCCGCGCTGTGGGCGGCGGAGAGCTGGACCCGGATCCGGGCGGCGCCGCGCGGCACCACGGGGAAGCTGAAGGCCGTGACGTACACGCCGTGTTCCAGCATGGAGTCGGCCACGCGGGCGGCCCCCACGGCGTCGCCGAACATGACCGGGACTATGGCGTGCTCGCCGGGCAGCAGCTCGAAGCCTTCCTCGGACATGCGGCGGCGGAACAGCGCGGCGTTCTCGAACAGGCGCGTGCGCAGTTCGGCGGAGCCGGCCACCAGTTCCAGGGCCTTGAGCGTTGCGGCGACAATGGCCGGGGCCAGCGAATTCGAGAACAGGTACGGGCGGGCCTTCTGGCGCAGCATGGCAACGATTTCGCCGCGGCCGGAGACGTAGCCGCCGGACGCGCCGCCCAGGGCCTTGCCGAAGGTGCCCGTGTAGATGTCCACGCGGTCCGAGACGCCGGCGTGCTCCGGGGTTCCGGCCCCCGTGGCTCCCATGAATCCCACGGCGTGGGAGTCGTCCACCATGACCAGTGCGCCGTACTTGTCGGCAAGGTCGCAGATGGCTTCCAAAGGTGCCAGGAAGCCGTCCATGGAGAACACGCCGTCGGTGACGATGATGGTCCGCCGGGCCCCGCCGCCGTCGTTCATGGCAGCGGCAGCCTGCAGCTGGACCTCAAGGTCCGCCATGTCCTGGTTGGCGTAGCGGAAGCGGGCTGCCTTGGACAGGCGGATGCCGTCAATGATGGAGGCGTGGTTCAGGGCGTCGGAGATGATGGCGTCCTCCGCGCCGAACAGCGATTCAAACACGCCGCCGTTCGCGTCGAAGCAGGAGGAGAACAGGATGGTGTCCTCCGTGCCCAGGAACTTCGAGACCGCAGCCTCCAGCTCCAGGTGCAAGTCCTGCGTGCCGCAAATGAAGCGCACGCTGGCCATGCCGAAGCCGTGGCTGTCCATGGCACGCTTGGCGGCCTCGATGATCTGGGGGTGGTCGGCCAGGCCCAGGTAGTTGTTGGCGCAGAAGTTCAGCACGGGGGCCGCTGCGCCATCCAGCGGGCCGGCCGTCACGTGGCTGGACTGGGCGGAGGTGATCCGGCGTTCGGTCTTGAACAGCCCGGCGGTGCGGATTTCGTCCAGCTCTGCGGTGAGCTGGCCTTTGAGGGAGGTGTACATCGGGACTCCTGGTGGGTGGGAGGGGCGGAAGGAGGACGACGGCGGAAGGCGGGTTCCGCCGTCGTCCTCGCCGGGTGGCTGGAAGAACGGTGGCTAGGAAAAGACGGACCAGTCAAGGACCACTTTGCCACCGCGGCCGGACTTGGCGATCTCAAAGGCCTGCTCCCATTCGGTGGCGGGCAGGCGGTCGGTGACCACGGAGGCCACGGCAGTGCGCAGCACGGGGTTGGAGGAGAGCATGGCGGACATGGCGTACCAGGTCTCGAACATTTCGCGGCCGTAGATGCCCTTGAGGGTGAGCATGTGCGTGACCACCTTGCCCCAGTTGATGTCGATGGACTC
>Ga0134128_10008181_pt1 | contig 12591 bp, 12 predicted proteins | sample KB31754_FD_96462 | JGI IMG/M metagenome (GOLD analysis project Ga0134128, IMG submission 96462) | Terrestrial soil microbial communities with excess Nitrogen fertilizer from Kellogg Biological Station, Michigan, USA - KB3-175-4 | ecosystem: Environmental > Terrestrial > Soil > Unclassified ...
CCAGAAGAATCTCGTCAGCAACATCACCAAAGCAAACCAGAACCGTTCGATCCTTCCGAAGGAGTAGCGATCACCGGGCGCGGCCGGCCTCTTCAGTCAAGAGGCCGGCCTTGCGCAATCCATTGCGCAAATGTTCGAGATCGACCGAACTTAGAAATTTGGTCCCGAACTCCTTCGCGTCAAAGGTCGGATCAATGCGGTGTATCGTCGCCACGATCCGCGCCGTGTCCTGGGCCCGATTTTGCTCCGCATAGGCGGCCGCCAACACGATGCGGCTGAAGTTAGCGCCGGAGGTATTGCGGAGATTGACCTCGGCTTGTTCGACCGCCGCGTCGTATCGCCCTTTCAGGTAATAGGCGAGGCTGAGCGCAAAGCGATCGAACGGATTGAGCTCGGGATCGATACGCTGCGCCAGCTCCAATGTCTCGATCGCCGCATCCGTCTGCCCCGACCACATCAGGATATTGCCGCGCCCGGCGAGGCCATTGGCGTCGTTCGGATTGATCGCGATCGCACGGTCCAGCTCTGCCCTGGCCTCGTCGTACTGGTGATAGAAGATATGAATGCGACCGAGGATGACGTGCGCCCGTACGTCGGAATTATTCAAACTGAGCGCCTTGTTCGCCATTTCCTCCGCGCGATTCAGGAAGTCTACCGGTGACTCCGCCCAGCCCATCGGCAGGGCGCCATAATAGGTTTCAGCGAGCGCGGCGTAGGCGGCGGCATAGTTCGGGTCGAGCTGGATCGCGCGCCTGAGGAGGGTACGTGCCTGCACAAGGTTTATGCGCGTGGGATGCAGAAGTGCCGGCCGGGCGCGCAACACGTAGTCATAGGCCTCAAGGCTTTCGGTCGGCTTGGCGAACACCCTCCGTTGTTCGGCCTGCGAAACACGGATCGCCATGGCCCCGGCGATTTGGGCCGTGATCTTGTCTTGCAAGACAAAGAGATCGGCAAGCGCCTCGTCGAAACGGGCCGACCAAAGCACTTGTCCATCCGTATTGACGAGTTGCGCGGTTACCCGCACTCGGTCGCCGGCCTGAGCGACGCTGCCTTCGACCTGGTAGCGCACCGCGAGACTCAGTGCGATCTCGCCGGGACTGGCGGGCTTGCCCTTAAATGGGGAAACGGCGTTCCACGACATCACTGTCAATTCGGAAAACTGGCCCAATGCGCTGATGATGTCCTGCGTCAACCCGTCGGCGAAATACTCGCGGGTTGAATCATCGCCTTGGTTTACAAAGGGAAGAATGGCGACTGCGGGCTTCGCTCCAATTTCGGGGCTCTTGGTCGTGGACCGGTCGGCATATCCCAGGGCGTTCAGAAATTTCAATCCGGTCCCGGTACCGCTCCAGAGCACTCCCGCGGCGAGTAAAACAAAGAGAGCGACCGAAGCAACCAATCCTGTGCGCGCGCGCGTCTTCGGCCCCAGCGATTGAGACACATCGCCGTCAGCGGGCGATGTGGGTGCCGCATCGATTAAGGAACCAAGTGAAGCAGCAACCGATCCACCCGATTCAAATCGATAACCCCGTCGCGGAATGGTCTTGATCAGGCGCGGCCCATCCTCTGCAAGCGCCCGCCGCAGTTCGCCGATGCTCTGTACCAATACGTCATCCGAAACGGCGAGGTTCGGCCACACCGCCGCAAAAAGCTCATCCTTTGAAACAAGACGACCAGAATTTTCGACAAGGTATTGCAGGACCGCGAAGGTCTTTGGCCGAAGCGCAATCTCCTTGCCGTCTCGAAGGAGACAGCCGCGCTCCAAGTCCAGGACATAGTGGTCAAATCGCAGTTGCTTTGACTGCATCTGCTCCGGAGAATGGGAATCGAGAGTTGTCATCCTCCTCCGTGCGCTGGGGGCAAGCCATGGTAGTGGCTCAAACTATCACACGGAAAGATGTCGGGGATGTGCTTGTCGAGCGGCCCTCCCACAAGGCCCGTCCCCATAATCCCGGTGCGATAAGGGGGCAACCGGAAACGAGACGGTGTCCGCTTTGGGTCAAAAGCAGACATTTGTAGTGCAAAATGGCATGTTCGCCCCTAATAGCGGACATGAGCGGCGCATTAGGCAATGTCTGTGAAGTGCCAATAGCGGACATCGCGCCATTTACTCGATCACCTCGTCGGCGGCCACGAGTAACGCTGGCGGAACGGTGAGGCCGAGCGCCTTGGCGGTTTTGAGGTTAATGGTCATCTCGACCTTCGTTGACTGCTGGACAGGCAAGTCTGCAGGTTTTTCGCCGTTTAGAATGCGGCCGGTATAGATGCCGGCCAGTTGGAACGCGTCGGCGAGACTGGCGCCATAGCTGATCAATCCGCCGGCGGCTGTGAACTCCCGGTATTGGTAGATCGCCGGAAGCGAGTGCCGGAGCGCGAGTGCGGCGAGTTGTCCGCTCCGGCTGTTGAAGAATTGGTCGGAACCTATCACAAGTCCGCCAACTTGCAGTCCGCGCAAAGCAGCAAAAGCCGCCTCGATCTCTCCGTCGCTACTGGCATGAAGCACGTGGAGCCGTACCCCAAGTGTGCGAGCTGCCGCCTGTACATCTCTCGACAGCGGCTCCGAAATAGCAGGGTTGGTCGGATTGATAAGGAGCGCGACGTTACTGGCCGCAGGATTTACCTGGCGCAGCAGATCCAGCCGTTTCGGCCCCACCTCCGCGTTCAAGGTGGCCACACCCGTTACATTACCGCCGGGCCGGTTCAGAGTAGGAACCAATCCTGCCGCAACCGGGTCGGCTCCTGTCGCGAATATGATGGGGATGGTTGAAGTCGTCGCTTTCGCGGCCAGCGCGGCAGCAGTGCTGCCCGGCGTGGCAATCACGTTTACTTTCTGACGAACCAAATCGGCTGCTAGTTCCGGCAATCGGTCGTTGTGGCCGTCCGCCCAGCGATACACAATAGCGACGTTGCTGCCCTCGACCTGGCCGGTTTGGGCCAAGCCTCTACGGAATGCTGCAACGATTGGTCCTGACCCGTCAGGCGAACTCACATCGAGATATCCAATCACCGGCATCGTCGCCAGTTGCGCACGCGCGGCAAGTGGCCACGCCGCTGCAGAACCTGCAAGCGCTTTGATGAATTCGCGCCTTCGCATCCCCGCCCCCGATGTTCAGGACAAGGCATCGTATCAGGTCAAACCAGCAATGTCCGCTTGGTGCCAGAAGCGGACATTCGCGGCTTGAATTGCACAAACAGAAAGACCGCCTCGCGGCGGTCTCCCTGAAATTCATTTACTGGTTTGATCAGGCGGCCGATGCGAAAGCTGCGGCGCCCTTACGGCTCTTGCGCTTGGCGAGCAGAGAGATCAGGCCGAGACCACCAGCGAAAAGCGGGAGCGCTCCCGGTATTGGGACTGGATTAACTCCAGCACCACCGTACAGCGCGAAGCCAGAGCTATCATGTGATACCGAAACGTCCACCCTTGTGATGTTCAAGCCGACGACGGTCAGAAAGGCGTGGGTGCCTTCGCAGCTGAGATCTTGGCAGTTGTTAATCGTCGGGGAGGTTTTCGTATCGAGCAGCGTGCTGCCAGCGTCAAAGGCTTGCATTGTTTGAACGAAAGGTCCTGCGGCATCGGCCTGAGCTGCAAGCGTGAGCGATTGGATAGGAGTGGCGAACGTCAGGGATACGACACCAGAGTGATCTCCATCCCAGAGCAATGCCGCACCCGATGGAAAAATGCCCTGCCAGCTGTCACCCTCAACTCTCGTAAAAAAAGAGCCGATGGGGCTAGTCAATGTCACACCGACGCCACCGGTTGTCGTGCCGGTGACTGGGCTGTTTAATTGGGTATTTTGCGGCCCGAACTGACTAAAATCGATCGTATCGGCCTTCGCTTGCTCAACTGCAACAACAAATACACAAATAGAAAGCAGGTATTTCAAATGCACGGCCGCCTCCACGGTACAATTGTACTCAACAAAGCAAGCTGACACGGCGCGTGGCTCGAAGCACTTGATGCTTTCAAGGGAAAACGCCCGAACGGTACTAGGGTGCTCGAATAAGAGCGGTTCATTGCGACAAATCAGCACGGTGTTTGCTTTGGTCATAAGCGGACATGTGCAGCGCACAAGCCAATGTCCGCTTGGTGCCAGAAGCAGACATCCGCCATCTCATTCAATCACTTCGTCGGCACGATCGAGCAGCGGACGCAATACGTTGAGACCAAGCGTCCTTGCGGTCTTGAGATTGATCACGAGTTCGAATTTCACGGGTTGCTCGATGGGCAAATCGGCAGGCTTTGCTCCATTCAAAACCTTTTGCACATAGCCCGCCAGACGTTTGGCCTCGAAAACCCGGCTCGGCCCGTAGGACAACAAAGCACCGCTGTCCACGAACTCGCGCCACGAAGCAATCACGGGGAGGCGACGTTCCTGGCCATACTGAGCGATTCTGTCAGCAACAACGCCGGTCAATCGCGACGAGATGATGAACAGGCTATCGGCGCCTCCCGCACTCGCCGCGAGCAGCGCCGCATCGAGATCGGCGGCGTTGTTTATCGGGTGGGTCGTTAGCGCGATGCCAAGGGATTCAGCACCGCGACGCGCAAATGTCACTTCGTCGTCAAAATGCTGAGGATTAAATATCACCGCAACGCGCCTTGCGTCGGGTGCCACTTCCTTGAGGAGTTCCATGCGCTTGGCCGCCATTTCATCCGTGAGATACGTGACACCGGTGAAATTCTTGCTTGGCCGAGCAAGGGACAAGGCAATTCCCGCCCGCATCGGGTTATCGCTAACGCCACCGACGATGGGTATGCCGCCTTTGCTTGCCTCGAACAGCGGCTTGATAACATCACCGCCAATGGCGACCAGAAGGTCGGGCTTTTGCGCGACAAGTTCGGAGGCTAATCCCGCAAGTTGATCCGGTTTGCCATTGGCATAGCGGAAGACAATTTCAATGTTGCGGCCATCAACGAGTCCGGTCTGAACGAGTGCGTCCTTCAACGACCGATCGATTGGACCCAATGTTGCTCCGCCGTACACAAGCCACCCAATGCGCGGCAGCGATTTCTGCGCACGCGCTGTAAGCGGGCAGGCAACCACCGCACCTCCGAGAAACGTGATGAACTCGCGCCGTCTCATTTACGCCTCTGAAACTTAGACAGGTATCGTACGACCTAAAGCAGCGCACCGATAGGTCGAGGTGATACCAGGGGATGTCCGCTTTGTGCCAAAAGCGGACATTCGCACGACGCGGACCGGCGGTCTCGGGTGAAGTTACCGATGGCCAGCCCGCAATCGTCATCGCAATGCGACCTGAGTATCCCCATATACGTTTTCAGCATCCAAAAGGCAGCATCGTCGCTCGCGCTGTGTCGCGGAGGAGAAACTTTCATGTTCACAGCTAATCAGTTTCGGGCAAAAGCGGCGGAATACGCCGAATTACTCAAGAACACCGACAATCCAAGGGAAATAAAAGAGTTTCAGAGATCGAAGCAGAGCTTTAGCCAATTGGCACATAACGAAGATTGGCTGGCGGCCAATTTCGACAAGATCATCGATTCGCAGGAGGGCGGAAAGTCGGCCGACCACAGGACTGTCGCCGAAATCGAGGAGCATATTCTTCGCTGCCTCGGAGCTGCTCTCATCATGCAGTGGAACACGATTCCGACGAAACTTCAGCGCGAGTTGTTTGATACCGCAGGTTCGCTGGGCGAATTGTTGAAGACGGCGACGTTGCGCGGGCAAATTGCGCGTTTCCTACACGATCATAAGGACGTCGAAAGCTCTTCCGATCGTGCTGAGGGAGAGGCTATTGGTTCATAGGTCCAATATCGGTGATCATGGACCTCGGTTATTCCGTTTTCGCCGGCGTTCGGCCATCCTCATCTTTAGTATCGCGCGCATAGTTCCTCGACATTGCTAGCAATTGGGTGCACGGTTCCTTAAGTCGAAGCGTTGAAGCGCTCCGTCCCTAGCCGAAAAGTCGCGCTGCTATCATCCGCCTTCGCCAAAAATCGCGAGGCGCGGGGCGTCCTATTGCGGGAGAATCAAATGTTGGCCTGGTTTGTTCCACCTGTGGTCGTACCGGCTCTGCTTGTGATTGCAATCGCCGCTGCGGTTTGGCTACGATGATAGCCGTTAAAAATGACGGCCTGTTGCGGGGTTCCGCTGACCCAAAGCGAATCGATATCCACTCGCCTGCCGAGATGCGACATTGGGCCCGGGAAATAGGCCAGTCCCCCACCAAGCTCAACAAAGCGGTGGAAGTGGTTGGACCGTTGGTATCTAACGTTCGGGACTATTTGCGAAAGCACTCACTTTACGGTAGGCCGCGATGACGCGCACCAAGACCAGAACGCTAACATTCGCAGGGTAAGCGCGGCATCTCTGGTCGGCATGCGACCGGCACACCCTAACGAACGAGATCTCCCGTGGCGCCTTTCAGTACGATTTCTTTTCCAGAACGGACGGTAGAACGACCGATCTGTCCGACGGGCGGCGCCTTGATTCGGCTTGTTTGGATTGCAGCAAACAAACAGGATGATCCTGATCGACACACTTTCGAGTGCCCCGCCTGCATAACCGATTTTGATTAGAAAATTCCATCCTGAGCGCGAGTCACCGCCAATCTGGCGGCCTACTTGCGTTTGACGACCTCGATCACAATCGTACCACATGACTTGCACTCGAACGTGAGCACGTCGTGATCCGGCTTGTCAGGCTCAAGCCGAGTGAGCCACATCGGCGCTGCGCAATCGTCGCACTGTGGATGCTCAACTTTGAGTTCGCCTAGAATGTACTGAGGCTCTTGCATAACGACCCCGTCTTGCTCCTGCAGGCGGGAGCGCTGGAGCGTCTCTCAGTCACCGACACCTGTGGCAAAGCTTCGGCCGGTGGTAGTGTTTATGTCGGGTGCCGGACACCAAACTCCAGTGCCAAAAGACGTATACGCTAGCAATCTGAATATTTCTTTTCGGACGTATGAACGTGATCGCAGCCTTTGCACTGGAAAAACCGAATTTCTGACCTCTTTTCGAGGCGATCAACACTTGCTTTCCATTCCAGTTCGGCGCCGCATTGCGGACAAACTTCAGGACTGATCCCCCTGTACGGCATGGCGCATTCCACTTCACGGGGAATACGCCGGCCGCCACTATATGGTTCAATTCAATTCGCTAGGTTTATTGGTCTTTCCTCAGATGACAGCACTAGTTCTCAAACCCGCAAACAAGAGCCGCATCCCCTAGATGCCGTTAGCTCTCGCATCCACAAAACGCTATTTCGGTTTCGGCGATAAGGACGATCATGTCGTGCTCGACGGCGGTCGCGTGATCGGTCGAATTTTCCTATCGCCGCAATCGCCGCCCGATCGCAACTGGATGTGGACGATCACCGCAATGGAGTACCCGCCGACGATCCAAAGCCGCGGCTATTCACCGACACGCGAACAAGCGATGGTGGATTTCAAGGCGCAGTGGCTAAGCTAACCACTTTCTTTCGGCAGAAACTTCGTGAAAAATCTGTGGACAATCAGGTCACATGAGCAATTTTGCACAGATTCTTTATTCGAATTTGAGGAAACAGAATGGTTCGAAATACCAAAGCCAAGCGCCCAAGTGTTTCGATTCAATTTTAACAATAGTTGCTGATCGAGTATCCTCGAACCGCACCGCACACGCGTCGGGCGAAGGGAACGTATATGCGTTTTCAATATGCGTCGCTCAAATCCAAGCCGCCGATACTCCAGGCTACAAACGCGTGCCCGGTGTGCGGCGCCGAGACCATTCTTGCAGAGATTGAACCGCACCCTCTGCACGCCAAATTTGAAATTCACGGCTACCTCTGTGGCCGATGCGGACCCACCAAATCCTTGGTCGTGCTTCGCTCACCACCGCTTCAATCGATGATGTAGTTTAATGCCGAACGCTGTGGACCCACGTAGAGCCTACTTGAGCGCCGTAGATCGCGTACTATTTGCTTTGGTTTTTGCCTGCATACTATTTGCTGCCGCTTACTACATCCGGTGAAAGCGTTTCCCTTCACTTCCTTCTCCACCCGAGAAAACCCAATGCGCGGAGTGTCCGCTCTTGCCCCGAAAGCCGACATCCCGTGCGGCATTATCGCGTTGCTCGGCGGTTTTAACGGGTTGGGTGGTGTCCCGTTTTGCGCGACCGGCTATTACAGCGGGTTCGTGAGTGAGTCCGATGCGGGTAATTCTTTTAACTGAAAACAGTCGAGCTATTTGCAAAAGGCCGTTATCGGCTCACATGGAGCTTTTGGCGACAAGGATGTAGCTAAGGGCCTGCCCAACGCGAAAGAATGCACCTGAGGCGAGAGCCCGGCTACGGAGATTGACTGGGCTCTCTAAATCATACTGCGTGCGGTACTGAAGCATAGGCTGGGAGAGAAAATCGCGGCCCACGCAGCATCGACCTATCCTCGAAGCCAAACGCCTTTAATGCTTGTTCGTAGAGACGCCTGGGATCGCGTTCGCCATTCTTGGCGGCTTCAATTATCCGATCCGCGATAATCGCAGGCACGGCAGACCCGAAGTTGCGAAGCGTTTTGCAAGCGCGGTCGAACGCCTCGCCCATCGCCAAGGTCGCGGCGTCGTCGAAGCAAATGTTTTGGATATTCATAGTGGCCTCCCGAAGTACGAGCGGGAGCGCTGGAGCGTCTCTCAGTCACCGAGGCTCGAAGCCGTTTCAGTGATGGAACAAGCTACCCTCCCGAAAGGGCGATGGCTGATCCATACAGACCACTTTTCTCTCTTTTGACAGTTCAATTTGCGCGGAATTCACGCCCAGGCAGGCTTTCACGCGACCCTGAACCAATCTGCTCGATTCAACGGCGTTCGAATTTTCTTGGTGCCCTATGTCTGGAAGCGTACAATACCGCATCACCTACAGCGGCTCTGTGCCCAGGCGTCGGTGGCTGAGAGACAATTGCGCTCCCGCCTGAGTGGAGGGGAAGCCGTCTATGTCTCGTGCGCCCAGATCAAGACCCATCAAGCGAAGCAAAAACGGCAAAACAGCGGGCGTGCCGCTGTTTGATCCTGCAGTGTTTTTAGCGACGGCGGCCCTTGGTCGCGACATTTCCAGACATTCGAAGAAAGCAGTCATTTTTGCTCAGGGCGATGATGCCGATGCGGTTTTCTATATCAAGAAGGGCAAAGTCAAAGTCGCCGTCATATCCAAGCAAGGAAAGGAAGCCATCGTCGCACTGCTGGGTGTGGACGAGTTTGTCGGCGAAGGATGCTTGGTCGGGCAGTCGAAGCGTTTGGCGACCGCGTCTGCAATGACGGACTGCGAGACGATGCGGGTGGAGAAGACTGAAATCCAACGGGTCATACGTGACGAGCCCGCATTTTCACAAATGTTTGTCGCGCATATTCTGGAGAGGAATGCCCGGGTCGAAGAAGACCTCGTCGATCAGCTCTTCAACTCAACCGAAAAAAGGCTTGCGCGGCTGTTGCTGCTGCTGGCCAATTTTGGAAAGGAAGGCCGACCGGAACCAATTCTCGCAAAGATCAGTCAGGAAACACTCGCTGAGATGATCGGCACGACTAGGTCACGCGTGAGCCACTTCATGAATAAGTTCCGTGAATTGGGGTTCATTGATTACAACGGACATCTCGAAGTCCACAATTCGTTGCTGAGTGTGCTTCTGGCCGATCAGGGACGCACAGTGAACCCGCCGAAGTGACATCACAATCAATCGATCTGTTCGGACATTCGCGGCGCACTGACGCATGTCCGCTTTGTGCCAATAGCAGACATCATCGGCTTGCCCGTTCCATCACGACTGTGCTGCCTTTTATTCGATCAGCTTGTCGGCACGGAGAACAAGCCCAGCGGCCACCTGGCATCCCATCGCCTGCGCGGCTTTGAGATTTACTACTAGCTCATAACGATTAGGCTGCTCTACAGGAATATCGGAGGGCTTAGCTCCCCGAAGTACCTTCGTCACGATTTGCGCACGTTGACGGTAAACGTCGGTAAAACGCGGACCATATCCAAGAACCGCACCTACTTCCGCTGTCTCAGGCCACTGAAAAATTGCTGGAAGGCGCAGCGCGGTAATCCGTTCCATAACGATTTGATTGTTGCGAGTACCTGGAAGGGAGAACAGCGGTGTCGCCAGAAAATTAGCCGCCTCGGCGCCCGCCGCCTTTGCAGCGTCGATAGCGGCCGCAATTTCGTCGGGCTTCCTGACACCAAAAATCGAAACCTGGATACCACGCGATTGAGCCGCACGCTGCAGAGCCTGCAGATGTTGCGGTGACGTAACTTTGGAATCCGACATCGCAGCGATCTGGCGTGCACCGGGCAACGCGTCAATCAAAATGTCTTGGCGCTTGCCATCGAGCTCCGGAGAGAGAAGGCTTATGCCGGTAATATTTCCGCCGGGACGGGCCAGTGAAGTAACCAGACCCTCCCCCACCATATCTTCAGTCATTCCAACAAGAGGCACGGTCTGAGTTAGCTTTTGAAGCGTGCGCAAGGGCAGCTCGGGCCCGGAGACAATCACATCAGGCTTCGTATCGATCAAAGATCGCGCTCGTTCAGCGAGGCGGTCGTCAGTGGCTTCGAAGCCTTCTGATACGACCATCAGATTCTGTCCCTCAATAAACCCGTTGAGGCGCAGTTCGTCGAACAGTGCCTGGACCGGCGGCGACTGCCGATTGGTAGGCAGTAGAAACCCAATACGGTAGGTGCGGTCCGGCTGCTGCGCCCGCGCGGCGAGCGGCCACGTAGCCGCCGCACCGCCAACCAGCGTGATGAAATCGCGTCGCTTTATTTCCCCTAAGCTTCCCCCAAAGCCGCCATCGCAAGATCGTAGCGGCTCGGATGAATCCTGGCAAAGTTTCCGAGATGTGCGAACCGGTCGGATGTCCGCTTTGGGTCAAAAGCGGACATGTGCAGTGCACTAGCCGATGTCTGATTTGTGCCAGGAGCGGACATTCCCCATTCAGTCGATCACCTCGTTGGCGCGAGCGACCAATGTCGGCGGCACAATAAGACCAAGCATCTTGGCGGTTTTGAGATTGATGACGAAATCGAATTTGATCGGCTGCAAGACGGGAAGATCAGCTGGCTTCTCGCCCTTGAGGATGCGGGCTACGTATATGCCGACTTGCCGGTACGCGTCTGTGATACTTGGCCCATAGCTAATCAGGCCGCCTTCGAAGGCATATTCGCGGAATTGGTAGATGGCGGGCAGCCGATTTTCCGCGGCGAATGCGATGATTGAGCGGCGGCGCGTGTCGAAATAGGGATCGGAGGCGACCAGCAAAGCGCCAACCCGTTCGCGTAATAGCGCGGCGAAAGCTGCATCCAGTTCGGCATCGTTGCTGGCCTTGGCGACAAAAAGCTGTCGGCCAAGTTTCGGCGCGGCCCTTTTGAGATCGCTCATTTGATCCGCAGACGCTGAATAGTTCGGGTTGACGATAGCGCCGAAGAGAACGACGTTGGGTACGGCCTCTTGTAGAATACCGAAGCGTTTCTGCTCCATTGCCTCGCTCAGAATGATTGACCCAGTGATGTTGCCACCCGGCCGGTTGAAGCTTTGGACGAGGCCGGCCTCGACCGGATCGCTACCCATGTTGAAGACAACCGGGATAGTCGCAGTCGCCTCCTTTGCCGCGCGAGCCGAGAGTTCTCCGCCGGTCCCCACCAGCACGGTCACGCGCCGCTGCACTAACTCTGCGGCGAGTGCCGGCAGCCGGCTATAATCGCCGTGGGCCCAGCGATACTCAACGTTGACGTTCCGGTCGCTAACGAACCCGCCCTCACCGAGCCCTTTGTGAAAGGCCTCCAACACCTGCACGGTATCTGCGGGTGAGCGTGCGCTCATGTACCCGATGGTGGGCATGGCGGGCTGTTGCGCGCGCGCCATGAACGGCCACGCCGCTGCCGCGCCAAGAAGGCTGATGAAATCGCGTCGTTGCATGTGCCCCCCGTACCAACCACGCCTTGTGTAATCGCTAAAGCCTAGCACTTTGTGGCCGGGCGGCGAGTGAGAATTGCCGCAAACGAGACAACGCCAAATGTCCGCTTTGGGTCATAAGCGGACATTAGCGGACATTTGCGGTGCACTAGCGCATGTCCGCTTTGTGCCAAAAGCGACATTGCAGGTGTCGGCAAAAACGGGGGTACTTCACACCTTTAGGATAATTTCGCAGACAAGACCGTCTGCACGCCAGTCAAAATGCGTTTTTCCCGACCGCTGGGCGATCATTTGTTCAATAATCCGCCCGCCAAATCCCTTGTGTGTCGGTTCTCGCACTTTCGGTCCGCTCGACTCCGTCCAACGCAAGTGTAATTGCCCGTCCGCGTCATGCCATTTCACTTCGACTTGGCCGTCGGGCACGGCCAAAGCACCGTACTTAGCGGCATTGGTCGCCAACTCGTGCAAGGATATAGCAATGGCCTGAGCAACGTCAGGCTCTAACAACACTGGCGGACCGTTTATGCTCACGCGCCGCTGGTTCTTCTCAGAAAAGGGAGCGAGCTCATGTGTCGCTATCGTCGATAGGTCGGCACCAATCCAACGCGTCTCGACAAACAATGAGTGGACATTCGCAAGCGACTGAATGCGTCCCTCAATTGCCCGTTTCAGACCGTCGGGTGTTTCGGACTGAGAA
>Ga0134128_10008183_pt1 | contig 12590 bp, 8 predicted proteins | sample KB31754_FD_96462 | JGI IMG/M metagenome (GOLD analysis project Ga0134128, IMG submission 96462) | Terrestrial soil microbial communities with excess Nitrogen fertilizer from Kellogg Biological Station, Michigan, USA - KB3-175-4 | ecosystem: Environmental > Terrestrial > Soil > Unclassified ...
ATAACGGCGATCGAAATGCCTGTGATCACGCCAATGAAGGCCTGCCGCCGCTTGGCGCGCAGATATCGCGTAGCTATGAAAAGTTCAAAACGCATGGAAAATTATTTTGCCGCACCGTTCAATTCGCGCTCTCATCATATACGCGGAATCGGCAGAACGGCAGGCACACGGCGGCGGTACTGAACGTATTCTTCTCCAAACCTGCGTTCCAGTTCTTTGTCCTCCAGGCGGATCATCAGCGCTCCCGTGACCACAGCAAACAAAACAAGTCCGTAGAGAACTATCAACCCAGTTCCCAGGCTCCATGCCAACATCTCGCAAAGGTGCCCCAGGTAAACCGGATGCCGCACGCGCCCCCGGACTCCCGAGGTCACCAACCGCTGTTCCGGGTGGTCTGGCAAAACCTCCGGAATTCCGCCCAGTTGCTTCGCGCTGAAGCCGTTGCCGGCATGAGAATAGAGCCACAGGCCCGCAGAAAAGAGGACCACAGCGGGAATCCATCCCCACCAGGAGGTATACAGCAACTCGTGCCGCCAGCGCGCGCTCACGATCCCCAGCACAATCCATATGGCAAACCACGCAGGCAGGATCGCTTTGTAGGGTGATCTGCGCCTCCGCCAAAATCCAACAAAAGGATGCACTATAAACCAAAACGAAGGGATGCTGGCATACACAATGCAAATACACCAGGCGATGGTCTGAATCAATTCGCGGATTAAGTTCATCATTATGGAACCATCATTCTACTGTGTTGTGCGAAGTAGAACTTTGTATGGCAAAGTAGAAGCAGCCAATGGCCCAAACCGAGAGCAGCCACACCGGAGGATATGTCGCTTTTTCCTACCGCGACTTCACTCTCTACCAGATCGCGCGATTTTTCATTGTGGCCGCACTTGAAATGCAATCCGTCGCAGTCGGCTGGCAAGTTTACGACATTACGCGCAGACCGCTCGATCTCGGCTTAATCGGCTTGGCGCAATTCCTGCCTGGAGTTTTGTTGTTCCTCGTGGCAGGACACTCGGTGGACCGCTTTGAACGCCGGAAAATTCTCACCATCTGCTATGCGGCGTTTGCCGTCAGCTCCACTCTGCTGTTAGTCATCACCCTCCGCTACCAGTCTGTATTCGCTATTTATTTCGTAATGCTGCTGGTCGGCGTGGTGCGCTCTTTCAGCGGGCCAGGCGGCCGCGCCTTTCTTCCTGAACTGGTCGCGGAAGAACATTTTCCCAATGCTGTCGCATGGAATGCCTCCATCTTCGAGGGCGCCACTATCCTCGGCCCTGCGGCTGGCGGCTTTTTATACGCACTCTCGCATGGCCCAACCGTGGTTTATGCGGCAACCGTAATCACAGCGATTGTTGCTACAGCCTCCATGTTGCGCATTCACTCCAAGGCAAAACCAAGGCCGAGAGAAGAGATCAGCATGAAAACAGTCCTTGCCGGCCTGCACTATATCTGGGAACAAAAGCTCATACTCGGCGCAATCTCTCTGGATTTATTTGCTGTGCTGCTGGGCGGGGCAGTGGCCCTGCTGCCCGTTTATGCGCGCGAAATTCTTCACACTGGCCCCTGGGGATTAGGCCTGCTGCGCAGCGCGCCCGGGGTAGGCGCGGCCATTATGGCCCTGGCGCTCGCCCACCGTCCACTGCGCCGCAAGGTTGGATTAACCATGTTATGGTGCGTCGCCGGGTTCGGCGTGTGCACAATCATCTTCGGCCTCTCCCGCAGCCTCATCGTCTCGCTCATTGCGTTATTGCTGCTGGGCGCTTCCGACATGGTCAGCGTCATTGTGCGCGGCGTGCTAGTACAGCTTGGCACCCCCAATGCCATGCGCGGACGCGTGAATGCCGTCGAGATGCTGTTTATCGGCGCATCCAACGAACTCGGCCAGTTTGAATCCGGCGTCACCGCCGCATGGATCGGCACAGTTCCCGCCGTCGTACTGGGAGGAATTGGAACGCTGGTAGTGATTGCCATTTGGGCATGGCGCTTTCCTGAATTACGCAATGCCGATGAGTTCGTCTCCGTCGAACAGACTACCTAGAGCAATGTTCCTGGCAATTGCTTTATGTCCCACGGATGTTGAGCGCGGTTAAGTCTTGCGCGGCAATCTTCATAAAAAATAAAGCCATGTCATCTCGACGTTGAGCGTAGCGAAGACGGAGAGACCTTACGACTGAGAGAGAACTTTGATGCACTCAACGGGAACATCCCTGGAATCTGCATCAGCACCGCATTCTGTCGTAAGGCCCCTCGCAAATGCGGCTCCGGGGTGCATGATTTTTTCACGGTTGCTTTAAACCAAGAGCAGCACAGCTCTCAGTAGCAAGATTTCAAAAAATCAATCCATGTCATCTCGACGTTGAGCGTAGCGAAGACGGAAAGATCTTACGACTGGGAGAAAACTTTGATGCAGTCAACGGGAACATCCCTGGAATCTGCATCAGCACCGCATTCTGTCGTAAGGCCCCTCGCAAATGCGGCTCCGGATGACATGATTTTCGCGGTTGCTTTTCACATCAAGATGCACACTCAGCTCTCAAGGTTCAATTAGGTTCATAAAATCAATCCATGTCATCTCGACGTTGAGCGTAGCGAAGACGGAGAGACCTTACGACTGAGAGAGCGTTGCCGTGCAGCCGACGGGAACATCCCCGCAGCCAGCGCTACGTTCGTAAGCCTTCGCAAAAGCGCTTCAGGGTGACATGATTCTCAGGCGGCCGGCAAAATTAAAGTGACTTCCACATAATGGATTATCTAGAGGGCCGCCGCCCTTAGCTCTCTCAGTGCTTTCCCGGCTGCGGACCTGATTTACCTGCCGCGAACCACAACTTTGGCGGAGTTCATGTTCTGGTATTCGTCATAGATACGCACCACAACTACGTGTTCTTCGCTGGCGGCGCTTGCGTTCTTGTCCCCTGCTGAATTCTCTGGAATGCCCACGCTAAAGTCATAATTTTCCTGCTTTGCGTCGGAAAGTTTGTCCACCGGGTCTATATATTGCCAGTCGCTGGCATCAATAGAATATTCCGCGCGCCGGACATTGGAGAAATTGTCGCTCCCGTGGAAAGACACGTGAATCTTGCCGTTCTCGATGGCCGCGCTCAGGTTCTCAATGCGCGGTGGAGTAGTGTCCACCTCAAAGCGCGCGCTTTCTTTTTCGGCCGTCAACGCCTCGCCCGGAGAATGCGAGGGTGCATCGGAAGCGACCACTTTGAAGGTGTAGCCGTCATCTGGCAAGAGCGAAGCATCGAACGAATAGAACTTGTCACGCAGGTTATCTTTTAACAAGAGCCAGCGGCCCTCGCCATCGCCCCTGTAATAAACCGAATAGACCATACTGTCGTCATTGTCGTCATGCACCGACCAGCGCAGTCCAATCGAGTCGCGGTCATGAATCACCTGCGGCGGAACATCGGCTCGGCGCGCTCCATCGCTGTCATTTCCGCCTTGCCGCTGGACAGACTGGTAACGGATGCCAATCTGCGCCGTCACTTCATCGAAATCGGGCGCAACATTCCTGATCAAATAATTGACGGTCACCTCGTCCAATTCCGGCGACGGACTGCCGGCGTGCAGCACGGCTTTCCATTGGATGAACCGCGCCGAAGGAGAAGGAATCGCGCCGTCCTTTTGCAGATCAACTTTCTTCCACGGACTCCAGTTGCGGTCGGGATTGTCCACATTGCCGCTGCGCGCAAAGATCTCTACATTACCCGCTCCCCGGTATTCGAGCCTTCCCCAGCGCGAAAAAAGATGCGCGTCGTACACATCGCTTTCGTAAGTGCCTTCCGGATTTGGCGTCGCGCCGAGCAGAAAAATCTTCCCCAGATTGCTGGTCGCGGCGTAAATGCCGCCATTCGGGGCTTTGGCGAATGCAGTAATCTGGCTGGCGCTTGCCTGCAAAAGGTCGGTGAAATTATCTTCCCCGGCGATTGCAAAGATGTGCCCGCGATTTCCGGTTCCGGCCAGCAGACGGCCTTCCCGGTCGAAAGCAAGGGCGTATACCAGGTCTTCATGGGATGACCACAAACTCACGGGCGAGCCGTCCGTCGCGATTTCATAAATTTCCGATCCGCCTGCACTGGCCCCGGAGGCGGGAAAATTGCCCAGCGGAAGCGCCGAGGCCGCCGGTGTGTTGATGACCACCGTTCCTTTTTGGCCGATGGGGACTTGCGCCGCAGATTTGCGGGGGAAAGAAATTACCGGCGGGGGGGCCGAAGCACCCGCAGTTTTTTCTCCTGCGCCCGCGGCATAAATGTTCCCTTCGTGGTCCACAGCCAGCGCGGTAATTTCTTTTTTGGGCGCGCTATACAGAACAAACGCTTCGCCGGATGGCGAAATGCGGTAGATGAGGCCGCTTCCGTCGGAGCCCGCGATTACATTTCCGTTTTTATCCAAAGCGAGCGTCCGGATGTGCTCTTCGTCGCTCTTGAAAAACAGTGAATGTTCGCCTTGCGGAGTGACACGGAAGATTTCCCCGTGGTCACCGGTAGCGACATAGAGATTCCCCGCCGGATCGAGCAACAAGTCCCAAATATATTTCGTGCCAGAATCGAAAAAGACCGACGAAGTCCATGTGCCACCCGAAACTTTTACCGCTGAATTTCTCCCGGAGTCATTCACTCTCGAATGTTCAATGCGGTAAATCTTGCCATCCGGATTCGTGGCCGCATAGACGGTTCCTTTTGCATCCACCACCAGACTTTGCACCTGCAGCTCCTGCGGCTCAAAAATCGCGGTGGACTTCCCGTCTGGCGTGATCTGATAGATTCGCGCGGGCGCGCCGGCAGCGGCGTACAAATTGCCTTCGCGGTCGGAAGCGATGGCCCATATATAAGTGGATGGCGTCGTGGTTACCGCCTTGAACGATGGAGCCAGTTCCAGGCCGCCTTCGCTGCGGATGGCGACGCCTTTTGCCGTTCCTTTGCTCAGGTCATCGGCCTTCGATTGCTTCCATGCGCGTGTGCCTTCAGCCACAACAAAAGGCAGCCATACAAGAAATATGGAAAGGAAAAGAAGACGACGTACACGGATTGCCAAATCACACCTCATCCAGAAAAACACGCCAGCATTTAATTGTGCTTAGAGGAAAGCTCTCGCGGCGGTTATTTGATATTGATCGTCAGCACTTGCGCGCCGGAAACAACGTAATCGAGCGGCTCGGTCGCGGATTCATCTACCGAGGACTCGGCCTGCACGACCATTTCCTGCCGGCCGCGCATGCTGTCCATCACATTCATAATGGAAAGCGGGAGCGAAGGCATGACCTTGTCCGCCACCATCGCTTCGGGGTCATTCTCCAGCAGGGAAACGTAAATGCGGTTGTTTACATGTTCTTTGTTGAGCAGAGAAATCGTGGAAGCTAAATCCATTTTGCTGTTGAACAACGGAGTGGTCTGACGGATGTGGTCCAGAGTCCCGCCGTCGCTCACCAGGATGCGCAATGGACCCTGCGAAACAGAAGTCGGAATCTTCACGGGAATCTGTTTCACGATTGCCTCGCCACGATAAGGGCGCAACACCGTCTCGATGGTAATTTCATCGCCGGGCCGCGCTTCCGTGACATCGGTCCGCGCGCCTTCCAGTCTCGCCCAGCGGCGCTCATGCACGAGGTCAAAATCCAGTTTGACCCCGCGAATATCGGGCGCGCTGTAAGGATTGTCGTAGATCCGGCCGAAACGCGCGCCCAATGAGGTTGCTGCCAGCATCGCCGCAGGCTCGCCCCCATCTTCCGGCGCATACATATTTTGTAAACTCACATTCGGATAACCGCTCACCGCAATGCTTCCACTCATGCGGTAGCTGGTCTCCTCCCCATACTCATTGACTCCATGCAGCGCGTTGTACACCGTGGCCATCATCGCGGCCGGGCTGAGGCCGGGGTTGTTGAGCACCTCGTAATGAAATTGCCGCTCCACCGGGCCGCCGTGAATGGTAAGCGTAACTGGAATCATGTCCGGCTTTTTCCCGAATTCTCCCAAAATTCCGGTGTGGCGGTCCTGCACGAACGCGCCCACGGGTTCGGTGGCATTCACAATCTTGAACGCATTCAGCGGCGAGGCCAGCGTCGCAATGACTTGTGCTTTCGTCATCGGCAGGTCCACCATGCCAAACTGCAACAGCGGGTGCCCGCATGCCAGCAACTGATTGGCATCAATATACGTAACGGTGCATGTAGCGGAAATGTCCATATCTCCGCGCACCAGCACCGCGCTTACCGCGGAACCCGGCACCAGAGGCTCAGGCTGCTTTACATCACTCACCGAGCCGACTCCCATGACGGGCTTAATCCCAATGGCAGCAAATTTTGAAGCGAACTGCTCTACTGCATCCTGGGAAAAGCCGTTAAACACCAGCGGGGTTTCTATGAGCTTCAGAAAATTCTGCACACCGCCGCTCATATCGGAAGGAAACACGGAAACTCCCGGCCCGGAAGTTTTATTCAGCTTCACCGGACTGGCTTTGGCCTCAACCGGACCCGCGCCCGGCGTCCGGTCCATGGCGCTGATCTCAAGCATCTCCCCGATGGGAGTGACGCCGGCGATGGGGTCTTTGGAAAATTCTCCTATGCGGAAAGCCAGCGCTCCGGCCAATTTGCCATTCAAATACACCGGACTGCCGCTCATGCCCGCCACTACGCCGGTATATTCCGCCTTCGCGCCGCCGAGGCGAATCAGAATAATGTCTCCCTTGGGCCCGTTCGCGTTCTTCAGTATGCCGAGCACTTCCACCGGCATGGGTTCCGGCTGCGTGCCCTGAAAAACGGTGTAGGCCACACCCTTCATGCCGGGACTGATTTCGCTCAGAGGAATGGTTTCAACTGGCAACGAATGTTGTGCGTTTAGAGTTAAGCAGAGAAGGAAAAAGCAGAGTACAACCTGGGCAAGGGTCGCCACACGTCTCATGAATAATTCCCCGGGACCACCAAACCACCAACGCTGGTCTCCAAAATCTACACTTCGCGCCGGGTATCAATCACTTACTGGGAGGAGAGAGGACAATGCAAAAAGCAAACATCCCAAACGCAAAGCAAGTGCGTCTATACTAGCATAGGATTTTCCGGGAGCATCATGTTTTCTATTTCTCTCAGCAACAAGCGGAATTTTGCGGGCGTGTGCAATTTTTTGCTCTCGCTGGCCCTGATTTTTGCCCTGTGCGCCGTCACCTCCGTAGGGCAGGAATCTCAACAACCGTCCGCTAACAACCCCAACCAGCAGGAAGCGCCCCCGGAGGCCGGCGGGCCGCAAGGCAACGTTGGCCCTTACGCTATCCCAAAGAAAAAAGAAGCGCCCCCTACGCCGCCTCCTGAGAAGCCCAAGAAGATTGAAGGAATGCCGAATTACTCCATAAACATAACCGTACCGGTCGTGACCGTGCCGGTCTCTGTGGTGACGAAGAGCGGCCAATTCATCCCCGGGCTAAAAGAGGGCAATTTTAAAGTTTTTGAAGACGGTGTCCCGCAGAAGATCACCGGATTCAACCAGTCCGATGCGCCTATAACAGCCGTCATGCTGGTCGAATTCGCCGATATTTCCTGGGGCATTACCTCCGACTCACTCACCGGTGCTTACGCTTTTGCCAGCCAGTTGAAAAAGAATGATTGGGTTGCAGTCGAATACTACGATTTGAAGCCGCACATTCTCGTTGATTTCACGCAAAACAAACAGGCGGTAATGGAAGCAGTGGAGCGAATGCAGCTTCCACAATGGCGGGAAACCAACCTGTTCGACGCCCTCTATGACACGCTCGACCGTCTGGAACGGGTGGACGGGCACAAATACATAATTTTGATTTCGAGCGGATTCGACAGCTTCAGCAAGCTAAAGCTGGATCAGATTTATAAGAAAATCAAAACCACCCACGACATCACGATTTTTTCTGTCAGCACTGGATGGCTGGCGCGCACCATGGGCTACGCATACCGCGGCCTGGGCGTGACAGCCGAGCCACAGGAGATTGACTATTTGCAGGCCGACAACGAAATGCAAACCTTCGCGAAGCTCACCGGCGGTCGCTTTTACCAGCCTCACGTGCCGCAGGAATACGGCGAAATCTTTCAAAACATCCTGGGCGATATGCGCAGCCAATACATGCTGGCCTACCGTCCCACGAACACCAAGCTCGACGGAACGTACCGCAAGCTCAAGGTGGAAGTTGTAGCGCCCGATGGCGCCCCTCTCACAGTAAAAGATCAGCACGGCAAGAACGTGAAATACGATGTGGTCGCGCGCGAAGGCTACACCGCCAAGCACACCGTTGAATAGCAATGCTTTTGCCTGAGAGCGGAAGCTGCTGATACTAATGCGGATTGCTAGAACGGCATCGTAGAAACTCACGTAGGGGCAGCCGCCCTCGGCTGTCCCGTAGAGGGCAGCTCTGCAGATGCCTCCAGAAATCTTCTGATTCAAAACGCGGGAAGGCAAATGCAAATCTACCGCGTCTTTTCCGCCCTGCCCAGGCACCCTGCCTTAAACGACCGCAAATCCACCCGGTGCAATCTCTTGCTCATCCCCGGACGCAACAAATTGAAATGCTGGATAGTAAATAAATATTCCGCCACGAACCACAGGGGCTTCTCCGTGGTCATCCATTGCAGATGGTCAAAGCGCGCAAGGTTTACCGGGCGGGAAAATGTCCGCAGCGATCGCTCTCTTCGCAAGTTGAAGTAGACCTCAAAATAACTCAGCGCCAGCTCCCGCAAGGTGCGGTACACCGGTTCGCGGTAGCGGCACCCCGTGTAGTTCGACTTCGCCAGCGCGCCCCAGTGACCATGCTGGCGGTAAATGGCAATCACGTGATCGGTATCATTTTCCGCTTCTAAATCCAAAACCAACGGCGGATAACCGTTTGCCCGCAGTGCCGCCGCGGCGAACATTGCACCTTCAAAACAATGTGAGGTGTTTTCGCGCAGCACGACCCGCGGAGACCACCCCGTATCCGCAAGATGGTAGGGCATGTCATCAAGAAATTTCTGAATGCCAAATGGATTCTTGAGGCTGCGCAATTTGCGAAGCTCTTTGGGAGTAAAGCTGGGACTAACGCCGAGCCGGTCAGAGTTCATTTGCGGTGTGAGGAGTTTACCTTATTCAAAAAATGTTCAGCGTTCTTCATTCAGCGTTTCCCAAACAATTGCGCCAGTTCCTGCGGCGAATCCAAAATCACATCCGGTTCCAAACTTGCCAGGCTGTGCGGCGCGAAGCCGTAAGTCACAGCACAAACCCACAACCCGGCATTGCGCCCGGTCTTCACATCCACGGATGAGTCGCCCACCATGAGCGTTTCTTCGGGGACGGCCTGCGCCTCGCGCAAAATTGCCTGCGCTCCCCGGGGATCAGGTTTTTTTGAAGGAAAGCTATTTCCTCCATAAATCTGCTCGAAAAAATCGCCCAGGCCCAACGCCTGCACAATCGCGCGGCAGGGATTCACCGGCTTGTTGGAGAGAATGGCCATCTTCCGCGAAGATCCGTTGACCCCATGCTTCATCACCTGCAACGCCTCACGGATTCCCTCGTAGGGCTTCGTAAAATCGAGTTTGTGATCGTGATAGTAGGCCAAAAAATATTCCATCGCGCGCTTCAGCAGGTCCTCATCTTTAGGATTGCCCAGCGCTCGCTGCACCAGCATGGCCACTCCGTCGCCCACATAGCTGGCGATTACGTCCCCCGGAAGCTCAGGCCTTTCCAGGTGCCGCAGCATCGCATTTACTGAGTGGATCAGGTCCAGGCGCGAATCAATCAGCGTTCCATCGAGGTCGAAAATCAGCAGCTTGATTGTTTGCGGGTCGAAGCGGCGGTGAAAGTGGATCACTGTTCAGAATAAGCTATTGCCTTCGAACCGTCAGCTTTAAGGAAGCTGGATGAACACTGCCCGCTTACAAACCTATTCTCAAAGCCCGTGAAAGGGTTACAATGCCTACGCGGTCTTCCAAGTTAGATTTTTCAGGAGCGGCAATTGGATGACGACAACAAAAACGGACCCCGAACTCGCCGCAATCAGCAGCGCCTCGCATAAGCCTGCCAGTTATGAAGGCTTAAGCCGCGAGCAACTCGTCAGTTTCTATCGTTATATGTATACCTCCCGGCGCATGGACGACCGGGAAATCACCCTCAAACGGCAGCAGAAGCTCTTTTTCCAGATCTCCGGCGCCGGGCATGAGTCCATTGGCGTAGCCGCGGCGTTCACGCTCAAGCCGGGCTACGATTGGTTTTTCCCTTACTACCGGGACCGCGCTCTCTGCCTGGGCCTTGGCGCAACTCCTTATGAAATGTTTTTGCAGGGCGTGGGTGCCGCTGCTGACCCCAGCTCCGGCGGACGCCAGATGCCGTCCCACTGGAGCTACACGCGCCTGAATATCGTCACACAATCCTCCTGCACGGGAACGCAAATTCTTCATGCGGTCGGCTGCGCAGAAGTCCGGCGGTATCTGGCAAAGCATCCTCAGGCAGCCCACAAAGTGCAGGGCGACTACCGCGAGTTCAAAGAGATTGTCTGCCGCGATGACGAAGTCACCTATGTCTCGCTCGGCGATGGCACTACCAGCGAAGGGGAATTCTGGGAGTCGCTGAACATCAGCGCCCTGCGCAAGCTGCCCGTCCTGTTCTGTGTTGAAGATAATGGATACGCCATCTCCGTTCCGGTGGAGGCGCAAACGGCGGGAGGAAATATTTCGCGCCTGGTACAGGGCTTCCCCAACTTTCATTTTGAAGAGGTGGATGGCACCGATCCGGTCGCGAGTTACGCAGCCATGCGCCGCGCTGTTTCCCATTGCCGCGCCGGCGATGGCCCTGCGTTTGTGCATGCGCATGTAATCCGGCCGTATTCGCACTCGTTTTCTGAGGACGAACGGCTTTACCGTCCCGAGTCCGAACGCCAGCACGATGCCGCGCGCGATCCCGTCCATTCCACGCAGATGTTCCTGATTCGCGAAGGAATTCTGAGCGCGGAAAAGATCAATCAACTGGAAAAAGAAGTGGATGAAGAAATTCAGGCTGCGGTGGACCAGGCATTGAACGCCGAGCCTCCGCGCCCGGAATCGGTAAAGCAGTTTGTCTACTCTCCGGACATCGATCCCTCGTCCTCCTTCTTCGCGGCGGAAATCGTTTCTACAGACCACGAGCACAACGGGAAAAAAGGGCCGGCTCCGAAAACGATGGCCGACATGATCAACACCACGCTGCACGATGAGATGCGCCGCGACGAACGCATCATTGTCTTTGGCGAGGACGTGGCCGATTGCAGCCGCGAAGAATATCTGCACAATCATCTGGTCAAAGGCAAAGGGGGCGTGTTCAAACTCACATTCGGCTTGCAGTCGGAGTTCGGTTCCGAACGCGTGTTCAATGCGCCTATAGCCGAGGCGAGTATTGTGGGCCGCGCTACCGGAATGGCTCTTCGCGGGATCAAGCCCGTTGTTGAAATTCAATTCTTCGACTACATTTGGCCCGCAATGATGCAATTGCGCAATGAATTGCCTGTGATGCGCTGGCGCTCGAACAATGGCTTCTCCGCGCCATGCGTGATTCGCGTTGCCATTGGCGGATATTTAACCGGCGGCGCAATCTACCACTCGCAATGTGGCGAAAGCATCTTTACCCACATCCCTGGGCTGAGGGTCGTTTTCCCGTCTAACGCTCTCGATGCCGCAGGGTTGCTGCGCACGGCCATTCGCTGCGATGACCCTGTGCTTTTTCTCGAGCACAAGCGCCTTTACCGCGAAAATTATGGCCGCGCTCCTTATCCGGGGCCGGACTATATGGTTCCTTTTGGCAAAGCGCACATTGTGCAGCCCGGGACCAATCTTACCGTTGTTACCTATGGAGCAGTCGTGCCGCGCGCCTTGCAGGCCGCGCAAAAGCTCGAGCGTGAAAATAGCATCAAGGTAGAATTGATCGATTTGCGCACGCTGAATCCATTCGACTGGGAGACGATTGCGGCATCTGTACAAAAGACCAGCCGCGTCCTGGTCGCCTATGAAGATTCGTTAAGCTGGGGGTATGGCGCCGAAATCGCCGCGCGTATCGCCAGTGACCTCTTCGAGCATCTGGATGCGCCGGTCAAGCGCCTTGCCGCCACCGATACCTTCGTTGCTTACCAGCCCATGCTCGAAGACGCGATCCTGCCGCAAACCGCGGACCTGTACCGCGCGATGAAAGAGCTGGCCGAATTCTGATGCGGGAACAGTCGTGCAGAAGTGCTTGAGTCTTTTCAGAATTCGCGCTATCACTCATCACGGTAGACCGTTTCCATCGAGAACGCCGGTAGGCAGACCGCAATGTATTCCGCGCCTCCTTCGAAAGGCGTCGAATAGCGTACCCATTCTCCCCGGTGAGCAATGACCGCTTGTCCGGCTTCTACTTCCATCGAGCCGCTTTTGTGCTCCATGCGTAGCGCGCCCTTCAGCACAATCGTGAACTCATCAAATTCCGGAACTTGGCCCGGCTCCTCCCACCCTTGCGGACTCCGCATGTGGGCGACACTTATGGCGTCCGTTTTCGAATTCACGCGTCCAATGTACTCATCAATGAGCTTTGGTTTGTTTCCCGCCGCCTGAATGCGCGTGGGCTGAGACACAAATGTCGGCACAAGTC
>Ga0134128_10008185_pt1 | contig 12589 bp, 11 predicted proteins | sample KB31754_FD_96462 | JGI IMG/M metagenome (GOLD analysis project Ga0134128, IMG submission 96462) | Terrestrial soil microbial communities with excess Nitrogen fertilizer from Kellogg Biological Station, Michigan, USA - KB3-175-4 | ecosystem: Environmental > Terrestrial > Soil > Unclassified ...
AACGACGACTCAATGGAGTGTGCCCGGAGCTGATCGTGCTGCTGCGGTCGGCGCTCGATGCCGAAGGGTTCCAGTACGTCAGGATCGGCGTGTCCGGCGGATTCCATGGACGGAAGATCGAGCGCTTCGAGGCGGACCATGTTCCTGTGGACTTCTACGGAGTGGGGAGCTCCCTCCTTGGCCACAATAACGGTGATATCGACGGCCTCGCGAACAACTTCGACTTCACCGCGGACGTAGTTCGCCTGGATGGGAACGCCGAGAGCAAGGTCGGCAGGGAGGAACGCGGCAATGCGCGCTTCATACGGGTGGATCACGAGCTGCTCGAGCGGCTCCAACTCACAGCTGCCGCGCAATGAAGGCCGCTTCAGCTTGCATGTAGTCACACCGCCCCGCAGATTGCGCGCGATGATACCCGTCGAGGTTGGATAGTGGCAGTCTGCCTGTGGCTTACGGCGCACGGCTCCAGTTGCCTGGAGGCTGTCGCCGTCATCTTCGGAATCATCAGTGTTTACCTGAGCACGCGCGAGAATATCTGGAGCTGGCCGACCGCGCTCATCAACGTGGCGCTCTTCTCCGCGCTCTTCCTCAGATCCGGCCTGTACTCGGATACGGGATTGCAGGTCGTCTATTTCGTTCTGTCGCTGTACGGGTGGTACGAATGGCTTTATGGTGGCGCGGGTCATACCGCGATCACGGTCTCACGCACGCCGAAAAAAACGTGGGTCGTGCTGGGTGGAATCGGCGTCGTGGTATGGGCGCTGCTCGGAACCATCACCTCGCGGCTTCCCGGGACGGCGCTGCCGTACGTTGACGCGGCGACAACGACCATAAGCCTGCTGGCCCAGTGGATGATGACCCGCAAGCTCATCGAGAACTGGCTGATCTGGATTGCGGTCGACGTGGTATACGTCGGCATGTTCATCTACAAGGGCCTATATCTCACCGCATTCAATTACGGAATCTATCTCGTCCTTGCCGTGATGGGTTACATCGCATGGAAACGATCGCTCGCAGCGACCGCTTGATTCGCGTTGTTCTGATCGGATCGGAATCCACTGGCAAAACGGTGCTTGCCAGGGAGCTGGCCGATCACTACGGCGCTGAGCTGGTACCCGAGTTCGTGCGCGATTTTGCCATGCAGAAAGCATCGCCGATCGAGCTCGCTGATACCGACGCAATTGCGCACGGACAGATGGCGCTCGAAGACGAACACGCCAAGCGGGCAACGCGACTGCTGATACAGGATACAGATCTGCTCAGCACCGTCGTATACAGCGGGCACTATTACGGAAAATATCCGGCGTGGATTGCCGACGTTGCACGCCAGCGCAGGCCGGATCTGTACCTCCTGCTGGAGATCGACGTGCCGTGGGTACCGGACGATGTGCGGGATCGGGGAACACGCCGCGAAGAGATGCAGCGACTCTTCCGCGACGCGGTCGCCAGATCCCGGTCGGCCTACGCCGTGATCGAGGGGACGTGGGAGCAGCGATCACTGCTGGCGCGCGCTGCGATCGACCGGTTGCTCGCGTAACAGACGGTACGCGAGCAACCGGGCTGGTCAGATTCCGACTTTCAGGGTGACGAATACGTTGCGTGGCGGGAGCACGAAGTAGTAGGACACGCCATCGCTTGCGTAACCGCTTCCGTATTTCTTGCTGTTCGTGAGGTTGTTGCCGCGAACGAGCAGCTCGGTCTGACCGATCCGCCAACCGACTGACGCATCCAGATCGGCGGATTGAGGCAGGACGTACCTGCGATCGCTCGTGTTCTCCAGGAATGATAGACTCTGGTATCTGCCCTGCACGGCCAGGTCGATCGACGGCGTCAGCGCGAACTGCGCGCGCCCGAAGCTCAGGAATCGGGGCGTGAGCAACGGTTCGACGTTGTGATACGTCACGGGCACGTCGCCTGACGAATCAGTGTACTCTCGAATCCGGTTCATGCTCTCTGTCGCGTTTCCCGAAAGTATCCAGCGTGGAATTCCGCGGTAGGCGACGTCCGCCTCGATACCGCGACGGTAGCTCGATGCGACGTTCTTGTTCAACGGGCTTCCGATGTAGCTGAGTGCGCCGATCGGCGCAATCTCGTTGCGGAAGTCCATGGAGTACAGATTTGCCTGAACGTCCAGTGTTGCGCTGCGGTAGTTCGTACCGATCTCCACGTCGTGAACCGTCTCGGGCTTCACGCGACTCAGGCTGCCGACGAAGCCGACGCTCGACGTGTCGAGATTGTCGAAGCCTGCGAACATGTCCGTGCGTGTCGGCTCGCGCGAGTTCTTTCCATAGGATGCATACACGGAAAGTGGAGCGGTAAGCTGGTACGTGGCGCCGACCTTCGGGTTGAGGAACGACCACGAGATGGAGCTGCCCGGTATGTCTGCGTGAATGTCGGGGCTGTACCTGAACTCGGCGTGCCGGGCCTGAAGATCTCCGAACAGGGTTGCGCGTCCCACAGTGTATCCCAGCTTGGCGAAACCGGCAAGGTCGTGCTTGTAGCTGGTATTGAAATACAACGGACTGGCGAGATCCGGATGCATGAATGCGTAGTGGTCGCGCGCGTAGCTATCGCCGTTGGCGCCGACGTCGAGCCTGAATCCCGAGCGATGATAACTCCATGCGCCCGTGAATCCATAAGAGACGAAGTCGAGGTGCAGGGTTTCGAGTGAATCCAGGAGGACATCGTAGTCGCCCGTGGCAGCCAATCTGTAAAGCGTCGCGGTGAACGACGAGCTCGAGTTGACCAGATGCGTGTATGAGAGCGCCGCCAGCCGCTCGCCGAAGCCGTCGCGTTCCTGCGGTGAGAGCGGGTTGATGCGGCGATTGGTGTCCAGGTCGGCTTGCGGGACGGCGAGGTAAGCCATCGTGTCGCGCATGTAACCGGCGGTGGCTGTGAATTTCAGAATGTTGCGATCGCCGAAATAGCCTCCACTCAGAAAGCCGGATGCGCCATTGACGCCCGAGTGATAGCGATAGCCGTCGGTCTTCAGCTGCGAGACACGTCCGTAGAATGCGAGATGGTGCGGCAGCAGGCCCGTGTTGTAGCTCGCGCTTGCCCGCAGCGAGCCGAATGACCCCGCCTCTGCCTCGAGCGTGCCTGACCGCGGCGCAGCGGCGAGCGACATCGTCTCCATGTTGATGGATCCAGCGTACGCAGCTGTACCATTGCTGCTGGTCCCGACGCCGCGCTGCACCTGGATCGACTGCAGGCTGTTCGCGAGATCCGGAAAGTCCGCGAAGTAAAGAACCTGATCTTCCGGATCGTTGAGCGGGATTCCGTCCAGCGTGATGTTTATTCGCGACTGGTCGATCCCGCGCAACCGGATGTAACTGTAGCCCCAGTAGTTACCAGTCTCCGCATACGACGTGAGGGACGGAGTCGTACCCTGCAGAACGAGCGGAATGTCCTGTCCGAAGTAATGTTGCTGGATGTCGGTGCGCGACAGGGTTTTCTGGGAAATTGGGGCATCGGGCTCTCTGACCGCCGAGATCATCACGCGCTCGAGCTTCCGGACGGAATCGGCGCGGGAAGTCGTGTCTCGTTGTGTGTTCTGCGCTGCGAGCGGCGCCGTGGCCGTGAGCGTTATCATGATCGACGTCGCCAGTGCGAACGCCGGAACGCGCCTGTAGCGCGGGTATGTAGCAACTCCACTCATTTCGCTGACTCCCTACGCCGGTACAAACCGGATCAGGTTCTACGGGACTCTCTCAGCCTGCGCCCTTCGTGGGCAGGCACCCCGGTCAGTGGATCAATTTATCGCGTCATGCATGATGGCGCCACACCATGCATGGTTCACTCCGGCGCGGTCTCGATTTCCTCGTCGAGAGGAGAGCAGAGCCACGCATACAACGCGACGGTGAAGATTGCACCGCCGAGCAGCATGAGCCACAACTGCTCGTGCCAGATCAGGCCGATGAATGCGGTGGTAATTCCGGCAGCGGTAATCAGCGGCTTCACTGTTCTCGCCGGTACGTCGATCCCAAGCTCAGCAGCGGTTGATTTCGCTTCACGCTGGTAGATTGGCGAGTCGCCAGGGATCGAGTGTCCTGTGGCATCCCACAATGGATATCGCGACTCGATGGTTGGTACCACAGCGAAGTTGTAGACTGGTGGTGGCGATAGTGTCGACCACTCGATCGTCGGGGCGCCCCAGGGATTGTTGCCCGCGATCGCTCCGCGCCGGCGACTCCGCAGAACGTTGACCACGAAGATCAGCGTCGCTACGGCGATGATGTACGCGCCGATCGTCGATAGCTGGTTGTCCAGGGTGATTCCCTGTGCGGCGTCGTACGTATACACTCGCCTCGGCATTCCATTGAGGCCGGCGAGATGCATGGGGAAGAAGGCGAGGTTCGCGCCAACGAGCGTCAACCAGAAGTGCCACTTGCCCAGTTGCTCGTCGAGCAGGTGGCCGGTCACCTTGGGGAAGTAGTAGTAGAAACCGGCAAACAATCCCATCATCGTTCCGCCGAACAGCACATAGTGGATGTGTGCGACGACAAAGTACGTGTCTGTCTGCTGAAGGTCGGTAGGCGCCGAAGCATGCATGACGCCGGAAATCCCGCCAATCGTGAACATCCCGACCAGACCAAGTGCGAAGAGGCAGGCGGTCGCGAAACGGATCGAGCCTCCCCACACAGTCGCCAGCCAATTGAAGATCTTGATTCCTGTCGGAATCGCGATCAGCATCGAGGTAACGCTGAAAGTCGCATCGGCGACCGGCCCCATTCCGACGGCGAACATGTGGTGCGCCCAGACACCGAACGCGAGGAACCCGATCAGTATCAACGAATACACCATCGCCGGATAGCCGAACAACGGCTTGCGCGCGAAGGTCGGCAGCACTTCAGAAACCAGGCCGAAGGCGGGGAGGATCAGGATGTACACTTCCGGATGACCGAACAGCCAGAACAGGTGCTGCCACAACAGCGGGTCGCCGCCAGCGGCAGGCTCATAGAACTGCGTCCCGAAGAACCGGTCGAACAAGAGAAATGTCAGCGCGATCGTCAGGACGGGAAACGAAACGAGGATCAGGAACTGAGTGACGAACGCAGACCACGTGAACACCGGCATCCGCATCATGCGCATACCGGGCGCACGCATGTTGATGATTGTCGTGATGAAGTTGAACGATGAGGCGAGCGTGGACAGTCCCAGGATTTGCAATCCGATCACATAGAAATCCATGTTGAGACCGGGATTGTACAACCTGGTGCTCAACGGCGCATATCCGAACCATCCACCGTTTGGCGCCGCGTTCCACAGCCAGCTCGCGTTGATGAAGAGTCCACCGAGCAGATAGACCCAGTAGCTGAAAGCGTTGAGTCGCGGAAAGGCGACGTCGCGCGCGCCGATCTGGAGAGGGACGAGGATGTTGAAGAAGGCCGCGCTCAACGGCATCAGAGCCATGAAGATCATGGTCGTGCCGTGCATCGTGAATATCTGATTGTACAGCTCGGCGGACACCAGTCGGCCGTTCGGCCCGAAGAGCTGAGCGCGAATTACCAGCGCTTCGATCCCGCCCAGCAGGAAGAACGTGAGCGAAGTGTAGAGGTACAGCTGGCCAATTCGCTTGTGGTCGGTGGTAGAGAGCCAACTCCAGACACCGCTTCTTCCTTTCCTTCCTTCTCGCGGAGCACCCTTCACGGACGTCCGTGAAGGAGCTATCACCGTTGTTGCCATGCGTCCATCCCGTGTGCGAAATGGGCAGAGCTCGAAGTGGCGATGCACGGACCATTTCGGCAGTGCCTCCGACGCAGTCTATGGCGATCGCGGGAGGGCTGACGTGACTTATGTCACGTTCGCGGGACGTTTACCTCAGGTGTTTACCTGCCTTGAGCGCGGGATCGCAGCTTTGCGACGTCGGGAATTCGCAGTCGGCCTCGCGGAAGTGACTGCACGAGCCCCGTGCGCTTGAGCTGGCGCATCGCGCGCGAAACCGATTCTCGCGCGCTGCCAATTTCCATCGAGAGCTCTTCCTGTGTGCGATCGAGGGTGATCTCGACGCCGAGCGGGGTGCGGAGGCCGCTCCTTTCCGTGTATCCCACGAGCAGCATCGCCAGTCGAGCGGCGACGTCGTGGAAGGCCAGCGTCTCCGTCACGTGGACGAGATGCCGGAGGCGCTTGCCGAGCGCGCGAATTACCCCGTGGGCGACGTCCGGATGCTCCCGGTACATTGCCTCGAAGTCATCGCGCGCGAGAAACATCAGGCGAGACGGTTCGAGAGTGATCGCGGATGCGGGGTAGGGTCCGCCATCGAACAGCGGGAGCTCGGCGACAGGGCGACCCGGACCCTCTATGTGCAGGATCTGCTCCTTGCCGTCTGGACTCGTGCGATAGATCCGGACTCGCCCGGACTGGATCATGTAGAGGCCGCGGCAGGTATCGCCCGCGGTGAAAAGCACGCGTCCAACGCCGAAGTCGCGCGTCACACAGCGAGCCGCGAGCTGGTGAATCGCCACGTCTTCCAGCTCCGCGAAGATCGGCATCTGCCTGAGCAACTCGACCATTGCTGCCGACGACGCCTCCGCCGATCTCTCCATGTTCATGGCGCGCCGATCCGCAGCGGGGACCAGGACGGAGCATCACTGGCTGGGAAGCTGTCGATGGTACTGTCCCGGAAAACGTCGCGATTGTCGCTCGCGCTGCGCTGCTCGATCGCTTCCTCGAACAGAGCACGAGTTGCGTCGATGCGCGCGTCACCGATGTAGGTGAGCGGCGGGACTGATACGATTCTGCGGTTCCGAATCCTGGCGATCGTGAGCGGCGTATGCAGACGAGTTCCGTCGGAAAGCATCATGGTCGGCGTGCCGCGAACACGATATTGCTCGCGGCCGATTCGCCCTTCCTCGACGACAGCGGCATGCGCAGCCGGACTCGCGAAGTCACGCTCGAATTGTTTGAAGTCGAGACCGGTCGCGCGCGCAATATCCAGCAACACGCTGCGATCGCCGATGTTTCGACTCTCGCCAAAGAAAGCACGCCTCACCGCGAGATCGAGGTTCATGGCGATGTTCATCCCCTGTTGCCGCGCGGCCCATACGGCTTCGAACGCCGGGAGTGTGGTTGCCGGCCAGTCGGACGCGGTATACGGGACGAAAGAAGCACCCGGTTCCTGTATCGCCGCGAGCCACCATTCCTGCTCCAGAACGTCACGCGGAGGTGCCTCGCCATTGAGCAGCTCCAACGGGAAGAAACGCGTGTATGCCAGAACGCGGCCGGTGTATTCAGGTTGAACGCGATGCACGCGGACAGCCATCACGTAGCACCATGGACAATAGTACTCGGCCCATTCCCACAACTCCGCGATCGATCGATCACTCATTGTTCACGACCTCCGGTCACTTCGCGAGCTAGAGTCAGCCCGCTCGCCTCCGCCCCTGCATGAGTGTGACAATCGTCACGTTTACAGATTTGGCGGAGTACGATAATTCAATCTATCGATGGAAACACACGACACCAATGCAGCCGACATCTGGAACGCGCTCCGTACCGTCATCGACCCGGAGATCGGCCTCGACATCGTTACGCTCGGCCTCGTATATGAGGTCACTTTCGATACCGATTCAGCCGTAGGTGGTGAGCGCGTACGTGTAACGCACACGCTCACCACGCCCGGATGTCCGATGGAACGTGTCATCACATCCGGTATTCGGGCAGCTGTGGGTCGCGTTGCCGGTGTTGCGGCAGTGGAGACGAACCTTGTGTGGGACCCAGTGTGGCACTCCGGGATGATTGCACCGGGCGCGTGGTGAAGCTGATTACCTGATTTCGCGCGGGTCGCAGCACTTCACGCATTCGAGAGTCTTGCCAAGAAAAGTCGCGCGGCCCGATTCAGTCGTGACCCAGGTTCTCACCTGCCACGGAGGATCGTGCCGCACGTGTTGCGTGTGTCCACACTCGAGATCGGCGACCCAGTGATTTTCTTCATCCTGATGGAATCCGATTATCCGTCTGGGGATCGCCGATCCCGCGCATGCATCTCGCTGCATTACAAGACTCCTTCGATGTCCGCCGATGTCGCCTGGTGCGACCGTCTAGTGCGACATTGTGGTGAACTGCCTGGGTGTTCCGACCTGCACCATCCCGACGGCGCCCTTCTCGGCGTCGGCGAATGAGTGCGTCACGAAGGGATACAGACCTTCGCCACTCGCGTCCTTGTTGAATACCGCCTCGAACACGACTCCGCCGCCGGCTGGCACCGGATATGTCTGAACGCCTTCCAGAGCATGAGCCGGGTTTCCGTCAGGATAGACACGATCGAATATCGCGCCGACAAGGTGGAAATCGCTGTCGAAGTTCGGTCCGGCGTTCACTACATAAAAGCGTACTCTGTCGCCGAGCGCAACCTTGAGTGGATGTTCCTTGTACTGTCCCGCGCGTCCGTTGAAGACGACGTAGCTCGCCTGCTTCGCGCGCTCGGCATCCCAATCAGCCTGTACGACGTTACTGTCCGCTGTCGGCTTGGTGTAGAACTCGCTCTGCACGATGACGAATTCCTTGTCGGCCTTCGTGCCCCAGCCGTCACGCGGATCCACGATGATCGGGAGATACATACCCTGCATGATGTGCATCGTGACCGGCGGTGTTCCGCAGTGCACCATGAACGCACCGGCGTCGCGTGCGACGAACTCGAATGCCACCGAGTCCCTGGGGAGTATCATCCGATACGCAACATTCGGCGCGATCTGTGCCGCGTGAAAGTCGATCGAGTGCGGCATGTTGGATTCGTTGACGACGTTCACGCGAACCCGATCGCCCTGCCGAACGTGTATCACCGGACCCGGTACGGTGCCGCCGAATGTCCATCCGTCATACTTCACGCCGTCCGCGATCTCGATCACGGCGTTCTTGATCGGAATGCGGTATTCCTTTATCCCGGCATCGGACGCGTCGGTCAGGCGCGCGTTGTACACGGGTGTGGTGGAGGTTACTACCTTGTCGAAATCAATATATTGTACCTTGTTCGCGCGAATGGCATTGTCGGTGAACCCCAGTACACCCGCGGTGAGGACACCAGTTACGGCCAGCGCTGCAAGAATCTGTGTGCGTGTCATGATCTTCTCCGGATGACGCGAGATGTGCTGCTTTCTCGCGTGCGGTTGGCTCCGCATGTTGCATCCGGAAGCTAGGGTTATAGACGTACGCAATCTGTCGGGCGAAGCTGGAAATTGGCTGCGGGAATCGCCGCCGTACGGGTAAAGGAATCCCTTACCGGGCGTGGTACCTGTAGGGGATTCCCCTACATATTTCGTTGCGGCTCCCCGACTTTGGAGAGGCTCCGGCAGGGGTAGCTTTAATTCATGAGTACGGCCGCGAAGCAGACGGTGTCCGAGACGGTGTCCGAGACGGGCGAGGGAAGCAGTCGGGAGCGCGCGAGCCGAGATGGCGATGTTCGTGCGGTCCCGCAGGGCGCGCTGCTCACGAAGATCGAGCGCGGCGACCCGACGCGAGGACCGCGGAACGGCAGCAACGACTTCGATCTGGACACGATGGCGCCCCGCAGCGATGGACGCCCCGTTCGCGCAGTCCCTCGATGGATCGAGCGCCTGCTGCGCATTCCACTGCCGGCAAAGCTGGTTGGCGCGAACGTTCTTCTGCTCGTCGTTGCCGCATCTACCGCGCTCGTCGTGCGTCATCGCGAGCTGAGCACCGGCCCGATCATCACGGTCGTAATCGTGGCGTACGTCGTCGCGCTGCTCCTGAACACGGGGCTTGTCATGCTCGCGGTGCGGCCACTTCGCGTACTCGAGAAAACGGTCGACATGATCTGGCACGGTGATCTCGACGCACGCGTCCCGACTTCATTGCTGGCCGACAGACACGTTACGCGTGTAGCGCGGATGTTCAACATTCTACTCGATGGGCTCGTCGCCGACCGCGCACGCACGCGTCGCCTTGCCGCCGAGATAATCGACGCGGGCGACAGGGAACGGGCCGCGATTTCTCGCGAGCTGCACGATTCCGCCGCCCAGTCTCTCGCGGCGCTGGCAATGCAACTCGGCGTCGCAGTCAGAGCTATCGACGACGATCTGCCTGGCGTGCTCCGCGAGCGGATCGAGGGAGCCCGAACGCTCGCCAACAGCACGCTCGAGGAAATACGCATGCTGGCGCACACCATGCACCCGCGCGTGCTGGACGATCTCGGTCTCACGGCGGCACTGAAGCGACTGGCGCGCGAGACCACGGACCACGCCGCGCTGCATGTGACGTCAGCGGAGGAGGGGACGGTACTGGTGGCCGTCACAGTGACCGGTGCGGTCGACGAGGCGCTTTCGGCACCGATCAAGTCGGTGTTGTACCGTGTCGCGCAGGAAGCTGTGCAGAATGCGCGTCGCCACGCGGCACCCAGGCACATAGAAATTCATCTGGAGATCAGCACCGACTCCGTGACTCTCGAGATCAAGGATGACGGCAGTGGTTTCGACCCCGCAAGGAAACTGCGTGAAGGTACCGGCATCGGGTTGTTCACGATGCGGGAGCGCGTCGCGCTCGTCGGTGGCGAGTTGCGAATCGCCAGCAGAACTGGTGGTGGTACGTCCGTAATTGCATTGATACCGTTGCAAGAGTCACACTCGCCGTCACCCTCGCCTTCTTCCGTAGCCACACAAACATGAGCCCAGCCACGATTCGTGTAATTCTCGCCGACGATCACGCCGTGGTGCGCGCCGGACTCAAGGCGGTCCTCGGCGCCGCGCCTGATATCGACGTGATCGGCGAAGCGTCCAATGGAACCGAAGCTGTACAGCTTGCCGATACCCTGGACCCGGATGTCGTCGTCATGGATCTTACCATGGATGGCATGGATGGCACCGCGGCGACGCGTGAGATCGTGGGCAAACACCTCCGTGCACGCGTACTCGTTCTCACGATGCACGCGGAGGAGGACTATCTCATTCCAGTGCTCGAGGCAGGCGCCGCTGGTTATCTGATGAAGAACGCCGCCGACCGCGAACTCGTGGACGCGGTTCGAACGGTGGCGCGCGGGGACATGTTCATACGCCCGAGCGCGGCGAAGATTCTCGCGCAGGGACTGACCAAGAAAGACCCGCTGGACGCTGACCGCGCCCGCTTCGAGCGCCTCACCGATCGCGAGCAGAATGTTCTGCGCCTTACGGCTCAGGGATATTCTGCGCCGGAGATCGGCGAGCGGCTTTTCATAAGTCCCAAGACGGTTGACACGTACAAGCAGCGGATCGGCGACAAGCTCGGACTCACACACCGCGCGGAATACATCGCATTCGCGCTGAAGCTCGGGTTGTTGACGGAATAGCACTCGTCATTTCCGCTCTCCCTCTACCGCTTTGCGTCCAGTTGGGCCAGCAACGTCGCAACAGCGGCATCCAGCTGTGAGTCCTTCCCCGAGTAGCTCTCACCCATCGGACGCGTAACTTCGACGTCGACCGGACGTGGATGCATCTCCATGTCCATGCCGTCGAGAGTCGTGATTCTCGTTGACGGAAGACGCTCCGTCGTTCCATCTATCAGCGTCGCGGCCGAGGTGAAGATGATCCATCCGCCCGTCGGCTCGCCGACCACCTTGCCGAGCTTGAGCGTGCGGTAGCCCTGTGTGAAATCCTCCCCGTCGCTCAGAGTGTGTTGGTTCGTCACGAGCACAGTTGGACGCTCCAGCGAGCGCTGGCCGAGCTGAGTGCGTGCCGATACCGCTGGCCGGTCCCGGCTCTCCATGTTCAGATATGGTTGCCGGGACAGAACGTCAATCGCATAGACGTTTACGAAGCCCCCGTTGTTGTTGCGCACATCGATCACAACCCCTTCACGTTTCATATTCTCCGCGTCGAGATCCACGTACAACTGGTCGAGCGCGTTTTGTGACATGTCATACATGTGCACATACCCGAGCCGGCCATGGCTCGCCTTCTCGACGTACGCCCGCCGTTGCTCCACCCACGCGCGATACAGCAGTCCCTTCTCCGTAGTGGTGTTCACAGGAAGCACGGCGACGTCACGTACGGCCCCGGATGCACTGGCCGAAACCCCGAGCACGGTTCTGTGTCCGATCGTATAGGCAAGCAACTGCTGAAGGCTGGAATGAGCCGACAGCGGTGTACCGTCGACGCTGCGCAGATACTCACCCACGCCGATACCGGAAACCTCAGCCGGCGAAAGCGGAACGACCTGCGTGATGTGGAATACACCGCTACGCTCGTACTCGTCGCGATCGAAGCCGAGTCCAACTCGTCCCGCGTACGGAAGATGCGGCGCCTGCGCGCCAATTCCGGAGTGGGACGAGTTCAGCTCTCCGACCAGAAGCGAAAGAATTCTGCGCATCTGTTCCGGTGTCTCCGCGCCCTCTATCCGCTGCGCGTATTCCGTGCGTATGTCATCCCAGTTGACGCCATTCATTTTGGGGTTGAAGAAATTGTCCCGAAGGTAACTCCATGCCTCCGCGAAGACTTCCATCTTCTCCTGCGCGAAGTCGACGTCCATCTCCGCGGACACCGCGAGCGGGTGCACCGTGCGCGTTTCGACGGTGATGCTGTTCATCCTGCCAGACTCCAGATAGAACACTTCCTTTCCGTCAGGCGACCATTGTGCGTCCGACTTGCGGCCCGAGCTGGACGTC
>Ga0134128_10008186_pt1 | contig 12589 bp, 9 predicted proteins | sample KB31754_FD_96462 | JGI IMG/M metagenome (GOLD analysis project Ga0134128, IMG submission 96462) | Terrestrial soil microbial communities with excess Nitrogen fertilizer from Kellogg Biological Station, Michigan, USA - KB3-175-4 | ecosystem: Environmental > Terrestrial > Soil > Unclassified ...
CGACGTGGCCGCGCCATTCGTTCGCCAATTCAGTTGGCGGATTGTCCGAAGTTGTCTTTAGGGCCGTTTCTACGATCCTGCAGGTTTCAGCGACGAAAGGAAGCGCGCCGAATCGGGCTGGTTCTCAATTCCCTTCGGCCCAGAAACAAGAGCTTGCACATTACTGGACTCATTGACGCTGTCAATGAACGCAAAAATTTGTTCGAACGTTTCGGCAAGTTCCATTTTGGAACTGTTCGTTCGGCCTTGCGGGCGTCCCGTACTGCGTTACTGAATGTCAGGCTAGCCCGAAATATTCTCCACCATGGGGTGGAGACCGAGGCCGTTGCGGCCTGACGCTCGACTCAGCGGCGGCGCATGACGGCCGATTCCAGCCATGAAATTGCGAGATACATCAACGACGAGATGATTGCGAGGATGGTGACCGCAGTCATGACGATGTTCATTTTGAAGATCTGCGCGCCATACTGGATGAGGTATCCCAATCCCAGATTGGCCGACTGGAATTCGCCGACGACAACGCCGACCAGCGACAAGCCGGCGTTGACCTTCAAGGCCGCAATGAAAGTCGGCACGCTTCCCGGCAAGACAACCTTCGCCAGGATTTGCGACTTGCTGGCGCCAAACGTCTGGGCGAGCTTGATCTTGTTCGGGTCGATGCCTTGGAAGCCGCTGTAGATCATCAGCACGGTGACGAACAATGAGATCGCAAGCGACATGCCATAGATCGACAGCGTGGCACCGAGCCAGACATAGAAGATCGGGACGAAGGCGGTCTTGGGCATCGCGTTGGCCACGACCAGATATGGATCGAGCACCTTGTAGAGTGTCTCCCACCACCACAGCGCCGCTGCCACCACCGTGCCGATGAGTATCGCGGCGGTAAAACCGATCACGGTGGCGGCTACTGTCGACCAGGTATGGGTCAGGATGCTGGCTTGCTGCGGCGTCGACTTAAGCAACTCGATAAACGTCGGCCAGATCGCCGACGGATAGCTGGTGAAAAGCGGATTGACGATCTGCGCTCGCGGCAACACTTCCCACAGCACGATAAACGCCAGGAAAATGGCAAGCTGCGCCGCACGCACCATCAGCCGGTTGCGTTGTTCGCGTTGCACCCACGCGCGGTACTGCGGGCTTGCTGCGACTGCCGGGGCAATGTCAGCGTTCGACATGGACTTCGAGCTCCTGCCAAAGCATGTTGAAATAGGAATTGAACTCGGGCGTATTGCGCGCCGCAAAGGGTGCAAGGCGCGCGCCGCCCGGTGCGGTGAGGCGGACTGGATGATTGGACTTAATCCTTCCGGGCCGGTGCGACATCACCAAGACGCGCTCCGCCATGCTGACGGCTTCGCCGATGTCATGAGTGACGAGGATCACTGTCTTGGCCTCGCGCCGCAAGATTTCCGTGATCTCATCGCCGAGTGCCAACCGTGTCTGTGAGTCGAGCGCCGAAAACGGCTCGTCAAGCAGCACGACGTCCGGCTCGGTGCACAGCGTGCGCGCCAACGCGACGCGCTGACGCATGCCGCCGGAGAGCTGGCGCGGCAGGTGGTTCACGAACTGGCCGAGCCCGTAGCGGTTCAGAAGCTGGGTCGCGCGTTCCCGCGCCTTGGCCATCGGCGCGCCCTGGATTTCAGCGCCCAAGACCGTGTTCTCCAGGATCGTCCGCCATTCGAACAGATAATCCTGCTGCAGCATGTAACCGATTTTGCGGCTTGGCCCTGACACCCGTCGGCCGTCGATCAATACCGTGCCTTCCGTCGGCGCGACGATGCCGGAGATGAGCGACAGCAGTGTGCTCTTGCCGCAACCGCTCGGCCCGATGACGGCAACGAACTCGCCCGAAGCAACCGATAAAGAAACGTTGCTGAGCGCCTCGGTCTCGCCCTCAGCACTAAAGTAGCGCAGCCCGACGCTCCGCAATTCGACCTTTGGGGTGCCTGCAACGGCCGTCTGCGCCACGGCCTACTTCGCCTTGGCGGCAAACTCGGTGCGGACCAGGTCTGCGAACTTCACGCGCTTGTTGTCATCGAGCACGTGGCCATGAACAAGAATGTTCTCGAACTTGTCGATCGCCTGCGGTTCGATGACCGGGGAGCTCTTCCAGATTTTCAGTTTTTGATAGCGTTCTGCCGCCGAGGTCAGCGCCTGCTGATTGATGCCCGGGAAGAAGTCCCTGATCGCGTTGACGATCTCCGCCGAGGACGCCGCGGCCGTCCATTTCTGCGCCCGGTAGACGGCGTCGGTCCAGCTCTGCACGATCGCGGCGTTGTCCTTGAGATACTTGTCGGTCGCCACGAACGCCGTGTAGTCGGCAAAGCCCACGGTGGCACCGATCGAGGTCAGGAAATAGGCTTTGCCGTCGAGTTCGAGCTGCGAGGCGTCAGGCTCGATGAAAATGGCGTACTCGCCCTGGCCCGAAAGCCATGCACCGACCCGCGCGGGCACGGCGATATTGTTCAAAAGCTTGGCGTCCTTGTCCGGATCGACACCGTTCAGCCGCATGGCTTCTTCCAGAAACAGAAGTGGCGTGCTGCCGGGCCGGAATCCGAGAATCTCCTTGCCCTTGAGCATGCCCCAGTCGAACTTGTCCACCTTTCTGCGGCTCATCAGCATGAATCCGTCGGTCGAAGTGAGCCCGCAGAAGATGCGCGCCTTGATCGACGAATCGCTGTTAAGCACATAGATCGCCGCCTCGGGGCCGAGCAGGGCGATGTCGGCGCTGTTGGACAGCAGCGCGGCCATCGATTTGTCGCCGCCGTTTGCCGTCGACATTTCGACATCGAGGCCGGCGTCTCTGAAATAGCCCTTCGTTATCGCTACATAGGCCGGCGCATACAGTAACGAACGTACGACCTCGTTGTAGCGGACCTTGACCAGCGGCTTGCCATAGGCGAGCGCGCCCATCGATCCGTAAGCCGCGACAGCGCCGAGAGCGGCGATACCGGTGCGTACAACGCGGCGACGGTGCCACATAGCGAGCCTCACCTTGTTGGAGGACGACGAGCCAGACTTGGTGCGTGGAGGCTACCATTGCGGTTCGCGCATGGCAAAGGTGGCGGCAGCGATGTGCGTCCGAATCCGGGCAAACGGAGAGGGAAATTAGGACTGTGGCCCCGAAGGGGTACCAAAGACACCGAGCCCGCTGCACGCTGCGGAACGCCCTCACGGGGCGATCGGCCGACTGATCTGGTCAGGCTGGCGTTTGACGCCGCTTTCCCGCGGAAGCGTTCAGTCGCCCACTACGAGGATCAGATAAAGCGCGACAAGCATGGCGCAGCCCGGGACCAGCCAAATAAATCCCGGCCACCAGATCCTCCGCAGCAGGTTGGTCGGCAGCAGGCACACGATGAGCCCGGCGACGAAAGACACGATGGCACAGGTTGCGACATATCCATACCACTTCATTTGCGGGCCCGCAGTCGCCGGCAGACTACTTGTCCAGAATGTAAACCTGCCGACCTGCGGGTAGTAGCTGAACAGTTGCCAGCTGTAGTTCATGACAAACAGATATAACACCGAAAAAACTGCCCCGAAGGTGATCGCGAACAAAGGGTATTTGCCCAATGCGTCGGGATCTACCGAGCTTGTGTGCCTTAGTGTGCTCATGTGTTCGCTCTCTCAATCGGATCTGTTGAGGGCTGGCCCGCCTCTTAGTGAGACGGCAAGAAACCCAATCCCCCGGCATTGTTCAGGATGTGTCCGACGACAAAGCCCATCCAGGCAATAATGGTGAGCAGCGTCGTCAGCATGGCGCGGACAAAATCGCGCGCGGGCACAAGCGGCGGACGCCAATAATACCAGTAGGCGGGAAGCAAGGCGAGACCGATGGCAAGGGTGTGTTCCTTGAACTCAAAACTGTCCAACGCCTTCACCCACTTAAAGGACGGATTGCTCAGGACCGTGCTCGCTGTGAGTTTGTAATCGGGATAGACGATCATGCCGAGGAGGAAAGTCAGCACATACAGCACAACGATGGCGCCACCATAATCATGGGCGGATACGGCACGGACATGGCCGAAGAAATTGCTGACTCGGGCATGCACTGGCGCCCAAACCGCAATAGCCTGATGGGTCAGCGCGCCTAAAAGGAAGAACGCCAAGATGCCGTGAATCGTAAGCAGAGTCAGCCAAAGGTTGGTATTCAACCACATGTCCCATCCCCCTGTTGGGTCAAGTGAGGTCGCCTCGAACGTGAACGTCTGGCGATTTGAGGCTACTGAAGGTTAACATCGGTATTTAATGCGGTCAATTTCCACGCGCTTCGTGAGCTGAACACTTTTGTCAGGCGCGGGCGTTGAGCATCGCCGTAAGCGGCTTACTGGGATCGGCAAGCTCCGTAGGGTCCACCGGAATTTGCCGTTCAATCAGCCGCCGTGCGATCGCGAGATCATGCTGCACATTGATACCCATTGCGTACACCAAAGCGCCACCAACAAGCTCCAGAACAAGTGGGCAATGCCCGGCGACCGGCCGGTGGATATGCAAGTCCGGCTTAGGGGGCGGCCAGCCAACCCCTTGGATGTAGAGATCGTACTGCTCCGACCAGAACAGCGGCGTCGGGCGATAAGCTTCATTCGCTCCCGCCGCGTTGCGACCCGCTACCGTGCCGTGATCCTGCGCATGATGCCAGTTTTCCTGCCGCACCATGCCGTGCGGCCCTGGAAAGCGTACTACATCGCCGGCGGCGAAAATGTTGGGATCGGACGTGCGACAGTGCTCGTCGACGATAATCCCGTCTTCCACCGCAATCCCAGCAGCCGCAGCGAGCGCGTAATTTGGTTTAACGCCGGCGCCTACGACCACGACGTCCGTGAAAAAGTTATCTCCGGCGCTGGTTGTTATGTCGAACCCGGCGTCATTTGCCTGCACCTCAGTAATCGTCGTGCCGGTGCGAATTTCGACGCCGTTCTGGCGGTGTTTCTCCGCGATGAATGCGCCGGTCTGCTCGTCGCAGACGCGTGCCAAAATTCGCGGCCCTACCTCCAGGACGGTCGTCTCGACTCCGAGGTGCCTGGCCGAGGCGGCGACCTCCAGACCGATAAGGCCGCCGCCAATCAAGAGCAGATGTTTACTTTGGCGCAGTGCGGCCGCCAGCGCTCGCGCGTCCTTTTCCGTGCGCAGATAATGCACCCGCGGCCTGCCCAACGGCCACTGGGGCAATTCGCGCACCACGCATCCAGTCGCAAGCACCAATGAATCATATGGGTACTTTCGCCCGGAGGCCGTGACGACGCTTCGCCCAGCTCTGTCGATCGCCGTGCACAGCGCGAGGAATTCGACCACGACCTTATGGGCAGCAGCACCGTCCCGTCCGGCGATCAGCGCATCCTCAGGCAAAGCCTTGCCAGTGAGCACGCCCTTCGAAAGGGGCGGTTTCTCGTACGGCTCGCACCGTTCCTCGGTGAGCAGAACAACTTCAGCTGAAGGATCGCTTCGTTTCGCTTCCAATGCCGCAAGAACGCCGGCGGGTCCGCCGCCGACCACAACGATATTACGCGCGCGCGTTTCGGGCATGTCACCCCCCAAGGCGTACAGGCTTCAGTCACGCAAATTCGCAGTATATAATTTTTAATGTACCCGTCGACGGTGAAAATCGCCAGCACCAACCGCGAGTGGTCCTGTGCGGTTTATCCCCCATAGTTCGATCGTCGCCCCGGATTGTCCAAGCCAGCCAAGCAATTTCGCTGGGTTGCGCTCCTTGACGCTGACTTGCAGCAGCGATGGGGCAAGTGGGCCTGGAGTGGCAGGTTGCAAGCTTGGGCCCGGTCAACGGTCCAGGCACAAGCGACATGCTGATGCGCAACACCAATACCGGCGCATTCGAGATCTACGACATCGCCAACAACCAGATAACCTCGGCAGGGCCGATGGGCCAAGTTGGACTGACACCGTTGCGCGAACACGTTTCGCTTGCGGACTGGAACTTCTTTCGTTTAATCTTTCAATGGGCGGCCAAGACGTGCTGAATTAAAGACGTGCCGCTTTAAGGTGCTTCACGGGGTGACATCCCTGAAGAAGTCATAGCGGGCAATCCGACTTCGCGGCCGCATTTTTTAGACCGCGCATGGACCTATGCCGATGCCCGGGGCTGGGCGGCGCCGGCCAATCCAGGCGAATGAACATTTTCGAGCACGGTGGACGATGGCCGTCCGCCGAAGAGGGCGATTTGTGCAACTAACGTGGCGCTGAGAGCGCCGCATAGCAGCGAGGGTACATCGTGACGATCACCACGACTTTTACCGCCAGCGATTTCAACTCGCTCAACACGGCCATCAAAGACATCGACGCCGATGCGGCGACCAACACCAGCTACACGATCAAAGTCACCGCGGGGATCAGTCTCGGCGTGCTGGAGGCGATCAACCTCGACTCCGGCTCTTCGGTCACGATCGAGGGGATGAATTCCGGCGGCACCAGCGCGCAGGTCGAGACGATCAATGGCCAGGACCTGGAGCGCGGGTTCTTTGTCTACAGCGGCAGCGTCACGCTGGAGAACCTGACGCTGACCAACATGACGGCGGGCGAGTTCAACGGCGGCGGCGGCGGCTTCGCCGGCGGCGGCGGCGGTGCCGGACTTGGCGGCGGGCTGTTCATCGCATCTGGCGGCAGCGCCACGCTGGTCGGTGTGCAATTCAGCAGTGACAGCGCCATTGGCGGCAATGGTGGCTCGGCATCAGGTTCCGGGTTCTTTGGCGGTGGCGGCGGACTTGGCGGTGCTGGCGGCGACGCCAGCAGCGGCGCCGGTAACGGTGGCGGTGGCGGCATCGGCGTGACGGCTATCGGTGGTGCCGCCGGTGCTAACAACGGCGGTGCAGGTATTGTGCAGGGTGCTGCTGGTGGCGGCGCCGGCGCCGGTGGTGGTGGCGCCAGCGGCGGCGGCGGCGGTGGAAGTAGCAACGGTGCCTATGGTGCCGGTCACGGCGGGGTCGGTGGCGCCTTCGGCGGCGGCAGCGGTGGGGGCACCGGGTCCGGCAGTCCCGGTGGCTTCGGCGGCGGCGGCGGCGGCGCCAGCTTCCCCGGCGGCAGCGGCGGCGGGTTCGGCGGCGGTGGCGGGGGCAGCGCCTTTGGCGCCGGCGTCGGCGGCTTCGGCGCGGGCAACGGCTCGACGAGTGGTAACGGCGGCGGCGGGCTCGGCGCCGGCGGCGATATTTTCGTGGAGCAGGGCGGCAATCTAACGATCCAAGGCGGCGGCTTGCAGGCGACCAGCCTCGGCGCCGCAACGGTTCAGGGCGGTAGCAAAGGCGGCAGCGGTGCCAGCAACGGCGACGCCCTCGGCGGTGCGCTGTTCATGCAGGGCGCCAACACGGCGACGTTCGGCGCCGCGGCCGGACAGACCACGCTCGTTGCCGACGTGATCACCGACCAGTCGGGTAACCCCAGCGCGGAGAATTTCACCGCCGGCGCCGGCAGCGTCGTGATCAATGCCGCGGGCGGTACCGTCAAATTCACGGCCCACAACACCTACACGGGCGGCACCGCGATCCAAGCCGGCACGCTCGAACTCGGCAGCGGCGGGGCGCTTGCCGGCACCGTGACGTTCGCGGATACCGGCACGGCCGAGACGCTGCGCTTCGACACCGGCGCCAGTCAGATCAACGGCAGCATCGCCGGCATGGCCGTCGGCGCCGAGACCATCGATCTCGGCTTCCACGCTTTTGCCGCCGGCGATCACGCGGTGTGGTCGCAGAGCACCGCGAGCGGCGGCGTGTTGTCGCTCGTCGACGGCAGCGGGACCACGGTGGCGTCGTTCAACCTCACCGGCAGCTTCGGGCCGCAGCAGTTCAGCGCAGCGAGCGACAATAACAACGGCACATCGATCACGGTGGTGGCGCAGCCGCCCAACGCGCCGCCGCCAGCCGGCACGACCGCGGCGATGATCATGCGTGACGGCAACAACGGCGATTACGAAATCTATGATCTCGGCAACAACTCGATTCTCGGCGCGGGTTATTTGGGCCAGGTCGGCCTGGAGTGGCAGGTCGCGGGGGTGGGACCGTTCAATGGCCCCAATACCCCGGACATGATCCTGCGCGACAGCAACAACGGCGCCTTCGAGATTTATGACATCAGTAACAACGCGATCAGTGGCGCCGCCCCGATGGGGCAGGTCGGCCTGGAGTGGTCGGTCTCTGGCTTCGGCGATTTCTCCAGCCGCACCAACGAGACCGACATGCTGATGCGCAACAGCAATACCGGCCAGTTCGAGATTTACGACCTCGCCAATAACGCCATCACCTCGGCGGCATCGATGGGACAAGTGGGTCTCGAATGGTCGGTGGCGGGCTTCGGCGATTTCTCGACCCGGCCCAACGAAACCGACATGTTGATGCGCAACAACAATACGGGTCAGTTCGAGATTTACGACATCAGCAACAATCAGATCACCTCGGCGGCGCCGATGGGCCAGGTTGGGCTGGAGTGGTCCGTTGCCGGCTTCGGCGATTTCTCCGGCAACGCCAACGAGACCGACATGCTGATGCGTAACAAGAATACCGGTGCGTTCGAGATTTACGACATCAGCAACAGCCAGCTCACCTCCGCGGCGCCGATGGGACAGGTCGGGCTGGAATGGTCGGTGGCCGGCTTCGGTCCGATCAACGGCGCGGGCGCGGGCGACATGCTGATGCGCAACACCAACACCGGCGCGTTCGAGGTCTATGACATCACTAACAACCAGCTCACCACGGCCGCCCCGATGGGCCAGGTCGGGCTGGAATGGTCGGTCGCCGGCATCGCCGCCGATCCGCCGGGGGCCGCCAACGCGCAGCTCGCGCAGGCGATGGCATCGGTGGTCAGCAGCACAGACTGCACCGACGTAAGCACGCCGGTCGGCTCATCTGTCAGCATGGAGATGCCTACAACGACGCTGCTGACAACGCCGCAGCACACCTGAGCACGCTAACCAGCCAAGCTGCACGGCAGCACGCAGGGTCCCGATGGCAAACGGTCGGTGTGGTGGCAAATTGCTGCCGTGCACAAACGTCGGTGCTGGCACTTCGCAGACATTGTCAGAGGGTCCGTTGATGTCCGTTGTCCGGCTCACAGCGGACCACGTCGCGTTCAGGGCAGGTTGTGGCACGTTTCGACTGATGGCCACGTCGGCTTCAACGGCAGCTCTGGAGGGTGAAGCCGACATGGCTGGCAATGGACCAAAAACGACGTTCATGACCCACAGCGGTCGTCGGCGCGCCTTTCAATTTGCACTACAACAAACGCTTGGACGCGCTCACCCGATCACCTCGTCGTCGATGGCGAGCATTAGCGGCACGATGAGGCCGAACGTATTGGCTGTCGATCGAGCATGGTTATGATCGTCCGGCCAGCGCTTCCTCCAGCCCCGCAGGATCGCTGAATGCTTCTTTGCCGATTTCGATACGCACCCATGCGATTTGGCCGGTGAAACGCCCGAACGGGGTATCGTAATCTTCGGTCACTGGCGCTCCATAATCTTTGCCGATGTCGGTGAAATCGTCGCCGGAGAACATGAACGGGATGGTCCGGGCGAGCCCAGCCTCGCCGACCTTCTTGTCATCGACGAAAAGCGTGCCAAGCCCGCCCTTGCCGACGCCACCACCGTCATACTTGAACTCGTAACGGATGGTGTGCTTGCCAGCCGCCAGCGCTTGGGTGCCGCGAGCGTAGACATGCTCGAAACCTAGGAAATTGTAGCAATGAGCCGGCACGCCGCTTTTCAGATACAGGCCCCAGCCGCCGAACCGACCGCCCTGGACAATAATGGCACCACTGGCCTTGTCATCGGAAACGGTGAATTCCGCCGTGACGACGTGCGACTTGTTCTTGATGTTGAGAACCGTGTTCTCGTTCATATGGCTCATGCCGGGATAGAGCGTTTGCGACGTGCGCCCGGCCAGTAGATCGGGGCGTCCGGCACGATCGGAGTTAAGACGTTCCGCCTTGCGATCGTCCAAGGGAAAGACGTTATACTTGGCGCCTTCCAGCAGAAAGAGTTGCTGAAGTTCCGTCAGTTTTTCCGGATTGCTGGTAGCGACGTTGTTCGCTTGCGACCAATCGTCCGGCGCGTACAGCTCCCAGACATCGTCGGCGAACTTTGGAAAGGTCCCTGTCAGAACCCACGGTATGGCATGCTTGGTGCAGGCCGACCATCCCTCATGATAGATGCCGCGATTGCCAAACATCTCAAAATATTGTGTCGTGTGGCGCTCACCGGCCTTCGCGTCGTCGAACGAGTAGAGGATGCTTGTGCCCTCGATCGGCTGTTGCTGAATGCCGTCCACAAATTCCGGCGCGGGTAGTTTCGCCGCCTCCAAGAGGGTCGGCACAATATCGATCACATGGCACCACTGGTTACGCACCTCGCCCTTCGCCTTGATGCCCGCCGGCCAATGCACGATCAAGCCGTTGCGCGTGCCGCCCCAATGGGAGGCAATCTGTTTTGTCCACTGATATGGGCAGTCGGTGGCGTGCGCCCAGCCGACATTGAAGTGGTTATAGGCCATGGGGCCGCCGATTTGGTCGAGATGCGGCAAAATATCAGCTGTGCTCTCTTGGACGCCGTTCAGTGCTGCTAACTCGTTGAAGGCTCCGTCCGGTCCCCCCTCGGCGCTCGCACCATTGTCACCCAGCATGTAGATGAACAGCGTGTTGTTCAGCACATCCATGTCTTGGAGCGCGCCCACCAAACGGCCAACCTGAACATCCGTGTGCTCGGCGAAGCCCGCATACGTCTCCATTAGCCGCGCGGCTACACGTTTTTGGTCCGCAGACAGGGTGTCCCAGGCCGCGATCTCCTTCGGCCGTTCGGTAAGCTGGCAGTCCTGCGGAATGACACCAAGTTGCTTCTGCCGTGCGAACGTCTGCTCACGCAGCTTATCCCAGCCCGCATCGAATTTGCCGCGATACTTCTCGATCCATTCTTTGCCGACAGAATGGGGCGCATGGACCGCACCGAAGGAGAGATACACAAAGAACGGCTTTTCTGGTGTCATTGCCTTCTGTTCGCGCACGTAGGCGATGGTTTTCGTAGTCAGGTCCTCGCTGAAATGGTAATTTGGGTCATCCGGCATCGGTACCGGGGTGGTTCCCTCGAAGAGCGTCGGATCCCATTGGTTGGTCTCGCCGCCGAGAAAGCCGTAGAAACGCTCGAAACCATCGCCGGTCGGCCAGCGGTCGAACGGGCCGGAGGCGCTCGTTTCCCACACCGGAGTTTGGTGCATCTTGCCGAACGCAGCCGTGTTGTAGCCGTTGAGCTTCAACACCTGGGCAATCGTCGCCGCGCTGTCGGGCCGGACGGACGTGTAGCCGGGAAATCCTGTAGCAATTTCTGTGATGCCGCCCATGTTGACCGAATGATGGTTGCGCCCGGTCAGCATTGCTTGGCGCGTGGGCGAGCACAGCGCCGTTGTATGGAAGCGCGCGTAGGTGAGCCCGTCCTTCGCAAGTTGCTCCGCCACTGACATGTTACAGGGGCCGCCATAGGCACTGGAGCCTCCGAAACCCATGTCGTCAATCAGTACGATGACGACGTTCGGAGCGCCTTTTGGCGCGCGAAGAGGACGAATGGCCGGAGCAGGGACATCGCGCGCATCGAGTGCCGGAGGGGATTTAGTCTGCGCCTGTGGGATCGGCAGAACCGTGCGACTATCAATCGGCGTTTGCGCCCGCGCTCGCGAGAGCGTGCCGAAAGCTGTAAGAAGCGCCGTCTTTGCAGTCGTGAGCAGAAGCTTTCGTCGATTCATGTCTGAGTCCTCTCTGCAATGTAGGGGGAATTACGCCCCAAATGGCAGAACTGTGACTGACTTCAACGTGCGCCGACGGCGACCAAGTCATATTCAAGAATCGAATTTGGAGTGTCTTTCGGCCAGTACATCCGCAACATCAGAATGATTGGTCGGCCGCTGCGGCCATCCTACACGGTGACGCCTGCCTAGTCGACCCAGTTCAACCGCAGGTCCAAACGTAGCCGATAGGAGACAGCGTCCAGCAAGTGCCACCGCCATATGGCCACCAGCGACAGCGGACGCCGGAGCCACTGTCGCCAGATTATGCGCTACGAGCGGACTGGCGTCCGCCCGATCGAGATAAATCGGCAGCGCCATGAGAATGGTCACGACTGTGACGGTTGAAGCAATACACATTGTCCGGCCGCTTATTCTGCTCGCCTGTTCCGTTTGCTTCATCGCTATTCTCCCTTGGACTGGAATCTGTATTAGGGGTTCGCACTCGGCGGAGTCTGAGCAATTGGGGGCACCGCCGACATTCCGTCATCGAACCGGATAAATCGATGCTGACCCCAAGCCGACATTGATTGCTTCTCTTTGCGCGCAATTGATCTCGCGCAATGCTCCAAATGACTCTTCATTCTATTGATTCATAAGGGATCCATGATGGAGGTGACTCGATGATGCCCCAAAGGTTCAGTATCGCGACAATCATTTTCGTAGTATTGCTCATTTCCTTTCCCGCATTTGCGGCCGAAAATTGGCCTGATTCGGTAGATCAGTACGTCGCGCAGATTCGTAAAGCCATCGATACGACGGACATAGATGGCTATCTAGCCGTCGTCAAAAATCCCAAAGATGCGCTGCTGCTAGACGTACGTGAG
>Ga0134128_10008187_pt1 | contig 12589 bp, 11 predicted proteins | sample KB31754_FD_96462 | JGI IMG/M metagenome (GOLD analysis project Ga0134128, IMG submission 96462) | Terrestrial soil microbial communities with excess Nitrogen fertilizer from Kellogg Biological Station, Michigan, USA - KB3-175-4 | ecosystem: Environmental > Terrestrial > Soil > Unclassified ...
TGGCTACAGGCGTGGGAATAGCATGGCTGCTGAAATCCCTGTCAATCGGCCTGCCCGTGCAGATCCCATGGAATTACACCGCTAGCGCATTCGGAATTTCTGTACTGATCGGCCTCGCTGCCGGCGTTATTCCCGCCATGCGAGCGGCACGGTTGAATCCGATTGAAGCGCTTCGGGCCGAATAGATTTTCCGTTCATGCTGGGCTTGTCGAAGGGCGAGATTCCTTGCGCCATGAAAGAACAGCAGATAAAAGATAAGGAGATTTTTAATCGCCGGAAGCCTGTTTGTTCCTGCGCATCCAGCGAAAAAAGAAAACATAAATAAAGGCCGGAACAAACAGGAGAATCCACGGGAACATCTGCGAAAACCAGGCGGCATAGAAGCTATCCATATAGTGCGCCTTGGCGGTGGAGCAGGCGGGGGCATCCAGAAGGCGGCAGGTCAGGTGGATTTCGTAAGAAACCTGGACATGAGCGCGCCAGAGCCAGTAAGCCATTGATGCGGCAAAAACGATCAGCATAAAGACAAGCCAGTTCATCCGGCCTTCTTGTCGCATAGGACTCATTTTTTCTCCACTCCATAGATAATATTTTCGAGGAAAGCAAGCACGCTTTGAAAAATGGCTGCTGGATATATGGCATCCAGAACCTTTTCACTCTGCACCTCACGCATTGCGGAAGCGCGAATGCCTGAGCAGGAAGATCGCCAGTAGCGGCAATACGAGGCCAATTACGGTCACTGAAACCAGCAGTGGGCCAAGTTCGCTGTAATCCGCAGGGACAGTAACCTTCCCGGTACCGGGGTCCGCCACTTCGCGCGTTACCATGAAAATCTGGTTCATGTACTTTGTTCCAAGCTGCGACGCGGACAGGGCAAGGTTGGTGAACGAGGCCATCACCGCGAAGAAGGTGGCCTTGAGCGCCTCCGGTGCGGAGTTGGCAATCCACGCCAGCATCGGGATCATTGCAATCTGACCCAGGGGGGATTCCAGCGCCGTATCGATCACTGCGATAAAGCGCGCATCCACCATGCCGTTCGTCAAGGACGCCGTCCATTCGTGCAAACCGTAATACATCCCGATTATGGGCAGGGACAAGAAAGTGCCGACGACGGTAAGCCAGCCGATAATGTAGGCAATCGAGCGTTCAGCCATGAATCGCCGAAAGATGAACATACCGGCCAAGGTCAAGGTCGCGCCGATCAGGGATAATGTCGCCAGGAACTGCTGATCAAAGCCAAGGTGGTCGATCATCCACCAGGTCGAACCGGCCCCTGGCCCAGGTATGGCGCGGAACACGAATATCAGGATTGCCGTGCCCACCAGCACATTGCGTGCCTCGGGCTCCAGTTCGCCCGTCAGCCGCCACATCAGGAATAAGACGATGGCCATGGAAACCAGGAAGATGATTTCCTCTCCCCCTGGTATCTGGCTCAGCCCAACACTCAGGGAGACTGCCGTGAAAGCCAATCCGCCGCCGAGTATCCACCAGTTCACCGGAGGAGGCTCAGGATTGATCGCCAGCAGCGTCTCGGATTCCCTCCGGCTATGGCCCTGTGCTACAAGACGCGCAATATCCCGCCGATGCAGCCATGAAGCGAACAGGACGCCGGTAACGGAAACCAGGGGGATGATCAAGGCAAGCTCATAGACGAACAGGTACGCCGCGGCCTTGCCCGCCTCGGATAACTCACCCACGCCTTGCAAGACATAAACATTCACCACCGAGACCAGAATCCCCCCGCTGATGATGGCAACACGGCCCAGCGTCTGCATCGTGACATGCATGGACTTGCGGTTTTCGAGCGTTAATGGGTTTCCGTCCTTGTCGACTCGCGGCACGGCTTCAACTGTCATCGCATCGGCTACCACATCCTGAAGGACGTAACCAATGGGCGCAAGCAATGCGGCGGTAACATACCACGCCTCCACGGTAGCGATGGTGCGCATCTCCTCCAGATATCCAAGCAACCCGATCATGATGAGCAGGCTCAACGTGATCAAGCCGGCACCCAGATACACCAGCAGGCTCTTCCACCGCCATACAAGATCGACGAGGTGCCCGAGCGGCATCTTCAACGCCCATGGCAGCATCATCCAGAACCCGAGCGCCGCAAGAAATTCGGCCGAAAGCCCCAACCGCTCCTTGACGTAAAACGTGCCGACAATGCTCGTCAGGCCGGAAATGCCCGCCGCCATGTAAACCATGAGCGGGGGCAGATAGGACAACCGCATTTCGCGACCCAGCGCGAAAATATTCTCATCCAGCCAGCTGCCGACGGTGGCGAGGAAACCCGCGGCTGGCCGCACGGTTGTGGCCACCGCGCTTTTATCGGAAGACTGGTTCATTGCTGCGGCAGGAAAGAAAGATTGTCGGGAGTATCTGGCACGAAAACGTTTTAGATTTTTCTGGCTTCAAGGGTGAAGCGCGGCAGCGATAGTTAATATTGCCTATTGCGCCAGCCGGCTCAGCGGTTATTGCTCTACGGCTGAGACAACCTGCTCCCGGACTCGGTTCCAGTAACTGGTCGCAACAAAGCCGTTGGCGCAGGTCAGAGTTGTCAACGTCATTATCAGGTATACCTCGCTTCGAGGCGCCTTGATATTGACGGCGGGATCGAGCAGATCGGGGGCGACTGCGACACGCCGCAGGGTTTCCCCGGCCAGCAGTATCGGCCAGATGCAGGCCAGCCGTTGACGAATCTCCGAGACAGGAATCGCCATGGTATAAACCCAGCCTTGATCCAGGTGCTCGATGGCCATCCCGATGAGCCGATCGAGAACCGGTTTGAATTTCGGCAGGCTGCTGCCATTCAACAGGTCCGCGGGCTTCAAGCCTACTTCATCGAGAAGCGATTCGGGAATATAACAGCGGCCATTGTGCAAGTCCCGGCCGATATCCTTCAGAATGTTGGTAAGTTGCAAGCCTTTCCCGAACCTTACCCCGATGGCTGCCATCTCCTCCACATCCCATCGCCCCATCGTCGGCCGGTGAGCACAGATCATCCTGGTCCAGAAATCCCCGACACAACCAGCGACATAGTAGGTGTACTGATCCAGGTCGTCCAGTGTGGATAGCGCCGCAAGTCGGTCACTTGACTGGCCGGGGAAGCGCTTCAAGTCCATCTCCATCCCTTCAGTGAGCACCTTTATAACCCACTGGATGCGCTTCCGGTCATCGGGCGAACACTCCTCGTACAGCCTGAAACAATCCTCCAGCCGCTGCAGAAGAATGCTTTCTCCCGAGTCTTTCTGATGGGGGACCAGCGCGCTCTGAATCCCCTGAACCGCTTCCCAATCAACCCCGGCCGTCGTGAATTGCTCACGGAACCGGTTCAGGTATTTTAGGCGCTCTGCCCGGTCGATCAGATCCGTATCCGCAATGGTATCCGCTGCGCGCGCAAATAGATACGCCAGCCCCATCTGGTCACGAACACCGATCGGCAGCACATTGAGCGTGAGATAAAACGAACGGGAAACCTGCTTGAGAATGTCGTGAAGCAGCTCGTGTTTGGTGGAGGGGGTAGTCAAGGATGAAATTCAAAACAACTGGATGAACAAGGCCGCAACATTACCCGTTGCCGGACCTTAAGGTCAAGGCGTGCGTTTTTCAGATTGGTATTTTCAGGGACGAGCGGGGCCTTGCATTTTAACGGATGGGGTTAACGAAGTCTCCGAAAAGACGCGATCTTTTGGATCCAGGTAAAATGACATCAGATTAATCATTTATGCTGCTCGCGTAGCTATCGTAAGATGGGTGAAGCGCAGCGCAACCCATCAAAGCTTTGCCCTGAAATCCTCCGAGCGGAACAAGACACAAAGACTATCAAGTCTTGGACGTAGTACTTTGGTCCAATTGCGAGAAGAAGATTGATGAGACATAGTATCAACAGGCCTTTTTATATGCTAAAAGAATAATAATATTCAAGCGTTCAGCATACAACATGAGTGAAAGAATTCAGCTGATCTCACAGCATCATCCCGCTTACTCGTCAAATATAGTCTTGACTCTAGGCAATTTTATCCAATAAAGCTCAGTGAGCATGGACGGGCAATACGGAGATCAACCATGAGTAATACTGCTTCATACATTGCACATCAACGAAAATCAGATGGGGAAGTCCAAAGCCTGGAAATCCATCTACTTGAGGTTTCGTATATCGCGAAGTCTTTGGCAGCCAAAATTGGCTTGCAGGATCAGGGTGAATTGATTGGTTTGCTTCATGATTTAGGCAAATATAGCGATGAGTTTCAGCTTTATCTGAAATCTGCCGTTGGTTTGATAGACCAGGATGAAGATGAGTTTGTGGATGCAAAAGGCAAGAAAGGAAAGGTGGATCATTCCACTGCCGGAGCTCAGGTCGTTTGGCAGGAGCTTGCCAAATGTGGGGAAATCGGACGGATTGTTGGGCAAATACTCGCCTTGTGTATTGTCTCTCATCACTCCGGTTTGATTGATTGCCTATCCTCTGACATCAATAGTTTTGGGGAAGACCGCTTCACAAAAAGAATCAACAAGTCTGATGATCGCACCCATCTTCAGGAAGCTATCGCCAAGATGGATAACACCGTTACGGTACGCTTTCATGAATTAGTGAACAACCACGAGATAATTAACGGTATTAAAGAATTTATTAGCAAAATTGTGTGCGGGGAGAAATATGGCGATGAGCAAATTATCCGGTTCAAAGTAGGGTTGTTAGTTTGATATTTATTCAGTTGCTTGATTGATGCTGACCGAATAAGCAGTGCCGATTTTGAAAAACCTCACGCAGCCAAGGCAAGGCGGAACGGACAATACAGCGAATGGACGCACTTGATAAATCGACTTGATAGTCACTTATCAACTCTTGCAGCCAATAAACCCATCGACAAGCTTCGCGTTAGTATCTCTCTACATTGTCGGGACAAAGCAGAGAATGGGAAAGGCATCTACACCCTGACGGTTCCTACAGGCGGAGGGAAGACGCTTTCCAGCGTACGCTTCGCTTTACATCATGCTGAAAAGCACAAGATGGACCGGATAATTTACGCCATTCCCTTTACCTCCATCATTGACCAGAATGCGGATGTAGTTCGGAAAATTCTTGAGCCGGATGATGCGAAATCCAATAATGTCGTGCTTGAGCATCATTCCAATCTCATGCCGGAAGAGGAAAATTGGAAAACCAAGATGTTGGTCGAAAATTGGGATGCTTCAATCATTTACACGACCAACGTACAGATGCTTGAAACGCTGTTTGGTGCAGGTACACGCGGCCCACGGCGACTGCATCAATTGGCGAATGCTGTATTGGTCTTTGATGAAATACAGACGCTCCCCGTCAATTGCATTCACCTCTTCTGTAACGCTATCAATTATCTGGTTGAGCATTGCGGCACGACAGTCGTCTTGTGCACAGCCACACAACCACTCATGGATATGGTGGAGCAATCGAAAGGTGCGCTACGCATTCCGCAGGGCAATGAAATTATGCCCGATGTGGGTGAGCTTTTCAGGAAGCTCAAACGGGTCGAAGTTCTCAATCGGAGAAAGTCCGGTGGTTGGTCCGATAAGGAAGTTGCAAGGCTTGCAATGGAAGAAGCTAAGAAAACCGGTAGTTGCCTGGTGATCGTCAATACCAAGAAATCAGCCCAAGCGCTATTTCAGTTATGCCGCGAAGAGAAGACAACCCTGCCGATTTATCACCTGAGCACGAACATGTGCCCAGCCCACCGCCGCCTCATTCTCGATGAAATCAGGGAACGCCTAAAAGTCCAGGAGCCAATACTCTGCATCAGCACCCAATTGATTGAAGCGGGTGTGGATGTAGACTTTGGGGCAGTTATCCGCTCAGTTGCGGGACTGGATTCTATTGCGCAAGCAGCAGGTAGATGCAATCGGAATGGGTGGCGGGATATGGGGTATGTTCATGTCGTTAATCTTAGCGAAGAGCGTGTGGATATGCTTGCGGATATCGCTTGTGGACAACGCATCACGGCGCGGCTTCTCGACGAGTTTGAAGAAGACCCCGCCGGATTTGATTACGACTTGATCGGACCGACCGCAATAGCGTGCTACTTCAAATACTATTTTGCAGAGCGCCGTGGCGAAATGGATTACCCAGTCGGTAGCAAAGTATTGGGGCACGACGACACGCTGCTAAACCTGCTTGCTGGTAATGCCCGTGCAGCAGAAGAATTTCGTCGCTGTCAGGGTTCGCCATTCAGTCTGTATCTTCGCCAATCATTCATGGCTGCCGCCAAGGCATTCAAGTCGATTGATGCGCCAACCCGTGGCGTTATCGTTCCTTATGGGAGTGCTGGCAAAGAATTGATCGGTGAGCTATGTGGAGCATTCGAGGTTGAAAAACAATTTAAACTCTTGCGCTGCGCGCAGCAATATACCGTCAATGTATTTCCTCACCAGTTAGAAGAGCTTCAAAAAGAAAAAGCTTTGCATGAAATACAGAGGGGAGTGGATATTCTCTATCTTGCTGACAGCCGCTACTACAACGAGGATTTCGGGTTGAGCCTAACCCCCGAAGGAAAAATGGAGGTCCATTGTGTCTGATTTTGGAAGAAGCGGCATCGAATTCAAGGTCTGGGGGCGATTCGCGCTCTTTACTGATCCGCTGACAAAAATCGGAGGCGAGAAGTGTTCCTACCATATTCCGACTTACGAAGCGCTCAAGGGTGTTGCAAAGTCAATCTATTGGAAGCCCACCATTATTTGGGTGATTGACGAAGTTCGTGTGATGAAGCGCATTCGCACGCAGACAAAAGGCACCAAGCCACTGGAGTATGGCGGTGGCAATACTCTGGCAATCTACACCTTTCTGTCTGATGTTGAATATCAGGTGAAAGCACATTTTGAATGGAATATGCACAGACCTGAACTAGCGGAAGACCGCAATGAAGCCAAGCATCACATCGTTGCCAAGCGAATGCTGGAACGTGGCGGACGGCAAGATATTTTTCTTGGCACGCGTGATTGCCAAGGCTACGTCGAACCCTGCAAGTTTGGCTCAGGAAAAGGAGATTACGACACCGCTGGTGAGCTTGCTTATGGGCTCATGTTTCATGGGTTTGATTATCCTGATGAAACTGGGGGCAACAATCTCCATACTCGTTTTTGGCAACCCATGATGGTGAATGGCGTGATTCGATTTGTTCGACCGGAGGACTGTAAAACTCGTAAGTTTGTCAGGGAAATGTCCGTCAAGAAATTTGAACGAGGTCAGAATCTTCTTGGTGTAGAAAACGAGCGATCCTTGTCATTGCGAGAGTTGGCATGAGTTGGATCCAAAAGCTTTATGAAACGTATGAACAATGTGTCAGTCAGGTCGATTTATCGGACGTCGGGGTATCGCTAGAGCCAATATGTCATACCTCCCAACAAGCGCATATTGAGGTAAGCCTTGACAACAATGGACGGTTCTTGCGTGCCAATGTTATTCCGAAGGGGCAAGGCGTGACACTTGTGCCATGCACAGAAGCATCTGCTGGCCGAGCAGGAAGCAAGCCCGTCAATCATCCGCTTTGTGACAAGCTGCAATATGTTGCCGGTGATTTTCTCAAGTATGGCGGTGTAGTGACGTCGGGATTTGCAGGCGAACCCACAGAACCTCATAGGATTTACCTATCTCTTTTGTCCGAGTGGGCGAATTCATCTTTCACGCATCCAAAAATAATCGCGATTCAGACTTATGTACACAACGGGAATTTAATTGACGATCTGGTGCGAGAAGAAATCTTACCCATTGACGAGGATAGACAGTTACTGGCGGAGTGGATAGGCCACAAAAAAGAAGCACCCTTAATTTTCGGCGTCATGCCTAATGGGAATGCCCCTGACGGTGCGGTCATACGTTGGCGAGTCGAAATTCCGGGAGAACCATCGCCAGAAACATGGAAAGATCAAAGTTTGATAGATGCTTGGATTGGTTTTTACACCAGCCAAAAAGAAAACAAAGGGCTGTGTCTGGTCACAGGCGACAATTTGAGTTTAGCCGAGCAACATCCTTCCAAACTCAGACATGGCGCGGATAAAGCAAAATTCATTTCATCCAATGACATCAGCGGCTTTACATTTCGCGGAAGATTTATCGATGCTGACCAAGCCTGTGGGGTGGGCTTCGATATCACTCAAAAAGCACATAACGTACTTCGTTGGTTGATCGCGCGACAAGCTTACCACGACAAAAAAAGCGGACAAGTTATTGTGGCGTGGGCAGTATCCGGCAAAAAAATACCTGACCCACTTGCAAATTCCTTTGATCTATTCGGAATACTAGTGTTGGAAGTCGAGAAGGAATATGTGAACCCTAGTGATGCAGGGCAAGCGTTTAGCCGGCGCTTGGCAAAGGCGCTCGCCGGATATCGAGTTAAACTCGGCTCCGTCAATGACATTGTCGTAATGGGCCTGGATTCAGCTACCCCTGGTCGCATGGCGATTACCTATTACCGAGAACTTGATCGCTCTGAATTTCTTGATCGAATTGAAGCATGGCATAGGGATTATGCTTGGCATCAAAACTATAGCAAGGACATAAAGTTTGTTGGCGCGCCTGCTCCCAAGGATATTGCTGAAGCTGCATTTGGTCGCCGATTGGACGAAAAACTCCGCAAGGCGACGGTGGAGCGTTTGCTACCTTGCATCATTGATAGTCAAAAGATTCCTCGTGATCTTGTCGAGTCAACATTTCGCAGGGTAAGCAATCGAGTTGGGCTTGAGTATTGGGAATGGGAAAGATATCTCGGCATTGCCTGTGCTTTATTTAGGGGTTATCACAAAGAAAGGGGTTACCAAATGGCATTAGAACTGAATCGAACCAGCCGCGATTACTTGTATGGCCGACTGCTGGCGATTGCGGAAAATATCGAGAAATTTGCGCTCGATATGACAAAAGAGTCACGAGACACATCGGCTGCAAAGCTCATGCAGCGTTTCGCTGATCACCCGAACTCGACCTGGCGAAATATTGAACTTTCATTAATTCCCTACAAGTCGCGCCTCCGTTCAAGAGCACCTGGGTTTTTATATACAAGGGAAAGGCAGATTGATGAAGTCACCTGTTTGTTTCAGGGCAACGACTTCATGGATGAAAGAAAACTATCTGGGGAGTTTTTACTGGGTTATCACTGCCAACGGCAGGCACTCCGAACCAGACCTGACGCAGAGTAAGACGGGAATGGTGAAATCACCGCTATAGAAACCAATTAAGGAAGACATCATGAGCACGTTGCAACACAAAATCGACTTTGCCGTTGTCCTGCGCGTTACTAACGCCAACCCTAACGGCGATCCGCTTAACGGAAATCGCCCACGCACGGACTATGACGGATATGGGGAAATTACTGACGTTTGCATTAAACGTAAACTCAGAGATCGATTGCTGGAGAATGGCCAAAGCATTTTTGTACAGTCCGATGATCGAAAAATAGACGATGCCAAAAGCCTTAAAGCAAGAGCAGATGCTGCGCTTGGCAAAAAACTTGGCTCAAGTGAGACAGCAAAGGCAGCTTGTGAACAGTGGTTTGACGTTCGTGCATTTGGTCAGCTTTTTGCGTTCAAGTCTGACAAGAAAAGCAAAAAAGAAACTGACAGCGAAGGCGATAGCGGCGTATCCATTGGCATTCGTGGCCCCGTCACTGTTCAGTCTGCATTCAGCGTGGAACCAATTGATGTCAGCAGCACGCAGATCACCAAAAGCGTTAGCGGCGAAGGGGACGGAGGCAAGCGTGGTTCCGACACAATGGGCATGAAACATCGGGTTGGCAAGGGAGTTTATGCTTTCTATGGCAGCATGAATCCACAGTTGGCTGAACGAACAGGGTTCAGCGATGCCGATGCCGAAACCATCAAGCAGTTGCTGCCAAAGTTATTAGAGAACGATGAGTCATCTGCCAGACCAGCGGGAAGCATGGAAATTCTGAAAGTGGTTTGGTGGAAGCACAATTGCAAATCAGGTCAATATTCCTCAGCCAAAGTACATCGCAGCCTGACGGTGCAGCCTGATGGCGGTATACAGCTTGATACGCTTGATGGTTTGTCCCATGAAATTCTGGGTGGTTTTTGAATAAGGTGGGTACAGGGTGTAACGCTTATATGAATGGCATAAGTGGTGAATGAAATCATATTTCTGGTTGAGGAGGCCCCAGAAGGGGCCTATACCGCTCGTGCGCTAGGCGAATCCATCTTTACAGAAGCAGATGATCTTGAGAGCTTGCAAGAACAAATACGCGATGCAGTTCTTTGTCATTTCGATGAGGGTAAAGCCCCTCTATCATTCGCTTGAATTGACCCGTAACGGGCTCATCTCGAAATTGCTCAGGAAAAACTGATGGATACTGATACTGTCGAACGTGATGACGTTATCATGATTTCCGCACTCCAGCACTACAGCTACTGTCCACGCCAGTGTGCCTTGATCCATATAGAGCAGGAATTCAGTGATAACGTGCATACTGCTCGGGGAGACGCCGTTCATGCTCGTGTAGACGAGCCCGGATGGGAGATTCAGCCAGGCGCGCGCATAGAGCGAGCATTACCCATATGGTCTGATCGGCTTGGACTAACCGGGCGATGTGATGCGGTCGAATTTCGAAATGATGGGAGTATCTATCCCGTCGAGACGAAGCATGGTCCGCGCAAGACCAAGGCGCATGATGACCTGCAACTTGCTGCACAGGCGGTATGCCTGGAAGAAATGACGCGCAAACCCGTTCCTCGCGGCGCGATATATCACCATTCTTCTCGTCGCCGGAGAGAAGTGGTGATAACCGACGCGTTACGTATCCAGGTGGAAGAGGTGGCCGCGGCGGTCCGTGCTTTGCTGACCTCCGGCAAACTTCCGGCTCCTGCTAATGATACGCGCTGCAAGGAGTGTTCCTTGAAGGAAATATGCCAGCCGGAGGCATTGGCGGCCAAGGCGAGTCAAGCCTCCCTACGCTCGTCTCTTTTTGTTCCTGATTAGCAAATGCGCCAGATCCTTAATACGCTCTATGTCATGACACCCCATGCGTACGTCCATCTGGAAAATGACACCTTACGCATAGATGTGGAGCGTCAAAAGAAAATGCAGGTGCCACTGCATCATCTTGGCTCGGTCGTTTGTTTTGGGAATATCCTGGTTTCACCTGCCTTGATGCACCGCTGTGCCGATGATGGAATCAGCCTGGTCTTGCTGGATGACAACGGACGCTTCAAGGCTCGGCTCGAAGGCGGCATCAGCGGGAACATCCTGCTCCGTCAGACACAACACCGTCGGGCGGTGGATGAGCAATTTACACTGGCAACCGCTCAGGCAATGATCGCCGGAAAACTGCGGAATTCAAGGCAGGTGCTGATGCGTGGCGCGCGTGAGGCGGATGATTTGGAAGATTGTGAAATTTTAAGTACAGCGGCGGAATCGTTGGCTCGCTCCATTCGCAACCTACCCACCATATCAAGTCTGGATACATTGCGAGGATTTGAGGGCGATGCTGCCAAGGTTTATTTCTCGGCATTGCCCTGTTTGGTTCGCCCGAATATTCGCGAGCACTTTGCCATGAATGGGCGGTCACGCAGGCCACCCCGCGACCGCTTCAACGCACTACTATCATTTCTTTACTCAATGGTAATGAACGATTGCCGTTCCGCCTTGGAGAGTGTAGGTCTCGATCCACAATTAGGTTTTCTCCATGCAGTGCGGCCTGGACGAGCAGCACTGGCTCTCGATCTCATGGAGGAGTTTCGTGCCATCTTTGCTGATCGCCTCGCCTTGACTTTGGTAAATCGCGGCCAAATTACTTTCCGTGATCTCAGGGAACTTGAAGGAGGTGCGGTTTATTTGGAAAGTGAGGCAAGGAAGGTGGTGGTAATCGCTTATCAGGAGCGTAAGCAGGAGCAGATTACGCATCCGTTGTTGCAGACCAAAGTTTCCGTAGGGTTACTGCCACAACTCCAGGCGCGCTTTTTGGCAAGAACAATCCGCGGCGAGATAGATGGATACGTACCCTTTCTTGTGAAATAGCCATGCTCATTATCGTAACGTATGACGTTTCCACAGAAACCAGGGAAGGTCGAAAAAGGCTCCGGCGTGTAGCAAAAATATGTGAAGGAATAGGGCAGCGGGTACAGAAATCGGTATTTGAATGTAGAGTTAACTTGATGCAATACGAAGAGTTGGAACGAAAGCTGCTGGCAGAGATTGAACTCAAGGAAGATAACCTGCGCATATATCGGTTAACGGAACCCGTCGAATTGCACGTAAAGGAGTATGGAAGTTTCAGGGCGGTAAATTTTGAAGGGCCTTTAGTCATTTAACATGCGCGTACCTGAAGCTACGGTAAATATGCGGTATGTTCGCGCGTTCGCACTTGCCTGATGAATATGAAAAAATTTTTTTCGAATTTGATGTTTCAGATGTTGAATACCAATTTTAGATACGGTTCGCGCACTTGTAACAATTTCTTTTTTTGTATCATAACTTTGTAGTTGTACTGTAGCGCCCGGCCGAAGAGCCGGGCGAGGATTGAAACCTGCACTGGCAGCGCGCTCATGCGCTTGCGCATGTGTAGCGCCCGGCCGAAGAGCCGGGCGAGGATTGAAACTGATAGTTCCCCAA
>Ga0134128_10008188_pt1 | contig 12589 bp, 14 predicted proteins | sample KB31754_FD_96462 | JGI IMG/M metagenome (GOLD analysis project Ga0134128, IMG submission 96462) | Terrestrial soil microbial communities with excess Nitrogen fertilizer from Kellogg Biological Station, Michigan, USA - KB3-175-4 | ecosystem: Environmental > Terrestrial > Soil > Unclassified ...
CCATCGACCAGCGCTAAAAGTGAGCTTGATGCGCTAGTCAAGTCGCCTATCCTTCAGGAAACACCGCGACTCTGCGCCAGGTGTCGCGAGAGTCCTGCTGTGTTTGCTTCCGAGGTAGTCAAGGGTATTAAGGGTTATATTGGAAACTATTGCCTGCTCTCCTATGAGGGAAACCCTTCTGATGTCCAATCCTATCTCAACATCATGTCACAAGTGTGTTACTACTAATAAATTTCTCTTCCGAAACGTTCTACCAGCTTCTGCCCTAATACTGTATGATTTGTGGATAACTGCTTAAAAATGGGAATAACTCGATGATTGGCAGGAAGATGTCTATTCGGGGGGCTGCTTGTGGCCTGGCCCCCAATGAGGTTTCAGTGAATCTATACAGTTTCGCTCAATGTGGACATGTGGGGCTGGCCTTTTATGTTGGGTGTGTAGTATTGTTGCCTATACCAATTGCGGGTGGCTATACTTTGGTTATGCCGCATGCCCTCTTGTACTCAGTCTGGCCTTTTTCTATATGTGTGGTATGCCATGTGTTTAGGGATGAAATATATTGATTGTTTTGATTCATTGCTGACGTGGCCTACTGGGATTTTAGGGATGTGCAAAAAATAAATCGTCCCAGAGAAACATAGATGGAATTTAGGAACCCTTACGTTTCTCTGAGATAGAGATCCCTACAATCCACACAAACAAGGGCTGCTTCTGTCCTCCTTCGATGGTAATATTTCCATGTAAGCAAATGTAAGAAGTATTGAACCAGTCAAGGAGGCATCATATGATTCTTGTAACTGCAGCCACTGCCCCTGTGGGCCGGTCCATCGTCGAGCAGCTTGTTGCCGCTGGTCATGACGTGCGTGCACTCACCCGCGACCCAGAGAAGGCGGGTCTGCCAACTAGTGCCGAGATCGTCGCCGGAGACCTGTCGGACCTGGAGAACCTGCCAGCCGCTTTCAAAGATGTCTCAGCGGTGTTCTTGCTGGCTGCGGTACCGGGCTTCGCGCCTGCGTTTCTCAGGGCTGCAAAGGATGCCGGTGTCCGCAGGATCGTCTTCCAATCCTCGGGAGCGGTGGACGACGCTGCCGAGAAGCAGCGAAGCGGCATCGCGGCCTTCCACCATGACATCGAAGGTGAGATAAAGGACTCAGGGCTGGAGTGGACGTTCCTGCGCCTGGAAGTGGCCTCCGCCGATGCCTTACAGTGGGCGTTCGATGTTCCTGGTCAACTCAAGGTTGGCGATGTCGTCCGTGGTCCCTACGGCGAGGCCGCTGGCTCACCGATCCACCCGGCAGACTTCGCCGCCGTAGCCATCGTCGCGCTCACTGAGGAGGAGCATGCTGGGAAGATCTACCACCTGACCGGCCCGAAATCTCTGACCCACCTCGAACAAGTGAAGCTCATTGGTGAGGCTCTGGGACGTCCACTGCGCTATGAGGAGTTGGAGCCGGAGGTCGCTCGGCAGGCGATCAGCCCTTACGCCCCGGCGGATGTCCTCTTCGAGGTGTGGAAGAAGCACATCGATACACCCGCTCCGGTCACCGATACGGTGCAAAGGCTTACCGGTTGTCTGCCCCATACTGTCGAGGAGTGGGCTGCCGACTCTGCCGCCAGGCTTCACTAACCCATCCAGGAGTGGCGCTCTCCCTGCGGGATGGCACCACTCCCTTTCCTGCCTTTCAGCTCTGGGGAGGATCTCAAAAAGGAAATCATCGCCGCTCGCTAGAGAGGTGCTCAAAAGGCTTGAGCCCCAAATAGTTGTGTTTCGGTAAAGATGGGCTCCCCATCACGTGCAAGATAACCACAGTGAGTAAACCAGCCCCGAGCACCTTGAAGAGTGATTGCCTCCAATGCCTGAGCGATCGCATCTTGCAGGGCTTCTCGTGTGCGAGCTCCCATGTGCCGTAAACAGGTCTTCAGCTTGGAGAATGCCTGTTCAATGGGCGAGAGATCTGGCGAATAGGAAGGCAAGAACAGTAGATGGCACCCTTTGGCTTCGATCTCTTGACGAACGCGCACGCCCTGATGCGTACTCAAGTAAATGTTAGAAAAATGGGGTTGTTGTAAAGCGAGGTGAGAAGTACTTTCACACGAGTGCTTCCCATGTGGGAAGAGGTAGCGGCGACAGGGATCGAACTGTTCAGCATCATCTTGCGATGGCGTATGAACGCGTTCGTGAGCCTGCCGCCGCTAGTTTTTGGGGCTGGTTGCGTGCTGATTCGTATACAAAAGTTCGGTTGTCGCTGCACTGTTACCGTACAGATAGTAATTTCTCCACTGCTGAGCATTCCCATCCTGGGAAACGTACTCAAGATGGGTGAGGTGTTCTTTTTCTCATCTTCAGAGGTCTCAGAATGCCTCTGCACAATCCTTGCTTATTGCAAGCTCTCTCTCTGATATCTTTTGGCTTGATCTCAAACAGACCTTTTCTCGGTTATGGGAGCGTGTCAAACAGGCTCAACAGGAAAGGCAGCAACAGCATTAATAGTTCTACGAGTAGGGGAATCGCAGCCGGAGTTTTCCACCCAATCAGGCCGGTGCTTGCCGTACTGCAAAATGAACTCCTTTGTACTCTTCAAAAATTATCTTCCCCCTTTCCAGGGGTTACTTCTCCATAGGCACGCGCTGAAATGTGACCACTTCTTTGAAGTTGTGCAAGTACTCTCTCACTTGCTCAAAAGACAATGGCTCTTGCTTTCCCTGGTTCCACTCTGCTCTCTCCAGCGTCCCTACGACTTGATAGTCGTTGCCAATGGCATTCGGGTTAATCGTCATGAATTGGGTGACAAGTTGTTCTTCGAGCTGATCTTGGTGAACAATCAACAAGCCACAGACGTAACAGAAACGGCATATCTTCTCCACTATGATGGTGTGACCGGGGTTCACATGAATGACCAGGGAAAACTTTCGGGGTCGAGTCTTGATTCTACAACGTGGACAGGTGGTAAAACGGGTATCCTGGTATGTGTTCAGGAAAAAGTCGTACCGTGGGGGTTGTTTTCCAAGCTGCCTCCAGGTGCTTGTCACGGCATGCCCAACTCTCTCAATGAGAGTGCTAGAGGCAATTTCACCGTCCTCGCTCTTCTCATAAAGGGCAAGAGATTGCTTACCATCCTCTTCCTGAGACAGATTGATCAGTTTATGCTCTATCGGTCTCTTTGAGCGCCGAATTTCTGGCAACTTCTTCAAATTATCGCGTGCGATAGGATAGTCAGGATCAATGGCTAGTGCTTGCTTGAGGACTTCTTCCGCCTCATCATAACAGAATTGCATCATCAGGCAGACCCCCAGGTTTCCCCAATACGACGGGATGCGGCTCTTTGTCTCGGTGAGTTGCCGGAAGAGACGTTCGGCCTCTGGCCATTTCCCTTGCCTCACCAGGCTCATTGCCTGCGTGAAGCTCTCTTCCCTCTTGGTGTATTGCTCAAGTGTGATGCCCGTTTCGTACGTCTGCATGACCTCTTGCAGTTCTTGGCAACTCTCCTCCAATTGCACGGCAAACTTGCGAGCCATTTCGCTCGTGTCGTTCTTTGTGAGTTCGACCGCGCGCTCAAAATTCCGCACAGCTTCTGCTGGGCGTGCCAGAGAGGAACAAGCCAGGCCACGGTTGTACCATAACTCGGCCATTGTGGAATCCATACCGATTGCTTCGCTGAAAGCATCATAGCTTTGCTGATACTGTTTCAGCATGCCATGTGCAAGCCCTAGCATCTTGAGTATCTCCATACGCATTTCTGAATGCCTGGGCAGAGAGTTGAGCAAGGGTTCGCAAGTGCTGATGATGCCTGCAAAATCGCCCATGAGCATCTGCTGTCTGGCATATTGAGCACGATGAATCGATTGTTCGGGTATCTGCGGTGGTATTGATGCCCCTTGCTGCAATGGTTTCACCGGCCTTGCTTGTTGAGCTCGCCTTGCCTGCTTTGCCCTCTTGGATTTTTTCGACATGATTCTCCCCGCTCTGCTTGAATTTCCTGTCGAGGCAGGATGAGTCATTTTGCTATGTGACGCTTCTACTGTATCCATTTTGGCTTTTTTTAGCAAGTCTTTGGACTTCTGAATGGATATTCGATGATAGTTGAGTGCCAACTTTGGTGTCTTCGCCGCTTTTCTGATCCCATGTGGTAATTGCTATCACACACTCGGTTTTTGTCTCATCAGAACACATCTCCCATATCCCGTCTGCTATGATACAATAGGGTTATTCTCCCAGACAGCCTGTGAGAAGCAACCTGGGGAAATGGCAAAGCTTTGCTGCATGAGCGTCCAAGGCTAATAGCAGAGAGATAAAGTATCCACGCAACAATCGAACGAGAAGGGCTTTCCTGCTTGTTTTGGGTGAAAGATGAAGAAGATCTCATGGCAGAACGTATTAAGAAAGAAGACGTTGCCCGCCGACTGGCTACACGTATGAACACAGATGAAGCGACAGCGACCGCCTGGGTTGATGGCGTCATTGAAACATTGTATGAGGCTTTCAAAGCAGGAGAAAGCGTCACGTTGCCAGGATTTGGCGGCTTTTTTGTCCGCCCTGAGCCGAAAAGTTGGGTCTTCAAGTTCAATCCTGGCCAGCGCTTGCGCGCTCTGTTTGGTTGGTCATCAACCTACACTGGTGAACGCTAAACGAACAGAATAGTGAAAACATTTCAGCATATACTCTCTGCATCAGGACTGTCACATACAGGTGAAAGGTGGCTAAACAATGACCAGAGCAAGCTGGGTCGAGCTCTGTGTGAGCAACTTCGAGCAATCCATCGCGTGGTTTGAGAACGTCCTGGGTTTTCGTGTTACCGCCCGCGACGCCAATGAGTACGCGGAATTGTCGCTCGATGAGACCTCTATTCAACTGGCCGCGGACGATGCACCATACTGGAAAACCGAGCATCCGCATCTTCTTTCACCGGGGCAGCGAGGCAGCGGCGTTGAGATCGTCCTTCTGGTAGAGAACATCGATGCCATCTATCACCAGGCCCAACAGGCTCAGGCTGACATCGTGCGCCCATTGGCTGAGTATCCCTGGCATCTGCGGCAATTTTGGGTGCGTCATCCTGATGGCTACCTCATTCGTCCAGCGCAAAAAATCCTCTCGGTCCATCCGACGGCCTATCGCCGTCAGGTAGCTGACGCTTTTCAACGCGATATTCCACGAATTACGCAGGGATTGCAAGCAGTGCAACATTGCCCTCCAGGTTGCCGGATCTGCTGAAGAGACGCGACCGCGTGAGGCCATTGAATTGTATCGGCAGCACGCTGAACGATTGATCGCTCAGCGCGGTCGTCAGAATTATCAGGCTGCTAGCCAGTATCTTGCGAAGATGCTTGCGTTGTACGAAAAACTTGGTGAGCATGAGGTATGGACGAGTTACATGATAGCGTTGCGTGAGCAGAACCGCAACCTGCGCGCGTTGAAAGAAGAATTGACGAACGCTGGCTTGTAAATCGATTTTCTCATAAGAAGCAGATTCGGGCTTCCCTTTTCCTTGCCAGTATCCTGGCAGCCCGAACAATGCGCCTGATCGTTTCATACGAAACGAGAGCATTTCCTAACCGGGCAGAATGCTCTTGCAGAGGCTTATCAGCACATGGTAGAGTGCTCACAGATCCATTTCCGCCCGCATGCGCAATTTTCGTCATTCCAGGAACGCGTCACGGAACGTTTCTAGGATACAGCGACGAGGCGCAGCGCCTTGTTGAGAACAGGAGAGCACTTTATGAGTTTTACCAGTCGTCTCGTCAGCCGGCTGATGCACTTGCCCCCGGCTGAAACCCATGACATTGTGCTTACTCGCGACATCCAGGTTCCCATGCCCGATGGAGTGGTGTTGCTCGCGGACCATTACGTCCCACGTACGCGTTCATCAAAGCTCCCGACGCTCCTTCTTCGTTCTCCTTATGGCAGGAGAGGCTTATTCGGCGCTCTGACCGCTCTTCCCTACGCCGAGCGCGGCTACCAGGTGCTGGTTCAGAGTTGCCGTGGCACCGCCGGCTCAGGAGGTCAGTTTCTCTATACCCGCAACGAGCACGCTGATGGGCTGGCCACCATTGCATGGGTCAAGCAGCAGGAATGGTTCTCAGGCGAGTTGGCGACGCTTGGCGGTAGCTATCTTGGCTTTGTCCAGTGGGCTGTGGCCGCCGAGGCTGGACCTGAACTGAAAGCCATGGTTGCCCAGGTCACGGCCTCCGATTTCAACCATTTTCGCTACCAGGGAGGCTCGTTCAATCTGGAAGCTTCGCTCGGCTGGTCCACCACGATGACGACTCAGGCGGCTACCGGGATGAGGCTCAGTTCGCTGCTCCTGGCTGGCCAGCGAAACCGCAAATTGGAGCGAGCCTATGAGCACTTGCCGCTTGGCGAGGCCGACCAGATCGTCGTGAACCAGTCATCTCAGCCTTTCCAGGAGCACGTTTTGCACGAATCCGAGGATGATTACTGGAAACCGATCAACTTCAGCTCCAGCCTTGCAGATGTGACCGCTCCAGCCTATCTTATGGGCGGCTGGTATGATCTCTTCCTGGACTGGCAATTGAAAGACTATCAGGCTCTGCGCGCAGCCGGCAAACAGCCCTACTTGCTTATTGGCCCCTGGACGCACACCTCTTCCGCTGGCGCTGGTATGACCGTACGCGAGTCGCTGGCCTGGCTGGACACGCACGTCAAAGGCAAACAGGGCAGGTTACACGAGGCCCCCGTCCAACTTTTTGTGATGGGAGAAGAGAAGTGGCGCACTTTCGCTGACTGGCCCCCACCGGCCCGAAGCGAACGCTGGCACCTTCAGCCTGGCGGTATGCTGGCTCCCACCCCTGCGCCGGCCTCGGAGCCGGATCGCTATCGCTATGATCCTGCCGATCCAACTCCGGCGGTGGGAGGAAATTCGCTTGGAGCCAGCAAGCATATGGGACCAAGGGATAATCGCTCACTGGAGGCCCGCTCCGACGTGCTGGTGTATACCAGTGCGGAGCTTTTGCAAGACCTGGAGGTGATCGGCCCGGTCACCGTCGAATTGTATGTGCGCTCCAGTTTGGAGCATACCGACTTCTTTGCCAGGCTGTGTGTCGTAGAAACATCGGGCAAGTCCATCAACCTGTGCGATGGCATCTTGCGGCTGACACCAGGGAGTATCATCCCAGAACCCGATGGCAGCCTGCGCATCTTGATCGAAGTCTGGCCAACGGCTTACCACTTCCGCAAGGGTCAGCGGCTTCGCGTCCAGGTCTCCAGCGGCGCGCACCCACGATTTGTGCGCAATGCTGGTAGCGGCGAAACACTGGCCACTGGCACGAAACTGTGCGTTGCTGACCAGACCGTCTATCATGATCCCGAGCATCCCTCGGCCATCCTCCTTCCAGTGCTCAGTGCATAATATCTCAAATTGAGCGCATTTCCCAACTCAGAATCCCCCTACATATGGGGATTTTGAGTAATGAATCAGGGTTGAATGCCTTGATAACAATATCGGTTCCGTTGAGAGTATGAGAAAAAGCTGGGATGCGTCGCCTCGCACCAGAGGGCAATCTGCTCAAGTGAGAGCTACAGAAGTAGACAGGTGGTCTAAGCGTATTCGTCCGAAAACATAGCGAGCCTCTTAGAAGAGTCTTGCCCACGGATCGTGTAACAAGGAAAGAGCGGCCAAGAGCACGTACCTGATGGGGTATAGCTCGATCTCCGGCGCGGATATCGCTGTTATGGGGATTATTCCAGTATTCTACCTCTACTCCATCTTTCAGAACTTCGTCAATCTTGTAGATGCGAGGATTAGCGCGAAAGGCCCAGTATTGTCGTTCCCGTTGTTTCATCTTGATGCTCCAATACATTATTTTTTCTCTTTATCATACAACTTCTCCCAGCAGGATAGTGAGATTCATCACTCCCCTTTCCTGGGTGCCGGGCCTAAAATGTGAGAGGATGTCCTGTTTTTCAGTCCTCAGACGATTGAGTTAATGGACGAACTAGCTTGAACGTATTTGTAGTAAGTAACTCTACCTGAGGAAATGCAAGAATGCATCGCTCATTTGCAAGAAGTATGAACCTATCCTCTAGCGCCGAGAATGGATTTGGAGAGCGACTTTACCAGGTCCATGCCAGAGCTATTTTTGCCTATATTCGCCTGCATCTGTCGGAGCTAGAGGAAGCCGAAGATCTCTTACTGGAGGTTTTCCTGGCTGCACTGGAACAGAGTTTCCTTGTCGGGAAAATGGATGAGGCCGCTCAACGTGCCTGGTTGCGCAGTGTAGCTTATCATAAAATGAGCGATTATTATCGACGTGTTCGCCGCCGTCCGGTAGTAACGTTAGACGCCATTGCTGAAACCATGTACGAGGACGAGAGGCGCTCACCTGAACAGATAGTTCTTTCGCGTGAGGAGCTTGCTCTGGTTCATGCCGCTGTCGCAAGTCTACCAGAATTGCAGCGTCATGTGGTGCAATTACGCTTTTTTTATGGTTTACAGAGTGTGGAAATCGCCGAGATGCTGGGCAAGAAAGAGGATACTGTACGGAAGCTCCTCTGGCGCGCACTCAAGGTTGTGCGTGCGGTTTATACGCAGGAGAGAGGAGAAACCCACTGATGGAGAATTCTGAGAGGTATTTTGATTTTCATGAAGCAAAGCTTGATGAGCAGCTTGAGCAGCTTGAACAGAGTGCATATCTGGCAAAAGAGCAGCCCGCAGCACGCGCTTATATAGGTTTGAGGGCGCTTTATGCGCCAGTAATCAAGCACGAAGAGGAGGCGCTCGCGCGTGTACATAAGCGTTTGGCTGCGCAAAATAGAGCCGGGAGAGAAACTTCCCGTGAACCGGCCTCTCAGCTTTTGACACCTGTAACAGAGCAGGAGGCTCTCCCAATGTTCCTCCCACGCAAGCGCAGACAGAAGAGGAACAGATGGCTGAGTACCCTTGCGGCTGCAGTGATTGTTTTCCTATTAATAGGTGGTTTTCTCGCACTGATAGGTATACGTTCTCAGGGCACACACCCATCAGCGCTCCCACCAGTTTTGCACCAGACAGGCCCCTGGCACATTGTGCCTACTCCCAATGTTCCAAAGAGCATCAGCGCAGTCACAGTTCTCTCAAAAGACGATGCCTGGGCAGTTGGAGATGTCTCTCGGCCATCGACTACTCCGTTCATTTTGCATTGGGATGGTAAAACGTGGAAACAGGTCCAGGCAGCAAGTGCAGCGCCACAGGGTTCTTTGTCAGCAGTAGCCGCCCTTACTCCCGATGATGTTTGGGCTGTTGGCGGTACAAGCGGTCCAAGCCATACCTTAATTGAGCACTGGGATGGGAAACGGTGGAGTATGATTGCCAGCCCTGATCTGAGTCTTAGCCTCGGATTTCTCAATGGGATTGCCGCCCTGGCCTCCAATGATATCTGGGCTGTTGGATCGTCTCTTTCTCTTCAAGGGAGGAATGGTACTTCTCATGCTCTGATTGAACACTGGAATGGTTCTCGCTGGGAGGTAATCTCCATTCCTGCGGCTGGCGTGACGCAAACTCTCAGTGGAATCATTGCTCTTTCACCAACAGACATCTGGGCAGTTGGAGATTTCGCTCTCACTCCTGTGCCAAATTTAGCAGATCATCGTGCTCTGATTGAGCATTGGGATGGAAAAGCCTGGAAGATCATCGCCAACCCCAGACCGCGTGCCAGTTCTCTCTTTAGCATTTCCGCCAGTTCACCAACAGATGTCTGGGCGGTTGGCCAGTTCAGGAGCGATGATGCCTATCCATTCAGATCACTGGTTGAACATTGGGATGGCAAGCAATGGACCATTGTGGATAGTCCCAACCCTGCTTTAAATGCGGGGGATAGTCTCATTGCTGTGGTTGCGTTTGCTCCCAACAATATCTGGGCTGTTACGGGATCGCTGCTCCATTGGGATGGGCGGCAGTGGAAGATCGTGCCCACGGCCAGTCTTCCACAGGGAAGTGGAATGCCTGGATTTACAAGCATTGCACCTGATCCATCTTCTCCTGGTGTACTCTGGCTGGCTGGCTCTTACTCGATGAAATCATACCCGCTTATTGAGACAAATATGCCCTGAAAGCTTCGGGATGGTATTGACTGAAAAAGAACCCTTCGGAGGTAACGGTTCAGCGTGGAGTAAAAAGCCGGGAGGATTGGATGACCTGACAGCATCCCTGAGTCTCCACCAGATAATGTAGCGCTACCCTCCACCTCCTGAAAAATTGAATTGCACCGAAATAGAGACATTTGATTGTATATCCTGCAAAAATGCGTTATAATTCCGCATAATTCCACCAGACACAACGGAATGCGTAGGGTGTTTCTTCCAAAATATGCTTCTTGCGTTTTGGAAGATGGAAAATGAGCAGATGGGAGGATTTTATGAACACAGCCGCTTCTGAGCGTAAATGGTTTAGCCTATTGGGCAGGATAGGTCGTTTTTGGCGGCCATTTAATGCCGTGAGTCACACACCATCATCATCCTTTGCCCCAACGCGGGCACGTTTCTTTGACCTGGTCAACGCGAACCTTCAGTTTACCCCCGAAGAAATGGCACTGTTGGAGCGCAATGGCTTCGTCGTCAGCGACCGCCTTGCGTTTGAGAATTTCGCTCTGGCCTACGCCTATCTCCACCAGGAAGATTTACCTGTCTTGATCACGACCGACTCGTTACTGCATGCTATCCATCAGACCTATGACGATCTCTTGATCAAGTCTGAGGAAGTTTTGCTTTTTCCGAGGCTAAGCAGATTCCTGCAAGATTGTCGCGCGCAGCTTCAGAAGAAAGCACAAGCAAACACAGATCCTGGCCTGGCTTCTCTCTTGAGCGATCTAGACATCTATCTTGCTGTGCCGCTGGCCTTGCTTACAGAAGAGTCGCAAGCAGGCGAGAACGCTGAAGCGGTTGCATTGTATCGAGAGATGGCGGAGAAAGCCACCCGCATCGCATCGGTCAGCCTGTTCGGTAGTGAGCGACTCGTGGATTTCACCCTGTTCACGCCGCGCGGGCACTATCTCAAGGTTCTCCAAAGCTACTCGTACAGTGGTCGAAGCGCCCAAATCCATGAGGAACCTCATTTTCTGCAACGCTACTTCCGAGCGATGATGTGGCTATCTCAGATTGATTTTCGCCTGGTCGAATATGACACACAGGGGACACCTCGTTTGCACGTAGAGCATCTCGCAGCTGCGGCGCTGCTTGCACAGGCGATTAAACAATCATCGGCAGACGTTGCCTGGAACGAGCTGGATACCTTTCTGAGAGCGCTCATCGGCGACAGTGACAATGTGACACTGGGAGGTTTGGAGTGCTTTCTGCGCGATGCCGCTCTGGAAACGCCGGAAGCGATCTTCCAAGCCTCGCACCTGGATCAGTGCTTGCATCTGCTTCTCACCGGCGACTATGGGCAGCAACGCATTGCCGGTCAGCTTCAATATGCAGATCCCGCGAGAAAGGCAGCGGTGCCTCAACACGTCAGTTTTCTGCTCCTGGGTCAACGTTTTGCCATCGACTCCTATATCACGAGTAACCTGGTCTATGATCGGCTCAAGGTCGATGGAAAGCCCCAACGCCTCCTTCCCAGTCCACTGGATGTGATGTATGTACTCGGAAATGATCGGGCGGAGATGCACCTGCGAGAGGAGTTGGCAACATACGGTTACCAGGACAGGTTGCGAACCTTGCGCGAAGAGATCGGATGGAAGCTTCCAACGTTCTGGGCCGGGAGTATCTACCATCGCCTCCTCGACGTCATCCGTACCCTCAGTCCGGCGACAACCAACGAAACCTACCCGGTGGTGATGCGCTCACCAGCCTGGGCCGATAAAATACTCCAGACCCAGCTTGCATCCTGGACCCAGATGCGTCACGATAATATGCTCTATGTGAAGCAATCAACCACGCTGATGGTGCTATGTGAGTATCCTGCTGGGTATGTGGAACCGTACCCGGCGTGCTATGCCGCAATGAGTGACTATGCCAGAATGGGTCAGCAGCTCTTTCGCAGCCTGAAACCAGATGAGCTGACAGCCAGCGAACAGGATCTTTGCCAACTGGGCATCCAGTATTTCCAGCATCTGGAAACAGTGACGAACCGTCTGACAACGCTGGCGGAGAAAGAACTCGCCCAGGAGCCATTCAGTCACGAAGAGGAGGCATGGGTGAAGGAGACCGCCGTACGCCGCATGGAGCGTTGCGGGAGCGGTGGCGCCCAGGCAACGTGGACGGGCTGGTATCCTCAGTTGTTTTTCCAGAAGCAGTGGAACGAGAGCCCGGCCCTGATCGCTGATGTTCACACGAATCCGCCAAGTGATATCTCTCCTGCCAGCGTCCTTCATGTAGCAACGGGCCAGGTGGCGGCCATGCCTTTCATTATAAACACCGATGAAGGGACAACGATGTATGTCGGACCCGCCTTCACCTACTATGAAATGGTGACAAGAGCACCCATGCCTCTGCGCCTGACAGACGAAGAATGGAAGAAGCGACTTCTCTCCACGACCTGCCCAGCAGCACCGCCGTGGACGCGCCTGTTCCGCTTCTCGAATGCTGAGATACCGAGACAGCTCTCACCCTCCAACCGCGCTCAGCCTCGTTCTTAGACTCGGTCTGGCTGATTTGGCA
>Ga0134128_10008189_pt1 | contig 12588 bp, 7 predicted proteins | sample KB31754_FD_96462 | JGI IMG/M metagenome (GOLD analysis project Ga0134128, IMG submission 96462) | Terrestrial soil microbial communities with excess Nitrogen fertilizer from Kellogg Biological Station, Michigan, USA - KB3-175-4 | ecosystem: Environmental > Terrestrial > Soil > Unclassified ...
CTTTACAAGCACATGGCGACCGATCCCTTCGGCGACATTTACCAATGGGCCGGCTACCGATACCAGACGCCCGAGCAGTTTAGCGGAATCAATACCCGCAATCTTGCTACAGGATGCTCGAATGATGCGGCTTGGAGAAAAATTCTGGCCGACGAATTTCAGAAGGTTATCAGTCTGGGCGCCGACGGCGTGTTGTTCGATGAAGCGCAGCACCGGCACACTTCCGATTACAACTTGTGCTTCAATCCCAACCACGGACATCACATCCCGGCCACTATCTGGTCCGGAGACATCAAGCTGGCGAATATGTATCGCGACATGATTCGCGGTTCTGTGGGTGAAAAGAATTTTCTGTTTTCCGGCGAGGAGCCCGAAGATGTCCTCGAAGCCCAATTCTCGCTTTCCTATCTCCGCATTAATTCGGGGCACACTCCTGAGGAGCGCTATATATTTCCATTTCGTCCCATGATGATGGCAGTGACTGGCTTCGACGATCGCGAAATCATCAATCGCGCACTGATGTACCGTTACATCCTCAGTTACGAACCATTTAATTTCAAGGGCAACATCGAGGATTTTCCGCTGACGCTTGCCTACGGCGAAAAGGTGGATGCACTGCGCAGAAGGTACCGCGACTTCGTGTGGGATGCGGAGTTCCAGGACACGCTGGGAGCACAAGTGACGGTGGACGGCCGGCCTTTCCCTGCCTATTCAGTGTTCCAAGGCAAGGATGGCCGGCGAGCCATCGTGCTGGTGAACGATAAGAGGGATGCAGCGGTCGATGCGGTGGTGACGCTGGACCGGCAGGCGGATTCGCTCGTGTGCGCCAGTCCGGAACATCCGGAGGCCGCGCCGTGCGGCACGCCTATCAGAATTCCTCCGCGCTCGGCTGTCGTAGCGATGGAGAGCAAGTGAACTGCGGCCGGCAAGCTGGTGCCGTTCGGGATGAGCAGCCGGTCCAGACACGAATCAAGGAAAAGGTTGAGCGGATCATGTTAACGATGAAGCCCGGTTGTTTATTAGTCTGCATTCTTTTTTTATTCGGTTCGGCGCAGCCGGCTGCTTGGGCGCAGGCGCCGGCCTCGGCGATCCAAATCAACAACGATAAGCCTGTCACGCTGCGCTTTTACGGCGCGAATGACGCCGAACTCTTCTCGCGCGAAGTAGAGGAATCGTTCCAGGGGGTTCTCCAGGACAATTTTTATCCGCAGGCGCGCGACGGATTTCCCGCCGGGTTTCTGAGCGCTTCAGCTCCCGGCAAACCGTGGGCGGGAACTATGTGGACGCGCGATGCCGGGACTTTTTTGCGTGAGTTGGTGATGCGCGGCTATTACCAGCGCGCCTCGTTGGTGGCCGAGTGCCTGATGAATCTGGTGGAAAAGAACGCCGACGGCTTCTATGCGTTCCCACGCTACTTCAAGGGATCGGCGCGCGCCAGCGGCACCGAATTCGACGGTACCGGCGCCATCGTTATCGCGCTGACCACACTGTGGGAGCGGCTGCCTGAAGGCAATCTAACGCGCCAACACATCCAGCAATTCCTTTTTCAAAATGCTTCACCGGTCAATTACTTCCGCTTCGCGCTTGCGAAACAGCCGTTGATCGCTGGAACCGGCGAGTTTGGATGCGGCTTGCGGCTGCCGGGCGAGTGCTACAACGTTGTACAGAACAACCTCATCATGCTGGCGCTCCTTGCCGTGGCGCGCATGGCCGACCAGACGGACAAACCAGCCGCAGCTAACGAGGACCGCCTGCTTGCCGACAAGATACGCAACGGCATGGAGAAGTATCTCGTCAGCAAGGATGGCTCGTGGATCTGGGCCGTCGACACCCGCACGCTGGACCCCGATCCGGCCGTCCTCAATAGCGCGGTGAATCTCGGCACGGGTAGTCTGAATGGCGTCGCTTCCATGTACGCCGACGTTCTTGGATTGCTTCCTCTCGATTCGAGTTGGCAAGGGGTTGAGCACAGCGAGAAAACCTTCCAATCGCTCTACGACACGCCTTTGCGCAAGGCTGAGTTCGACCGCTACGGCATCTGGACGCAGACGGACAAAATCGCTAAGGGTTACATGTCGAGCCCGTCCTACGGACAGGGTTACGCGCTGCAGGACATGCTGCTGCTCGACCGGCTCGACATGGCGGGCAAGGCGCTCGGGTGGCTGGCGAATGCAACATATGATCCTGTTCCCGATTACAAGCTGCACCGCGCCTCGCGCTACTACTTCTATGAGCGAACGTATTCGCCGGATGCCGTGGGAAAAATCACGCTGGCGGAAGGCTGCGGCGCGCTGAACCTGGTGAATGTGGCCGAGCCGTTGAAGGTTTCGCGTTTGCTACTTGGCGTCGATGATCTCAACCCAGCCTTCGTCCGGATCGTTCCGCGAATTCCGCCGGATTGGAAGGGTGTGGATGCTGTGAACTGGCCGATCTGGACAGGGACAGCAGTCGTTCGCGCGCACATCCGCTTCAAGAGAAAGGGTAAGGGCGCGCAGTTCACCCTGCAAACTTCCCCTGGTGAACAGATCGGCGACCTGAAGGTGCGCATGCCATCGCACAAGGGATACGTGTGGCGCGAAGTGAAGAATGTGCGTACTGTGACGTTCGCAACCGAATGAACGGCTACGTCCCTGCACTTGGCTTTCAGGGAGCGGATATGCGACAGATCAGAATAACTATGGGCGAGCCCAGGGATCGATAACCGATTGCTGTTCGCTTGGTTGCAGGTAGGAGCGTCGCAGAGAGCTTCAGCGGACCAACGAACCATCGAAGTATACGGCATGGCAAGCGCGCGCCTGCTGCAAACCGCTGGATCGAACCGAGATTTTGGCGGCAAACAGATGCGCGAATTTCAAGCTGTTTCACGCTCGGCGACCGCAGATCGTCCGGCTGGAATCGCCCGAACGGATTTGAACCGCACGCTCTCTTCTTGAACTCACTCTTGCTTCTGTTCAAAGGAAGCAAGAAGGGGACCGGAAGACTCTCGCTCGCTCCGAGACGATCGCTTTTCTGCTGGATTGCGATTTCACGGGGTATAATCTCGAGTGGGGCGCGGGAGTAGCTCAATGGTAGAGTAGCGGCTTCCCAAGCCGTTGGTTGCGGGTTCGATCCCCGTCTCCCGCTCCAATTCTGACAGCACAATTCAAATTTTCCACGCTGGAAACCCTTACTGTCCAAACTGTCCAAAATGTTTAGGAATTAGGGAGAACAGGTGCGCCTGGTTCTGTGGCATGCGAGGAATGCGAAGCGAGCAAACTTCATAAAATAAGCAAGATATCGCGCAAGGGTGATGATCAAATGCCTGTTGCTGAGAAAACCTTCAGCAACGTCAGCTTCCCAGGCTGGATGTCGCCGGTTCGATCCCCGTCTCCTGCTCCAACTGATTAGCTGCTGCAAGTGTCCTCCAACCTCCTGAGAAAACCACTTCGGTTGCTGTGGCTCGTCTGCATCTATTGGCAGGTTCATCCCCCGTTCATCGTATTTGCGGCGCATTTCAGTCCTACTACATTCAAGGTCGGACTGTGCCTATGAAATTGGTAAATGCGGCCGCACTTCTGGCGGCTCTCACGATCGCGGGCTACGCTCATGGTGACGCAATTGTTGCAGGGAGTGTCAGTAACAGTACTTTCGCAGGTGGACTGTGTTCGTCCGCCGCGGCGAGCTCCACTTCGGTCTCATTGAATTGTGGCTCGGGTGGCATCACAAACGGGCTGGCCCGGGTGAGCGCGGCCGTGGGTTCGCTGGATGCGAGCATGCAGGTGTTTCTCTCCTCCTACGGGAATCCCATGTCTCCCGGCATGACCACACTCGCACTAACGAACCTGTCGTGGGGGATAGATGGCACCTACATCCTGATTGGCGGGTCGGGCTATGGATATGTGGACTGGTCGGCAAGCTCCTATCGGTATGGAGAAGGAGGAGGCGGACTTTTTGGTCCATGCAGCATCACGTTAAACGGACTGACGGAAAACTGTGATCTCAACTCAGGCTCCGCGAGCGGCTCGTTTCTCGTACCGTACAACACGCCGGTGAGTCTGATTTTCGGTGCCTCGTACGCTGCCGGCGCTATGGACTTCGATGAAGTCTACAGTGGGATGAACTTCGCCATCGACGGCCTGAAGACCGTTGATCCATCGATGACGCCCGAGCCGCCGACCTGGACACTGGTGGCTCTCGCCGCCGGAATTATTCTCTTGGCCCGCACGAAGCTCGTGCGGTCTGGGCGCTAGCCCATCGCGTTGGCGATCGCCAGCGGCAACTTCAGGATCATCGTTGAGCCCTTACCCGGGCCTTCACTCACGGCACGTACGTCTCCCCCATGCTGGCGCACGATCGTCCGAACGAGAAAAAGGCCGAGCCCTGTTCCCTTGATCTTCACGCGATCGCTGGTAGCGGCGCGATAGAAGCGTTTGAAGATCCTCCTCAGATCACGAGCCTGGATGCCCAGCCCCGTGTCAGTGATGCTGAGCACCGCCCATGTGTAGCGCTCAATACTGAGCTTGCACTTGACATGCACACCCTGCGGTGAATACTTCACCGCATTGTCGAGCAGGTTGAGCACTGCTGTTCGCAGATCCTCCGGATTTGCCGAGACGAAAAGACGCACATCGCCTGGAACGTCATCGAGCTGAATGGCTTCTGCTGGAAGATGATGCCGGCTGAGCGTGATCGCAATGCATTCGGAGACGAGGGTCTTCAGTTCGACTCGACTGCGCCGCTGTACGCGCTGGCGTTGTCCCAGTTCGCCCGCCTTGAGAACTTGTTCAACTGTGGCGAGAAGACGATCTGTGTCCGATTGCATGGTGGCGTAAAAGTGCTGGCGTTGAAGCTCATCCACGGGATGGCGCTGTAGCGTGTCCAGGTAGAGTCGAATGCTGGCAATGGGCGTCTTGAGTTCATGCGTAACAGCGTTCAGAAAGGAGTCCTGGCGCTCGTTACGGCGGATCTCACGAACCAGAAACACGGTGTTAAGAACAACGCCTGCGATGAGAATCGTGAACAGAATGACACCCAGGACATCAAGCGCAATGCGGCGACCGTTGATGTGCACCCACGTGACATTAAGTGCAACGGCGAGCCCCGTGAGGCAGACACCAAGGGTGATGAAGAATGCTATGGCTCCACGGCGGCGGGTCAGGTTCATGCTTGCTCAGGAGTATACGGTCCCTACCGCCGATTGTTGCTGAATGCAAAGAGCAAAGCCGCCCGAAGGGGGCGGCCTTGGAGGGAGTTGAGGTGTTCAGGCGCCCGCTGGGCGCGGGTTTTCGGGGTCGAACTTGGCGACCTGCACCCTCTTGGCGAGACCAAGTTTCTCCATCAGCCAGATGCCATAGTAGTTCACGTCGAACTCATACCATGCGAGCCCATGACGCGCGCTCACCGGATGTGCATGGTGGTTGTTATGCCATCCTTCGCCACCCGTCAGAAGAGCGACCCACCAGCTGTTGCGCGAGTCATCACGTGTCTCGAACCGCCGCGATCCAAACATATGTGTTGCGGAATTGACGAGCCATGTTGCGTGCAGACCGATCGTCGTGCGGAGGAACGTACCCCACAACAGCATTCCGACGGCGCCCGCGATGCGGTGACCCGGCGACAGAGCGGCGCCCAGTCCCACCTGCAGGAACGCAGCGACGGTTAGCGGCAGCCAGTGATACTTCGACAGCCATACCTGCACGCGGTCGCGCGTAAGGTCAGGAGCGTAGCGCCCGAGCAGCGCCGTTTCAGAATGCAGTGCGCGTCCCGAAAGGATCCAGCCAGCATGCGCCCACCACGGTCCGTCATGCGGTGTGTGCGGGTCACCTTCCTGATCAGAGTTCTGGTGATGCACGCGATGCGTAGCCACCCAGAAAATCGGCCCGCCTTCAAGCGCCATCGTGCCGCACGCCGTCAGGAAGTACTCGAGCCAGCGTGGGACCTTGTAGCCGCGATGCGTCAGCAGCCGGTGATAGGCCATCCCGATGCCCACATTGATCGCAAAGAAGTACATGATCGCCGCCACGGCTAGGTTCTTCCAGGAGAAGAAGAACAGGGCCGCAATCGCGCCGACATGAAAGGCTCCCATGAAGATGCTGGTGATCCAGTTGATGCGGCCCTCCTGATAGGTACGCCCCATGCGCAGGTCCTGCTTCAGGCGCTGGTTCGTCTCATGGATAGCGGCGAATCGATCGGGCCCGCCTGAGATCGAAGGGAACTCGAGGACGGAATCTTTTGCGTGAGAGGCCGTCTCATCGCGTTCTGTTGTTACGGTGTCGATCATGCTATAGCCCTTTAAAATGCCTTCTTTTCCGAAGATACATGTCGTTCTGCCGGGCTTGTGTAAGACTTTTGTAATGCCGAGAAACAGACGTACAACTCCCGTTGCAATCGTGTCCCACGTAGCGGTATTTTCCGTTCTCCTGCTGGTGATTCACGCGACTTCGTCTTTGCGCGCACAACAGAGTGCAAACGAGGTGGTGAACCTGCCCACCAGCAAGCAACTGCTTGTTCCTGCGCCCGGAGATCCACGTCGGGTCAATAGTCTTCCAATCTCGCTTGCGGCTTCTCCCGACGGAAAATGGGTAGTCTCGCTCAACGCCGGCTATGGGACTGCAGAGTCCGATTACATGCAGTCGCTCTCCGTCCTGAACACCAGCACTGGCGAGGTACAGGATGTTCCGGACGCCCGCGTGTCACTGCATGCGCCGCAGACGTTCTTCTCCGGCCTCGCTTTCAGCAGTGACGGCAGGCGGGTCTACGCCAGCCTCGGTTCCACGAGCAATCCGGAAGGAGATGGCAGACGAGCAAGGGGCAATGGGATCGCGGTCTTCAGCTTCTCGGGAGGTGTACTGAAACCGCAAGGCCTGCTGAAGCTGCCACTGGTCTCCCTGGCCCCTGGGAAGACAACGGCGCTGAGGATCCTGGACGGTGGCAAAAAGGGCATCCCGTTTCCGGCCGCCATTGCCGTCATACCCGGTGCGCGTGAGCGCTTGCTCGTCGCCGAGAATCTATCTGACAGTGTTGCGCTCCTGGATGCGTCTTCGGGCGCCATCGAGCACACATTCGACCTGAGCACCGGCGCGGACGTGCCGTCGACCTATCCCATCGCCCTTGCGGTCAGCAAGGATGGAACGCGCGCGTTCGTCGCTCTCTGGAACAGTAGCGAGGTTGTCGAACTTGACCTCCAGCACCGTACGGTCGTGCGACGAGTGGAGTTGATGAGGGCTCACACACCTACAGCTCCGGGTTCGCACCCCTGCGCTCTCGTGCTGGATGAACACGCCGGGGTGCTGTACGTTGCGTTGGCCAATCGTGACGCCGTTGCCGCTGTACGCGTGAGCGACCGGCATCATCGGGCAAAGCTGTCCGTAGCTGGCTACTTCGATACGCGGCTCCCCGGCCAGAGTTATTTCGGCGCTGAGCCCGACGCTCTCGCCGAGAATGCCGATGGCACGCGGCTCTATGCGGCGAACCTGGGCTCCGACGCCGTCGCCGTTATTGATCCGCGGCATCTCAAGTCGATGGACGATCAGCGTGGTATGTCCGAACCGGCAGGCTTCGTTCCGACAGAATTAATGCCGACAGCTCTTGTGTTCTCGGGCCGAACGCTGTACGTAGCGACTGACAAGGGCAAGGGGACCGGGCCAAACGATATGCCACAAGCGCCCGGAGTTCATTCAGGAACAGCCTCGCCGTTGGAGCGCGCCTTTACCTACGCACCGACACTCATCCATGGCTCGCTGGCATCGCTCACCGAGCAGCAGATCGACTCTAACCTCAAGGCATCGACCGAGACAGTGCTCGAAAGCAACCGGATGCGGGCGGCACACGAGACCATCAGCTTCGCTTCCGGCCACAATCCGATCAAGCACGTGATCTACATCATCAAGGAGAACCGCACCTACGATCAGATCTTGGGCGACCTCGAGAAGGACGGACATCCGGTGGGCAACGGCGATCCGAAGCTGACAATGTACGGCGCGGCGATTACGCCGAACGAGCACAAGCTGGCGCTGCAATTCGGCGTGCTCGATAACTTCTTCGACTCGGGTGAGGTGTCAGGCGAAGGTCACGTGTGGTCGACCGCTGCAATTGGAACCGACTATCTCGAAAAGACCTGGCAAATTAACTATCGTGGACCCCAGCGCACCTACGACTACGAAGGCATGGTTGCGGACGGATATCCTTTGCTCCAGCACATCCCTGATGTAAACGAGCCGGCGAGTAACTACATTTGGAGCAACTTCGCCTCTCACGGCAAGTCCATCTATCACTTCGCTGAATATGTTTCATCTATCTTCTGCGGAGATCGTCGGGCGGTCGAGCGCGCTCAGCAGATACGATCTTTGGATCCGCAGCAGGGAGCAGCATCAGGCGCAGAGACGCTCTGTCCTTCACCTGAGATCAAGCCCGGACAGTCTCTGCCTGCAGAGTGGGGCGGAGGAAAGAATCTGTGGCCCTGGTCGATCCCCAGGCTTGCGGCGAACATTGCAACCAAGCCCGAGTTGGTTGGCCATTTCGCGCCGGAGTCGCCGGACTTCAACCTGCGCGTGCCGGACCAGATTCGGGTCCAGGTTTTTCTTCGCCATCTCGAGCAGTGGAAGAAGGACCGCGCCGCCGGGCACGACACGATGCCCGACTATATCCTGATGCGCCTGCCGAACGATCACACGGCTGGCACGAGGCCCGGTGGACCAACTCCGCGGTCTTCCGTTGCCGATAACGATCTTGCAGTCGGCCGGGCGGTCGAGGCGATCTCACACTCCGCGTACTGGGACGACACCGCGTTCTTCATCCTCGAGGATGATGCGCAGAACGGTGCAGACCACGTCGATGCGCACCGCTCGCTTGGCATCGTTGTCAGTAAATATGCCCCGCATCCAAAGCCTGGCCAAGGCGCTGTGGTGGATAGCCGCTTTTACTCAACTGTAAGTGTGTTGCGCACCATGGAGGCTCTCCTCGGCGTTCCTCCCATGAACAATAACGACGCATTTGCTTCGATGATTTCGAGCCTGTTCATCGGCCCAGGGGATCAGCCGGCCTACGACGCGGTCTACTCGAATCGCGACAACGGCCTGATCTACACGGCGAACAAGCCGAATGCAGTTGGTGCGGCCGCGTCAATGAAGATGGACTTTACGCACGCGGACCGCGCGCCGACTGACAAGCTGAATTTGATCCTCTGGCAGGACGCTCGCGGAGCGCAGCCGCCACCGGCGATGCTGCTCGAAAAACACCCGAAGCACAAAGACGACGACGACTAGTCCCGTCGGACTGGGCTAACGCAGGAAGACGCTGAGTTCGGATGCTGCGGCGCGTAGGTGCGGCAGGAACTTCGTCTGCATTTCCAGCATCGGCATCCGTGGAGCATGGCCGCTGAGGTTGACGCATGCCACGACACGCCCGTTCGGTGCCTGCACCGGGACGGCAAGCGACCGCAGGCCAATCTCGTACTCCTGGTCGCACAGCCCGTAGCCGTTGCGGCGCACGTTGCGCAGCGCGAGTCGCAGCTTGTCCACCGACGTAATCGTCTTTGGCGTGTATTGCACCATGTGCACACGCCCCAGATATTGCTCCAGCTGATCCTGCGGGAGATACGCAAGCAGGACACGTCCCATGCTGGTGCAGAACGCCGGTAGCCGCGAACCAATATGCAGATCCACCGACATCACGCGCGTTACGGTAGTGCGAGCGATGTAAACAATGTCGTCACCGTCGAGCGTGGCAACCGAGAAACTCTCACCCAACTGCGCCGACATGCGCTCGAGGATCGGCTGAGCGGCATTCGCCAGCGTGCTGGATGCGGTGTAGGTATTGGCAAGCGTCAGCATCTTGGGCCGCAGCGAGTAGCGCTGCGCCTCATCCGTACCCGCGAAGCCGAGCTTGCACAGCGTATAAAGACAGCGGCGAACTGCAGCACGCGAGAGACCGGTCCGCAGGCTCAACTGCGAGATCGTCATCTGCGGCATCTGCGGCGTGAAGGCTTGAATAACAACCAGTCCGCGCGCGAGCGAAGCCATGAAGTTCGGATCGCCCGCATACACCTCGAGCGCAACCGCAGGAGTGACCTTGGGCTTTGTTGCAGTGGAGGCGCTGACGACGGGTGCAGGAGCGGAGAGCGTAGCAGTAGTCATGGGCTTCAAAGGGCGGAACGATAGCCGCGCTACTACAACGATAAACGCACAGGCCTTCAACCGCAAGAGAACGAGGCAGACTCCGCAGGAATCTGCTTCGCTGTCCGTCTAAAATTTCATCCTTATTTTCGCGAGCGATACCGCTTGATCAGGTTGTTCGTCGAGCTATCGTGGGTCAGATTCGGATCCTCCGGCGACTCCAACTCGCCGATGATCCGCTGCGCCAGCACCTTGCCGAGCTCAACGCCCCACTGGTCGAACGAATCGATGTTCCAGATTGTGCCCTGCGTAAATACCGAGTGCTCATAGAGCGCGACCAGCTTGCCAAGGATTTCCGGCGTGAGCACGTCCCCAAGAATAGTGTTCGACGGCCGGTTGCCCTCGAAGACCTTATGCGGAACCAGCCAGTCCGGCGCGCCCTCGGCCTTCACCTGCTCCGCGGTCTTGCCAAAGGCCAGCGCCTCGCCTTGCGCAAACACGTTCGCCATCAGCATGTCATGATGACGCCCCAACGGATTGAGCGTCCGTGCAAATCCGATAAAGTCACACGGAATCAGCCGCGTCCCCTGGTGAATGAGTTGATAAAAGCTGTGCTGCCCGTTAGTGCCGGGCTCGCCCCAGTAGATCGGTCCCGTCTCGTAGGTCACGTGCTTGCCGTCGAGCGTGACGTGCTTCCCATTCGATTCCATGGTGAGCTGCTGTAGATAAGCAGGGAAGCGCTTCAGATACTGCTCGTAAGGCAGCACAGCCACCGTCTCCGCGCCGAAGAAGTCTGTGTACCATACCGTCAGCAGCCCCAGCAACGCGGGAAGATTCTGTTCGAACGGTGCGGTGCGGAAGTGTTCATCCATCTGGTGGAAGCCGTTCAGCATTGCGCGGAAGTTCTCCGGCCCGATCGCGATCATGGTGCTCAGACCGATGGCCGAGTCCATCGAGTAGCGCCCACCCACCCAGTCCCAGAACCCGAACATATTCTCCGGGTTGATGCCGAACTTCTTGACCTCTTTCTCATTCGTTGAGATGGCCACGAAATGCTTGGCAATCGCGGACTCATCACCACCCAGCCCCTTCAGCGCCCACTCCCGCGCACTGTGCGCATTCGTCATTGTCTCCAGTGTTGTAAACGTCTTCGAGGCAACCAGGAAGAGCGTCTCATCCGCATGCAGATCGTGAACAGCCTCAACAAAATCCGTGCCATCGACGTTTGAAACAAAGCGGAAGTTCAGATGCCGATCGGAGTAGTGCTTCAGAGCTTCATACGCCATCACCGGGCCAAGGTCGGAGCCGCCGATGCCGATATTGATGACGTTCTTCACCCGTTTGCCCGTGTGGCCACGCCATTGACCGGAGCGCACCTGATGCGCAAAAGCCGACATCTTGTAGAGGACCTTATGCACCTCCGGAACAACATCCTCACCATCCACAAAGATGTGCTCAGACTTCGGCGCGCGCAAAGCAACGTGAAGAACGGCGCGCTTCTCCGTGATGTTGATCTTTTCGCCCGTAAACATTGCTTCGATGCGCTGTCGCAAGCCGCACTCTTCTGCAAGTTGCAGCAGCAGCTTGATCGTCTCGTCCGTTATCCGGTTCTTGGAATAATCGAGGAAGAGGCCGCAGGCCTCGGCGGTCAGGCGCATGCCGCGATCGGAGTCGTCCGCGAACAGCTGCTTGATAGTCTTGCTGCGCATCGCATCCGCATGGCCCTGCAGGGCCTTCCACGCGGGCCGTTCGGTCAAAGAAATGTCGCTCATGTAGGATCTCTCTCTGCAATTGATGGGAGTTTTTGCGGAGGCGTATGCGTCCCGCGCAAAGTCGGTGTCGCCTTCTTAATTAGAACACTGCAAGGGACCCATTGCGTAAACCCGTCCTACGGCGGCGGAATCCGCACCGTTTGTGCTCTGCACGAACGCACTGGTCCACACGCGACTGGATGAAGCTGCTTGTCGAGACACACCTCGACCGCGGTCAGATAGTTATTCCCGCAACTCAGCGCCAGGCTGTTCGCGCCAATTTTCGGATTACTCTGCGTCACCAGCGAAAGAATCTGGTTCGGCGCCAGCGAGATTTGCCCACTCAGTTGTGCCAGCTTCGGCGGAACGGCGAACGCCTCAAAGGCCGCCCGCGCAGTGGTGAAGAACGCATCCGGAGAGAGCCCCGAGCATGTGCCATGTGTGCTCCATTCATGCTCCAGCAGGCCCGGGTCGGGATAGATGTCGCTGTACTGGGATGGCTCCGCCGGTCCCGGGGCATTGCTGCAGTTTTGCGGATAGGTTCCATCGGAGTTCTGCGGCCACAACCCATGGAGCACGAACGTCGCACCATGGCCACACTCGGGCGCGCTCTGGTGCGAATGGCAGAACTCGGGAGACCACGACAGGTTCAGCAGGTAATAGTCGAACCTCTGCGGTCCCGTTGGCTGCGGCAGTGCCGCGATAGTGGGGTTGCTGTGGCGCGTCGCCGCCGGCGTCGTATTGAC
>Ga0134128_10008190_pt1 | contig 12587 bp, 11 predicted proteins | sample KB31754_FD_96462 | JGI IMG/M metagenome (GOLD analysis project Ga0134128, IMG submission 96462) | Terrestrial soil microbial communities with excess Nitrogen fertilizer from Kellogg Biological Station, Michigan, USA - KB3-175-4 | ecosystem: Environmental > Terrestrial > Soil > Unclassified ...
CCGTCGGCTCGCGCCGCGCTCTCGACCGCGCTTCACGATCTGGTCGGAAAGCGGCTGGGTGTGCCGCTCTATCGGCTGTGGGGCCTCGACCCCGCGGCGACGCCGATCTCGACCTTCACGATCGGGCTGGATACACCGGACAAGATGCGAGCCAAGGTGCTGGAGGCCGAGCCGTATCCCGTACTCAAGGTGAAGCTCGGGACCAACCGGGACGACGAGATTCTGCGCACCATCCGCGGCGCCACCGACAAGGAGCTTCGGGTGGATGCCAACTGCGGCTGGACTCGGAAGCAGGCAATCCGTATGCTGCCGATGCTCGAGGAGTTCGGCGTGACGGTGCTGGAGCAGCCGCTTCCCGCGCCCGATCGTGAGGGACTCGCCGCCGTGACCCGGGCCGCGCGCATCCCGATTATCGCGGACGAAAGCTGTCTCGTGGCCACCGACATACCCCCGCTGGTCGGCGCGGTGGACGGCATCAACATCAAGCTGGCCAAGTGTGGCAGCCTGCGCGAGGCGCTGCGCATGATCGCAGTGGCCCGAGCCCACGGCATGATGGTCATGGTGGGCTGCATGATCGAGTCGTCCATCGCAATCACTGCCGCAGCTCATTTCACGCCGCTGGTGGACATCGTGGACCTCGACGGCGCGGCGCTGCTCGCGTCCGATCCGTTCGAGGGCGCCACGATCGAGCGGGGTCGTATCGTCCTTCCCTCCGGACCGGGGCTTGGCGTGCGAGCGCGATGACCGCCTACGCGCACGTTGCGCTTCCACTCCCGCTTCATTCGACCTACACCTACCGAATACCCGAGGCCCTGGCGGACCGCGTCGTGCCCGGCGCGCGGGTGGTGGTTCCCCTGCGAGACAGAGAGCTGATCGCGCTCGTGGTCGAGCTGAGCGACGAGCCGCCAAGCGTCGCGGCCCGGGACCTCCTTGCCGCACCCGACGACGAGCCCGCGTTGCCGCTTCCGTTGTTACGGACCGCTCGCTGGATCGCCGACTATTACGGGGCGCCTGTCGGGCTGACGCTCCGGGCCGTGCTGCCGGGCGGCATGTGGGGCCAATCGCAGGTGATCGTCACGCGAGTTGCGGCGCGACCGCTGACTCGCGGCGTTGCCGGTGACGTGCTCGAATGGCTGGGTGAACGGGGTGGGGAAGCAGCGGTACCTACCATTGCCCGGGCGCTCAAGCGACCGGTGTGGGACGCGGTTGATCGACTCGCCCGGGTAGGGGCGGTGAGCCTGCGGGTGGAGCCTCCGGACACGGGGGCCGACGGCGCGACCGAACGACTCCTGGTGCTGGCGGGGGAACCGCCTTCGCTGCTGGAGCGTGCCGCTCTGTTCAAGCGCAAGGCGCGGCAGCGGGCCCTCTACGAAGCCGTCGAAGGCTTGGGGGGCCGCGCTCCCGTGCGCCACGTGGTGGAGCAGCTCGGTTTCAGCGACGCCGTGGTTCGGGGCTTGGTCAAGGCGCATCTGGCCCGGGTGGAATCCGCCGAGCGCCTCCGCGATCCGTTCGCCGACACGCCGGCCTCGCCACCTCCGTCACCGCTCACGCCGGACCAGGACGCGGCGCTCGCCGCAATCGGCTCGCTAGCGCCGGGAGAGGGGGCGCTGCTGTTTGGCGTAACCGGCAGCGGCAAGACACTGGTGTACCTCGAGGCGGTCCGTCGGGTATTGGCTGCCGGTCGGAGCGCAATCGTGCTGGTTCCCGAAATCGGGCTCACGCCGCAGACGGTGAGCCGCTTCCGTGGAGCATTCGGGGATCAGGTCGCGGTGCTCCACAGCGCGCTCTCGGATGGCGAGCGCGCCGACGCGTGGCGGCTGCTCCGCCGGGGCGAGCGGCGGGTAGCGGTCGGAGCGCGGTCTGCGATCTTCGCCCCGGTGCCCAATCTCGGCATCGTCGTGGTGGACGAGGAGCACGAGGCCACCTACAAGAACGGCGAGGCGCCCCGGTATCACGCCGCAGCGGTGGCCGCTGTGCGCGCCCGGCTGGAGGACGCGGCCCTCATGCTGGGCAGCGCGACCCCCGCGCTCGAAACCATGGGGCTCGCCACCGAAGGGAAACTCCGTCTCATACGGCTTCCACAGCGGGTCGGCACGCGGCCGCTGCCACCGGTCGAGCTGATCGATCTCCGCGGGGCACCACGGGTCTCGGGCACGGGCGCGGTACCATGGTCCAACAGGCTCGACGAGGCAGTCGCCGAGGCATTGGCCCGGGAGGAGCAGGCGTTGCTCCTGCTCAACCGTCGGGGGTGGGCGTCGTTTCTCCAGTGCCCCGAGTGCGGCGGCGTACGCCAGTGCCCCCGCTGCACGGTGTCGCTCACAGTGCATCGGGCGCCGGAGGCGCTCCGTTGTCACTACTGCGGTCATGAAGAGCCGCTGGCATTGGACTGCCCGACCTGCGGGCATGTCGTGCAGGAGATGCGCGGGGTGGGAACCCAACAGCTCGAGCGGCTCCTGGCGGAGCGCTTTCCGCGGGCACGCGTTGCCCGGATGGATCTCGACTCGACCAGCACCAAGTGGTCACACCAGCGAATTCTGGGGAAGGTCGAGCGACGTGAAGTGGACCTTCTGGTTGGGACCCAGATGATTGCCAAAGGGCTCGATTTTCCCAACGTCACGCTGGTTGGGGTGGTTGACGCGGACACCGGATTATATCTGCCGGACTTTCGCTCAGGTGAGCGCACCTTTCAGTTGCTCGCGCAGGTTGCGGGACGAGCGGGGCGGGGGCCTAAGGGTGGGAAGGTGTTGGTGCAGACCCGGAGCCCCCGGCATCACGCGCTGGTGCACGCAGCGCAACACGATACCGAAGGGTTTCTCCGTGCCGAGCTGGGGCTGCGGCGGGCGCCGCCGTATCCACCGGTTGTAGCCCTCGCCAATCTCGTGGTGTCCGGCGCTGACGAAGGCGCGGTGGGGAGGCGCGCGGCTGAAGTTGCCGACTGGTGCGCGGCCCTCGTCTCGCGCTACGACCTTCCGCTCGAGGTACTGGGTCCTGCTCCCTGTCCGCTCGCGCGTATCAAGGAGCGATGGCGCTGGCACATGCTGCTCAAGGGCCCGTCGCGCGCGGTCGGCCGCGTGGTGCGCTACGGGGCCCGTCGGCTCACTCGGGCGGGAGACGTACGAGTAGTGATCGACCGGGATCCGGTGTCGGTGCTCTGACGCTCGGCGACGGCGACATCGTGAAAGGGCGATAATCTCGCCGCGCGGGATCAGCTGACGCTTGCGGTGAACGTCACACTGATTCCGCCTGCGATCGAAGCGCTTACGGTCTGGGTGCCCGGAGTCGGCCCTACGGTCCACTGGCCCTTGCTCCGCCCGCTAGCGTCCGTCGTTGTGTTGATCGGACTGAGTGACCCACCGCCCGAGCTTACCATCCACGTAACCGGAACTCCCGGAATCGTGTTACCGTATGCATCCGCTAGTACAGCCTGGAGCGGAGTCGGGAGCATCGCTCCAGGCGAGGCAGCTTGCCGTTTTCCGGCCTGAGCGAGGATGGGGGCGGCAGGGCCGGGGCTTTGATGCAAGATCTAAGCACCGCCGCCGCCAGCGTTGACTGAGAACCCACCCGGGGAGGGAATTGGCGAGGCGCCAACGCCGAATTGGCACTCGGATCCTGGCGGGTCCCCTTGTACCGAGAGCCGGGTCGGAGCCGCATACACCAACGTCACCTTCCCTTGTGCGTCCGGCAACAAGGTGTCGGAGTTGCCGGCTCCGCGGCCGCTTGGAGAGAATGAGCCGAGGTCCGCTTGTGGGTTAGCTTTCCCGCAGCTGCTCCACTGGCTAATGCCAGCGGTGAAAATGAGTGGCCAGACGAACGGTTGCCCTTCCGCCGTCATCAACTGCACCGTTAGCGAGACGGTTTGGCCCAGTGCAAGCGTAAGGTCCGGCGCGGTGGTTGGGCTAACCCGGACAAGCTGAAGATTGACGGCACGCACGTGTATTGTTCCGCTGACGCTCGGATGTGCCGGCAGCGTAACAGTGACCGCCTGGATGTTGGACGTGGACCCGGTAGTCCATCGGTTCAAGGTCGGATCGTTTCCTCCCGTGGGTGAGGTGACGGCATGCGCCAACGTGCCGCCACCCGACACCGACCAGTTCTCCGTCAGGCTTCCGGTCGGGCGTCCCTCATCGTCTAGCGGAGTTGCCCGGATGTCCAGGGTGATTCCCGGTGTTGCCGGGACGTTATCGTCGAATAGCCCCGCATTATTGGCCTACTGGAAGACGATCCGCGTGGGCACCACGCTCGGAGCAGTCCCGCCACCGCCACACGCCCACAGGGCCAGGGCAAGCAACGCTGCGCCGCCGGTACGCCCGGTGGCTGGAATACGTGGATTCGGAGGCACCTCACCTGTCACCGACCGATACGGCGCGGGGCGAGCGCTCGACTCGCGCGCTCCAGGCAGCGAGAGCACCTCAGACCTCCAAAGTTGTTGTACGGGAAGTTCGTGAAGATATGCAGCAATTGCCTGGTTCCGGCACCTCAACGCGGGCCGCCAACCACCCGAGCTTACCTTACGACCGTGAACAGGCGGTCCGGCTATCGCACCCGGGTCAGGGTGATCACCAGGTCCAGTCGCTCCGTGGTTTCGTTGCTGTACCTGCTGTAGTGCTCGTAGACGATCTTGTTGCTGTCGCCGATCTTCGTGACCGTCCGAACGTTCTCGTCGTGCACGCCGTCTTCCACGGGAATGAAGCCTTGGGTCGTGAACTCCTTCGCCTTGTCGTCGTACTTCCCGATCTCCGATACTCGCAGTGACCAGAGGCTGTAGAAATAGGTCGAATCATACCTGCCGGTGACCGGACTGTAGGTTACGAAATTCAGAAAGCTGTGGTGCTGGCTGGGGTCGTCCTTGTCGTGCAGCTCGACGTCCCACTCGAGGTAGGTCCCTTCGAGAACGTACGAGATCTTGTACGTCCCGACGTCGTACGCGAGGGACCCATCCTTCTGGTGGTATTCCGCCACCGCGTTCCAGGTTCCTACCAGCGGCTTGAGGTAGCTCATGTTGCGGAGGATGGTCGGGCCGTCGTCGGCCCGGCCTTGCGCGGCCAGAGAGGCACCGCCAACGAGAAAGGCCGCGACAATAGAGAGTACAGGAAGCATCAGCCGAGCCGACATCGGCCCTCCCGCGAAGAGCATAGCTTGAATCACCTCCGGCGCGCGCCTAGGTTTGAGGCCGCCCTATGAGCGATCTCGCCCCGACTCAGCCAGCGACCAGCGCGTATCACTTTCCGGATTTCTCGAAGCCGCCGTTCGCCGGCGCTCCCGAGGCGCATTTCGAGCCGCTTCCGGCCGACGGCGTGTTGCCCGAAGGATTCTTTTCGACCTCGAACCTGCCGACCTACATCAAGCTAAATGGGCGCTGGACCATGCCGGCCCGGCCGCGCATGGATTGCGTCGTCGTCCGACGGGGCAACGAGCTCGAGACCATCGAGCCGCGGCGCCTGCGGCGGGGCGATCTGGTCGCCATGGGCGAGGCGGAAGACGGCTCGCAGGGCATCGTGGTCTACGCCGAAGGGTTTCTGGGCGGCAGCCACGGCGCCAACGAGTTTCGCTTCATGTCCACCGAAGTGAGTCGGGAGCGGCCCGTCAACTATGAAGAGCTTGCCCGACGGCTGGTGGAAGAGAAGCAGAGCGGGGGCTACCTGGTCTGGGTGGTCGGCCCTGCGCTGGTGCACTCGCGGGCCCGGGCCGACTTCGAATGGTTCATCGCCAACGGCTTTGTCCAGGCGGTGCTGGTCGGCAACGCGGTCGCGGTGCACGACATCGAGGCCGCCATTTTCGGCACGACCCTGGGCATGACCAGCACCGGGGCCCCGTCGCAAGGTGGACACGGGCTGCACATGCGGGCCATCAACCGGGTGCGTGCGGCGGGGTCGATCGAGTGCGCCGTACAGTCCGGGCTGATCAAGAGCGGCATCATGCACGCGCTGGTCACCCACAACGTTCCCTTCGTGCTGGCAGGCTCCATTCGCGACGACGGCCCGCTGCCCGGCGTGTTGAGCGACACGCTGGACGCGCAGGATGCCATGCGTGAATACACCGTGCAAGCCACGGGGGCGATCTTCATCGCCACGGCGTTGCACGCGATCGCCGTCGGCAACATGCTGCCGGCCTTCCATACCCGCTACGGTCCGCCGGCGCCGCTCATGACCATCTGCGTGGACCAGACGGAGTTTGTGGTGAACAAGCTCAAGGACCGTGGCACCCACCAGGCGTACGGGGTTGTCACCAACGCGCAGGACTTCATGCACGTCCTGCGGTTCTACGTAGAGCGATGGGCACGGGAATCGGCTTGAACCAGCCCGCCAGCGCCCCTGGCGTGGGGCTCGGCTGGAGCCGCCTCGCCGAGGAGGTTGCCCGGCTGCTTCCCAAGGACGAGATCGACGCCGTCTGGGCGTTCCCCAACTTGCGGCGCGATGAGCACGAGTGGGGCACGGCCGTGATCGCCCGAGTGGAAGGCGAGCGGCGGCGCATCTACACCGCTCGCTACCAGTTGGTGCTCAAGGGCAAGGATCGGGGCCGGTTCGAAGCGGCTGTCGAGGAGGTCGGAAGCGGCCCCCTCGAGGCGATCTCCGACCTGCTGCGCGAAGTGCACAAGCGGACCGACGACGAGCACCCGCCTGTGCCGATCGCTCCCGCGGAGTGGTTTTCCCCGCCTCCCGATGGCTCGGCTCGCTAGGGGTGAGGGCGCGGCGCTGCTCGAGCGGTTTCGCCGACATCTCCGCGATCACCACCTCCCCGTTACCCGCCAGCGGGACCTCATCGCCCAGACCGTCCTCATGTCGGACGAGCATCTGTCGGTCGAAGCGATTCAGCGACTCCTCAATGACGAAGGCGAGAAGGTAGGCACCGCGACCATCTACCGCACCCTCGACGTGCTGGTGCGGAGCGGATTGGTCCGGGCGCACGATTTCGGCGAGGGCTTCAAGCGGTATGAGCCGATGCCGCAGCAGGCCCATCACGAGCATCTCATCTGCCTTCGCTGCGGTGCGGTGGTCGAGTTCCAGAACGAGCGTCTCGAGCGCATGCTGCCCATCATTGCCGACGAGCATGAGTTCCAGCACCAGCGCCATCATGTCGAGGTCTACGGACTCTGCCGTGATTGCCGGCGGCGCGACCTCGGCCCGCTGACTGGTGAAGCGTGAGGGAACCCGCGAGCCTGGGCCTTCTGGTTGCATTTGCGGCGGGGCTCCTGAGCTTTCTGTCCCCTTGCGTCCTCCCACTAGTCCCCTCGTACGTCGGCTTTCTCACCGGGATGACGTTGCCGGAGCTGTCGGACCGCCGGCGGGTCGCCGCGCTGCATGCGCTGCTCTTTGTCGCCGGCTTCTCGCTCATCTTCGTGCTGCTCGGCGCCAGCGCGACCGCGCTCGGCGGAGCTCTCAAGTACTACCAGCTCTGGATCGCGCGCATCGGCGGCGTTCTCATCATTCTGTTCGGCCTGGTGTGTCTCGGCGTGATTCGGATCGGGTGGCTGGAGCAGGAGCGCCGGTTGCAGTTCCAGCACAAGCCCGTCGGGTACCTCGGGTCGGCACTGGTCGGCATGGCGTTCGGCGCGGGATGGACGCCGTGCATCGTCCCAGTACTGGGCGGGATCCTGAGCCTCGCGGCAACGACCGAGAGCGTCAGCCGGGGCATGCTGTTGTTGGGGGTCTACTCAGCCGGGTTGGCCGTGCCTTTTCTCATCGCGGCCGTTGCCGTCGAGTCATTTCTCGAGTGGTTTCAACGCTTCCGCCGTTTCCTGCCGTGGGTGATGCGGGTGAGCGGGGCGCTACTCGTTCTGGTGGGCCTGCTCATGGCGACGGGGCAGTTCACCCGGCTTGCAGGTTGGCTGCAGGCTTTGACCCCCGATGCGATACGGAACCTCATCTGAAAAGCGTTCACGCTGTTTTGTCACTCGCTTCTTCCAGCTCTTCTTCCAACTGCTGTCGCCGCAACAACTCCCAGTAGCGGCCGCCGCGCCCCACCAGCTCCTCGTGGGTTCCCTGCTCGACCAGGCGACCGCTATCGAGGACCAGGATCCAGTCCGCCTCGCGCACCGCCGTCAGCCGGTGGGACACGATCACGCTGGTGCGCCCGGCCAACGCGCCTCGCAGCCCGGCGAGAATCTTGGCCTCGGTCTGTGCGTCAACCGCGCTTAGCGCGTCATCGAGCACGAAGATAGGCGGGTCTTGCGCCAGCGCCCGCGCGATCGCTGCCCGCTGCTTTTGGCCACCAGAGAGGTTGATGCCCCGCTCGCCGAGCATCGTGTCGAAGCCCGAAGGCAGGTCGCTCAGGGCAGCGGCCAGCTGCGAGGTCTCCGCCACCCGCTCAAGCCGCCCGTCGTCAGGGGCACCGAGCAGCACGTTGTCCCGGAGCGTCTGGCTGAAGAGGAATGTCTCCTGCGGAACGAAGCCGATTGCCTGATGCAGATCAGCGAGGGAGATGGTGCGGATATCCACGCCGTCGATCAGGATCCGCCCTCGATCCGGATCGTAGGTCCGGACTAGAAGGTCCACCAGTGTGCTCTTGCCGGCCCCGGTCGCCCCTACGACCGCAAGCGACCGGCCGGGCGCAACGTAAAACGAGACGTCCTGCAATACCCAGCCCCGCCCGGGCGCGTTGGGATACCTGAACCACACGCCGTCCACTGTGAGCGCGCGCGCTCCTTGGGCCGGAGGCAACCCCGCGGCACTGGACGGTGAAACGATGCTCGGCCGCTCGCGCAGGAGTTGGTTGATCCGCGCCATCGACGCGGCGCCCCGCTGAAACAGGTTGATCGCCCATCCCAGCGCGATCATCGGCCAGACCAGCATCGCGAGATAAACGCCGAACGCGATAAACGCACCGACGCTTACCTGGCCCTGGAGCACCAGCCCGCCACCGACGTAGAGCACCGCAGCAGCCCCCAACCCACCGAACAGAGTCAGGACGGGGTAGAAGACGCCTTGGACCTTGGCCAGCGCGAGATTGCGTCGCCGGTAGTCCTCGTTGAGACGCCTGAACGCGTCGGTTTCGGCCCGCTCCTGCCGATAGGCGCGCACCACGCGCACGCCCGAGAGGTTCTCGTGCACGAAATTGGTGAGCTCGCCGAACTGGTTCTGGATATCGAGCGTACGGTGGTGAATCTTCTGCCCCAGGACCACCATGGCGAGCGGAAGTCCCAGCAGGGGGAGGAGCGCGATCCCGGTGAGCAGCGGGCTGATGTGCAGCATAGCTGGAACGATCAGCATCGCGCGTATTATTGTATCTATGAGGTACATCATTGCCGGTCCAGCCACCATACGCACAGCTAGGAGATCGTTGGTCGCCCGCGCCATGATATCGCCGGTGGCGAACCGGTCGTAGAACTCCGCGGGCATCTGCTGGACGTGGTCGTAGAGAACATTACGCAGGTCGAATTCCACTCGGCGGCTGGCGCTATTGAGAATGTCGCGCATGAAGTAGCGCGCCACGCCCCCAATCAGCGCCACGCCTACGAGGAGCAATGCGAAATGGGAAACGTCGCCGAACGCGGCGCCGGCGCGGAGTGCGTCGATGCCCTGTTGCAGATAGCGGGGCCCGAGCACGGCGAAGCGATTGGAGATGAGAACCATGGCCAGACCGACGGCCAGGATGCCGCGGTAGGGCCGCATGAAGGGCAATAGCGCCCGCAGCTCGCGCATAGAGCTGCAATGTCATCGCGCCGGCAAACCTCGGCAAGTTACGGCCGATGGAGGATGCTCATATGAGAAGGACGATGCTCATCGCAGTGGCTCTGCTCGCGGCCGGAGCCTGCCGCGGGGGTGAGCCGAAGCAGACGGCGGCCAACGCCGACAGCCTGAACCGCAATCTCCAGCTCGCACCGGTGGACACCTCGAAGCCCCTGGCAGACGCGCCGGCGGCGGCTCCCGCGCCGGCGCCCGAGCCCACTCCACCGCCGCCCGCGCCGACTCCGAAACCCAAGCCGAAGCCGAAGCCTGCTGCGAAGCCGGCTGCGGCGCCCGCAGCCAAAGATTCCGCGGCAGCGGCCCCTGCGGCTGCCCCGACAGCGGCGGCTCCGGCGGCACTCGATGCCGGCACCGCCGTCAGCGCGACGATCCTCGACACGATCAACTCGCGGAACAGCAAGGCGGGTGACAAGGTCAGGGCGAAAGTGGGAGCCGACATCGCCGACGCGACGGGGAAGGTCGTCATTCCCGCCGGGTCCACGGTCAACCTGACGATCGCATCGCTCCAGGGTGGCAAGAATGGATCGATCCAACTCACTCCGACCGACGTCATGATCGGTGGTAAGAGCTATCCGCTCGACGCGACCGTCGACTCGGTGCAATTCAAGGTGTCTGGTCGCGGGGTAGGGGGCGCGGAGATCGGCAAGACCGCGGCGGGTGTCGGGGTCGGGGCGATCGTGGGAAAGATCATCGGCGGCGGAACTGGGGCCGCAGTCGGTGCGGTTGTAGGTGGCGCCGCAGGAGCTGGGGTCGCCGCAAAGACCGCAAAGAAGGATGTGGTCGCCCTTCCCGGCGACGCGGTCAGGATGACCCTCAAATCGAAGCTGGTTCTGACGAGCTGAGGTGTAGGTTTTCGACGCAGGGAACAGTTCCACCCACCCACTGGCTCCGGCGGCCGATGGAGGATCTGACATGACAAGGACAATGCTTATCGCAGTGGCTCTCCTTGCGGCCGGAGCCTGCCGTGGGGGTGAGCCGAAGCAAGCGGCGGCCAACACCGATAGCATGAGCCGCGATCTCCAGCTTGCACCGGTGGACACCTCCAAGCCTCTCGCGGACGCACCGGCTGCGGCTGCGGCCCCGGCGCCCGACCCTCCGGCCCCGGCGCCGACGCGGAAGCCCAAGCCCAAGCCGGCTGCCAAACCGTCTACGGCGACCGCCGCGAAAGATTCCGCGGCGCCGACACCGGCGCCGCTCGGCCCGGCGACCCTCGATGCCGGGTCCGTGATCGCAGCTGCCATGATCGACTCGATCAATTCGAAGTCGAACAAGGCGGGCGAGACGGTTACAGCCAAGGTGGCAATCGACGTGAAGGATGCCACCGGTCGCGTCGTCATTCCCGCCGGCTCAACCATCTCGATGACGATCGCCGAGCTACATGAGTCGGAGCGGAAGAGCGACAAGACCGGCAAACTCAAGCTGACCCCCACCAGCGTGAGCATTGGTGGAAAGAGCTATCCGCTGGATGCGACCGTCGACTCAGTGCAGTACATCCTGAAAGGCCGCGGCGTTGGCGCCGGCGATATCGGCAAAGGCGCGGCAGGTGCCGGCATCGGCGCGATCGCGGGAAAGATCATCGGCGGCGGGACGGGCGCAATCATCGGCGGCGTTGTTGGCGGGGCAGTGGGCACGCAACGCGCGGTCGAGACTGCCGACCGCGACGTCGTGGTAGCCCCCGGCAACGCCGTTCGCCTGAAGTTGCAGTCGAAGCTCGTCGTCACCTCGTAAGTCAACACAAGCAGGGGCACCGGGCCCGCGAGGGTTCCGGTGCCCTTTCTTGTAATCCAGCCACCATCGCGCCCGGGCGTAGGAGGTTGCCCCGAGGCCAGGGGTCCGCTTGAATTGACCCATGGCTGACAGCTTCCTCGACGCGCGGCTCACCGAGCGTCGGAACCCCCGCACTGCGACCATCGATGTCGCGGCGCCGATCGACATCGTGGACATTATCGGCGCAGAAGACGCTGGCGTACCGCCGGCGGTTGCCGGTGCCCGCAAGGACCTGGCCCGCACCATCGAGCTGCTGGAGGAGGCGTTCCGCGCCGGGGGCCGGCTGGTCTATGTCGGTGCGGGAACCAGCGGCAGATTGGGCGTGCTCGATGCCGCGGAGTGTCCTCCCACCTTCGGCACCCCTCCCGACATGGTGATTGCCGTGATCGCTGGTGGGGCGCAGGCCCTGGTCCGGTCGATCGAGGGGGCGGAAGACGACGTCAACGCGGGCATCGCAGCGATGGACGAACGGAGGGTCAATCGCAACGATGTGGTCATCGGCATTGCGGCCAGCGGCACGACGCCGTTCGTGCGTGCCGCGCTGGGCCGGGCCCAGGCACTCGACGCGCGAACGGTGCTCGTCACCTGTGCCGAGCCGCCGGCAGTCCTTCGCGAAACTTGCGACGTCGTGATCTTCGTGCCGGTGGGTCCGGAGGTGGTCACCGGCTCTACTCGGATGAAAGCGGGCACGGCGACCAAGCTCGTGCTCAACACGCTCACCACCGGTGCCATGATCCGCCTGGGCAAGATCTACGGCAACCTCATGGTAGACCTCAAGGCCTGGAACGAGAAGCTGGTAGACCGCAGCGAGCGAATCATCATGGAGACGACCGGCGTCGAGCGAGCGCGGGCCCGCGAGTTCATCGACGCAGCCGAAGGAAGTGTGAAGGTCGCGATCGTCATGGCACGGCGCGGCGTTTCCAAGGGCGAGGCGGAGCGGCTGCTGGCAGAGCACAAGGGCCATCTTCGTGTCATCGTGGGCGACCCGCCGCCGGTGAGGTCGGTGTGACCGAGCGCCCGTCCATCGGCGTCGGGCTGATGTCTGGTACCTCGCTCGATGGGATGGATGCGGCGTTGGTCAGGTTTCACGGTCCGACCCACGCCGAGCTGCTCGCCTTCGCGACCCGTCCCTACGCC
>Ga0134128_10008191_pt1 | contig 12587 bp, 12 predicted proteins | sample KB31754_FD_96462 | JGI IMG/M metagenome (GOLD analysis project Ga0134128, IMG submission 96462) | Terrestrial soil microbial communities with excess Nitrogen fertilizer from Kellogg Biological Station, Michigan, USA - KB3-175-4 | ecosystem: Environmental > Terrestrial > Soil > Unclassified ...
GCCGTTTTTGCAGTGCGTGTCGCTTTCCGAAACAATTAGGCCAAGGCAAACGGCGTTGCGGATCGTCACCGCCGGGCTGGTCGCTTCGCCTTCTTTCGCTCGCGAACCTTTACGGTCGGTTTCTCCGCTACAAATTCCTCGGGAGCGAACGCGATCCTCATGCTCCATCGGGCGTGGACGGCGAGCAGGCGACCAAACCGCGCGAGCGACCGCCCCCGGTCGTCGATACGGTGACTTCGCCGTCGGGATCGCCGTCGTCGATGATGCAGCGGAGAACGTCGCGGCCAGAGGCATTGAACAATTCATGCGGCTGGGACAGTTTCGTTCTGCGCATTGCAAATCGCAGCCGGCGCAAGAGTTGCGGGCCGTTTTGACGGCGCGCATTTTAATCCGGCGTGGCAGATGCCAGCATGAGAAGCGCCCAGGCGGCGATCGTTGCGGCCTCGCGGCTGAAAATCTTGAGCAGCCGCGCCTCCTCCGCTCCATCGGGCTTGACAGTGCGACATCCCTGGTCTTAGCCTTAACGGTCGGCATTACCAATAGCGATCCACCTATGGGGCGGGAGGGCTGTGTATACTTCCGCAATGACAGAAACAACGCCTGTATTGGATGCCCACGGGGTCAGCAAGCGATACGGAGCAACCGTTGCGCTGAGCGATGTGTCATTCGCTCTGAATGCGGGCGAGGTTTGCGGCTTGCTTGGCGAAAATGGCGCCGGCAAGTCGACGCTGGTCAAGATTCTAAGCGGCGTCGTTTGGCCGGACAGCGGGGAAATGCGGCTGGCAGGCGCCCCGTACCAGCCGCGCGATATCAATGACGCGCGCCGCCAAGGGGTGGCGACGGCGTTCCAGGAACTCAGTCTCGTGCCGACGCTTTCGGTGGCGCTGAACCTGTTTCTCCCGCGACCTGCCGTCAATTCTGCTGGTTTGGTGGCGCGCCGCCTGCTGGAGCGGGACGCTGCCGAACTGCTTGCCGCATATGGCGTCACGGACATCGAGCCGAGTGCGCCGGTCGAAGATCTGGCGCTTGGCCAACGCCAACGCGTCGAGATCGTGCGCGCGATGTCTCGCCGGCCCCGCCTGTTGTTGCTCGATGAACCGACGGCCGCGCTTGCCGATCGCGAATGGCTGTTCGGGCTGATCGCGCGCATCGTCGCGCAAGGCGCTTCGATCCTCTATATCAGCCACAAGCTTGATGAGATCCGCCGGCTCTGTTCGCGCTGCATCATCCTGCGCAACGGCCGCAAGGTGCTCGACAGCGCCGTGGCGGACATGAGCGACGAAGAGATTTTCAAGAACATGGCCGGGCGCTCGGCGATTGATCGCTTCGTAACGGTGCCCTCTGCGGTGCGCGCGCAACTGCCGCCGGCCCTATCCGCGAGTCATCTTGTCGGCGAAGGCGTGGACGACATCAGTTTTTCCCTTCGCGCCGGCGAGATTCTCGGCGTGGCCGGGCTTGAGGGGCACGGCCAGTCGCGACTGTTCAAGTCGCTGGTCGGCCTGCACCCGTTGCACGGCGGACGCATCGAGGTCGGCGGCAAGGTTCGCTCGCTGCGGTCGCCCAGCGCGGCGAGGGCGGCTGGCGTCGTGCTGGTGCCGGAAGAGCGCAAGACCGAGGGCATCTTCAAGGATCTGACGACAGTCGCCAACATTTCCTTGCCGGCGATCGATCGCGCCAGTCCGGGGCGCTTCCTTAGCAGGCGGCGCGAACGCTCGCTGGTCGGGGGGGTCGCCGCCGCAGTGGATTTGCCAGAGCAATTTCTGCCTCTCGGCATCACCGCGCTCTCTGGAGGCAACCAGCAAAAGGCCGTGCTGGGGCGTGCGTTGGTCGCCGGCGCGCGCTGCTTGCTGTTGTTCGACCCGACGCGCGGCGTCGATGTCGGCGCCAAACAGAGCATCTATCGCATGGCGCGGGAGTTCGTGCAGAGCGGCGGCTCGATCCTGTTCTATTCCACCGAGCTCGATGAACTCGTGCATCTGTGCGACCGCTGCCTTGTGCTTTATCGGAATCGTATCGTCGGCGATGTGCCGCGGGCGACGCTGACGCAGGAGCAGTTACTCTCGCTTGCGGCCGGACATGTCGCCCACGGGCAGGCAGAAGCGGCGGCGCTGGCATGAGCGTGTCCCGACGCATGCCGCGCCTCGCTCCGGCTGTCGGCCCGGCCATCGCCGGGTTGCTCTATGTCGTGATGTACGTCGTCTATGCCGCCAACGAGGCCGGAGCCCTGTCCGAGTTCGGCATCAGCAACCTTCTCAACGATACTGTGGTGCTGGCAATTGCGGCCGCAGGCCTGACACTCACGGTATTGGCCGCCGAGTTCGATCTCTCCGGCATCGGCGTCATCGCCATTGCCAACGTAGTGGTGGCGACAACGAGCGGCGGACCCGCGGGCTGGCTGCTGTCGCTGATTGAAGTGCTGACGATCGGCGCCGCTGTCGGGCTACTGAACGGCTGGCTCGTCAGCACGCTGCGGTTGCAATCGCTCGCAGTCACGATCGCTACGATGATCGCATGCGAGGGTGTTGCATTGTTGGTTCTGGCGGCGCCTGGCGGCGAAGTTCCTGATTCAATTACCAACGGTCTCACCGGCAGCCTGTTTGGCGTTCCGGTCGCCGCGCTGATAATCCTCGGCGTCTTGGCGCTGTGGTTCCTGCTCGCCTCCACCCGCCTTGGCATCGCTATCTATGCCGTCGGCGCCGATGAGAACGCCGCGCGCCTATCGGGGCTTTCGGTACGCCGCACCAAGCTGCTCGCCTTCGTGCTGGCCGGGGTGGCCTATGGCTTTGCCGGCTACATGCTGAGCGCCCAGACAGGCAGCGGCGACCCCCGCGCAAGCGATAGCTTTCTACTGTTCATGTATGCGGCGGTTGCGATCGGCGGCGCCTCGCTCAGCGGTGGTCGCGGCGGTGTGCTTGGCAGCGTGATCGGCGCCGGCATTCTAACCGTGATGCAGAAAATGCTGTTCGCGCTTGGCGCCGCCTCGTTCTACACGGACGTGTTCAGCGGCGTCATCATGTTGGTCGCCATCCTTATCGGGACTTTGCCCACGCTGCTGCCGCGACTGCGGTGGCTGGCGCCCGCTTAGATGGGCCGCCGCGACGACATAACCGAAGCTGAGCCGGCGCCTGCGCCCGTGCCGCGCAGTATTCTTGAGCGAATCAGACCTGATCTACTGCCCGCTTTTGCCGTGCTGGGCTGCGCGATTCTGCTGATCGTCGCCACCCGGGTGATGAACCCGGGCGCCGGATTCTCACAACAACTTGCAGCCGTGCTTGTGACGTCAATCTTCCTCGTCGTCGCCTCGTTCGGCCAGGGGTTGACTATCCTGCTCGGCGGCATCGACCTCTCGATCGGTGTCGTGATCGGCATCTCCGCAATGATGATCTCGGTGCTCACCAACGGCCGCGACGCGGCGCTGCCCTGGGCGCTGCCGCTGACGATTGCGGCCGGTGGCGCGATCGGGTTCATCAACGGCGCTGGAATAGCGCTCGCCAAGGTGCCGCCGTTCATAATGACGCTCGCGTCCGGCATCACCTTCTTCGGAGTCGGGCTTGGATTCACCTCCGGCCTCGCGCAGGAGCCGGTGGCGCCGGCGTTAGGCTATCTGATGAACGGCTACTGGTTCAGCGTGCCGATTCCGGTCGTCCTCATTATCATTTTCGTCATCGCGGCAAGCCTGTTTCAGAACGGCACGTCAATCGGCCGCAAGCTCTACGCGATCGGCAGCAGCCCCGGCGCAGCAAGAGTGCTTGGGTTGCCGATCGCCAGCATGACGATCCTCGCCTACACGTTGAGCGGCCTCTGCGCCGCGATCTCGGGCCTGCTTTTGGCCGGCTATTCTTCAGCGGCGACCCTCGACATGGGCACTCCGCTGCTGCTGCCAACGGTCGCGGCGGTAGTCATCGGCGGCGCCTCGGTCACGGGAGGCCGGGGAACCTACTTCGGCACCTTCGCGGGCGCCTTGTTCCTGAGCGCGCTGGGCACGGTCATTACCGTGCTTGGCCTGTCGCAGGGATTGCGCGACATTATTGAGGGCGCTATCATTATTTGTGCTCTGCTTGCACAGGGAGAACGATGGCTTCTTCGACAACGTTAAAGTATCAAAAAGGGAGGACACACGATGAAGGCGCAAGGTTTGAAGAAGCTACTGAAGGGCCTGCTGCTCGCAGCGGGCGGCTTTGCAATGACCGGGGCGATACTGCGGCCGGCGGCTGCTGAGGCGCCGCACTACAAGGTGTTCCTTGATCTGAGCTACAGCGGCAATGTATGGCAGACCGCCGCCGCAAACGGCATAAAGGCGCTCGCCGAAACGCCGCCCTACGACAAGCAGGTCACGTTCAAAACCGTGATCTCGGGGACTGACGTGCAGCATCAGATCTCCGACCTACAAAGCATGATCGCGGCTGGCGCGAATGCGATCCTGTTCTATCCGTTATCGGGGACCGGCCTGAACCGGGTGATCGCGCAAGGTTGTAGCCACCACGTCTTGATGGTTGCCTACGATAGCAGCGTCACCGCGCCCTGCGCCTATAACGTGAACAGCCTGGGTGGCCGCTACGGCGCAAATTCGGCGCAGTGGATGGTGAACGAGATGGGCGGCAAGGGCGAGCTGGTGATCAACCACGGCGTCGCTGGCACCGCGCTGACCAAGCTGATGGATCGCCAGGCGTTGGGCGTGTTCAGCAAGTATCCGGGCATCAAGATCGTTGCGCAGTTTTACGGCAATTGGAACGACGGCCTGTCGCAAGAGGGCGTTTCGCGGATTCTCGCGGCGCATCCGAACATCGACGCGATCTGGACAGTCGATGGAACCTGGGGATCGTTGCAGGCCGTCGTGCAGCACCGGCCAAACCGGCTGGTGACGATCTCCGGACAATCGAATAATGGGTATCGCATCGCGATCGGCGATCCAGCCATGCAGGCGAAGGGCCTGAAAGGCCTTTCGGCGAGCTTCGGGCCCGCCGACGGACCCTATGCGTTCAAGGTGATGATGGAAATACTGACCGGAAGTCTGAAGCCGACCGGGCACAACATTGCCTACCCGCTGCCTTGGGTGCCCTATAACCAGGTCAAGCTCTGCACTGGCCTGTCCTTCGTCAACGGTTGCAACGCGTTCCCGCCCAGCAAGGTGCCGCCGCTATTTATCGACACCGCGCTCAACGGCGATTTGTTGCCGGAACTGAATCTGACGGCGGTGCAGAACGGCACACCGGCGCCGGGCGCGACCATCCAGAAACTGGCGCCAGTACAGTATTCCGACAATCTGCCAGATGTGAACTGCGAGAACTGTAAAGCGCCGGCCGATTGGCTGGAGCCGAACAAGGTCACTCCGATCCCGGCGCCGAAATAAGACAGGGCATCGCATTCAGAAAGGAGTGTAGAAATGGCGAAGGAAATTCTGTGTTCGTTCGGCGTAGACATCGATGCTGTCGCCGGATGGCTTGGCTCTTATGGCGGCGAGGACTCGCCGTCCGACATCCAGCGCGGCATGTTCGCGGGCGAGGTGGGCACGCCTCGGCTGCTTAAACTGTTCGACAAGTTCAAGATCCGGGCGAGTTGGTTCATTCCCGGCCACTCGATCGAGACCTTCCCCGAGCAGACGAAAATGATTGCCGCGGCCGGGCACGAAATCGGGGCGCATGGTTATTCCCATGAGAACCCGGTCGCGATGACACGCCGGCAGGAGGAGGATGTTCTCAAGAAGTCCATCGCGCTGATCGAAAAGGTCTCTGGCAAGAAGCCCCGCGGCTACGTGGCTCCCTGGTGGGAAATGTCCTCCTCCACCGCCGAACTGCTATTGCAGAACGGTTTTCTTTATGACCACAGCCAATCCTATCACGACTTCCTGCCCTTCTATGCGCGGGTCGGGGATTCCTGGACCAAGATCGACTACTCGAAGAACGCGGCCGACTGGATGCGCCCTCTGGAGCGCGGCAAGGAAGTCGATCTGGTGGAGATCGGCGCCAACTGGTACGTCGATGACCTGCCGCCGATGATGTTCATCAAGAAATCTCCGAACAGTCACGGTTTCGTCAATCCGCGTCACCTTGAGGAGATGTGGCGGGACGAATTCGATTGGGTCTATCGCGAGATGGATTACGGAGTGTTTCCGATCACCATTCATCCCGACGTGAGCGGACGGCCGCAGGTGCTGTTGATGCTGGAACGGCTGATCGGGCATATCAACGCCCATGACGGCGTGCGCTGGGTGACGATGGAGGAGATGGCTGAGGACTTCCGCCGACGCCAACCGTTCGCCAAGCGCTGATCGCGCGCCTACTCGCTCCACCTTGCCCGCGCCAGGCGAGGTGGAGGGGTGACGTCTCCCTGCGAGGCCGAGCTATGTGTGTCCTGTGCGCGCAGATGTTCAACGAGATCCACTGGTCGGAGCGGCAGCTCAATCCGGAATGGATCACTCAAGGCGGCGGGGAGGCCACGCGTCGACGCAATCGGCGTGCTCGCATTCGGCTGGTCAGCGCGGTTCTCGCCCATTACGGTTTGGAGATCAGGGACGACTGGAGTGCGACCAACTACCTGCTCGGCGACCGCAAGGGAAGCCAGCAGGTTCTCGCAAGCCTCGGCGAGCTGTGGCCCGCGGCGGGTCGGATGGTTGGTCGCGCCCTTGATCCGCTCGACGAGGGATTGCTGAACCGGCTCGCGGAGCCGACGGGAGGGCGGCAATGACCATGAACGGCCGCCGCGCTGTGAGTGTGCTGAGCGGCTTTCTGGGCAGCGGCAAGACCACGCTGCTGCGGGGCCATCTGCAAAACCATCCCGGCGACGATCTCGTGGCGATCATCAACGAATGGGGCGCCGTGGGCCTCGACCACCATCTGGTCCGGAGCGTCAACGAGCAATCAGTCCTGCTTCAGGGCGGCTGCGTCTGCTGCGCCCGCCGCGAGGATCTGGTGCGCACGCTACGCGAACTGCTGGATCTGGAACAGGGCGGAGGGATGCCGGCGATGCGGCAAGTGGTGATAGAAACCAGCGGGCTCGCCGACCCGGCGCCAGTGCTCTTCACCATTGCGACCGATCCCGTTCTTAAACATCATTTCGCCGTCGCTTCTGTGGTGGTGACGTTGGATGCCGTGAATGCGGGCGATCAAATCGAGAGTCAGCCGGAAGTCTGCAAGCAACTCGTCGCCGCGGATCGCGTGGTTATCACCAAGCCCGACCTTGCCTCCGGCGAGCGCGTTGCCGAATTGCAGGCCTGGGTGCGCCAGCTCAACCCGACGGCGCGCATCTTCGTCTCCTGTCTAGGCGCGGCCGCGGAAGCGCTCGATCTTCCGGGTGAGGCCGAATACGCGCGGGCGGCGCCGGCGACGCTCGAACCGAAGCTTGCGCCGCATCCGGACGTGCAGTCCGCCACGCTGGGCTTCAGCGGGCCTCTCGACTGGCCTGCCTTCTCAGTGTGGCTGGGAATGCTGCTCGAAGCGCACGGACCGAAGGCGCTGCGGATCAAGGGATTGCTCGATATCGGCGCCGGCGGCCCTGTGGCGCTCAACACCGCACAGCATACAGTCCATCCGCCGGAGCATCTTCCCGCCTGGCCGCAAGGCAGCAGCGAGGCCTATCTCGTCTTCATCACGCGCGGCATAGACCCCGCTCGCATCGCCAACTCGCTTGAGGCATTCCAGCGCGCAGGCGGGCGCAACGGGTTTCGTGTCAAACGGATCGACCCGTCGTTCGGAGAGATGGCATGACCTCGCAGCTTCCGTGCATCGTGGTTTTCTCCACGGGCGGGACGATCGCCTCGGTGCGCGGCGATGGCGGCGCCGCTCAGCCGAGCCTGACCGGCGACGATCTGCTGCGCGCCGTACCGGAACTTGGGGCTGTCGCTGACATGCGGGCCGTGCGGTTTCGTCAGGTAGCATCACCCGGGTTGTCCTTAGCGGACATGATCGCGCTTGCTGCCGAGATTGGCCGGGCGACTGCCGAGGGCGCAAGTGGCGCCATCGTCACCCAGGGTACGGATACGCTGGAAGAGACCGCCTTCGCCCTCTCCCTGCTGTGGGGCGGCGAGGCGCCGGTGGTGCTGACCGGGGCGATGCGCAACGCGACGCTTCCCGGCGCGGATGGACCGGCCAATCTGCTCAACTCAGCGCTGGTCGCCGCAAGCCCGATTGCGCAAGGTCTGGGCGCCCTGGTGGTATTCAACGACGAGGTGCATCTGCCGATCTTCGTGCGCAAGACCCACACCACCAACCCCGCGACCTTCCGTTCGGACATCACCGGTCCGATTGGTTGGATTGTCGAAAATCAGGTGCGGATCGCGCTGCGGCCGGCCATGCGGCATCACATCGGGATCGATGCCGGGCAGGAAGCCATCGCGCCGGTGGCGCTGGTGAAGGTCGTGCTCGGCGACGACGGCAGATTGCTTGAGGCGATCCCGGCTCTCGGCTACCGCGGACTGGTCGTCGAAGCGATGGGCGGCGGACATGTGCCGCCAGCGGACGTGGCTCCCCTTGCCAGGCTCGCCCGCGATATGCCCGTGGTGCTGACGTCACGCACAGGCGCCGGAGAGTTGCTGCGCAACACATACGGCTTTCCCGGCTCCGAAATTGACCTTCTGCGCCGCGGCCTGATTCATGGCGGCATGCTCGACGGGCCGAAAGCGCGCATCCTGCTGTCGCTGCTGTTGACCTGTGGCGCAGAGGCGGGGGTCATCGCGGAAGCGTTCGCGGCGATCGGCAGCCCCGGCAGTCGGCCGGCATTCGTCTGGCGCGCTGCGGCCGAGAATGTGCAATCATCAGTAAACACCCGCGATGTCTGATTTGGATCTTGCCGTTCGCGGCGGCGCGATTGTCAGCGCGGCCGACATCAGCCCCTGTGACATCGGCATCAAGAGCGGGAAGATGATCGTCTTCATTGGCTTCAGTACGGACGCGGCAAGAACGATCGGACACGACCGAGGCCATGACGGGTATCAGACCCGCAACATCGTCTTGATCGCGCGGCGTTCGTCCATCGCGCGATAGCCCTCGGCGACATCCTTGAGCGGCAAAGTCAGATCGAACACCTTGCCGGGTTCGATCTTGCGCTCTGCGACTAGCTCCATATGATGCGGCAAGAACCGGCGCACGGGCACGGGTCCGCCGAGCAGACCGCGCTGCGCGAAGAAAAGCTGCTGGCCGTCGAATTCGACGCCATGCGGCACGCCGACGTAGCCAATCATCGCCCCCGGTCGGGCGCATTGAAGCGCCTGCGTCATGGACTCCTTCGTGCCGACACATTGAGCACAGAGTCCGCGCCGACATTCTTCGTCAACTCCTTGATGCGAGCGACGCCCGCTTCGCCGCGGTCGGACACGATGTCGGTCGCGCCATATTCGACAGCCAAGTCCTGGCGGCTCTTGTGACGGCTCATCGCGATGATGCGGGCCGCACCTATCTGCTTGGCCGCGAGCACGCCCATGAGGCCGACCGCGCCGTCGCCGACGACAGCCACCGTCGATCCTTCCCGCACGCGGGCGGCGTCGGCCGCATACCAGCCGGTACCGAGCACGTCCGACACGGCGAGATAATGGCGGATCAGGTCATCCTCGGGCAATTCGGGCGTTGCGACAAGCGTGCCGTCCGCGAGCGGCGCACGCGCCAGCGGCGCTTGCGCTCCGCTCATGAATTCGCGCTGCTCGCAGGACGACTGAAAGCCGAAGCGGCCATGCGGGCAGGTATTGTCGGAGATGCAAAAGGAGCCGACGACGAACTGGCCCGGATGGACGGAGGTGACCGCGCTGCCGACTTCCTCGACGATGCCGCAATATTCGTGGCCCATGGCCATCGGCGCGTCGATGGCGTTCAAGCCGCGAAACGGCCAGAGATCGGAACCGCAGATGCAACTCGCCGAATTGGGCGTGCGGCTTCTGACCAGGACGACGCGTCGCGTGTCGCCGACCGAAGCCGGCGAACGTCTGTTTCGCACAGTCGCCCCCGCTTTGAGGAGGTCGACGCCGAGTTGGAGGCCGTGACGGCGTTGCGAGAGAAGCCTGCCGGTACGATTCGTCTGAACGCGACGGAAAACGCGGCAGAAGTCGTGCTCTGGCCAGCGCTTGAGCGTTTCCTGCCGAAATACCCCGACATCAAAGTCGAGATTGTTATCGACTATGTGCTGACCGATCTTGTCGCCGAGCGGTTCGACGCCGATGTGCGGTACGGCGAAATGGTCGCGAGCGGCATGATCTCGGCGAGAATCGCGCCTGACGCGCGCATGGCCGCCGTCGGCTCCCCCGCTTACTTCGCCAAGCACAAACCGCCAAGGGTTCCGCAGGACTTGACCGCGCATCAATGTATCAACCTGCACCTGCCGACGCATGGCGGCCTCTATGCGTGGGAGTTCGAAAAGGGCGGGCGCGAGATGCATGTCCGTGTCGACGGACAGCTGATCTTTGGTACGGCTTCGCTGTTGCTCACCGCCGCCCGCGCCGGGTTCGGGCTCGCCTATCTGACGGAGCAACAGGTAGCCGATGACCTGACGAGCGGCCGCCTCGTTCGCGTGTTGGCGGATTGGCGCCCGCCTTTTTTAGGATACCATCTCTATTACCCAAGCCGTCGCCAGCCGACCCAGGCTTTTGCCTTGCTGCTAGAGGCGCTGCGCTATCGCGAACCGAAGAAAGCGCCTCCTAAATCCTAGGCCCAGCGCCAGAACAGCAGATTGCGATCCTTTCGTTCCAGCGGCGGACTGATGCTGGATGTCTCATACGGTTTTCAGGTCATTGACCCGGTGACGTGGGCATTCCGTCGGGGGCGTGTGGCTGATAGATGGAGCGGTCGTGATTCGCGGAGCGCATTCATGGCGACGGTCGTTGACCATCTGAGCGTTGATGAGCTCGAGGCTGTGTATCGCGCCAGCGTAGACCTGACGCAGGCGCGGCATTTTCAGGCGATTTGGCTTCTTGCGAAGGGACATACGGCTCGCGAAGTTTCCGAAGCGACATCGTTCGGCGAGCGCTGGACCGATCCCTCGCTTGCCCGGGTTGGCGAGCGAGCCTGGAGCTTGACCAAAGCGGTCCGCGAAACCATCATTGCGCCAACCCTTTTTCGCTGACGTTTCCAGGGTCAAGACCCCTGCTGAACTCGACAAGGGGGCTCGAGCCACGGAGTCGGCGCGCCAAGATGACACAGCCCGAAGAGTCCTCACCCTCCCAAGAAGCCGTCGATTCGTGGCTTCTAGAGTTTCGCCGAATGCTCGCCGCTCTCGCCCGGCGCAAGAAGCAACTTTTCGGCCGGCGGGTCTCCATTGGCGACATTCTCACCGAGCGCTCAGAAAACGCCGCGGCCTATGGCTTCGGAGAAGGGACGACGATGTACGATAACGTGCTCGTGCTTGGCGACGTCGTCATCGGCGACAACACCTGGATCGGACCCGGCTGCATTCTCGACGGCTCCGGCGGCCGCCTGCGGATCGGCGCCTGGTGCTCGATCTCCGCCGGAGTTCAGATTTACACCCACCACACTGTCAACCGGTCGGTCTCGCTCGGCCGTTTGCCGATCGACTATGCCCCGACGCGGATCGGCGACGGAGTCTATCTCGGCCCGAATACAATCGTGCAAATGGGGGTCGCGATCGGCGACCGCGCCGTCATCGGCGCGAATTCCTTCGTCAACCGCGACATTCCCGCCGGCGCGAAAGCCTTCGGTTCGCCGGCGCGGATCCACTGAAGCGTCCGGCGGCGCGGTCGAACAGGTCGGCCGCGCCGCTGGACGCGCGCTCAGACGAAGTGGAACTGGCTCGCAACGAGCGAGCTCAGCGGCGTGTTCGCCAGCGTCAGTTTATCGGCGCCCGCGGCGATGACTGTGGACGAGCCGATCTGGCTTGTATGCGAAAGCAGGTCGGTGAAGTTGGCGAACTCTGTCTTTGAGAAATAGAACGTGTCGCCCACACCGCCGTCGGCGATCAGGTCGTGGCCGAAGCCGGCTTGGAATTTGAACGTGTCGAACGAGCCTCCGCCAAAGAACACGTCGTCGCCCGGCGTGCTCGTCAGAACGTCGCTGTTCCATGAGCCCAAGATGGCTTCGCCCGAACTCTTGGCGACAACGGCGCCGAACCTGTTGACCTCCTGGGCTGTGAGGATCTCCGTCCCGTAGCCGAGCGAGCCGGTAGTCACGTGCCATTTGCCGGAGGAGTTGGCCGCCGTCGTCCCGACCAGCGTGGTCCCGTCGTAGATCTTGACCGTGCTTTTGGGGTCGGCGACCCCGCCGATAGTGGCTACGCGGCTCCACAATACCTCCCACAGGCCGGTGAAGCTCAACGGCGTCGCGGTCGGGGCCTTTGCGATGGTCGCCAGCAGCGCCGCCGACGCGGCGCTGACGTTGCCCGCGGCATCCGTCGCCGTAGCGGTGAGAGTGTGCGCGCCGACCGAAAGCGCCGAGCTGGTGATTTTCCACGCCCCGCTGGCGTTCGCTGCGCCCGAGCCGACTAGCGCGGTTCCGTCGTAGATCGTGATCGTGGTGTTGGCTGCCGCCGTCCCCGTCACCGCGACCTGATTGCCGTTGACGATGCTGTCGCCGGTCTCCACCGGGGCCGCAGGCGCCGTGGCGTCGATGGTCACCTTGAGCGCGCCCGACGCGGCGCTGGTCGCGCCGGAAACC
>Ga0134128_10008194_pt1 | contig 12585 bp, 6 predicted proteins | sample KB31754_FD_96462 | JGI IMG/M metagenome (GOLD analysis project Ga0134128, IMG submission 96462) | Terrestrial soil microbial communities with excess Nitrogen fertilizer from Kellogg Biological Station, Michigan, USA - KB3-175-4 | ecosystem: Environmental > Terrestrial > Soil > Unclassified ...
GCAAGAGCAACGATGTCGCCCGCATAGGCCTCTTTGATGTCTTCCCGGTTATTCGCATGCATCAGCAGCATACGGCCGATCCGTTCCTTGCGCTCTTTCGTCGAGTTGATCACGCCAGTACCGCTGGAGAGCGTCCCCGAATAGATGCGGCAGAATGTGATGGTTCCGACAAAGGGGTCGTCCATGATCTTGAAGGCGAGCAGCGCCAACGGCGCATCGTCCTTGGGCTCGCGTATGACTTCTTCATCGTTGTCGGGATTGATTCCTTTAATCGGCGGCACATCGAGCGGGCTCGGCAGATAATCGACCACCGCGTCGAGCAGCGGCTGCACGCCCTTGTTCTTGAATGCAGAGCCGCACAGCACCGGAAAGAAGGCGGCCGTGATTACGGCCTTGCGGATCAGGCGCTTGAGCGTCGCTTCGTCCGGCTCCTTGCCCTCGAGATAGGCGGTCATCGCGCCGTCGTCGAGTTCCACCGCGGCCTCGATCATCTTCTCGCGGTATTCCTTGGCCTGATCGAGCATGTCGGCGGGAATGTCGATGTCCTGGTATTTGGCGCCGAGGGATTCATCGTCCCACACCACGCCTTTCATGCGCACTAGGTCGATCAGGCCTTTGTACGCCTGCTCGGAGCCGATCGGGAGCTGGATCGCCACCGGCTTGGCGCCGAGGCGGGTCTTGATGTCATCGATGCATTTAAAGAAATCGGCGCCGATCTTGTCCATCTTGTTGGCAAAGACGATGCGCGGAACCTTGTACTTGTCGCCCTGGCGCCAGACCGTCTCGGTCTGCGGCTCGACGCCCTGGTTAGAGTCGAGCACGACGACGGCGCCATCGAGCACGCGCAACGAACGTTCTACCTCGATGGTAAAGTCCACATGGCCGGGCGTGTCGATGATATTAAGCCGCTTGTCGTTCCAGAACGCGGTGGTTGCCGCCGAAGTAATCGTGATGCCACGTTCCTGCTCCTGCTCCATCCAATCCATCGTCGCGGCGCCTTCGTGCACCTCGCCGATCTTGTGGCTCTTGCCAGTGTAATAGAGGATCCGCTCAGTCGTCGTCGTCTTGCCGGCATCGATGTGCGCCATGATGCCGAAATTGCGGTAGTCCTCGATTGGGTGTTTACGGGGCATAAGGGATCAGTCCTTGAATCTTTTTTCTGCTGTCACCAGCGGTAATGCGAGAAAGCCCGGTTGGCTTCCGCCATCTTGTGGGTGTCCTCGCGCTTCTTGACTGCGTTTCCCCTGTTGTTCGATGCATCGAGCAGCTCAGCGGAGAGCCGTTCGGTCATGGTCCTTTCGTTGCGCTCGCGCGCGGCCGCGATAATCCAGCGAATGCCGAGTGCCTGGCGGCGTGACGTGCGAACTTCCACCGGCACCTGGTAGGTGGCGCCACCAACGCGCCGCGAGCGCACTTCGATCGATGGCATCACGTTGTCGAGCGCCTGCTGGAATACGGACAGCGGATTCTGCTTAGTCTTGCTCTCAATCGTCTCAAGCGCGCCGTATACAATGCCTTCCGCCACCGACTTTTTGCCGTCGTACATGATGGCGTTCATGAACTTGCTCACGACGATATTCCCGAACTTTGGGTCCGGAATGATGTCGCGTTTTTCGGCGGCGTGACGACGGGACATTGGTTCGCTCTATCTGTTCCTTGCTCTGGCGATCCCGGGTCTCGCTTCGCTCGCCCGGGATAACCGTCGCTTTGCTCCGGTTACTTCGGACGTTTCGCGCCGTATTTCGAACGGCGCTGCTTGCGGTTCTTGACGCCCTGCGTATCGAGCACGCCGCGCAGGATGTGGTAGCGCACGCCCGGCAGGTCCTTCACGCGGCCGCCGCGGATCATCACGACCGAATGTTCCTGCAGGTTATGACCCTCACCCGGAATGTACCCGATGACTTCGAAGCCGTTGGTCAGTCGCACCTTCGCAACTTTGCGCAAGGCCGAATTCGGCTTCTTCGGGGTGGTCGTATAAACGCGCGTGCAGACGCCGCGCTTCTGCGGCGAGGCCTGCAGCGCAGGCACCTTGTTGCGCGCCTTGAGCGGATGGCGTGGCTTGGCAATCAACTGGTTGATCGTCGGCATCTTGGCCTTCGCTGCTTTCGTTCCTGGGAAAAGCGTGCAAGCGCACTCGCCCGCCTCGCCCCTCCAAATTTCCCGCGGACACGACACCTGTCCGCTTCGTTTCGGGCTTTACGCCCCGGCATTTCTGCGCATTTCCACGCGCAAAACGAAATCGCGCCATCCGCCAATCGCGGCAGGGCGCTCCTCCGTTCGGACAGCCGCGTTGCGGTTAAACACCGCGGCCGATCGCTCTCAAAGTCTGACAGGTGCTGTCAGAGGCAGCGTCTGAGCTTCATTCGTCGAGGCGAGGCGCCGATCTGCTTCGAGAAAACACAACACTCTCAAAGAGTTAATCGGGGCGGCCGTTCCGAACAAGCGAAGCTCACCGCCTGCCGAAAAGTGTGGGGTATGTATCGGCGCGACTCCGCCAAGTCAAGCAGAAACGACTGAAAAATCGAGGATTCGCAGCCTCGAGACCCGGAACGGAACGATCTCGCCGGGTCTAGGCACGACCCGCGGACCCTATTGCGAAGTCACCCCCGTGTCTTTGATAACGCGCAGGTATTTCGCACTTTCGCCGCTAACAAACTCCTTGAACTGGGCAACCGACATGGGGGTGACGACGGCGCCAGCGGCTTCCAGACGCGCTTTAACGTCTGGCTGGGCGAGCACCGCATTAATCTCTTTGTTGAGCCGGTCGATGATGTTCTGCGGCGTTCCGCGCGGCGCGAAAAAGCCGGCCCACAGTGTGAAGTCGTAGTCCTTGATGCCGGTCACTTCGGCGACGGTCGGCACATCCGGGGCGGCCGGTGAGCGTTTGCTTGATGACAATGCCAACATCTTCAGATTGCCGGCTTTGACGTGCGGCGCCGCGGCAGGAAATCCCGAAAAGTAGAACTCCACGTGGCTGCCGATAAGATCATTGAGGGCCGGCCCCGCGCCCTTGTAGGGCACATGCGTGAGATTGTCGTCGAACTTCAGCTTCAGGAGCTCGCCTGCGAAATGCCCGGGCGTGCCGATGCCAGCCGAAGCAAATGTGAGCTTGGGCTTGGTTTTGAGCGTGGCCAGAAATTCCTGAAGGGTTGAGTAAGGCGCTTTGCTGGGGACCACGAGCGCCAGCGGGACAACGGCGGCAAGCGCTATCGGCACGAGATCCTTGTCAGGATCATAGTTGAGGCCCTTGAGCCAATGCTGGTTGACCGCAATTTCCCCGGTCTGCCCTACGAGAAGAGTGTAACCGTCAGGCGCGGCGGCCGCGACCGAATGCGCGCCGATCGATCCACTGGCGCCGGCGCGATTTTCCACGATCACGGTTTGGCCGAGCGCCGCTCCCAGCCTGTCCGATATTGAGCGTGCGACGATATCGCCGGTGCCACCTGCGGCGTAAGCGACGATGGCCTGGATGGCGCGGTTGGGATAGTTCTGGCTCCATCCCGGGACTGCGCACATCGCAGTAACGGCAGCAGCGATTAGCGTGGTCGCGAGCGTTCGGTAGACGCGCATGGCTGATCCTCCCTTTCAACACCGCTCGGGCGATGTCGTCATTCAAACCCGTAAAGCCGCGCCGGATTGTCCGACAGGATACGCTCTGCCAGCTCCGCCGAACCGGTCGCAGCGATGAAATCATCGACCAGGATCTCGTAGCGAAGATTACGATAAGGCGAGACGACGGCGCCACCCACGTGCTGGTCATGGGGCGGGGTATGCGGCCAATCACTACCCCACACGCAGCGCTCTGAAGCCGCCTCAAGGATGGCCGCAAGCCAGATTGGATCCGGCTTGGTCGCCAGCGGGTCCGCGCTCACACGATAGGGCGCCGACAATTTTATCCAGACATGCGGCATCGCAAGGAGGCTGAGCAGGGCATGTCCTTCCGGATGATCCGGTTGAAACCCGGCGTGAAGGCCATAATGATCGATCACGACCGGCACGCGTGACGTTGCGAGAAGCGCGAAATTATCCGCGAGCATCCTGATCGGCGCGATGACTTCAATATGCCAGCCGAGTTCCCGCGCGAGCCCGGCGATGGCTTCGAAACGCAGCGCCAGCGGCGATCGATCCCCGATCGGACTGTAGAGATTGATGCGAAGTCCGCGAACACCTTGCCCGGCATAGCCGGAAAGCACGCGTGCAGACGTCGCATCCGCGTTAACGACCGCCACCCCGCGGCCGCGGCCTGCCAAAGCGGCAAGTCCTTCGAGAAGCACACTGTTGTCGGTTCCGTAAAAACTCGGCTGTACGATCACGAAACGCCTGATCGCCCGCGGCGCCGATACGATTTCGAGCTGCTTGAGGGTCGCAACATCGGCCTGATAGGTCCGATCGCCTGCTTGCGGGTGACGATCGGCCGGACCCACGAAGTGCACATGGCTGTCGCAGCGCATCTGGTCTTTCTATCCGCGCAGACGCGCGCCAACCGCCTCGCCGGTCTCGCGCGTACCAAGGCGGCCGCCGATATCGGTCGTCGATTCCTTTGCGCCGATGGCAGCTTCTGCCGCTTTCTCGATAGCGTGGGCCGCCAATTCAAAAGATTTCGCCTGTGCGCGGCGGCCGTACCATGCAAGCAACATCGCCACCGACAGGATGAGCGACAGGGGGTTGGCGACGTTCTTTCCGGCGATGTCAGGGGCCGACCCGTGGGCCGCCTGTGCCATGCCGTGACCGGCACCGGCATTAAGTGAAGCCGCGAGGCCGAGGCTTCCCGACAACTCCGCTGTCAAATCGGAGAGAATATCGCCGTACATATTGGTGGTGACAATCACATCGAAACGCTGTGGATTACGTACGGCATGAGCCATCATGGCATCGACGATGACGTCATCGATCGCGATCTCGGGAAATTCCGCCGCGATCTTGCGGCAGGCTTCGATGAAAAGCCCGTCGGTGACTTTCAGGACGTTGGCCTTGTGGACGATGGTGACACGCTTACGCCGGGTCATCGCCAACTCGAATGCGGTGCGCGCAATTCGCTCGCTGCATTCCCGCGTAATCCTCCGCAATGATATGGCAAGATCCTTGGTCACGAGAATTTCGCCGCTCCCCGCCTCCATATTGCGGTCGGCATAGAATCCTTCCGTGTTTTCACGCGCGACCACGAGGTCAAATTCGCCGCAGCGCAAGGGAAACCCGGCATAGGTTCTTGCAGGCCTGATATTGGCAAACAAATCCAGACTCTTTCGCAACATCATCGACGGATTGATTTCGCCTCGCCCAGGATCCTTGAATTCAAATGTCGACGTCGGGCCAAGCACGATACCGTCGGCCAGCCGCGCCTTCTCGACGATGTCGGGATGAATCGTGCTGCCGTGAGCTTTCAGTCCGGCATGGCCGATCGCCGCTTCTTCAATACGGAGATCTAGATCGAACCGGTCAGCGGCACGGCGCAGCACCGACAGCGTGGCCGCGGTGATTTCAGGGCCGATGCCATCACCGGCAAGAACGAGCAAATTCATTGGATGACTTCCAGCCTGCGGGGGCGCCATCTTCTCCTATTCAGGAGCAAAGAAAAGGGCCGCCCTGAGGCGGCCCTTTCTATTCGTGGAACGGCACGCGCTATTCGGCGGCCGGCAGCGCCGGGGCCTCCGCGGCCTCGGCCTTTGCGGCGGCCTTGGCCGCATCCTTTTCGCGCTCCTCGAGGATAAGCGCATCGCGCTTGGTTGCGACCTCGCGGAGGCTGTTCATCATCGCCCCGGTGCCCGCAGGAATCAGACGACCGACAATGACGTTTTCCTTGAGACCATCGAGCGTATCGGCCTTGCCGTTGACAGCGGCCTCGGTGAGTACGCGCGTGGTTTCCTGGAACGACGCCGCCGAGATGAACGAGCGGGTCTGCAGGCTCGCCTTGGTAATACCGAGCAGGACCGGATGACCGGTCGCGCCCTTCTTGCCATCGGCCTCCATGCGGACATTAATCTCGTCCATTTCGGACCTGTCGATCTGTTCGCCCTGCAGCAGTTCGGTTTCGCCGACGTCGTCGATCTCGACCTTCTGCAGCATCTGGCGAACAATCACCTCGATGTGCTTGTCGTTGATGTTGACGCCCTGCAGTCGATAAACCTCCTGGATTTCGTTCACCAGATAGGCCGCCAGTTCCTCGACGCCCTTGATGGCGAGTATGTCGTGCGGGGCGGGATTGCCCTCGACGATATAATCGCCCTTCTCGATGACGTCGCCGTCTTGAAGGTGAATGTGCTTGCCCTTCGGGATCAGGTACTCCTTAGGCTCGTCGCCCTTTCCGGTCGGCTCGATGGTGATCCGGCGCTTGTTCTTGTAGTCCTTGCCGAACCGCACCGTGCCGCCGATTTCGGCAATGATGGCTGCTTCCTTCGGCCGGCGCGCTTCGAACAGTTCCGCCACCCGCGGCAGACCGCCGGTGATGTCACGCGTCTTGGCACTTTCGGTCGGGATACGCGCGATGACGTCGCCCGCCTTCACGTGCCCGCCCGGATCGACCGAGATGATGGCATCGACCGCAAGCTGGTAGCGTGCTTCACCGCCACGCGCGAGCTTGAGGATCTTGCTACCCGACTTGATCACGATGGCCGGGCGCAGATCCTGCTGATTTCGCGAGGAACCGGTGCGCCAGTCGATGACGACGCGCTTGGCGATGCCCGTCGACTCGTCGAGTTGCTCGGACATCGACAGACCGTCAACGAGATCCTCGAAGGCAATATCGCCCTCGACCTCGGTGAGGATCGGCCGCGTGTACGGATCCCACTCTGCGATGCGCTGGCCGCGCTTGATCTTGTCGCCGTCTTCGACGCGCAACCGCGCGCCGTAGGGGATGCGGTGATGTGCGCGTTCTGTACCATCGGGGTCAACGACCGCGACGACCATGTTGCGCACCATCGCCACGACCTCATTGTCCGAGTTCTTGGCGATGTTCTTGCTCTTGAACTTGACCTTGCCGTCAAAGTTCGACTCGATGAACGACTGCTCCGAGATCTGCGCCGCGCCGCCGATGTGGAACGTGCGCATGGTGAGCTGCGTACCCGGCTCGCCGATCGACTGCGCGGCTATGACACCTACCGCCTCGCCCATATTGACTGGGGTACCGCGGGCAAGATCGCGCCCGTAACAGGCTCCGCAAACGCCATTCTTGCTCTCGCAGGTGAGCACCGAACGGATGCGCAATTCCTGCACGCCCGCATTGGTGATCTGCTCGACTTCCGGCTCTTGCAGCAGGGTGCCGCGCTTGACGACCGTCTTGCTGCTGTTCGGATCTTTGACGTCTTCGGCCGTCGTGCGGCCGAGGATGCGCGTGGCGAGCGATGCCACAACGGTGCCCGCGTCGATGATGGCGCGGACCTTGATGCCGCCCTTCGTGCCGCAGTCTTCTTCCGTAATGATGCAGTCCTGCGCCACGTCAACCAGACGCCGCGTCAGATAGCCCGAGTTCGCCGTTTTCAAGGCCGTATCGGCGAGACCCTTGCGGGCGCCGTGCGTTGAGTTGAAGTACTCAAGCACCGAAAGGCCTTCTTTGAAGTTCGAGATGATCGGGCTCTCGATGATTTCGCCTGACGGCTTGGCCATCAGGCCGCGCATGCCGGCGAGCTGGCGCATCTGCGCCGGCGAACCGCGCGCGCCGGAATGCGCCATCATGTAGATCGAGTTGACCTGCATGTCGCGGCCCTTCTCGTCCTTCTTGGTGGACGAGATTTCTCTCATCATCGCTTCGGCGATTGCGTCCGTCGACTTCGACCAGGCGTCGACTACCTTGTTGTACTTCTCGCCCTGCGTAATCAGGCCGTCGTTGTACTGCTGCTCGAACTCCTTCGCGAGCTCGCGCGTGGTTTCGACGATTTTCCATTTCGACTGCGGCACCACCATGTCGTCCTTGCCGAAAGAAATGCCGGCCTTGAACGCGTGATAGAAGCCCAGCGACATGATGCGGTCGCAGAAGATCACTGTCTCCTTCTGGCCGCAGTGCCGATAGACCGTGTCGATCATCGACGAGATCTCACGCTTGGTCATCAAGCGGTTGACCAGGTCGAACGGGATCTTCACGCTCTTCGGCAGAACGTTGCCAAGCACGACACGGCCGGGAGTGGTGTCGTACCATTTCTTGAAGGGCTTTCCTTTTTCGTCAACGCCTTCCCAGCGATACTTAATCTTGGTGTGCAGGCTGATGACTTTTTCATGCAGCGCATGGTCGATTGCAGCCATGTCGCCGAAGGTCTTGCCTTCGCCGGGCATGCCTTCACTCAGCAGCGAGAGATAGTAGAGGCCGAGCACGATGTCCTGCGACGGCACGATAATCGGCTGGCCGTTCGCCGGGTGCAGGATGTTGTTGGTCGACATCATGAGCACACGCGCTTCCAGCTGCGCTTCGAGTGACAGCGGAACGTGCACGGCCATCTGGTCGCCGTCGAAGTCGGCATTGAATGCCGCGCAAACGAGCGGATGCAGCTGGATCGCCTTACCTTCGATCAGAACCGGCTCGAAGGCTTGAATGCCGAGACGGTGCAAGGTCGGCGCGCGATTGAGCAGCACCGGATGTTCGCGGATCACCTCATCGAGGATGTCCCAAACCTCCGGCTTTTCCTTCTCAACGAGCTTCTTGGCCTGCTTGACGGTTGTGGACAGACCCTTGGCGTCGAGCCGTGAATAGATGAACGGCTTGAACAGCTCGAGTGCCATTTTCTTTGGCAACCCGCACTGATGCAGCTTGAGCTCGGGACCGACCACGATCACCGAACGGCCGGAATAGTCGACGCGCTTGCCGAGCAGGTTCTGCCGGAAGCGACCCTGCTTGCCCTTGAGCATATCGGCGAGCGACTTCAGCGGCCGCTTGTTGGCACCCGTGATCACGCGCCCTCGGCGGCCGTTGTCGAACAGCGCATCCACCGCTTCTTGGAGCATGCGCTTTTCGTTGCGTATAATAATGTCCGGCGCACGCAACTCGATCAGCCGCTTTAGACGATTGTTGCGGTTGATGACGCGGCGATACAGATCGTTGAGATCGGACGTGGCAAAGCGACCGCCGTCGAGCGGTACCAGCGGCCGCAGGTCAGGCGGGATCACCGGCACCACCGTCAGGATCATCCACTCCGGCTTGTTGCCGGAAGCGATGAAGGCCTCGATCAGCTTGAGGCGCTTGGCGAGCTTTTTCTTCTTGATGTCGCTGTCGGACTCGGCGAGTTCGGCGCGCAATTCGCCCTGCATCTTCTCAAGATCGATGCCCTTGAGCATCTCGCGGATCGCTTCCGCCCCGATTGTCGCAGTAAAGCTGTCGGTGCCGTACTCCTCCTGCGCCTTTAGATACTCGTCCTCGGACAGCAGTTGGCGGTCCTTGAGCGGCGTCAGGCCTGGCTCAAGCACGACATAATATTCGAAGTAGAGAATCCGCTCGAGATCCTTCAGCGTCATGTCGAGCAGTAAACCGATGCGGCTCGGCAGCGACTTGAGGAACCAGATGTGTGCGACCGGCGCGGCCAGCTCGATATGGCCCATGCGCTCGCGGCGCACGCGCGAAAGCGTCACCTCGACCGAGCACTTCTCGCAGATGATGCCCTTGTACTTCATGCGCTTGTACTTGCCGCACAAGCATTCGTAATCCTTGATCGGCCCGAAAATACGCGCGCAGAATAGACCGTCACGCTCCGGCTTGAAGGTCCGGTAGTTAATCGTTTCGGGCTTTTTGATTTCGCCGTAAGACCAGGACAGAATCTTTTCCGGACTCGCGATTGAAATCCGGATCTGGTCGAAGACCTGGGCCGGAACCTGCGGACTGAAAAGATTCAATATCTCTTGATTCATCGTCTTCTCCTCGACCGGGGAGCTGTCTGCTCCCCACCTGTCGTTGAAAGTTCAGTCGCGGAGCGACGCCCTCGCCGCTCCGCAAATCATTATTCTGCTGCCTCTGCCGTCTCCGGCCCTTGTCGCTGCTGCTTTGAATTGTGCAGATCGACATTGAGACCGAGCGATCGCATTTCCTTGACCAGCACGTTAAAGCTTTCGGGAATGCCGGCCTCAAATGTGTCGTCTCCACGCACGATCGCCTCGTACACTTTGGTGCGGCCGGCGACGTCGTCAGATTTCACGGTCAGCATTTCCTGCAAGGTGTATGCGGCGCCGTACGCTTCGAGGGCCCACACTTCCATTTCGCCGAAGCGCTGGCCACCAAACTGAGCTTTGCCGCCGAGCGGTTGCTGCGTGACCAGCGAGTATGGACCGATCGAACGCGCGTGGATCTTGTCGTCGACAAGGTGGTGCAGCTTGAGCATGTAGATGTAGCCCACCGTCACCTTGCGATCGAAGACCTCGCCGGTACGCCCGTCGAAGACATTGACCTGGCCGGAATGGTCGAGGCCCGCGAGATCGAGCATCTTTTCGATGTCGTCCTCTTTGGCACCGTCGAACACCGGCGTTGCAATCGGCACGCCGTGACGCAGGTTACCGCCCAACTCGATCAAGCCATCTTCGCTCAGTGACTTGATCGTCTCATCGTCGCCATAGACTTTCTTGAGCATGTCCTTGAGCGGACGCGCGTCGTGCTTCAAGTTGTAAGCGTCGACCGCTTGACCGATCTTGAGTCCCAGGCCGGCGCAAGCCCAGCCGAGATGGGTCTCCAGAATCTGGCCGACGTTCATGCGGCTCGGCACGCCAAGCGGATTGAGCACGATGTCGACCTGAGTGCCGTCGTCGAGGAACGGCATGTCCTCGACTGGCACGATCTTCGACACCACACCCTTGTTTCCATGGCGTCCGGCCATCTTGTCGCCGGGCTGGATCTTGCGCTTCACCGCGACGAAGACCTTGACCATCTTCATCACGCCGGGCGGAAGCTCGTCGCCACGCTGCAGCTTCTCGACCTTGTCGAGGAAGCGCTGCTCGAGCAGCTTTTTTGACTCGTCGTACTGTTTGCGAATGGCTTCGATCTCGGCCATCAGCTTGTCGTTCGGCGACGCAAACAGCCACCATTGCGAGCGCGGATACTCGTCGAGAACCGCCCTGGTGATCTTGGAGTCCTTCTTGAACCCTTTCGGACCGGCGATACCCGTACGACCTTCCAGCAACTCGGCAAGACGGCCGTAGACGTTTCGGTCGAGAATGGCCTGCTCGTCGTCGCGGTCCTTGGCGAGCCGCTCGATCTCTTCACGCTCGATCGCGAGCGCGCGCTCGTCCTTCTCCACGCCGTGCCGATTGAACACACGGACTTCGACGACCGTGCCTTGCACGCCCGGCGGCACCCGCAGCGAGGTATCGCGAACATCGGAGGCCTTTTCACCAAAGATGGCGCGCAGAAGTTTTTCTTCCGGCGTCATCGGGCTTTCGCCCTTGGGCGTGATCTTGCCGACCAGAATATCGCCGGCATGGACCTCGGCGCCGATATAGACGATGCCCGCCTCGTCGAGATTCTTGAGCGCCTCTTCCGAGACGTTCGGGATGTCGCGGGTGATTTCCTCGGGACCGAGCTTGGTGTCGCGCGCCATCACCTCGAATTCCTCGATGTGGATGGACGTGAACACGTCGTCTTTCACAATCCGCTCGGAGAGCAGGATCGAGTCCTCGAAGTTGTAACCGTTCCACGGCATGAACGCGACCAGCACGTTTCGGCCAAGCGCGAGTTCACCGAGATCGGTCGAGGGACCATCGGCGATGATATCGCCCTTGTCGACCTGATCGCCCACCTTCACCAGCGGACGCTGGTTGATGCAGGTGTTCTGGTTCGAACGCTGATACTTCATCAGCCGGTAGATATCGACGCCTGGCTTGGTGGGATCCGTCTCGCCGGTCGCACGGACGACGATACGGGTAGCGTCGACCTGATCGACGATCCCCGTCCGCCGCGCCGCGATCGACGCACCTGAATCGCGTGCGACCACGCCTTCCATGCCGGTACCAACGAATGGCGCCTCAGCGCGCACCAGCGGGACGGCCTGGCGCTGCATGTTCGAGCCCATCAGCGCGCGGTTGGCGTCGTCGTTCTCCAGGAACGGAATGAGCGCTGCCGCAACCGATACGAGCTGCTTCGGCGACACGTCCATGAAGTCGACCTTGTCGCGCGGCACGAGATGCACGTCGCCGGCCTGGCGGCACACAATCAGATCTTCGGTGAACCGGCCGCGATTATCGATCGTGGCATTGGCCTGCGCCACCGCGTGACGCGCCTCTTCCATCGCCGAGAGATAGATCACCTCGTCGGTGACGCGGCCGTCCTTCACCTTCCGGTATGGCGTTTCAACGAAGCCGTACTTGTTGACGCGCGCATAGGTCGCAAGCGAGTTTATCAGGCCGATATTCGGCCCTTCCGGCGTTTCGATCGGACAGATGCGGCCGTAGTGCGTCGGGTGCACGTCGCGCACCTCAAAGCCCGCGCGCTCGCGAGTGAGGCCGCCCGGGCCAAGAGCCGACAGGCGCCGCTTGTGGGTGATCTCCGACAGCGGATTGGTCTGATCCATGAACTGCGAGAGCTGCGACGAACCGAAGAACTCGCGCACGGCCGCAGCCGCCGGCTTCGCATTGATCAGGTCCTGCGGCATGACGGTGTCGATATCGACTGACGACATGCGCTCC
>Ga0134128_10008195_pt1 | contig 12585 bp, 11 predicted proteins | sample KB31754_FD_96462 | JGI IMG/M metagenome (GOLD analysis project Ga0134128, IMG submission 96462) | Terrestrial soil microbial communities with excess Nitrogen fertilizer from Kellogg Biological Station, Michigan, USA - KB3-175-4 | ecosystem: Environmental > Terrestrial > Soil > Unclassified ...
CAACTGAGGAGACGTCATGCAAGTCACACCGTACCTGTTCTTCGACGGACGTTGCGAGGAAGCCATCGAGTTCTACAAGCACACGCTCGGCGCCGAAGTGTCGATGCTGATGCGCAATCGCGAATCGCCTGAGGCCCCGCCTCCGGGCACGCTGCCGCCCGGGTCCGAGAACAAGATCATGCACGCGAGCTTCAAGATCGGCGATACGCTGGTGATGGCGTCGGACGGCCACTGCGGGGGCAAGCCCGCGTTCGAGGGCTTCGGGCTTTCGATCACGCCCACCGACGAAGCAACGGCGAAGCGGATATTCGCGTCGCTCGGCGACGGCGGCGAGCTGCGGATGCCGCTGGCGAAGACCTTCTTCTCGCCGTGCTTCGGGATGGTCACCGATCGCTTCGGCGTGCTGTGGATGGTCTACGTCATGGCAACCTGAATGCGCAAATCGTGCCGGCTCGCGGCCGCACGGACGGCTCAGGGGTGGCGCGACAGATAGTAGGCGACCGCGCCGATCTCTTCGTGCGTCATCGGGAATGCGACGTCAGGCATCGCGCCGGCTGCGCCGCCGCCGCGACGCGTTCCCGACTTGAAGTCACCGAGCGACTTCTCGAGGTAGTCCTCGCGCTGCGACGCGATCCGCGCCGCCTGGTCGAGGCCGGCGAAGTTGCGCTGATGGCACGATCCGCAACGGTATTTCTCGATCACCTTGACTCCGGCGGCCATGCGCGCGCCGTCGAGCGCGCCGGCAGGCGGCGCCGGGGGCGACAGCGAAGCGAACCACGCGCCTAAATTGCGGATGTCGGCGTCGGAGAGCTTCGCCGCGATGGGATCCATCGCGTCGCTGCGGCGTGCACCGCTGCGAAAGTAGACGAGCTGCCATTCGAGGAACGCATCGGTCTGACCCGCAAGCGACGGCACTCCGGTCATCGCCGAGATGCCGTTGGCGCCGTGGCAGACCGCGCAGGCGCCTGCCGCGGCCTTGCCGGCCGCGAGGTCGGCCGCAGCCGCGGCGATTGGAGTCACCGCGGTGCCGGCGAGCGCGATGGCACCAAGCAGTGTCCGCAGCGCCGCTGGAAGGATCCGCGCATGCGCGGGGTCGGCGCTGCGCACGCGCGGCTTGGTTCTACTTCTTGTACGAGATCTGCAGGATTGCACCGGAGAAGTCGTCGGCGACGAGGAGCGACCCGTCCTTCGCGACGATCACATCCGCCGGCCGTCCGATGTACGTGGTCGGACCCTGGATCCATCCTTCTGCGAACACCACCTGCGTCAGGTTCTTTCCCTGCGGATCGGTGACGATGCGCACGATCCGGCCACCCTTGTACGAATGGCGGTTCCACGAGCCGTGCTCGGCGATGAAGATGTTGTTCCGATAGACGCGTGGGAACTGCTTGCCGGTGTAGAACTTCATCCCCAGCGGCGCGACGTGCGCACCGAGGAGCGCCGCCGGAGGCGAGAACTCCGAGCACTTGTGCCCCATCGCATAGACCGGGTCGGGGATGTCGCCCTGGTGGCAGTACGGAAAGCCAAAGTGCTGGCCCATACGCGTGATGTGCTCGAGCTTGTCGGACGGCTTGTCGTCAGCAAGCCAGTCGCGCGCGTTCTCGGTGAACCAGTAGTCGCCGCTGCGCGGATCGACGTCGCCGCCGACGCTGTTGCGAACGCCGAGTGCGACGATCTCCGCCTGGCCGGTCGCCGGGTTGATGCGGCGAACCTGGGCGGTGCTGGTAGGCGGCAGGCATTCATTGCACGGTGGTCCGATCGCCGTGTAGACCCAGCCGTGCGCGTCGAACGCGAGGTACTTCCAGCCGTGCGGGCCGTAGCTCGGCAGATCGTCGTAGACGACCTTCGGTGCCGGCATCTGGTCGAGGTGGTCCTCGGCGTCCGGATACGCAAGGATCTTGCTCACGTCGCCGACATAGAGCGTTCCGTCGCGGAACGCGAGGCCGGTCGGCATCGTGAGCCCCTTGAGGATCGTCCTGACCTCGCGCTTGCCGCCGTGGTCGGTGATTGCGTAGACGACGCCGAGGCTGAACGATCCGACGAACAGCGTCCCCTTGTCCCCCCACGCCATCTGGCGCGCCGACAGCACGTGGTCGGCGTAGACCGAGATGTGGAAGTGTTTCGGGAGCTTGATCTTCTTCAGATTCGCCGCGAGCTCGTCGCCCGAGATGCCGGTCGCGGGCCCGCTCGTCAGCCGGTAGTCTTCGCCTTTCTGCGCAGCGTTCTCGTCGCCCATGAACCAGTCGGCGGGAGGGTGATCCCAGAACGCCTTGTTGCTCGAGTCGTAGTGGATGAGCTGGTCGGCCGCCACCGCAGGCGCACTCGCGAAGGCGAGGGCGGCGAGCGCGACGACCGTGGATCCTGCGCGCAGCGCGCGCATCGCTTCACGATACATTTCGACCCCCCTTTTCTTGACGCGCCGCCACGCCGCGCGGTCCGGAACAATATAGCCACATTCGACCGGCGATCCAATAGGGGCGCCGGGCGTTCAGGCGCGGCTGCCGGCGGCGTCCGAAGACAGCATCGAACCTCTCGCCAGGACAAGTGGTGTAGGCTCTGCCGCTGCCCGCCCCCGGAAGGATCCCGCCATGCCGCACATCGAACGACACGTACTCAGCAGGCTCCTCGCGCTTGTCGTGCCCGTCTGCCTCGCCCTCGCCGGCTGCGCGACGATGAACGCCGCTCCGGGAGCAGAGCCGTCGCGACTCGCGACGATCGCGAAGCGCGGCACGCTCGAAGTCTGCACGACCGGCGATTACAAGCCATTCAGCTACTACGATCCGAAGCTCGGGGAATTCGAAGGGATCGACATCGACATGGCGCATTCGCTCGCGAAGTCGCTCGGGGTCAGGCCCGTCTTCGTCAAGACCACGTGGAGCCATCTGCTGGACGACGCGACCGACGGCCGCTGCGACATCGCGATGGGTGGCATCTCGGTCACCCTTCCGCGGCAGAAGAGGGCCGCGTTCAGCATCCCCTACCTCGTCGACGGCAAGACGCCGATCACCCGCTGCGAGAACGCATCGAAGTTCCAGACCCTCGCCGAGATCGACCGGCCCGGCGTTCGCGTGATCGTCAATCCGGGAGGAACGAACGAGAGCTTCGCGCGCGCGCATCTGAAGCGCGCAACAATCACCGTCTACCCCGACAACGTGACGATCTTCGAGCAGATCGTCGACGGCAAGGCCGACCTGATGATGACCGATGCGACCGAGACGCGGCTTCAGCACAAGCTCCATCCCGAGCTCTGCGCCGTGCACCCCGAGAAGCCGTTCACGTTTTCCGAAAAGGGCTACCTGATGCCGCAGGGGGACGTCGCCTACCAGGACTTCGTCGACCAGTGGCTGCACATCATGCTCGCCGACGGGACCTATCGCAGCATCAGCGACCACTGGCTGAAGTAGGCGCGCAGGCGCGCCGGCAGACGCCGGTGGCCCCCCCGGAATCAAGCCGGAGCGAGCTCGACGATCGCCGGTGCGTGATCGGAGGGCTTTTCGCCCTTGCGCGCGTTGCGGTCGATCGTCGACGACGTGCAGCGCGGCGCGAGCGCGTCGGACACGAGGATGTGGTCGATGCGCAGGCCGAGATTCTTCGGGAAGGCGAGCTGGCGATAGTCCCACCAGCTGTAGACGTTGGGCGGCTGATCGAACAGGCGGAAGCTGTCGACGAGCCCCGCGGCGAGAAAGGCGCGAAAGGCAGCGCGCTCGGGCTCGGAGCAGAGCACCTGCCCCTCCCACAGCCGCGGATCGTGGACATCGCGATCGTCGGGGGCAACGTTGAAATCGCCCGCCATCACGAGCTTCGGGTGATGCTCGACCACCTCGCGCAGGTGCCGGGCCGCAGCGCGGCACCAGCGCAGCTTGTAGGCGTACTTCTCTGAATCGACCGATTGCCCGTTGGGAACGTAGACGCAGATGACGCGGATGCCGTCGACGGTCGCTGCGATCACCCGCTTCTGCTCGTCATCGAAGCCGTCGATGCCGTGCTCAGGCTGCTCGAGGGCGAGCCCCTCGCGCGCGAGGATCGCGACACCGTTGTAGGTCTTCTGCCCCGAATAGACGGCGGCGTATCCGGCGGCAGTGAGCGCGTCGACCGGAAAGCGCGCATCGACGAGCTTGGTCTCCTGCAGGCACACGACGTCGGGCGCATGGGCGGCGAGCCATTCGAGGAGGCGCGGCAGCCGGACGTTGAGCGAGTTGACGTTCCAGGTGACCAGTTTCATCGGGGTGCGCGATGGCGGCGATCACTGCGGGTATCCGCTCCCTGGCCCGGGCGGCGCGGGTGCGGACGGCGACGCTGCGGGTGGTGCTCCCGGCGGCGCTACCGGCGCAGCCGCCTTCGGCGCGGCCGGCGGCGAAGCTCTCGCCGGGGGCTCGCTGCTCGCGGCCCCGCCGGGTGCCTTCGGGCGCAACGGCGGTGCGTCCTTCGGGTAGCCGGCGACATCGAGCATCGATTGCCAGCGCGCCTCGTTGTAGCCGATCGCCACATCGCGGTCACCGACCTGCAGCACCGGCGCGGATTGCCCGCCGGTCAGAGCCTTGAGCTTCGCAGCACCGTCCTCGTTGGTGACGATCACGACCGCGTGCGGCACGCCGCGCTTCGCGAGCATCGCCTCGGCGCTGCGGCAGACGTCGCAGTCGAACGTGTAGAGGGTGACCGGATGGCGCTTCACCGCCTCGCGCGTCGCGAACGGCAGCGCATCGGTGTCGATGACGTTCGCGGTCAACTCGCGCTGTGCCGCGTTCTTCACCGATGGAGGAGGCGGCCGGTCGGAGTAGACGACGTTCCCCGCGGGGTCGACGTAGCGGTACAACGTCTGCGCCGACGCCGCGGGCACCGACATCATCGACACTGCGATCATCAGCACGAGCATCATGGCAACCTCGGCAGCGGGTTCACGCTTCGACGAGGCCATTATGGCGCAGAAGCGCGTCGAGCTGCGGCGGGCGCCCGCGAAAGGCGACGAACGATTCGAGCGCAGGGCGCGTGCCGCCCACCGCGAGGATCGCGTCGCGAAACCTGGCGCCGACCGCGGGCGACACGACGCCGGCCTCCTCGAAGAGGCCGAACGCGTCGGCGGCCATCACCTCGGCCCACAGGTAGCTGTAGTACCCGGCCGCGTACTCGCCTGCGAACACGTGGCCGAAGCGGTGGACGAAGCGATCCCATGCCGGGTGCGGCTCGACCGCGATCTCGGCGCGCACGGTATCGAGGACGGCGTACGCGTCATCACTTCCGCTGTGCACGCGCAGGTCGAACAGTGCGAGCTCGAGCTGTCGCGCGAGCGTCATCCCGCTGCCGAAATTGCGCGCGGCGAGCATTCGATCGACGAGCTCGCGCGGCAGCACTCCTGCGGCGGTTGTGTGCGCGCTGATCGATGCCAGCACGTCGCGGTTCCAGCAGAAATTCTCCATCAGCTGGCTCGGCAGCTCGACGGCGTCCCATTCGACACCCTGCAATCCGGACACTTCCGCGACGTCGACGCGGGTCAGCAGCAGGTGCAGCCCGTGGCCGAACTCATGGAACAGCGTGAGCACCTGCTGGTGCGTCAGGTGCGGCACGGCCCCCGCGAGCGGAGCGGGGAAGTTGCACGTGAGCCATGCGACCGGGCGCTGCAGCGATGCGCCGATGCGGCGGCGATTGACCGCCTCGTCCATCCACGCGCCGCCCTGCTTGCCCTCGCGCGCGTGGAGATCGAGATAGAAGTGCCCGAGCGGAGCGCCGTCGCGATCGCTGACCGTGTAGAAGCGGACCGACGGATGCCACGCGGCTGCGCGATCCTCGCGGATCGAAACGTCGTAGAGGATCGCGACGAGCCGGAACAGGCCGGCGAGCACACGATCGAGGGGAAGCCACGCGCGCACCTCCTCTTCGGAGAGCGCGAAGCGATGCCGGCGGAGCTTCTCGGACGCCCACGCGACGTCCCAGGCGGCGAGCTCGCCGATCCCGAGCGTGTCGCGTGCGAACGCGGTGAGCTCGGCGTACTCGCGCAGCGCGAACGGACGAACGCGGCGGGCGAGATCCTGCAGGAAATCGAGCACCTCGGCCGGGGAGCCCGCCATCTTCGTCACCAGCGAGAGCCCGGCGTAGCTCGCGTAGCCGAGGAGCTGCGCCTCTTCGTTGCGCAGCGCCAGCGTCCGCGCGATGACCTCGCTGTTGTCGTGCTGCGGTGCGTCGCCCTGCTCCGATGCGATGGTGACCGCGGCACGATGCATTCGCGCGCGCAGATCCCGGTTCTCCGCGTGGCGCATCACCGGCTGGTAGCACGGTGCGCGCAATGTGAGCTTCCAGCCCGCGATGCCTTCCGCCCGGGCGGCCTCGCGTGCAGCAGCCTTCACGTCTTCCGGCACGCCGGCGAGCTGCGCTTCGTCGGTGACGCGATGCGACCACGCGTCTTCGGCGTCGAGCACGTTGTCGTCGAAGCGTGCAGCGAGCATCGCGAGCTCCTCGTGCACCTCCTCGAGCCGCGCCCGCGCTCGCGCTTCGAGCTCGGCGCCGCCGAGCCGGAAGTCGCGCAGCGCCTGCACGACGACGCGCTGCTGTGCGGTGGAGAGCGCGGCCATCGACGGACCCTCGGCGAGCGCCCGATAGCGCGCGTAGAGCCTCGGGTCCTGCGCAACCTCGCTGTCGAAGGCCGTGACGCGCGGCAGCACCGCGTTGTAGGCCGCGCGCACCGCCTTCGTGCTCGCCACGGCGTTGAGGTGACCGGCGATCGCGAATGCCCGGTCGAGCTCGTCGAACGCCGTTTCGGTCGGCGCGACGACGTTCGCCCAGTCGGCGGCGCCGTGATGGTCGACGACCGCGGCGAGCGCAGCGCGCGCCCGCGCGAGCAGCGCGTCGATTGCAGGCTCGATGTGCCGCGCCTCGATCGCGTCGAACCGCGGCAGCCCGGAGAAATCGAGCAGCGGGTTCGCGGCTTCGTGCTGCAGGGTCTCGATGCTCATCGTGTCGTGTCGGTCGCCCGGTCCTGCCCATCGTCGCCGTACGACGTGGTGGCGAGCCTCGCGTCGAGTGCCTCGAGGTCCTCCGGTGTTCCCGCATTGACCCACGCGCCGTCGTAACGCTCGCCCGAGACCAGCCCGCGTCCGATCCAGTCGCGCAGGAGCGGCAGCAGCGCAGCCTTCGCGCCCGGGACGACTGCGTCGAACAGCGCGCTGTCGTAAACGCCGATGTTGCCGTAGGTGCAGCGCGCTGCTCCGTCGAGGCGGACGCGGCCGGATTCGAGCGCGAAGTCGCCACCGGCATGCCAGACCGGGTTAGGCACCATGACGAGATGCGCGCGCGGCGGCGCGCTGCTTCGCTCGATCGCCGCGATGCGCCCGGCCAGATCGCGATAGTCGTAGCGCGTCCAGACGTCGCCCGACACGACGACGACCGGGCCCGGGCGCAGCAGCGGCAGCGCGTTCGCGATGCCGCCGGCGACTTCGAGGGGCTCGGGTTCGCGCGACCACGCGATCGTCACACCCCAGCGCCCGCCGTCGCCGAGTGCCTCGACGAGCTGGTCGCCAAGCCACGCAACGTTGATTGCGATCGAATCGAAGCCCGCACGTGCCAGCGCCTCGATCTGGCGGACGATCAGCGGCCGGCCGCCGGCCGGCAGCAGCGGCTTCGGCATCGTGTCGGTGAGCGGGCGCATGCGCTCGCCGCGCCCGGCCGCGAGGATCATCGCGCGTGCCTGCACGGCGCGCATCAGACGCGCCTCGCGCGCGTCTCGAACGCATCGAGCACGCGCCGCAGCGGGTCGAACTCGCGGTAGCGCGAAACTGCGCGCCGCAGGTAGCCCATCACCCTCGGCAGGTCGGCGAGGTAGCGGTCCTTGCCGTCGCGATGGCTGAGGCGAGCGAAGATCCCGAGCACCTTGAGCTCGCGCTGAATGCCCATCCATTCGTAATCGCGAAAGAAGGCGGAAAAATCGCCGTCGACCGGGAGGCCGGCGGCGCGCGCACGGTCCCAGTAGCGGACTGCCCAGTCGAGCTCGCGCTCCTCGGGCCACGCGACGTAAGCGTCGCGCAGCAGCGATACCAGGTCGTAGGTGACCGGGCCGGTCACCGCGTCCTGGAAATCGAGCACGCCGGGGTTGGGCGTGCAGACCATCAGGTTGCGCGAATGGTAATCGCGGTGAACGAAGACCTGCGGTTGCGCAAGGTTGTTGGCGACGAGGAGGTCGAACGCCGCGCCGAGCGTCTCGCGCTCGGCCGGCGTCGGGACGACATCGATGTGCCGCGCGAGATACCAGTCGGGAAACAGCGCGAGCTCCCTGCGCAGCAGCGCGTCGTCGTACGGTGGCAGCGCGCCTTCGCGCGTCGATCGTTGCCAGAGCACCAGTGCGTCGAGGGCATCGCGGTAGAGGCCATCGGCGTTCGTCTCATCGAGGACGTCGGCATAGGTGCGGTCGCCGAGATCGCTCATCAGCAGGAAGCCCTGGCCGAGGTCGGATGCGACGATTTGCGGCGCATGGACGCCGGCCTCGGCGAGAAGGCCGGCGACGCGCACGAACGGCCGGCAGTCTTCCCGGTCCGGGGGCGCGTCCATCGCGATCAGCGATGCCGCGCCAGGCGCATAGAAGCGCACGCGGAAGTAGCGCCGGAAGCTCGCATCGGACGACGCCGGGGTGAGTGCGAAGTCGCGCGTCGCGAGCGTCGCCGCGACCCAGGTGCGCAGCGTGTCGAGCCGTGGGTCGGCGGGAGAAGCGTCGGGCATCGGGTTGCTTGCGCGCGGGAGCGCAGTTCGCGCGCAGTGACGGAGCAGCGAAGCCGCCGGCGCCGGGGCTAGAATGCGCGGATTCTAGCAAAAGCCGATTGACTGCATTCCGTCGATGAAGCTCCCTGCCGGCGTGCCTGCCGCAGCGGTCGTTGCGCTCGCGGCGCTCACTGCCGCGCGGGCGAGCGCCGCAGAGGAACTCGTTCTCGAGCCGTCGCTCTCGATCGCGTCTCCCGCTGCGGCGCCGGCACCCGGTCGCGTCGCGTCGAGTGCGATGTCGCCCGGCAACGAGCCGCGGGGGGCGCTGTTCCTGCGCGCCGATCGGCTCGAAGGCGACCGGAATCGAGTCACCGCAGAGGGCCACGTCGAACTGCGCACCCGCAACGAGACGGTGCTCGCCGACCGGCTTTCGTACTCCCCCGACACGCAGGTGATCCACGGTGTCGGCGACGTGCTGCTGCGGCGCGGTGCGGACTGGATCAGCGGGCCCGAGCTCGAATACAAGCGTGACACGGAGACGGGCTTCTTCAGGAAGCCGCGCTACTTCGTTTCCGAGGCCGACGGCCACGGCGCCGCGAAAGAGATCCGCTTCGCGGGCCCCGGCCGTTACGAGGCGTCGGACGCGACGTACACGACCTGCGTCGCGACCGATCCGGACTGGTACCTGCGCGGCGAGGAGCTCGAGGTCGACAAGCTGCGCAAGATCGGTACGGTACACGGCGCGACCGTGCACTTCCTGAATGTCCCGGTGCTCTACGCGCCGTGGCTCGATTTTCCGCTGTCCAACGCGCGCAAGTCGGGCTTTCTCACCCCGGCGCTCGGCTCGACCGGAGTGCGCGGGTTCGAGATCACCGTTCCGTATTACCTCAACCTCGCGCCCAACTACGACGCGACGCTGACGCCGCGGCTGATGAGCAAGCGCGGGCTGATGCTCGGCACGCAGTTCCGCTATCTGTTCGGCGATCCGGCGGCAGCAGACGGACACGCGGCCGGCGAAATCGACGCCGAGTACCTCCCGCACGACCGCGTGACCGGCGACAACCGCTATCAGATCGCCTGGCAGCACAACGAGCAGTTCGCGCCGTGGCTCGCGGGCTTCGTCAATGTGCAGAAGGTCTCGGACGACACCTACTTCGCTGATTTCGGCGACCGCATCGCGATCACGTCGCAGAAGTCGCTGCCGCGTGACGCCGGCCTGCAGGCGACCGACGGGCCGTGGACGATCCTCGCCCGCGCGCAGAGCTTCCAGACGCTGCAGGATCCGAACGCACCGGTGACGCCGCCGTACAACCGCGTGCCGCAGGTGCTGGCGACGTTCCGCGATACCGACTGGATGGGGCTCACTTTCAGCGGGAACGCCGAGTTCGCGCGCTTCACGCAGCCGGCACTGGTGCCGACCGGAGACCGGCTCGTCCTCTACCCGACGGTCGCCTGGAGCCGTCAGGGACCGGCGTGGTTCGTCACTGCGCGCACGGGGGTACACCTGCGCGAGTACTCGCTCGATCAGACGACGCCGACCTTGCGGGATCTACACCCGAGCTACACGATTCCGATCACCAGCGTCGACGCGGGGCTGTACTTCGAGCGTAACCTCGAAGTCGGCAGCACCCCGCTCACGCAGACGCTCGAGCCGCGTGCCTACTACGTCTACGTCCCCTACCGGCGGCAGGACGATGCCCCGGTATTCGACACCGCGCTCGACGACTTCAATTTCTCGCAGCTCTTCTCCGACAACCGCTACATCGGAAGCGATCGCATCGGCGACGCCGACCAGTTGACACTGGCGCTCACTTCGCGCTTCCTCGACCAGGGAACCGGCGGCGAGCGCTTGCGTCTCGCCGTTGGCCAGCGCTTCTACTTCGAGGATCAGCGCGTGAGTCTCTCGGAGCCCCTGCGCTCGGCGGCAACGTCGGATTTCCTCGCCTCCGCCGAGGGAAAGCTCTCCGACGCCTGGTCGCTCGCAAGCCTGCTGCAGTACAACTTCGACAACAGCGAGGTCGAGCGGCTGAACGTCGGGTTCCGCTACACGCCGTCGATCGGCCACGTGCTCAATTTCACCTGGCGTTACACGCGCTCGCTCACCGACCCCACTGGTCTGCCGACCCAGATCAAGCAAGTCGATCTCTCCGGACAGTGGCCGCTCAACCCGCGCTGGAACCTGATCGGGCGCTGGAACTACTCGCTGCACGACCGCAAGACGCTCGAAGCGGTGGCGGGCATCGAGTACAATCGTGACTGCTGGGTGCTGCGCGTCGTCGGCCAGCGGCTCACGACGACGACGCAGCAGGCGACCACGTCGATCTTCGTGCAGCTCGAACTCAACGGCCTTGCACGGGTCGGAACCAGTCCGCTCGATCTTCTGCGCCGCAGCGTTCCGGGCTACCGGCCCACCAACGAGCCCCTGCCGCCAGAAGGCGGCCCGGCCCCGCTTCCCGAGTACTAGCATTCTTCTGGAGTTCTGTGATGGCACGCTGCCGCATTCTCGTTGCCTGGTTCGCGCACCTCGCGTTCGCCGTTTGCGCGGGGCTCGCCACCGTACCTGCGCTCGCGCAGTCCGTCGCCCCGGCGGCGGCCACTCCCGCCGCTGCTCCTGCTCCTGCCGCTGCTGCCACGCCCGCCGCTGCCGCCACGCCCGCGAGGGTCGTCTCGCTCGATCGTGTCCTGCTCGTGGTCAACGACGAGGCGGTCACGCAGTGGGACATGAACGAGGCGCGGCGTGTGTTTCTCGAGCAGCTGAAGGCGTCCAACATCCCGGCGCCGCCCGAGGACGTGCTCGACAAGCAGGTGGTCGAGCGCCTGATCGTGCAGAAGGCGCTACTCCAGTACGCGAAGGAGAACGGCATCCGCGTCGACGACACGACCGTCGAGCGGACGATCCTGCGCATCGCGCAGGAGAACAAGCTCACTCCCGAGGAGTTTCGCAAAGTGCTCGCGCGCGAGGGGGTCACGTACGACAACTATCGCGAGGACATTCGCCGCCAGGTGATCATTCAGCGCGTACGCGAGCGCGAGGTCGACAGCAAGATCATCGTCACCGACGGCGAAGTCGCGAACTACCTCGCGACCGCGGCCGCGCAGGCCGGCGGCAATCGCGAATTCCGGCTGTCTCACATCTACATTCCCGTTCCCGAGCAGGCGACGCCGCAGGCGATCGAGGCGAGCCGCAAGCGCGCCGAGCAGGCGATGGACGCCATCAAGTCGGGCAAGGATTTCGGCGAGGTCGCGGCGACCTACTCGGCAGCACCTGACGCCTCGTCGGGCGGCGACCTCGGCTGGCGCACGCCCGCGCGACTGCCGACGATCTTCGCCGACGTCGTCACCGGGCTGAAGGCGGGCGAGGTCTCGAGCATTCTCAAGAGTCCGAGCGGCTTTCACATCGTCAAGCTCGTCGACGTGCGCGACAGCGACCAGCGGACGATCGTCGAGCAGACGCATGCGCGGCACATCCTGGTCAAGGTCAACGAGCAGATGTCCGAGGCCGAGGCGAAGGCGAAGATCGAGCGCCTGCGCGAGCAGATCGTCGCAGGCGCGAAGTTCGAGGACGTTGCGCGCGCGAACTCGGAGGACGGATCGGCTGCCCGCGGAGGCGATCTAGGCTGGCTGTCGCCGGGGAACACCGTTCCGGATTTCGAGCACGCGATGGACAAGCTCAAGGTCGGCGAGCTCTCGGAGCCGGTACGCTCGCCGTTCGGCTGGCACCTGATCGAGGTGCTCGGGCGGCGCAAGGAAGACATCACCGAGCAGAAGAAGCGCGAGGACGCACGGCGCGCGATCCAGCAGCGCAAGAGCGACGAGCAGTGGGAGGAATTCGTGCGCCAGCTCCGCGATCGCACCTACGTCGAGAACAAGCTCGACGATCGCTGACGCCGGTGGCGGTGCGACGCG
>Ga0134128_10008196_pt1 | contig 12584 bp, 13 predicted proteins | sample KB31754_FD_96462 | JGI IMG/M metagenome (GOLD analysis project Ga0134128, IMG submission 96462) | Terrestrial soil microbial communities with excess Nitrogen fertilizer from Kellogg Biological Station, Michigan, USA - KB3-175-4 | ecosystem: Environmental > Terrestrial > Soil > Unclassified ...
CCTGCTCGGCCTGCTGATCGGCGTCAGTCTGGGCTTGCGCGCCGCTCTGGTTCTGCGCCATCTCAGCGTCCTGGTCGCTTGGTTGATACTGCCCGTTCTGGCCATAGTGATCCTGGTCGGTCTGACTGTTCTGATCGTTGTAAGTCTGGCCATAGGTCTGGTTCGTTCCACTGGCTTCGTTGCTGCGGTCATATTGCTGGGCCGATGCGGCAATCGCGCTCGCGCCAATGAGAAGGCCTGCGATCAGGGCGATTCTGTTCATGGTGTCTCTCCATTCTCGTGTGCTCTTTGGTCAACGCCTCACGAAAATGGAAGAGCCTGAGGTTCCCCCGCAATATTCGGTGTCTGCCGCGCCTTGGAACGATGGCGCGGCAACTCTGTTTCCGCGCCCGCTTTCTCCGCCGAACACGCGCGCGACGAATCGCGACTTACGGCAACGCCCATGTGACCTTGCAAGAAGCGGGAACGTCAGGACCGCTTTTACGGTTTCAGTGGCCCGCGGGTGTCGAAGTGATCCGATAACGGCTATGGTCGCGATTGCCGAATTCGAAGCGTCGGGGGCAAATTTGAACTGGACAAGGCCGCTGTTCTTGGCAGTTTTCCTGATGACCGCGCCCGCGTTGGCCGCGCCGCAGGAAGTGTCATCCGTCATCCATGCCGCCACGCCCTATGGTGCGGGCAAATATGCCGTCCTGTTCATCACCGCCTATGACGCCGAATTATGGACCGACGCGCCCCAATGGAGCATGAGCGCGCCCTTCGCACTCACCTTGCGCTATCACATCGGCTTTTCTTCCGATTATCTGATCAACCGCACCTTGCGCGAGATGAAGGGCGTCGATCCCGCGCTCAGCGACGCCGATATCGCGCGCTACAAAAAGGCGATGGTATTCTTCGCCCCTGCCTCATCGGGCGATGAGATGACCATGCTCTATCAGCCCGGCCAGCCCGTACGCTTTTTCAAGAATGGCCAGCCAACGGGAGAAGTCTTCGAGCCCGGCTTCGCGCAGGATTTCTTCGGCGTCTGGCTTTCGCCCAACACCTCAGATACCGATTTGCGCAAATCGCTGCTGAAACTGAAATAGGGACAAACAACTCTCCATGGGGCCCCGGGTCGCTTGGACCATGGCCGTCGGCGGCGCCACGCGGCTCCAATCGCTGCACACGGAAAATCCGCGGATGCGGACGCCGCTTTATCGAGAAAATTGCCGATGACGCGCCGTTATTGGACGGACGGCATCGACTCCTCCATGGCCGCTGCCTGCATCCAGGCGGGCGTGAAGGCCCCGGCCGGTCCCAGCTCCGGCACGGTGGTGCTGCCGAAAAGACTGGCGGCGATGTGATCGCCGGTCCTGAGCGCGACGGCGATGGTGGTCAAGGTCGTGTTCACCGCGCCCGCTGAAGGCAGCACCGACTGATCCGCCACATAAAGTCCTTCGATGCCATGGACCTTCCCGCGGGCGTCGGTCACCGAAGCGGCCGGATCGTCGCCCATGCGCGCGGTGCCTACCTTATGCCAGAGGTCGGGCCGCCGGCGCGCGAAGCTGGGATAGCCCGCGGCGCGGAATGTCTTGAGCGCAAGCTTTCGCAGCCTGGTGAAGCTTTCCCGATCGTGCCCCGGCATCATGCAGCCGGCGATCTCGTCGCCATGGAAGATGTAACCGCTGCCGGCGGCGGGCAGCGCTTCCGTCGCGTAAAAAAAGGTCAGGCTGCGCCCGCCGATCAGGCGCGCGGCGGGGCGGGCGAATTGAGAGGCATGATCCCAAAACGGCATCTGGCCGGCGATCTGGATGATGCCCAATGGATAAGGCCAGCCGGGCGCGCCGCCCTGGAATGCGTTGATGGCCAGCGTTTTGGTGTGGATGGGCGGCAGGTCTTTCCAGTCCGCCAATGCAAAAAGCTGCGAGGCGGAATGGCCGGCCATGAATTTGCCCAGCGCGCCGCCTTCGTTGCCCAGGCCATCGGGATGCCGGCCGGTGCGGGAGCGGCGCAGGATAAGCGGGGTCTGGTCCGCGCCCGCGCAAACCGCGACGATTTCGGCCGAAACCTGGAATTCACCCGACGCGTCACGCAGAGCCACGCCCGTGGCGCGCAAGCCTTTGTCGTCGGTCAAGACCTTCAGGCATTCGGTCGATGTCGCCAGCGCCACCCGGCCCGTCGCCAGGGCCGGCCTGAGCGCCGCGGTCTCGGCATCGAGTTTGGCGTCGAGGCGGCAATAATGGGCATCGCAGGTGGCGCAGAGGACGCAAGCCCCGCCGGGCCCGAAATCGACGCCCCGCGGAATGGTTGAGACCTGCGTTCCCGACTGCGCCAGCCTTTGCTTCATCTCCGCCACCAGCGGATGATCGGGCAAAGGCGGATGGGGATAAGCCAGGCGGCGGGGTGGCGCGCTGGGGTCGCCCTCGTCCGAGCCATGCACGCGGTAAAGGATTTCCGCCTGCTCGTAATAGGATTCGAGCTCGGAATAATCGATCGGCCATTTGGGCGAAACGCCGCCTGGATGCGCGACCTCCTGGAAATCGGATTCCCGCATCCGGTAGAGCGCGGCGCCATAGAATTTCGTCGCCCCGCCCACGCAGGCGATCGCGTCGCCCGGGGTGACAAAGTCCCCCAGATACACCCCCGTCGCATCGGAAGGCGTTCCCGCCGGCGCCTTGAGGTAACCTCCCCGTTCCACCACAAGAACGGTCGCGCCCGCGCAAGCCAGCCGGTGGGCAAGCGAACTTCCGCCCGCGCCCGAGCCGATCACGATCACGTCATAGTGGCGGGCGATTTTTCGACGGTTCGCCGACATTTTTGGACGAATAGGCGAGTTCCCCGGAAAATGTCCGCGCCCGGGCGGACAGTATTGATACGTGGCGCGGGTGGAACGCGCAGACTGTGGGTTGGTTCCCAGAGCATGATCGCGCTTCTTTGAATCACACCTGGCACGTCCCAATGACGTGGACGGCACTCAATCGATCTTGGGATCAATTCGGCGGAAGATGCAGTCTATTTCCACAATGGCGACCGGATCGTGCTTGTCATGATAGTTGACGGGACTGAAATAGGTCGGGACGAAGCCAATCTCGCGCATGAACGCCATGGCTTCACTGATCGTCCAGGTGCCCTCATACAGCATTGAAATCGGCAATTCGAGTTGAATGCCATAGAGGCGGGCGGCAAGCGATCCCATCCCTTGCAATACTTTCCGCTCGTGACCCTGCGTGTCGATTTTCAGGAACAGGCGCTCGCCGCCGATTTTCTCATCGAATTCCTCCAGGCGGCGCAGCTCGATTTGCTGCTGGCAGATGGCGGCAGCATCGGCGTCAAAATCGAGAGCAGCCTTTCTCGCGGTCTGCAAGGAACTGAAAACGGACTTGCCGCTGACATTGATCGTGGCCGCGCCGGGACGGTCCGAGAGGCCGAAATTGTAAGACTGCCATTGCCGATCTCGCTCCGTGTTCTTCACAAGAACCCTGTGCACCTCGAGAATCGGCTCGAACGAGACGATCCGCCCGCCAAAGCCCTCTGCTCTTATCTCCCGCCCGAACTGGCCGATGTTCGCGCCGACATCGACAACGGTGTCAATGGCGCGGCTGGCGAAGAAATCGCGGCGGTTCGGCTGCTTGCGAATCAGTTGAAAACCCGCCGCCGCCGCAATTCGCTTCAGCATCCGCTTCATGTCATGGACAGGTCCGCCCTTTTCGAACGCGACATTCTTCGTGCCGGCGGCAAGCGCATAAGGAGGCGGCGAGGACGCGGAATACTCACGCATGCCGGCTTTCCTTACGCGGGTAAATCGTGTTCTGCTGTTTTCGATCCGAACACCCATCTGACATCCTGCCGGAGTTGCTCACCCGACAGCGCGGCAAGCGCCAAGACATAGGCGCACGCCCCTAAGGCAACGAGAGAAGCCAGTTGCAGGAAAGGATTCAGCGAACCCATGTGGGAGCGAACCGCAAATACCAGCAGCCCCATGAAAGCGCTCGCCAGGATCGGAGGCAGCGTCACCCGGGCAATGGTGGCAGCAGATGCCTGAAGTTGCGTGGAGAGGGCGCGGACATAGGCAGGAAGAGCGAGAGAGGCCCCAATGCTCATGCCTGCTGCAACTCCCATCGCCCCAAAATGGGCGCCAACCAACGTGCCCACGACAAGGAGTGAACCGCTGAGGGCAATCAGCCTGAATTGCTGGTCGGAACGGCCCAGCCCCAGCATGATCGCGCCGATGAAACTGAAGCTACACAGAAAGAATCCCGCAGGCGCGAGCAACGCCAGGATCGGTCCCGTCGCGGTCCAGGCGCTTCCCAGGACGAGATGCACCGCCAGGCCCGAGACGACGGCCATTCCGCAGAACAGCGGCGCCAACAGTGTGACAAGGCCTCGCAGGCCCCGCAGGGCAAGGGGAACCGCCCCGCTATGATTGTCACCCCAGCGCGCGACGGCCACGAAAATTGTGAGATACAGCGGTCCGGAAATGATCAGTTCGGGCACGCGGACGATCTGGTATGCCATCGCGTAGTGGCCCGCGGCCGAAACGCTGATAAGCCAGCCGACAATAAGCACGGCCAGATTCTTGCTCAGGAAGTCGGCGACATTCGCCGCGACCGAATGCAATCCGAAGTGCAAATACGGCCATGCGAGCGACGGCCTGCAAAAACGCATGGGGCGGAAGCCCGACGCGGGGAGCAGCCAGATCACTTTGACGGTCCATAGAACGCCTTGCTGAATCACCAGGCTCCATGGGCCTGCCCCCGACAAGGCTGCCAGGATTGCGATAGTCGAGGCGCTGATGCCCGCAACCGTTTCCACCAGTGCGAATAGTCCGAAACGCTGCTCGCGCGAAATCCTCGCATTCACGACCGAGAGGCTGCCGCTGATCGGAAGAATAAACGACAGCACGATCAATATCGGCGCGAGCTTGGGCGCAGACATAAGGGCGCTGATGGGAAATGCGAGCCCGGCCAAGACCAGCGCCAAGGCAAACCCGGTCAGGCTTGAGAGCCAGAAAACCGTGGATTCGAGTTCCTTGGACGAGTCGGGATTTCGAACCAGGGCGTTTCCCAGTCCGGCGTCACAAAATGTGTTGGCAAAAAGGATCAGGGGCATCGCGAGCGCCACCAGTCCGAATGCCGAGGGGCCAAGAAGCCGGGCCAGGACCGGTATGACCGCGAGCTGCAGCGCCAATTTCAGCGCGCTGGCGATGCTCATCGCGAGAGTTCCGAGCATCGGGCGACGCTCGCCTTCCCGCGCCGCTCCTATGAGACCGGCGATACGTCCGGCGCGCAGAACACCCTCCACCTGGTTTGCTAATGGGGGACAAACGTCAGGCGCAGGCGAAAGTTCCGCGAGAAGCACGCAAAAGACTTCGGAACCAAGAGCTTACGAAGTTTTGCGCAAGAGAGGCGCGAATGATTTCGTGGCGGAAATTACTTCAGATGATAGCCCAGATAGGCCTTGGAGGCCGCCTCGTCCTTGAGGGGCGTGATCTTGTCGGGATCGATCCTTACCATGATGTAGTCGATATGGTCATCGATATGGGTGAAGAGGTGGCCGGTGCCCGCAGGAATGAACACCACGTCGCCGGGCTTCAGATGATACGTAACGCCGTCCTTGATGGCGTCGGCATCGTTGCCGGGCCCGTTATAGAGCCTCACCGTTTCCTCATCGGCCGGCCGGCGGCGCTTGTTCACCAGCTCAGGACCCAGCTCCAGATCCGCCGAGCCATCGATGATGTGATAGACCTCGCTCACCAGGTCGTGCTCGGCCACCGCGTGGGCGCGCGGAGTGTCCAGCTTGCCGCGATGCTCGACGCCCAAGGCGACATGGACCTTGCCGATGTCGATGTCGCGCACCTGCTGGTCGATTCTATGTTCGGCCACCGCTTTCTTCGTATAGGCCTGGATTTCCGCGGCGGGCACATACGTGCCCTGGCACATATGACAGCTTGGCTCCGGATCGGCCGGCTGAGGATTGGTTTGAGCCTGCGCCAAAGCCGGCATCACCATCACCGCAGACAGCAATCCCCAAATCATCGCTTTCATGGATGTCTCCTCCCGTCGCACTAAAGCCTAAGTCATAATCCGCCGCGACGCCGGGGATTTGGTTCCTGGCCAGGCGCGAGGAGCGAGGTGGGCAAGAGCGACGAGCAACGCCGCCAGGGGCCAAAAGACCCGCGTCGCTAATGCACCCGATGCCCAAGCGCCATAATCCGCTCGCGCTCCTTCACGGTGGCATGCTTGGGCAGATGGACATTGATCACGTCGCTGGAATTGCTGCGGTCGATGCCTTTCACGAACTCGTACAGCGTGTCGAAGCGGTCGAACGCCTGTTCGCGCTCCGGCAGGAGCTTGGCCTTGTCGCGAATATGCACGGTATAAGCTTTGGTCATGGCCCTGCTCCCAGGGCCAAAAGCTTATCAGAAGCCGGAGACGATGCGAGCGTGGGCTTGACGGCCTCCGAAGCCGTTGCCGCAATTCGCTTATTCAGGCCGGCCGGCCGCGGGCGTCGCGGAAATCGGCGTGGGTCAACGCCGCGCCTTCGAAAGACGTGGGCAGTTTGGTGCCGCTGTTCAATTCCAGCGGCAGCAGATTGGCCTGGACGAATTCCGCATGCGCCAGGTTGGCGCCCGCGAACGAAGCGCCGCGCAGATCGGCGCCGACAAAGATCGCCCCGCGCAGATCGGCGCCGTCGAACTTGGCGGCCTGGAGTTCGCAGCCCGTGAAATCGGCGTGCACGGCAACGGTGTTCCTGAGATTGATGCCGGTCAACAACCGCTGCTTCATGTGCTGGGCGAGAAGGCGGATATCCTCGCCCTCGAAACTCGCGGGCGTGCCGTCCTTGCCGCCCGAGCGGACGAAAGCCTCGGTCTGCTCCAGCATGGCGAGATAGCGCGGCAGCTTGGCGCGACTTTCCGGCGTCGGATCGGTGATGCAGTTCTTCAACCGGTCGGCGGGAACGCGCAGCTCCTTGATATTGACGCCGATGAGGACGGCGCCGTCGAAGGTGGCGTTGTCCAGGGTCGCGCCCACGAACGAAGCCTGGTTGAGGATGGCGCCGTCGAATTTGGCGTGTCTGAGGTTGGCGTTGTTGAGCTTTGCCCGCTTCAAGGAGCAATTGGCAAAACTGACCGAGGGAGACCTGGCGTTGCCCGGCACCGTCCAGCGGCCGTCGCGGTCGGTCACGGCGATGGTGGACTGGCGGAAATCGGCGCCGTCCATGTCGGCGAACTCGAAATTCGCGCCTTCGACGCGCGCGCCGCGGAGGTCGGCGCGGCGCAGGATCGTTCCCGTGAGATTGGCCTGGGCGATGTTGGAGCAACCCAGCGAGGCGCGGCTGAGATTGGCGCCCGCCAGGTTGGCGCCCTCCAGTTCGGCGCCCGACAATTCGATGTCTTCGAGCCGGCGATAGCTGAGATCGATGCCGGGCGCGCGCAGGAATTTCAGGTTGGCGCGCACGCCGCCGGGATGGCCGAACACATAATGCTCGTGCGCCTTGATGGCGGCGGCGAACCCTTCGGGCGAGGCTATGGCGGCGTTGCTTTGCATGACGTCGGCACCAAATTCGCGCGGGAAAAAGCTGGCGGTCCAGCCAGGACATCAAGAGGGCGAATCTAGGGGCCGCTCCTCAAGAAGTGGTTAAAAACCTGACCCCGGGGAATGGAAACCTGGGGTTGCAACCCTTTAAAACCAATGGTCTGCGACGACGCGGCCGTCGCGCCCCAGGCTGGTGAAGCTTTCCAGACCCTCGAAATGGTGGACCGGAAGCTTCGCCACGATCTCGGGATTGGCCATCCTGAGATTGACGGCGGTGCGGCTCTTGCCTTCGGCGTCAGGCTTGAGCGCGCGATAATGGGTGATGCAGCCGCAATGGGTGCAGAAATGAAATCCCACCTTGCCGCCTTCGCGCACATAGGCCCTGGTCGCCCCGGAAATCTCGGTGCGGTCGCCCACAAGGTCGTAGGCCCAGAACACGCCATAGCGCCGGCAGACCGTGCAGTTGCAGGTGGTGGCGCTTTCCGGCGTCACGTCGAATGTCCACGTCACCCTGCCGCAATGACAGCTTCCCTCGATCATCGCCTATCCTTTGGGCTGCCAGAGTTCGATCTTGGTGCCGTCGGGGTCCATGATCCAGGCGAATTTGCCGTTCGGATCATTGTCACTCTTCGCCAGCACCATCACGCCCTTGGCCTCAAGCTTTGCAAGGAACAGGGCCAGATCGTCCACCGCGAAATCCAGCATGAATTCACGTGGGCTTGGCTGCAAGTAATCGCTGTCGCTCTTGAACGGGGCCCATACCGCATGCGGCGCCCCTTCCGCGCCATCTTTTCGATTTCCCAAAAGCGCGCCGCCCCAATCCTCGACGGGGAGGCCCAGCACGTCGCGATACCACGCCGCCAGCGCCTTGGGGGCCTTGCTTTTGACGAAGATGCCGCCCACCCCCGTGATGCGGCCTTCTGGCTGACTCATCGTCGTGGGCGCCCCTTCTTGAACGAGGGCCGCAATACGCCACGCGCGGCCCCATCGCGTGGTTCCCCTGGGAGAGCCTGGCGACGAGAGCGATCCTACACCCACTCCGCGCCGCACGGAATGATCGAAGCGGCCCTGTAAGCTTGGCGTCACGCGCTACCATATCGAAGCCCGCCACAACCCCCTTGCAGCTTCCCTCTTGCGTTCGGCTATTACATTGTAGTAGTTTCTGCCTATTACACTGTAATAGGAGCCAAGGCGGCCATGACGCTCCCACGGTTGAGCAATCTCGAAATGCGGATCATGGAGGCGTTGTGGACGGGCGGCGCGCTTTCCGTCCGCGACATCCAGCAAGCCTTTCCCGCCAAGAAGCGGCCCGCCTATTCCACGGTCTTGACCATGGTGCGCCGGCTGGAAGCCAAGAAGGCGCTTCGGCTGGTCCGGAAGATCGGTCCCGCGTTCATCTATGAAGCCGTCACGCCCCGCGACGCCGCCCGCCGGCGCCTGATCGACGAATTCCTGGCGGTGTTCGGCGGGGAAACCCAGCCCATCGTCGCGCACCTGATCGAGGCGGGCAAATTCACCCTCGACGATGTGCGCGAAGCCGAAAAGCACCTGCGTGAAATCTCCAAAAGGAGCAAGGCGTCATGATCGCGCTCCTGCTCAATCATCTGTGGCAATCCTCGCTGTTCGCGGCGGGTGCCGGCCTGATCGCGTTGGCGCTCAAGGGGAACGGGGCCAATGTCCGCTTCTGGCTGTGGTTCGCCGCATCGGTCAAATTCCTGGTCCCGTTCGCTCTCCTGACGACGCTGGGCGCCTATGTGCTGACGCCCGCGCTCAAACCTTTGGCGCCCGTGGTCCAGCCCCTGGCGGCTTCGACCGTCACCTTCATGCAGCCGCTGGCTCAGCCTTTCTCGGCGCCGCCAACGACTCCGGTCACGACGAGAACGAGCAGGCCTACACCTCCCGCATGGCGCGCGCCGCCGCATGGGACCGAACGGCCCGCGCCTCTTCATCTCGGCTGGGGCTTTGCCTTCCTGGCGCTTTGGGCGGCGGGTTTCACGGCGCTCGCGCTCAGATGGTTCGTGCGCTGGCGGCGGATCGAGGTCCTGGTGCGCGAAGCCGTGGAGGTTCCCCTCGCAGCCCCCGTCGCCGTGAAATCCTCGGCCTCGCGGCTGGAGCCGGGCCTGTTCGGCATTCTCGATCCCGTCATCCTTTTGCCCCGCGGCATCGAACGCCAGCTCTCGCCGGCCGAACTGCGCGCCGTGTTGGCGCACGAACTCTGCCATTGGCGCCGCCGCGACAATCTTCTGGCCGCCATCCACATGACGGTCGAGGCGCTGTTCTGGTTCTTTCCCCTGGTGTGGTGGCTGGGGGCGCGCCTCAACGAGGAACGCGAGCGCGCCTGCGACGAAGGCGTCTTGGCCGACGGCAACGATCCCAAAGTGTATGCCGAGGGCATCCTCAGCGTCTGCCGCGCCTATCTTCAGTCGCCGCTCCCCTGTGTCGCCGGCGTTTCCGGCGCCGACCTGAAAAAACGCATCGAAACGATCATGGAAGCCCGGCTGGTGTTGCAGTTGAACGCCGCCCGCAAATTCCTCTTGGGCGCATGCGCCGCCTTGGCCCTGGTCCTGCCCCTGGCGCTGGGCCTGATGGCGGCGCCTGCCGGCTTGGCCAAGGTGGCGCCCGCGCCGGACGCGACTGCAGCGGCCACTGCCGAGCGTATATTGGCTAGCGCCCTCAAACCCGCGCCCGCCATGGCACAAGATCAGGTCGGCGCGCTTGAACCGCACCAGGCGGCAACGCCTGGGTCGGATGTCCGGCCGCCCTCTCCCGCGCGCGCGCCTCTGCCCGCGTTGCCGCCTCAGCCCATCGCAACCAGCGAGCCGCCGGCCCAGCCGAACAATTCCGCCGCAGCAGCAGCGCTCGACAATCAACGCATCGCATCCAACCAAGAGGCCGTCATGTACAGAGAAGCACTTGCCGCATCCCTCGCTTTGTTGGGAATGAACGGCGCCGCGGGCGCGCAAACCGTGGGCGGGCGGACCTGCTCCCTTCCCCAGGTCGTGGACACCGTGGCCCTGGAGCCGGTCGCCCAGACCGGGCTGATGACGGTGCCGGTCCAGATCAACGGCTCGACCAGGCATTTCCTTTTGGATATCGGGACCGGTCCTACCGAAATCTCCCAGCCCACGGTCGCGGCCTTGGGCCTGCCGCAATACGCCAAACTGACCGAAGGTATCGGTGCGCAGGGCAGCGATCTGACGAACCGCGCGGGCGATCTGGGCGCTCTCACCAATGGCGGGCTGGGCAACGTCGCGGTCTATGATGTGCGCGACAAGACCGGCGCTGGCGCAGCCCAAACCCATATTCGCGTCGCCTCCTTTGGGCTTGGCCGCGCCAACGCCAAGAGCATGATCTTCCTGCTCGCCAACGACGCGGAGATGGGAAAAACCGAGCCCTATGACGGGCTCCTGACCGGCGATTTCTTCCGCAAATATGACGTCGAACTGGATTTCGCCGGCAAGCAGGTCAACTGGCTCACGCCCACCAAATGCACCGACCCCGATCAGGTGGTGTTCTGGTCGCACACCGCGGTGGGCGTGATCCCGATCACCATGGTGGACGGGAAAATGCAGGTGCCGGTGATGGTGGGCGATCGTCCCGTGAACGCGGTGATCGACACCAGCTCATCGCGCACCGTGATGCGCCGCGACATCGCCGAACTCGTGCTTGGGCTGAAGGCGGGAACGGACATGACGCTTGACACCGGTGCTGCCGACGGCAAGGGCCAGCCGGTCTATCTCCATACCTTCCCGCAGATCTCCTTCACCGGCGGGGTGACGGCGAACAATGTGCCCGCGCTGATCATGGCCAACAGTCCCACCCGCAGGATCAACAGCGGGCCGATCCTGGGAAGCTGGGCACGCTCGGCCGATGCGGGCATACCCGACCTCACCCTGGGCATGGATGTGCTGCACCAGCTTCACATGTATGTCGTTCCCGGACAGCAGAAAGTTTACGTCACGGCGGCTGAATGACGAGGTGAGCCGCGTCTAGAGCCGCTTGGAGGAATCCTTGCCGCCGGCTTTGCCATCGCCTTTGGAGGGCCGGGTCTTTTCCGCCATGGTTTCATATTCCTTGGCGAGATCGAGGAGATTGTCCCGCGCCGCTTCGTCCGACATCTGGAAGGCGGCCTCGCGCAGCTCCTGCGCCCGTTTGCGATAATCTTCTGCGCTGCGCCACTGCAAGGAAGCGTCCTCCCTTTGGATTCAACGCTTTCGGCCGAGCGCAGTGCCTTCACGAATTGCGCGAGAGCCCTGCTCTGATTTTTGTGGGCAGCTTCAGGTTAAGGTTGCATCGCGTGTGCACAATCGCATCGCAGCGCACCCAATCCTCACCTTTGGGACATCAAAGAAGCCGCGTCAGGCTGAGCCGGAATTCGGGGCTCCGAGGAATGGGGTGGAACAACGGCCTGTGCATGATTACACGTTTCGTATAGCGTCACACGAAACATGGACTAGGGTCGCTTGGTCACCCGGGTGGGCCTGCCGGTGTGGCCCACGGCGTGTGGCGCGTTCCCCCCGCCCCAGCCGGGCGCCCGGCAGGCCAACCGGATCAAGCGAAGGAAAGAGGTTAAGCGTGGATCGCCGTCAGGCGTATGAGTTGGAGTTCCTCTCCACCTTCGCCCGCGTGGGCAGACGCTCGCCCGAACTCTCCGACGCCGACCGCGACCGCGAATATCTCGCCCGGCGCAGCTTCTTCGCCGCGCTGGCCGATTTCCGCCGCGCGGTCGAGAGCGCGCAATCGCTCACCGGCCTGCGCAAGGACGCGCTCACCGATCTTCTTGCCACCCTCGACGACTGCGTGCCCGACGCCCTGGCATGGGAGGAAGCGATTTCGGACGCGTGCAAAGGATATTGAGGCCGTGGGTTCGCCGCTGTTGCCGCCACGGCGCGCCTGTTCTACAGCACCCGGCATGAACGCGCGCCTGTCCTGGTTCCGTTATAACCGTCTGCTTCTTCTTTCGGGCCGCAACTGGCGCATGCGCCTGGTGCTGTGGGGCGGCGCCATCGCCGTGGGCGTCATCGGCGTGGCCTTTGCCCGGGCCGCCAACCGGGCGCAAGACCTGTTCCA
>Ga0134128_10008198_pt1 | contig 12581 bp, 10 predicted proteins | sample KB31754_FD_96462 | JGI IMG/M metagenome (GOLD analysis project Ga0134128, IMG submission 96462) | Terrestrial soil microbial communities with excess Nitrogen fertilizer from Kellogg Biological Station, Michigan, USA - KB3-175-4 | ecosystem: Environmental > Terrestrial > Soil > Unclassified ...
CACGTCCCAGGAGGCGTAGGAGATTTCGCTGAGCGGTCAACCTGCTGCCGGAACCGCGATCGCCTTGTCGACCGTTCAGCACAACGCCCTGACAATCCGGTGACTGCCTTCACGAACAGACTGGTGCGCCTGAGTCCCGATGCAGGGTCTCCGAGCGGCCTAACGATCACGTTTTGCATGCATATCAACCAGGTCTGTCGGATGCCAACCAGGTCGGCTGCGTCTCCCTACAGCTCCAGATCGAGCCCACTGCGTGCGCTCTAGCACGAGCGGACGATTACCGGGTGATTGATCCGCTGGAACCGCTCCAGTATTAACGGCAGGCGCTACTGGAGCTAGGCGCGCCAATCCCGATCGGTGTTGCTGGACTAGGTCGGGCGGCAGTGGCAGGTGTTAGTTCGCGAGCAGGTCGTCTCGCCAGGCGGCGAACCGGTGCCGCAAGCTAGCGATGCCCTTCGCAGGGGTTCCGTACTCGGCGAACGCGACATGGGTGATCTGGGTCAGCGCCCCAAGCGCGTCGGCGAACATACCTGCCGACGTCCAGGTCGGTGCGGGTGGCCAGAGAACCATCGACTCAGGAGCGTTGCACTGGCTTGTTGCCAAGAGTAGAATCGATCAAAACGATCGATGTGATCGTATTGATCAAATTAATGGAGAGGTCATGGCGGAGCTAGCAAAGGACGGATCGCTGCAGGACGAGACGTACTTCCCGCGAGAGGACACTGCCGAGATCATCGATTTCCTTAGTGCGCTCCGGGTCCGGGGCCGGGACACCGCCGATCCACGCCCGCGACTGACAGGCCCGGATGGGCAGAGCGTCGAGCTTCCTGAGCCGATGTTCAAGGTGCTCCTCCAAGTCGCAGCAGCCATGAAGGCCGGCCTGGCCGTGACGGTCGCTCCGCACCACCTGACGCTGTCCACTCAGGAAGCGGCTGACCTGCTCCGAATCTCACGCACGACGCTGGTCCGGTTGTTGGAGACTGGTGCGATCCCATTCGAGAAGCCCAGCCGTCATCGCAAGGTGCGACTCGATGACCTCCTGGAATATCGCAGGCGACAGCGGAATCAAGCTGAACTCGCGTTCGCGGACATGGTCGCCGATACAGAGCGACTGGGCCTGTACGACGCCGATCCCGCCGAGGTGAAAACTGCGCTTAGAGCCGCCCGCCAGCAGACTGAAAACTGACCGGAATGTTCAGCGCACTCCTCGACACCTGTGTTCTCGTGACGTCCTGCTCGAGATCGCCAGTACGGGCGCCTACCGCCCGCTATGGAGCACGGAGATCCTCGCCGAGCTTGACCGCACCCTTCGCCTGCTCCTTGGCAAGCGCGGGGTATCACCGGAAGAAACCGACGCTTACGTCACCCGGCTCTTCCAGCAGGTGGAAACGGCATTCCCTGACGCCATCGTCACAGGCTGGGAACCACTTGTCGCGACCGTCCGACTGCCAGACCCGATTCGATTAGCTCTCTGACCTGCATTGACAGCAGGAGGAGAGTGATCGCTATGGTGCTCGCCACCCCTGTCAGATCCAAGGTCAACACAGAAATAACACAACCGGCGCCAGTCAAGATGCCGTCTGGCACCCGGCGGGCTCGGTCTCCTCTCCGCAGCAAGGGCAATGCAGGCCGCGTGTCCGGGGACGCTCGCGAATCGGTTCGTGATCCGGGTCGGTTGGTGGTGGATGCGGGCCTGGGGGTGACGGTGTATCCGCCGGAGGCGGCGGGGGAGCCGTGCCGGGCGGTGTTCACCGAGAACGGGCGGCGCAGGTTCCGGCAGGCGGCGACCGAGGCCGGGCTGGCGGTCAAACTGGCCAAGGTCACCGAGCGGCTCGCGGCCGGCGCGGTGAACGCGGAACTGTCCGGTGCGGATCTGATCGCCTGGTACCTGGACCCGGACCGGCTCCCGGTCAAGGACCGGTCGATCACGCGAACGATATCGATTAGCTTGGAACATTCTTATTGCGTTATGACGACCTTGTTGTGCAGCACGATCACTTTCCCGCCACCGCTGTCCACGAGCTCTCGAGTTCCCGCCATTCCGGCCCGCCGGGTCGCTCTTCTCATAACCCAGGTGACCATCGAGCTCGCCCTCCAGCGCACCCTCGATCACCATCTTCGTCAGCCTGCCCAGCAGACCGCCCTCCCCGGTCAGCTGCAACCCCCCGGCCCGCGCCCGCTCCGTCAGCTCCCGCAGAACCTGCTCATCCGCCGCCGACAACCCCGGCCACGCCCGGAACCTGGCGGTTCATCACATCAGTCACTGGTCTCCCTACTTGTCAGGAGTTACACCGTTGAAATTACAGTCCCGCCGGGCCAACAGCCGCGCTCATGTATGCGATCGCGATCGGCGTGCGAGCTAGTCTTTGCCGATGGAGCAGTCCTGGCAGGACGACAAGCACGCTGCCTTCGGGACTCCGCCGGGGCGCTGCTGGGGACGCTGTTTCGTCTCAGTTGCCGCAAGTTGAGAGCCAGGCGCATTCCGGCGAACTTCCGGTACGGACTGTAGGCTCGCCCGAGCCCGGTGCCGGTCGGCGGGGTTCCGATGCCGGCGGTCATGGATCTGGCGTGGCCGGCCACGACAATGGTTCCGGCCGGTACGGTAGTCGGGTCGGCCGGCGAAGGCGTGGCGCGCATCGCGCGAGTAACTCCGTCTGGTTGCTGTCGCCTGTCAGGCATAGGCCTAGCGGGTCCGCGCGGGCTTCCGGGTCCGGTCGCAAGCCCGGTGCTGCGGGTGGGTCTGGCTCAGCCGCTGACGGTATCGCGAGCTCGAGCCTGGTGCGCTCAAGCGGCGTTATGGCGTTGGGTACTTTGGCGTCCCGCGTCACTGGGATGCTCAGGACGATCGTCCTGGTTCCGGCGCTCGGTCCGTACGCGCTGGCCAACGCCTACAACGTAGGTAACACGCTGCCGAACACCGTTTACAATCTGGCGATCGGCGGCATTCTGACCTCGGTGATAGTGCCGTTGCTCGTTAACGCGGCCAAACGTGACGCTGATGGGGGCGATCGCTACAGCCAGCGTTTGTTCACGCTCGTCACCCTCATTCTCGCGGCCGTCACCGTGGCCGCCACGGCTCTGGCTGACCCGATCGCCACGCTCTTCGGGTGTGCGTCCAAGGCGTGCTCCGGCACACCCGCCGCTGCCGACTACCGGCAGGTGCTCATCATCTTCTCTTACTTCTTCATTCCGCAGATCTTCTTTTACGGTGTGAGCTCGCTGGCCGGCGCTGTCCTCAATGCCCGGGGCCATTTCGCGGCACCGATGTGGACGCCAGTTATCAATAACATCGTCGTCATCGGGGTGACGATCACCTTTATGATCATAACCGGGGTGTTCACCGGCAGGCACCCCGGCGTCACCACGATTACGCCGCGGGAAGTTCAGCTTCTCGGAATAGGCACGACGCTCGGAATCGTGGCCCAGACCGCCGCTTTGATCCCGGCGCTTCGGCGAGCGGGCTTCCGCTGGCGGCCCAGGTTCGATTTCCGGCGAGCGGACGTTTCGGAGATCGGGCGGATGGCTGGCTGGATGTCCGGCTACATCCTGACGACCCAGGTCGCCTTCTTCGTCACGGTCAAGGTAGCCGACCACGCGAACGTTGCCGTTCAGACTCGGGGAGTCGGCGCGGGCTACACGGCCTACGCCAGTGCGTGGATGCTGTTCCAGCTCCCCTACGCGATTGTCGCGATCTCAGTGATCACGGCGCTGTTGCCCAGGATGAGCGCGAACGCAGCCGAGGGACGGCTTGACCGTGTGCGGTCTGACTTTTCGACTGGGTTGCGCCTCGGGTCGGCGATCGTCGCGCCGGCCGCGCTCATCCTGGCGATCATCGGCCCTTCACTCGCGGTCGTCATGTTCGCGTGGGGCAGCACGAATATTGCCAGCGCCCATTACTTCGGGGTGGTTTTCTCAGTCTTCTCCGCCGGCCTGATGCCGTACCTGCTGTTCCAGTTGCTGCTGAGGGTCTTCTACTCGGTGCATGACAGCAAATCCGCAGCGAAGGTCGGCGCGGCCCACCATGGTGGTCAACGTCGCGACGAACCTGATCGCGCTGGCGATCGTGCCAACCCATGACCTGGTCGCAGCACTCGGGCTGGGCTTTGGCCTGGCCAACCTGGCCGGCAGCGTGATCGCGTGGCGGATCCTCAGCCAGCGTCTTGGCGGACTGGAAGGCAAGCAGATCCGAAGCAGCCTGCTACGCATGCACGCGGCAGCAGTACCCGGTGGGCTTCTCGCCCTAGTCGTCGTGGCAGTAAGCGGCTCGGTACTCCCGCCGGGGAAGCTCTCCGCCACCCTGGTGCTAGTCGTCGGCGGAGCCGGCGGCCTGCTGACCTATGTCGTCAGCGCGCGCGCACTCCAGGCAACCGAGGTGACCGGAATCATCGCCCTGGTGCGGTCAAGGCTGGGCAAGTAGCCGGATACCAAGCACGGCGGACCAGTCAGCCTAGTCCCAGGGGCACCGGGCGCCGTGACGTCTTGCGTGGCTGCTTGCGGGGGTTGTGGCAGTCTGGTGCATGAACGTTCCGGAACGCTCACGTGCGGGGGGCGGGTGGTGGACCTGTACCGAACGGTCATTATCGAGGTCGGCCCTACCGTGGCGAGTCGCATGGCATCGCGACCCAGATAGTGACCAATCTGGGTCGCGGCCGCCGTCAGGCAATTCTCTTGGCCAATCGAAGGAATGAACGGCCAGCAGGTCCAGTGAGCTTGTTACGGCATGCCAAGCCACGGCGCGGAGTAGCCGTCCCAGCGGGTACGCCACTCATACGGCTCCGCGACGTAGGTCGAGCAGGTGCCACTGCCGTTCGTCCCGTACGAACCGCCGTCACGGTCGATGAACGGGCCGATGCCGTCTGCCTTGTCATCGCAGACTGTCAGCGTATACACGCCGCCGCCATCGGCCGTGACCGAACCGTTCCCGACCTCGTGCCACCCGAACGTGTCATCATGCCAAATCTCGAAGGTGGCATTGCCGGGATCCTCCGAGAACTGAAAGTTGATGCTACCGTTATCGGCGTAATAGTGGAACACGTTAGTTGCCATGGCCGCGGTTGGCATCATTAGGAACCCGGTGCTGATACCCGCTGCGGCGAGCAGAGCTGTGAAATATTTTTTCATGCGCTATGCACTTTCCTTTTGTCCGAGGGCACGCGGTCGCGGACAATGACAATATGGCCGCATAAGCGCCGCACTCTCGCGGACCGCTTCGTCAACCGGTCATTTTCCCGCTTGCGCCTAGGATGTACTGGTGCCTGTGGAGACGGTCTTGATTTCCTCTATAGAAGATCGTTTCTGGGGCCGGCTGCTGTCGCATCGGCCAGCACGTTCGGGCGCAGGCCTGGCTGGCGGGCCGGATCTGGTGCGCGGGAAGGGGTGACGCAGTGAGCGGCGGGACCTCAGGGCAATTACGGGTGCAGTTGCTCGGGGCGGTGCGAGCGTGGCGGGGTGAAGAGGAGCTGAGCCTGGGCGCGCCGCGTCAGAAGGCCGTGCTCGCGGTGCTGGCGATGCGGGCGGGCTTGGGGCTGTCGCGGGACGAGCTAGTAGATGCGGTCTGGGATGATCCGCCAAGGAACGCGGTGAACAGCGTGCACATCTACGTGGCAGGCCTGCGAGACGTCATGGAGCCTGGCCGCGCCCGGCGGGCGCCTGGGTGCGTTCTGGTGACCACCGGGCCGGGGTATGTGCTGGGGCTAGAGCCCGGTCAGGTGGACGCCACGGTATTCAGCGATCACCTGGCGGCGGCGCGCCGGTCACGGGCCGATGGCGACTTGGCGGCCGCGACTGGGTCGCTGGACGCAGCGCTGGGGCTGTGGCAGGGCAACCCGCTGGCCGGCATCGGCGGGCCGTGGGCGCAGATCGAGCGGGTCAGGCTAAATGAGACCCGGCTGGCCGCGGTCGAGGACCGAGCCGAGGTAATGCTGGAACTGGGGTGCCACGACAAGCTGGTGAGTGAGCTTTCCGGACTGGCGGGTGAGTACCCGCTGCGGGAGCGACTCCGATGCCTGCTGATGCTCGCGTTGTACCGGTGCGGCCGGCAGGCCGATGCGCTAGCGGTATTCCGTGACACCCGTCAGCTGCTGGATGCCGAGCTGGGCATCGAGCCCGGCACTGCGCTGCGAGACCTGCATCAGCAAATCCTGGCCGGTGGCGCAGCGCTGGGCTTGCCGGCGCCCCGGCCGGCTGTGGTCGGTCGGGCGGGCAATCCGGTGCCGCAGGAGCTTCCGGCCGATGCGGCGGTGTTCAGTGGGCGAGCTGGAGAGCTGGCCGAACTTGATCGGCTGCTGCCCGCGGCCAACGACCGGGCCGCCGCGAGCGTGCGACCGGCGGTGGTGATCTCGGCGGTGGCCGGGACAGCAGGGGTGGGAAAGACGGCGCTGGCGGTGCGGTGGGCGCACCAGGCACGGCCCGCCTTCCCAGACGGGCAGCTGTACGTGAACCTGCACGGCTATGACCACGGCCAGCCAGTGACTGCTGGTGACGCGCTGGCCGGGTTCCTGCGCGCCCTGGGGGTACCCGGGCAGGACATCCCGGCCGAGACGGACGAGCGCGCCGCCAAGTACCGCAGCATGCTCGCCGGCAAGCGGATGCTGGTGGTATTGGACAACGCCCGCGAGGTCGGGCAGGTCCGGCCGCTGCTACCCGGCACCCCAGGATGCGTGGTGGTGATCACCAGCCGCGATTCCCTGGCCGCCCTGGTGGCCCGCGACGGTGCCGTCCGGCTGGACCTGGACTTGCTTCCCCTGGATGACGCGGCCGCGTTGCTGCGGGACCTGATCGGCGGCCGAGCTAGCGCCGACCCCGCCGCTACCGCCGACCTGGCTGCCAAGTGCGCACGGCTGCCGCTGGCCCTGCGGGTGGCCGCCGAGCTCGCCGCCGCCCGCCCGGACGTTCCCCTCGCAGACCTAGCCGGGGAGCTCGCCGATCAGCAGCAGCGGCTGGACCTGCTGGAGGCCGGCGGCGACCCGCGCACCGCGATACGGGCAGTGTTCTCCTGGTCCTGCCAGCACCTGGATCCCGACGCCGCCAGGGCATTCCGGCTGCTTGGCCTTCACCCCGGCCCCGACCTCGACCGGTGCGCGGCCGCCGCGCTCACCGGCACCACCGAACAGACCGCCGGGCGGCTGCTGGACCGGCTGACCCGCGCGCACCTGATCCACCGCGCCCAGCCCGGCCGGTACGGCATGCACGACCTGCTCCGCTGCTACGCCGCCGAACAGGCCAGCCTGCAGGCCACCGAAGCAGAACTCCGGGTGGCGCTAACCCGCCTGTTCGACTACTACCTGGCCGCCGCCTCCGCCGCGATCGACATCCTCCACCCCGCCGAACGCCACCGCCGACCCCGTGTCTCGCCTCCCGGCACGACGGTCCGGCCGGTCACCGGGCCCATCGCGGCCCGGGACTGGCTGGATGCCCAGCTGGCCACCCTGGTCGCGGTCGCCGAGCACGCCACTGCTCACGGCTGGCCTGGCCACACCATCCGCCTGGCCGCTACCTTGTACCGCTATCTCGACGTTGGCGAGCACTACGCCGAGGGCCTCACGATCCACAGTCTCGCTCGCCGCGCTGCCAGCCAGGCCGGCGACCGTGCCGCCGAGGCGACGGCACTGGCCAATCTCGGCGCCGTTGACTGGCGGCTGAGCCGGTACCGGCAGGCCGCTGCCCGCCAGGAGCAGGCCCTGGCTTTGTTCCGCCAGACCGGCGACCGGTACGGAGAGGCCCGCGCGATAGGCAACCTGGGCATGGTTGACTGGCGACTTGGCCGGTACCGGCAGGCCGCTGCCCGCCAGCAGCAGGCCCTGGCTTTGTTCCGCCAGACCGGCGACCGGTATGGGGAAGCCCGCGCACTGGGCGAACTCGGCGACATCGACAGTCAGCTTGGCCGCTACCCGCAGGCCGCCGCTCACCAGCAGCAGGCCCTGGCCCTGTATCGCGAGATCGGCGACCAGACCGCCGAAGCCCAGGCGCTGACCAACCTCGGCAGCATCGATCACCGGCTGGGCCGCTACCAGGAAGCCGCCGGCCACCTCCGGCAAGCCCTGGCACTGTTCCGCGAAACCGGCAACCGGACCGGGGAAGCTCACGCGCTGACCGAACTCGGCGTCACGCACCAGCGGCTGGGCCGCTACCAGGAAGCCGCCGACCACCACCGGCAAGCCCTGGCACTGTACCGCCAAACCGGAGACCACCCCGGAGAAGGAGAAGCCGAAGTCCTTAACGGCCTCGGCGAAACCCTGCTCGCAGACGGCCAGCCCGGCCAAGCCCGCGCCCAGCACGCTGCCGCGCTCAAGGCCGCCGGCCAGGTCGGTGACCCGTACCAGCTGGCCCGCGCACACGCTGGCCTGGCCAGCGCCTGCCGCGCTCACGGCGACCTCGAAATGGCCCGCCGACACTGGCAGCAAGCCCACGCCCGCTACAGCGAACTCGGCGTCCCCGAAGCCGACAACATCCTGGCCCACCTCGCCGCACTCAAGGACGCACCAACCAACACCAACGAGAACCTGCCGATGGACGATAGGTGGGGCATGGACCTGCCCGTTCCCCGCCATGCCCGTCAGCTGCCGGGCTAATACAGTCCGCCGCCCTCTGGCTTTCCAGCCTGCCTTGGTCCATAGCGCCGGGGGCGAGCAACCTCTGGTGTCTGGCGAAATAAAACCACCGTAATTTTTTCTATAAAAAATGCGGGGCTTTCTATGCGCTAGCCGGAGGCGGGTGTTTCCTGCCGTAGGGCAGGTGCCGGGCCCGGCCGGCAGCCGGGCCCGGCGTCCTTTTGGGTGCGGATCAGGCGGGCCGGAGCTTTTCGAACCAGCGAACGATCCTGGGCAGGGCGATTTGCTCCGACGGGAAGTGGTCGACGTTGCCGACGTTGATCAGCGGCACGTGCAGGCCGCTGGCGTCCAGGGCGCGCTGGCAGTGGACGGCGTTAAGGAAGGCCACCTGGGTGTCAGCGTGCGCGGCGTAGAGCCGGACCGGCGCGCGCGGGACCCAGCTGGTGCAGGTGGTGTCGTCGGAGCGGATGAGCCTGAGGATCTCTCCGCTTGGGTGGGTTAGCCGCGCCAGGAACCGCTTGGTTAGCAGCTGCTGCGGGTTGTCCGGCAGGGCGGCGAAGATCGACTGGTCGTTGTGCTGGCCGTCGAACAGCTTCGGCATAGTCTTGTCGTAGGGGTCCCTGAATGCCTGACTCGGGTTGGCGTAGAGGTGGTGGAACCTGTTCATGGCCGTCACCCAGTACGCGACGTAGAAGGCTGCCAGCTTGGGGTTGAGGGTTCCGTCCAGCGCCGCCGGGAGCTCGGCGTGCTGCACGTCGTACGGGCCGCTGATCCCGGCCACGGCGCCCAGGCGCAGGTGCGGCCCTGCGCCGTGCTGCAGCGCGTGCGCGAAGGCCAGCGCCGCCTGGCCGCCCTGGGAGAAGCCGGTCACCATGATCTTGGATTCCAGCTGCCGGTGAACCCGCGCGGCGACCACCCGGGCGGCTCGCAGCATGTCAACCGACGCGGTCGCCTCCGAGGCCGGATCCAGGTACGGGTGATGGCCTGGGCCCCGGCCCAGGCCCAGGTAGTCCGGTTCGACCGCCGCATAACCGGCGCCGGCCAGCAGCATCACCTCGGCCCGGCTGTCGGGCGCTACGGACGGGGCGTCGGCCTTGGCCGCCATGGTGCCGTGCTCGAAGACCACCGTTGGCAGCCTCCGCCGCGAGTCGGCGGGCAGGGCCAGCACGCCGCTGGCGGTGTCCGGCTTACCCGATGAGCTGATTGTCCGGTAGATGATCCGGTAGATAGTGACCCCGCGCCGCGCCGTGGGGGAGTCGTAGCCGGCGGCGTGCAGGTAGGCGCGCGCCTGGCTGAGCGACAGGTGGGCGACCTTGGAGTAGGAGACCACGCTGCCCCGTTTCTGGCTGGCGGAGGTGGCCTGCGCGGCGGCCGTGCCCAGGTCGGCCGCGGCCAGCCCGAGCAGCAGCAGGCCGGCGGCCGCCGCGAAGTTGCCTTGGTGAGTCATCTGGTTCCTTAATCGTGTCGGCCGGTGCGGTTCACCGGCGGTGCTGCTGACGCTAAGAAGCCAGCGCTGCGTTGCGCTGCACGGCTAGGCGGTGTCCTGCGGGTACGTGTAGGTACACCCCAGGTCCGGGTGGCGGCGTCACTGCGCGGACCGCAGGCGCCAGGCAGACTCGGTGATGAAATAGAGGTCACGCCCCCAGGCCCTGCGCGGGCAGCCGAAGGAGCATGCCATGAATACCGTCTCGGCGAGCCTCCAGAGCGCTGCCGGGCGCCATGGCGCCGGATCGTGGCTCGGTCGCGGGTTCGTCGCGTCCGGCCGCGGGATCGTCCTGACCGGCCTGATCCTGGCCGAGGCCGCGATGCTGTGCGCCCTATCGGTCGCGGTCATGTCCGCCGCGCTCGGCTTTGGGCTGCTGCTGATTCCCGGCATCGTGCTGGCTGGCCGCGCGCTGGCCAGCACCACCAGGCACCTGGCCGGGCAGTGGTGCGACGTGCCCATCGGGATTCCCTACCTGCGGCCGCCCCCGGGTGAAGGCAATCGTGCTGGTTTCTGGCGGCGGTACCAGTGGTTGCTGAACGATCCGGCGACATGGCGGGACCTGCTGTGGATGATCGTGGACTGCGCGGCGGGCTGGTTGCTGACCCTGGCTCCGGCCGCGCTGATCGGCTGGGGGCTGTTCGGGCTTCTCATGCCCGCCTATGAGAGTCCAATCGTGCACGCCGGCGGGGGAAGCTGGTATGCCTTCATCCACGTCACCGGCCAGTGGACGGCCTGGCTGTCGGTGCCGCTCGGCGCCGCTTTCGCTGCGACGGGATTGTGGGCCGGGCCAAGGCTGCTGGGCGCCTACGGGCGGCTCGCGCACTGGCTGCTGGCTCCGCCCCGGCGGGCGCAGCTAGCCGAGCGCGTCAGGCACCTGGCCCGGGCCCGGTCGGTGGCGGTGCAGACAGGCGCGGCCGAGATCCGCCGGATCGAGCGGGACCTGCACGACGGCGCACAGGCCAGGCTGGTCGCGATGGGCATGACGCTGGACGCGGCCGACCAGCTGCTCGACGACGACCCTGTTGCGGCCAGGGCGCTGCTGGCCGAGGCCCGCGACTCCTCAGCCAAGGCGCTGGCCGAGCTGCGCGACCTGGTTCGCGGCATCCACCCGCCGGTGCTGGCTGATCGCGGCCTGGCCGACGCCGTCCGCGCGCTGGCACTTGACTGCCCGCTGCGGGTGCACGTCAGCGCCGACCTGCCGGCCCGGCCCGAGCCGCCGGTGGAGTCCGCGGCCTACTTCGCGGTCAGCGAGCTGCTGGCCAACATCACCAAGCACGCCGGCGCCCGCCAGGCGTGGATCGACCTGTGGCACGAGCGGGGGGTGCTGCGGGTCGGGGTCCGTGACGACGGCCGCGGCGGCGCCGACCCGTCCCGCGGCAGCGGCCTGGCCGGCATCGAGCGGCGGCTCGCCGCCTTCGACGGATTCCTCGCTCTCAGCAGCCCGCCGGGCGGCCCCACCGTGGCGACCTTGGAGGTCCCGTGCGCGTTGTCATCGCCGAAGACCTCTACCTCCTGAGAGAGGGCCTGACGCGGATGCTCGAGGCGCGTGGCTTCGAGGTCACCGCGGCGGTCGATAACCCGGCCGACCTGGTCGCGGCCGTTTCCGCGCAGCGGCCCGACGTGGCGGTTGTCGACGTCCGGCTGCCGCCCACCTTCACCGACGAGGGCCTGCGGGCAGCGCTGCAAGCACGACGCGAGAATCCCGGGCTGCCGGTTCTCGTGCTATCCCAGTACGTCGAGCAGCTGTATGCCCGCGAGCTGCTCGCCGACGGCTCCGGCGGAGTCGGTTACCTACTCAAGGACCGGGTACTCGACGGCCGCCAGTTCACTGACGCGCTGCGCCGCGTCGCCGCCGGGGGCACCGCCATGGACCCGGAGGTGATCGCCCGCCTGCTCGCGCGCAACGCCGGCAACGATGCGCTCGCCGCACTCAGCCCCCGCGAGCGCGAGGTCCTCGCGCTGATGGCCGAGGGCCGCTCCAACGCGGCGATCGCACAGCGGCTGGTGGTCACCGAGCGCGCCGTCGCCAAGCACACCTCATCGATCTTCCTCAAACTGAACCTGCAGCCCTCCGACGACGACAACAGACGGGTCCTCGCCGTACTCGCCTACCTGGGCAAGTAACCTCAATCACCGGCACCGATGTCGACGACGACCTGGTCGATCACACCGGCCGACTACTCGTAGGGGCCGCTCCGAAGCTCAGACCGCCGCGGCCGCCGCGCCGCAGGGCCGGAACCGGGCCAGGTACGCCAGGCTCGGCCCGCGCCGCTCGGCGAGGTGCAGTCCCTGCCCGTCGGCCAGCCGGTGCAGCCGCCCGAACGGGATCCAATGCCGGTCGAAGAACTCGCCGACCACCAGCCGCCCGCCCGGCTTCAGCACCCGCGCCGCCGCGCTGAGCACCCGGGCCGCCTCCGGTATCTCCCCGAGCGCGGTCACCAGGTAGACGGCGTCGAACACGCCGTCCTCGAAGGGCAGCTCCCGCGCGTCCGAGCAGTGCGGCACGATCGCTGCCGCCGCGTTCCCGCCCGCCGCGTTCCTATCCG
>Ga0134128_10008199_pt1 | contig 12581 bp, 11 predicted proteins | sample KB31754_FD_96462 | JGI IMG/M metagenome (GOLD analysis project Ga0134128, IMG submission 96462) | Terrestrial soil microbial communities with excess Nitrogen fertilizer from Kellogg Biological Station, Michigan, USA - KB3-175-4 | ecosystem: Environmental > Terrestrial > Soil > Unclassified ...
GAACTCCCAAAGCGCGAGGCCGCCGATGATGAGCACCAGCGCGTACACACCGAGAAGACCGGCGAGGACCAGCCCGATGACCACAGCGAGGATCACAAACGCGCTGAGGATCCGCACCATCAGGGGACTTGGTTTCCAGCCGGTCATCGAGACATTCGGAGTGGTCAGCTTGCCGCCACCTCGTGGAGGGGTCTGGCGCCGAAGCGACGGACGCGCGACCCGTACTCGGCCAGCGCCGCCTTGAGATCGTCAGGCCCGAAGTCGGGCCACAGCGTGTCGGTCACGACGATCTCGGCGTAAGCGCCCTGCCAGAGCAGGAAGTTGCTGACGCGGTGCTCCCCTGCCGTGCGGATGATCAGGTCTGGGTCCGGCAGATCCGGCTGGTACATGCGCGCCGCGATCGCCGCCTCGTCCACCTCGGCGGGGCTGATCCCGTCCGCGACGACCCGGCGAACCGCGTCCACGATCTCCGCGCGGCCGCCGTAGTTGAGGCAGACGTTGAGAACTCCATTGGTGTTTCCGGCTGTCCGCTGCATGGCCTCATCGATGCGCTCCTGCATGCGGGGCGAGAGGTCTCTGCGCCTGCCGCTGACCACGATCCGCACACCGCGGCGGTGCATCTCGTCGATCTCCCGCAGCATCGTCTCGTGGAAGAGACGCATCAGCGCACGCACCTCGGCCCGCGGGCGGGCCCAGTTCTCGGTCGAGAAGGCGTAGATCGAGAGCACATGCACGCCGATGTCCTCGCAGGCCCCAAGGACGGGCTTGATCGCGCGCACGCCGGCGCGGTGGCCGAAGCTTGCGGGACGGCCATGGCGGCGGGCCCAGCGGCCGTTGCCGTCCATGATGATCCCGACGTGGCGGGGGACCTGGGATTCCACGGGTGAGGGAAAGCGTACCGGTCGGGTCGCCAGGCGTCTGACATGCCCCTCCGGCGCTTCGCGCCACCTCCCCACTGGCGTGAGGAGGAGTTTGGGTCTCTAGACCTCCATGACCTCGTGTTCTTTTCGGCTGGCCAGGCCGTCGATCTTCTCGATGTGGGCATCGACGGTCTTCTGCAGCCGCGCAGAGGCTCGTTTCGACTCGTCCTCGGCGACCTCGCCTTTCTTCTGCATCTGCTCGATCCTGTGCAGCTCATCCCGGCGGACGTTGCGGATCGCCACCCGCGCCTCCTCCGCCTTCTGCTTGACCAGCTTCACGTACTCGCGGCGGCGCTCTTCGGTCAACGGAGGTATGGGCACCCGGATCACCTGGCCGTCACTGGCCGGATTGAGGCCCTGCTCACTGGTGCGCAGCGCCTTCTCGACGGCGCCCATCTGGCTCTTGTCGTAGACCTGCACCACCAGCAGCCTCGGCTCCGGGGCGCTGATCTGGGCCAGCTGGTTGAGCGGGGTCGGCGTGCCGTAGTAAGGAACCATGATCTTGTCGATCAGCGCGGGGTTCGCGCGGCCGGTCCTGATGTGCGTCAGCTCCGTACCGAAGTGGTCGACCGACTTCCCCATCTTCGACTCGGCGTCGCGCAGGACAGGATCGATCACGAGGCGGTGCCCACCAGGGTGCCGATCTCGTCGCCCATGACCACACGTTCGATGTTGCCCTGCGTGAGCAGGTTGAAGACCACGATGGGCACGTCGTTGTCCATGCAGAGTGTCAGGGCTGTGTTGTCCATCACCTCGATCCCTCGATTCAAGACCTCGAGGTAGCCGAGCCTCTCGAACTTGGTCGCTGTCGGGTCCCGCTTGGGGTCGGCGGTGTAGACGCCATCGACCTTGGTCGCCTTGAGGATCACGTCCGCCTCGATCTCGACCGCGCGAAGCGCGGCGGTGGTGTCGGTCGTGAAGTAAGGGTTCCCGGTGCCCGCCGCCAGGAGCACGACCCTGCCCTTCTCCAGGTGGCGCACCGCGCGCCGGCGGATGTATGGCTCGGCAACCTGTGGCATCTGGATCGCGGTCATCGTTCGGGCCGGGATGCCTGTCCTTTCGAGGGCGTCCTGCAGGGCAAGCGCGTTGATCACGGTGGCGAGCATGCCCATGTAGTCGCCGGTCGCACGGTCGAACCCGCGCTCCGTGGCGGCCAGCCCGCGAAAGATGTTGCCGCCGCCCACGACCACGGCCACCTGGACGCCCATCTGGTGGACGCGCTTGACCTGAGCGGCGATGGACTCCACCACCTCGAGATCGATGCCGTAGTCGCGGCTTCCGCCGAGCGCTTCGCCGCTCAGCTTCAGCAGGACGCGGTTGTACTTCGGCGACCGATCTCCCACTGCGATCTCTTGTGTCGTGGCGCGCTCGAGGCGCTCGGGCGGTCTCAGGTCTCTCTGATGTTAAATCGCGAGAACCTGCGGACTGTGATGTTCTCCTGCAGCTTCGAGATGTTCTCGGCGATCAGCTGCTGGACCGTGTGGCTCGGTTCTCGGAAGTAGGCCTGCTCCAGGAGGCAGTTCTGCTTCAAGAATGCCTCGATCTGGCTTTCCACGATGCGCGGCACGATCTGCTCCGGCTTGCCGTCCTGCAGGGCCTTGGCCTCGTAGACCTCGCGCTCCTGCACGAGCACCTCGTCGGGTACGTCCTCGCGCACGACCCAGCGCGGCTCGAAGCCCGCGACCTGCAGCGCCAGCTCCTTGGCCAGCTTGCGGAAATCGGGGCTCTTCGCCACGAAGTCGGTCTCGCAGTTCACCTCGATAAGCACGCCGACCTGCGGCGGATAGTCAGGTGAGGTGCTGTGGAGGTATGACTCGACCACGCCCTGACCGGTCGCCCGCCCCGCCCGCTTGCTTGCCTTGGCGATGCCCTTCTCCCGAAGGATCGTGAACGCCTTGTCGAGGTCGCCTTCGGCCTCTTCGAGCGCGTTCTTGCAATCCATCATGCCTGCGCCTGACATCTCGCGCAGCTTCTTGACGAGGTCCATGCTGACGGCCATCAGCGAACCTCGTCCTCGTCGGTGTGGCCGATGAACTCTTCCTCGGACACGGTTGGGAGGTAGTCCTCTTCGTCCTCGAGGTACTCCTCGATCTCCTCGTAGCGAGGCGTCTCCAGGAACTCACGCTCCTCGACCTCGGGCAGGATCTCTCCGCGCGCGGCAGCCTCCTGGCGGCCCTCCTGACATGCGTCGGCGATCTTTCCCGTGAGGAGCTTGACAGCGCGAATGGCATCGTCGTTGCCCGGGATCACGTACGTGATCAGATCCGGATCGCAGTTGGAGTCCGTGATCGCGACCACCGGGATCTTGAGCCGGTTGGCCTCGGTCACCGCGATGTGCTCCTTGCGCGGGTCGACCACGTAAAGCGCGCCTGGCAGCCGCTTCATGTCCGCGATGCCGTCGAAGTGGAACATGAGCCTGTCGAGCTCGTCCTGGAGGCGCTTGGCCTCCTTCTTCGGCATCTGCTCGAACTGGCCTTCCTGCTGCATCTTGCGCAGCTCCTGCAAGCGCTCGATGCGCTTTTTGACGGTGCTGAAGTTGGTCAGCATGCCACCCATCCAGCGCCGGTTGACGAAGTACATCCCGCAGCGAGCGGCCTCGGTCTGGATCGTCTCCTGGGCCTGCTTCTTGGTGCCGACGAACAGCACGGGCCGGCCGCTGGCTGCCACGTTGCGCGTGAAGTCCCACGCGTCGTCGAGCAAGCGCACCGTCTTCTGCAGGTCGATGATGTGGATGCCGTTGCGCGCGGTGAAGATGTAGGTCTTCATCTTGGGGTTCCAGCGGCTGGTCTGGTGTCCGAAGTGCACACCCGCCTCCAGCAGCTGCTTCAAGGTCACTTGAGCCACGTTCGTAGATTCCTCCGTTCCACTTCCGCCCGGTTCATGCCTTCGTGTGAAGGACGGGGAGTTGCCCCGGGCGTGCTCACTCAATCCGATTGGATTGGCTCAGCGAGTATACCCAGACCGCGAATTCGCTAAGCGACGGCCTTCTTGACGCCCTTGGGACCTGGGCAGGTCGGATAGTCGGAGCACGACTTGAAGGGCCCGAACCGACCTCGCCGCTCGACCATGGGTTTGCCACAGATCGGGCATGGCTCATCGAGCACCTTGGGGCCTTCCCGCGGTTTGCCGTCCTTGCCGAGGTTGGCACGGTACTTGCAGTCCGGATAGCGTGAGCACGCGACGAACGGGCCGTAGCGCCCGGTCCGTTCGACGAGGTCCCCCTCCCCGCACTGCGGGCACTTCTCGCCGGTCAGCTTGGACTCACCCTGCGCGGCGTCGCGCTTGATGTACTTACATTCCGGATAGCCGGAGCAGCCCACAAACTCGCCGTAGCGACCTGTGCGCAGTTGCAGCGGCCGGCCGCAGGTGGGACACGGCTCGTCGAGAAGCTTGGGTTGCGGTACCTCGCCGTTCGGTGTCATCGCGCGCCGGAACTTGCACTTGGGATAGCGCGAGCACCCCAGGAATGGCCCGAAACGGCTCGCCTTGCGCACCAGGTGGCCCTCGCCACACTGCGGACAAACCTCATCGGTCTCGGCCGGCGTCGCCTCCTCGGCGGCGCTGAGCATCCTCTGCAGCGGCCCATAGAAGTCCTTGACCACCGGGACCCACTCCTGCTTTCCGCTCTCGACCTCGTCCAGCCGCTTCTCGAGGTTTGCGGTGTAGTCGTCATCGGCGATGGTCTTGAAGTGGTCGACCATCAGCGAATTCACCGCTTCTCCGATATGGGTCGGGTGCAGGCGGCGCTCCCTCACCTCGACGTAGCCGTGGTCCTTGATCGTCTCGACTGTTGGGGCGTAGGTTGACGGGCGCCCGATGCCACGCTGCTCGAGCTCTTTGATCAGCGTCGCCTCGGAGTAGCGAGGCGGCGGCTGTGTGAAGTGCTGCTCGGGCTTGATGCCGTGGTAGTCGAGGTCCTCACCCTGGGCCAGCGCGGGAAGCTCCGTCTCGCCGTTCTCATCGCGACCCCACACCCTGTAAAAGCCGTCGAACGCGAGCACTGAGCCGTTGGCGCGGAAAAGGAAGTCCCCGCCCTCGATCTCGACCTGCGTCTGGTCGTACTGGGCCGGCGCCATACGGCTGGCCACGAATCGCCTCCAGACGAGGTCGTAGAGCTTGTACTGATCGGCGCTCAGGTACTGCTTGATCGAGTCCGGGGACCGATTGACGTCGGTGGGCCGGATCGCCTCATGTGCGTCCTGCGCGCCCGGCACGGCCTTCGCTGCTCGCGCCGCACCGATGTACTTCTCGCCAAACGTGCCGCTGATGTGGGCTTTGACCTTCGCGTCGGCGTCGGCCGAGATCCGCGTCGAGTCGGTGCGCATGTAGGTGATGAGACCGGTGGATCCCTCGGCGCCGAGCTCCACGCCCTCGTAGAGCTGCTGGGCCACCCGCATCGCGACTCGCGGACGCATGCGCAGCCGGCTCGACGCGTCTTGCTGCAGCGTGGACGTGATGTAGGGCGGGTTCGAGCTCTTGCTGCGTCGCTTCTGCTCGACGCCGGTCACGCGATAGGCGGCACCCTCCAGCCGGCGCACGATGTCCTGCGCCTCTCCTTCGGTGTGGACCTCGAACTTCTCTTCCTTGCCCCCAGTCCCGGCCAGCGGCCGCAGCAGACGGGCCAGGAAGTGAGCTTCGTCGCCTTTCTTGGCGAGCTCGACGTCGACCGTCCAGGACTCGACGGGGACGAACTTGCGGATCTCCTCCTCGCGGTCCACGACCAGGCGCAGCGCGACCGAGGAGACCCGCCCTGCTCCGATGCCTTTTTGGACTTTGGCCCAGAGGAACGGGCTCAGCCGGAAGCCGACCAGGCGATCGACGACCCGGCGGGCCTGCTGGGCGTTGACCAGCCGCATATCGATCTGGCGCGGCGCCTCGAGGGCGCGGCGGACCGCTTCCGACGTGATCTCGTGGAACTCGATGCGGATCGGGTTGCGGATCTTGAGCACTTCGGCGAGGTGCCAGGCGATCGCCTCCCCCTCCCGGTCGGGGTCGGAGGCCAGGATCACATCAGTCTCCTTCTTGGCCGCCGAGCGAAGCTCGTTGATCGTCTTGCGGCGGCTCTCCACGACCTCGTAGTGCGGCTTGAAGCCGTCGTCGACCTCCACTCCCATCTCCTTCTGAGGGAGGTCGCGGACGTGCCCCATCGAGGCCCTGACGTCGAAACGGTCGCCCAGAAACCGCTTGAGGGTTTTGGCCTTGGCGGGCGACTCGACGATGATCAAACCTTCTGGCACAGCTCTCTCTTTATTCCCCAAACCGGCCGGTTGTTCCGTCGTCCGGCTCTTGGGGCAGGCATCCTACGCCCGTTCTTTCCCCCGGCGCAACGCTCTTAAGTAGCCTCCCTGGTGGCGACGGACGGCTCCATCGAGCTCCAGGGCGGTCAGCCGGCCGAGGACCTCTGAGATCGGCAGCTGCAGCTTCCGGGCGATCTCGGCCGCGCTCAATACCAGAACGTCGGACAGGTGGAAAAGGATGCCATCCCGCTCCGGGCGGAGCCTGACGCCGAGTCTGTCGGGGGTCTTCAGCGGGTCGTCCAGGACCTCCCCGCCGAGCTCGAGAGCCACCAGCACGTCGCGGGCGTTCTGAACCATGCCGGCACCGTCCCTGAGCAGCCCGTGGGTGCCCACCGAGAGCGGCGAGAACACGCTTCCCGGGACCGCCATTACCTCTTTATGTAGGTCGAGCGCAGCTCCGGCGGTGATGAGGGCGCCGGAGCCCTCCGCAGCCTCCACCACGACCACTACATCTGCCAGCGCGGCGATGGTGTAGTTGCGCGCCGGAAAGTTGTTTCTCCGCGGCGTGGTCCCGTCCGGGAACTGGCTCACCAGCGCTCCTCCGCCGGTCACGATCGCTTCGGCCAGCTGCGTGTGCGCCGACGGATAGATGACGTCGACCCCGGTCCCAAGGACCGCCACGGTGACGCCACCAGCGTTCAACGCCCCGCGATGGGCCGCGGCGTCGATGCCCAGCGCAAGGCCGCTGATCACGATCACGCCGGCCCGAGCGAGCTCCAAGGCCAGCTGCTCGGCCACCGCCTCCCCGTACGGTGAGGGCCGGCGCGAGCCGACGATCGCCGCCCGGGGGCCTTCGGGCGGCGGCCACCGCCCTCTCGTCCGCAGCCGGCTCAGGCTCTCAGGCGGCGGCATCCTGCAGCCGGAAACCCAGTGCTTCGAGGACGTGATCCTCATCGATGCCGTCTGATCCCGCCAGGTCCGCCGCCGTGCGCGCCACGCGCCAGGTGCGGTGAAACGCGCGAGCGCTGAAGCCGCGCTGCGCCGACCAGCGCTCGAGTGTCTTTCTAGAGGTCGCAGTCAGACCTGAGAGCTGCCGCAGCCGCCCAGGCTTCAGCTGCGCGTTGAGGCATCCCTGTCGCTCCAGCTGGCGGCGTCTTGCCTCGACCACCCGGCCGCGGACGGCGGCGGATTGCTCTCCGAGCGGCTCCGCCGCCAGGACCTCGGGCGGCACGCGCCGCACCGCCACCTGGAGGTCGATGCGGTCGAGAAGGGGTCCCGACAGGCGTCGCTGGTAGGTGTCCACCGCGGAAGGAGTGCAACGGCAGACGCGCACAGGGTCACCGGACCATCCACACGGACAGGGATTGGTGGCGGCGACGAGAGCAAAGCGGGCCGGGTACCCGACCGATCCGCCGGATCGGGCGATGTTGATCCAACCCGACTCGAGCGGCTGCCGCAGCGCCTGGAGGACGGGCGCCTGGAACTCGGCGAGCTCGTCCAGGAACAAGACACCCCGGTTGGCGCGCGAGATTTCGCCCGGAAGGGCAAGCCCGCTACCGCCGCCGATGAGTCCCGCCGTCGAGATGCTGTGGTGCGGCGCGCGAAACGGTCGAGTCCAGTCGAGGGGACGGTCACTGCGCAGCTCTCCGAGGAGGCTGCGCACCTGCGCGACCTCCAGGGCCTCCCGCAGCTCCAGCGGCGGCAGCACCCCGGGCAGGCAGCGGGCGAGCATCGTCTTGCCGCCGCCAGGCGGTCCGCTCATCAGCAGGTGATGACCGCCAGCCGCCGCAACCTCGAGCGCGCGCTTCGCCTCCTCCTGGCCGTGGACCTCGGCCAGGTCGACCTCGGCGCCGCCGCCGGTTCCCGGGACCTGGAGCGAGGCGGCATGCGGCTCGATCGCAACGGTCTCGATCAGGTGATCGATGACTGCGACCAGGGTCGCGCACGGGATCACCTCCAGGCCTTCGACCAGCGCCGCCTCGGCCGCGTCGTCCGCGGCGACGAAGATGCGCTCGTAGCCGAGACGCCGCAGCCCCCGGGCGGCCACGAGCACGCCGTCGACGTGCCGAACCCGACCGTCAAGGGCCAGCTCGCCGAGAAAAGCGCTCAAGGCCGGGGCCTGCTTGCGCAGGCGGGCGAGGACGATGGCGACCGCGATCGGAAGGTCGAGCGCTGTGCCTTCCTTGCGAAGCTCAGCGGGCGCAAGGTTGACCGTCAGTCGCATGGGGAACTCGAAGCCGCTGTTCTTGATCGCCGACCGGACACGCTCGCGCGACTCTTTCACCGTGGTCGTGGCGAGACCGACGACGGCGAACTTGGCCTCGGCGCTCCGACCGACATCCGCTTCGACATGGACGCGTCGCACGTCGAGGCCGGCGAGCACACACGAATCCACGCTGCCGAGCATGGGAGCGAGGCTATCGGCGCCAGAGGCGAAAGTCAGCCCTGCCTGTTAAGGGTCGTTCTCCCGCGGCGGGCGCCGCCAGAATGCGCGACACCCGCAAGCCGGCCGGCTCCAAGCCCGGTCACGCCCCGCTGGCGTCACCGGGCTGGAATTCGCGCTGAATTCGGCACCGGCGTCGTCAGCGAGGCGGAATCAGAACGGCAGGTTTGCCCGCGCCGGCTGGAGACCGCTAGCTCACCGAGGCCTCCAGGAATTCGAGGACCTCGTCGTGGAATGCCTGCGGCTGCTCGACAAAGAGCATGTGTCCCGCGTCACCGACGATCACCTTCCGCGCAGCTCGGATGCCCGCGGCGATCTCGTCCGCGCAGACGGGGCCGCAGATGAAGTCGTCGTCCCCGGTGATGACGAGTGTCCTGGCGGTGATCTTCGGAAGCTGGTCGCGAAGGTCGAACGAGTTGAAGATCTTCTCGTTGAAGAGCCGAAGCGTGTCCGCGTTGGGAACCTCGGTCTTGAGCGTGTCCAGGTAGCCGGCCTCGGCGGCACCGTAGTGAGCGAAGTAGAGCGGGAGCTCGCGAAAGACGAGCTCCGCCATCTGCTCATCGCTCTCGAAGTTGCCGGCCTGCTCTTCGTCCAGCGCGGCCTGGGCGTCCCCGTACCACGGCTGGTTGGAGCGTTTCTCCATGCCCGACCGCATCGCCGCCTCCTGCTCGGACCCGAAGCGCGCGAGCGTCGAAGCCAGCACCAGCGCGCGCACGCGCCCCGGATACTGCGCTGCGTAAGACTGCGCCACCACCCCGCCATGCGAATGGCCCAGCAGCAGCATCCGCTCGAGCCCGAGGTGCAGGCGGAGCTCCTCCAGGTCGCCGACGTAATCGTCGATCCCGTAGGCGGTGCGCGCGGCGGGTCTCGACGAGCCGCCGGTCCCGCGCGGGTTCAGCATGACGAGGGTGAACTGCTCCCACAAGGCGGCCAGATCCCCGAAATAGGTGGAGGAGAATCCGGGTCCGCCAGGGTGACAGACGAGCACCGGGCCATGGCCGAGCTTGCGATATGTGAGCTTGCGGCCGTCGGCGGACGTGAAGCTCACAGGAGGCGCGGCTCCGGACGCCAGCGTCCGCCGTCCTCGAGGTAGCCGGCAGGCTGCTCGGTCTCGTGGCTGAGGATGAGCAGCCAACGGTGTCGTTCGGCCTCCTCGAACAGGCGCGCCTTCTGTTGAAGCACGCGGACGGGATCGAGGTCGGCGGCCATGTTCCAGGGAACCCGCAGATGCGGCGTCTGGCACACAAGGTCTCCGGTGACCGCGCACGCCAGCTCCCCTGACTGCAGGACCAGTACCTGGCTGCCGGGGGTGTGGCCTCCCACATGCCGCAGGTGGACGCCCGGCAACACCTCCGCGTCACCGTCGAGGAACTCGACGAGGTCGTTCCCGTCGGCGAGGGGCGTGAAATCGTCGGTGATGTAGCTCGCCCTGCTGCGCACGTCGGGCTGCAGCGCGTAGTCCCATTCCGAGCGCTGGACGAAATGCCGCGCACGCTTGAACGTGAGCTCCACCTCGCCCTCGGCGTTGCGTCGCGTCAAACCACCCGCATGGTCCCAGTGCAGATGCGTCGTCACCACCGCGTCGACCTCGTCGGGACGGATGCCGAGCCTCTGCAGGTGATGGAGCAGGCTCTCGGGCTCCCTCAGCGCAACCTGCTGCGCGCGTTTCTCGCTCAGCTTGTTGCCGATGCCCGTCTCGCAAACGATGACTCGGCCGTTCATGCGCGCGACCAGGCAGACACACGCGCAGTCGATCATGTTGTTGCCGTCGGCGGGTTTCTGACGTTCCCACATGACCTTCGGCACGACACCGAACATCAGCCCGCCGTCCGCCTTCCAGCGGTCGGCGATCAAAAGGTGTAGTTCGAGGTCGCCCAGCTGCACGACGCCTAATATCCTCGCGAAAATGGCGGCGCCGGCGATCAGGACGTCAAAGCTCACCAAGGACTACGGTCTCGGCCGCGGACTCTTCGACCTCGACCTGCAGATCGCCGGCCCGGAGATCTTCGGCTACCTCGGACCCAACGGCGCCGGCAAGACGACCACCATCCGCCTGCTCATGGGAATGCTGCGCCCGACCAGCGGGCAGGCCTACGTCTTCGGGCTGGACGCCTTCCGCGAGGCCGTCGAGGTCAAGCGCAAGGTCGGCTATCTACCAGGCGACGTTCCCCAGTTCGGAAGCCTGACCGGGAGCGAGGTCGTCGCGTATCTGGGCGGGATGCGCGGTGGAGTGGATCGCAAACGGGTGCGGTCCGTCGCAGAGAGATTCGGACTCGACCTGAGCCGCCGATTTCGCGAGTACTCGAGCGGGAACAAGCAGAAGCTCGCCATCCTCCTTGCCTTCATGCATGCCCCGGAGCTTCTCATCCTCGACGAGCCGACAAGCGGGCTCGATCCCCTGAACCAGCAGGAGTTCTATGCGCTTCTCAAGGAGGCGCGGGACGGGGGCGCAACCGTCTTTCTGTCCTCCCACGTGCTCTCGGAGGTGCAGCGAGTGTCGGATCGTGTCGGCATCATCCGCGACGGGCGCCTGGTCCAGCTTGCGCAGCTCGAGGAGATGCGCGGGATCCAGGTCCATCACGTCGAGGTCAGCTTCGGCGCCGAAGGAGACATCCCGGAGACCGCGATCCGAGGCGCCGAAGGGGTCTCCGACGTGAAGGTCGACGGACGGCTGGTCTCCTGCACGGTGCATGGCAGTTTTGCGGGCCTGCACCGCGCGATCCGCGACTCGGAAGTCGTCGAGCTCGTCAGCGCCGAGCCATCGCTGGAGGAGGTCTTTCTGAGCTACTTCGCGGCGCCGAAGCCGAAGGCGCTCAAAGGCTGATGCCCGTCGCCTTTGCGCTTCGGCTCGGGCGGTGGGGTGTGCTCGGCTTCAGCCTCGCCGGCTTCTTCGCAACCGCTGTCAACGCCTTCGGGTTTTACGCGATCGCCGGCGATACGCCGGCCGAGCGGGCGAGCTTCGGTCAATCGATGATCACGCTCGCTTCGCAGTTCGTGGCGTTGCTGCCGCCCCCCATTCGGCCGGACACCGTCACCGGGTACATCCAGTGGCGAGGTTTCAACCCGCTGGTCATCGTCTTCTCGGTATGGGCATTGGCGTCCGCATCCGGCTTCGCACGAGGCGACGAGGAGAAAGGCGTGGTCGAGGCGGTGCTGACGGTGGGCGTTTCACGCGCCCAGCTGATCGCTTCGCGTGCGGTTGCCTTTGCCGCCGGACTCGCCATCGCGACCGCGGCGGCGGCTCTGGGGCTTGTGGCGGGCGCCGCCTACGGGCACGAGGCCATCGGTGCCGCGCCTCTTGTCGAGGTGTGCGTCATGGTGGCTGCAGTCACCCTCTCGAGTTACGCGATCGCTCTGCTCATCGCTCAATTCGTCACCGGTCGCGCGGCCACCGCCGCCGGGGGAGCCGTCCTGCTCGGCCTGTACCTCCTGAACGGCCTGAGCCGCGTCTATCCCTGGCTCAGCGGCTGGCGGTGGCTGTCGCCCTTCCGCTACTACGACCTGAGCCAGCCCCTCCCACCGGGCGGCTATTTCGATGGCCGCGCCCTCCTGATGCTGCTGGGAATCACCTTCGTGGCCGGCGCCGCGGCCGCCGTGGCTTTCCAGGCCCGCGACCTTGGGGCGCCTCTTTGGGCACCAGCGCTCCAGCCCCGCACACCAAGCCACGAAGTGACCGCTGCTGCATGGCTTCGGAAGCCGGTCATCCGCGGTCTCTACGAGCGCAGAATCGGGATTGTCGCGTGGGCCGCGGGCCTGGTGGCCCTGGCCGTGGTTTTTGTCTCGCTGACCCGGACCATCGTCCAGGTGCTGCTGTCGGTGCCCGCGCTCCTGCCCTACTTCTCGTTCTTCGTGAGCCGCCAGGTTTATCCAGCTGTGCTCGGGTTCACCTGGTTCAACGTCGCGCAACTCTTGTTCGCTGGGTTTGCCATCGCATACGTCGCGGGTTGGGCGGCGCAGGATGTCGACGGCCGGCTCGAGGCA
>Ga0134128_10008200_pt1 | contig 12580 bp, 9 predicted proteins | sample KB31754_FD_96462 | JGI IMG/M metagenome (GOLD analysis project Ga0134128, IMG submission 96462) | Terrestrial soil microbial communities with excess Nitrogen fertilizer from Kellogg Biological Station, Michigan, USA - KB3-175-4 | ecosystem: Environmental > Terrestrial > Soil > Unclassified ...
GAAAGCCCTCGCCTGCCCTACACACCCGCGTCTGCCCTGCCGCACGCTCCTTCGTTTGAGCGGCCGGAAGGCTCCTTCCCGGTACGCGCCTTCGGGAATGTCGTGCACCGGTTCCTTCAGTTCGTCAGCGCAAGTCTCGCCGCTGGAAATACTCCTGAGACACTGCTCGCCGATCTCCCCTCATGGGAGCCGCGTCTCCTTGCAGCGCTGCGCAACGAGGGCGTTGCGCCCGCAACCTCGCAACGCGAAGCACCGCGCGCGATCGCCGCATTGCGCAATGCGTTGACGGATCCCACTGGCCGGTGGATTCTTTCGACCCACCCGTCGGCTGCCAGCGAGCTCTCGATCGTCTCGCTTGACGCTTCGGTACTACGTGCCGATCGGACCTTCGCAGCCGGCGGTGCGCCGCTTGCTGACGGTGGCGACAGCATCTGGATCGTCGACTTCAAAACTACCGAGCAGGGTTCACGCTCTCCAGAACGCTTCGAGCAGGATGAACTACTTAAGTACCGTAAGCAGCTCGAGCGCTACGCCAACGTGCTGCGCGATCGCTCTCCTCAACCGCCCAGGGTTGTACTTGGTCTCTATTACCCACTCATTCCTCGTTTGTTGCACTGGATTTCATCTGAGACCTCTTAAGTCGTAGCACGTCTAACCTCGTGTGCCAGTGCTATCCTTTTATCGCACGCCCGCGGAGGACCCACAGGGCTAAATGTCAGACTTAGAACGCCTGGTTCTCTGCGTCGATGATGAGCGTGTGGGACTCCATGTACGCAAGCTTCTCCTCGAACGATCGGGATACAAGGTGATTACCGCGAACGATGGCAGAACCGGGCTCACGCTCTTTGAAGAGAATCCGGTCGATGCAGTCGTGCTCGACTACGCAATGCCGGGGATGCATGGAGGTGAGGTGGCAGCGCGCATGCGTGCGGCCAAGCCGCAGATACCCATCCTTCTGCTGTCCGCATATGTCGGCCTTCCATCGGATGTTACCGGGTTAGTAAACGTCTATATGACCAAAGGTGAGGGTGCGCCTGCGCTTTTGGAGAAACTCGACGCTCTTTTTTCGCATATAAACTCCTAGCTCTTGCGAATATTTTAAGTATCGCGTTTTGCGACCACTTAAGCGTCGCCACTGCCCATCAAATTGTGCATTGGTGAATCCTGAAGCGCAGCCGTTACGAGTCGTCGAGTGAACCTGAGTCAGCTAAATCGAATCCTGCTCCAGACTCTGCTGCTTCCCGTGGTGGCGCTGCTGCTCGTCTCGGGAGCCCTTATCTGGCAGATCGGCAACGCACAGAAAACGGTCAACGATCTCCAGGACGCCGACCACAACATTGCAGCCGCCACGTACATCCTTGCGATGACGGCTGACGAAGAGAGTGGTCTACGCGGGTTTCAGAACACCTCAAACGAAGCATTCCTTCAGCCCTTTCAGAAGGCTCAGGGCCAGCTCTCCGCCAGCGTGTCCACGCTTCGCAAAGACCTTGCAGCGCGTGGCAAGGACACCCACCTTCTTGACCAGTTTCTCGTCACTCACCAGCGCTGGCTTGATAGCGCCGCAGTGCCTATGATCGCGCTGATTCGGTCCGGGGGGGACACGCGGGATGTCGCTCTCAATCTGCGCGGCAAAGACGAGATGGACCGCATCCGCGACATTCTGAATGAACTCATCAGTGAGCAAAAGCTTCAGCGACAGAATGAGGTCGAGCACTGGCAGACTCAGGTCCGCCATACCCTGGAAGCGATCGTCGGTTGTGCAGCGCTCATCGGGCTTCTGATCGGACTATTCGCCCGCAGCCGCCTGCACATGGTCACGCACGCGTTCCAGGGAGCGATCACCGCGCTGCGAAAGAACGCGCAGGCCACCTACGATTCCGAGCAGCGTCTGCGCACGACGCTCACCTCCATCGGTGACGGCGTTGTCGTCTGCGATCAACATGGCCGCGTCGAGTTGCTCAACACCATCGCTGAGCAATTAACCGGTTGGACGCAGGCGGAAGCAGCGCAGAGGCCCATCAGCGAGGTCTTTCTGATTGTCGAGGAAGGCTCGCGCGATCTCATGGAAAATCCCGTCGACGCTGTGCTTCGCACACAACGCGCGGTCTCGCTCGCCAACCATGCCGTTCTGCTCCGCCGCGGCGGTGGAGAGATCCAGATCGACGACAGCGGCGCGCCCATCTTCGATCGCTCAGGTGAACTCGCCGGCGTCGTCATGGTTTTCCGCGATGTCACTGAACAGCGCCGCACCCAGGCCGCTCTCCTTGCCAGCGAGAAGCTTGCCGTCACCGGCCGGCTCGCCGCCACATTGGCGCACGAGATCCATAACCCGCTCGATTCCGTCGTCAATCTGCTTTACCTCATGAAGAACGGCGCCACCCCGGAAGAGACCGGCGAGTTCCTTGATCTCGCCCGCTCGGAGCTCGATCGCGTCACGCAGATCAGCCGTGCCATGCTGGGCATGTACCGGGAGTCAAAGACGCCGATCGAGCTGGACCTCAAGGAACTGCTCGATAGCATCCTCCTTCTGCTGCAACGCCAGGTCACGCAGGCCGGCATCTCTCTGCGAAAGAACCTGGACGGCCACGCGAAGATCAGCGGCTACCCGGCGGAGCTGCGACAGGTCTTTACGAATCTACTCACCAATGCGATGGACGCTTCGATACCTGGCTCTCTCATAGAGGTTTCGCTGCGCTCCACTCCATCGCCGGATGGCCAGCGATCACACACCAGCCGTCCTGGCGTCACCGTTTCCGTCGTGGACCATGGGCCCGGAATACCTGGGGACACGATCAAGAATCTGTTCCAGCCTTTCTTCACGACGAAGGGCGAGAAGGGCACAGGCCTTGGCCTCTGGGTCAGTCAGGGCATTGTGCAGAGACACGGTGGCAATATCCACCTCGAGTCACGCACAGGCGAAGCCGACCACGGCACGACGGTCTCCGTGTTTCTTCCGGGGACGCCCGTCGATTCCGTCGCGAAGCAGCCCGCTATCTCTCAGGCCTGAACCGCTGCCCTGCATAGCAGCCGCTCCAGCACTGATGCAGCGCGCTCGCAATCCTTGCGGCTCACGTCATAGTGCGTAACAAGCCGGACCGCATGAGGTCCAATCGCACTCGCCAGCACACCATCCTCGCGCAGCGCGCGCACCAGAGCAGCGGCATCTCCCTCATCGCGCAAAGTGAAGATAACAATATTTGTCTGCACCTCGGTCGGATCAACCTCTGCCGCATCGCAGCGCGCGATCGCCTCCGCCAGCATCCGCGCATTCGCATGATCTTCGCCTAGCCGTTTCGGCATCTCTTCCAGCGCGATAAGCCCCGCAGCCGCCAGCACACCAGCCTGCCGCATCCCTCCGCCCAGCGATTTACGAAACACACGTGCGCGCTCAATCACCTCACGTGAACCCACCAGCATCGATCCCACCGGCGCACCCAGTCCTTTGCTCAGGCAGAACATTACCGTATCAAAGCCGCGGGTCAGCGTCGCAACATCCAGTCTCAGCGCTGTTGCCGCGTTGAAGACGCGCGCTCCGTCCAGATGCACCGGCAGCTTCGCCTCTCGCGCACCATCCCAGATTTCTTCGAAAACCTCTACCGGCGTCACGGTACCGCCCGCCATGTTGTGCGTGTTTTCGAGCGTGATCAGTCCCGTTGGGGCGCGGTAATAGATCTTCGGTGCGATCGCCCTGCGAATGGACTCCCACGACAGCACACCTCGATCGCCCTCCACCGTACGCGGCACGCAACCCGAAAAAGCAGAGACCATTGCCATCTCCCAGTCGAGGATGTGTGACTTCGCCTCGCAGATGACCTCCTGCCCATGCTGCGTGTGCAGGCGAATCGCAATCTGATTCCCCATCGTTCCGGTCGGCACGAAGATGGCGGCCTCGCGTCCAAATACCTCGGCCGCACGCTGCTCCAGACGGTTCACCGTCGGATCTTCGCCGTAGACGTCATCGCCAACCTCGGCCGCAGCCATGGCCGCCCGCATCGCCGCCGTCGGCTTTGTCACGGTATCGCTGCGCAGATCAATCACATTCTCGTTCGCCAAAACTCTCACCTCTTCTAAGCCATAACAGCCAACAACTCACCGAATACCTCACTGGACACGAGGCGCCCACGCCTGGTGAGCTTCCATCGACCTTCCTCAACAAGCATCAACCCCTCCCGTGCGAGGTGTTCGACGCGCTCTCCACAATCTCGAACCCTCGTGCTGGAAAACCTCTCCCGCAAACCATCCACCCCAAGCCCCTCGTTTAACCGCAACCCGAGGAACACCGACTCCTCGAATGCCTCGCTCTCACCAATCTCCGTTATTTCACCGCTGCTGCCGGCATCATATGCGTTGAGTTCATCCGCGTTCGCAAACCGCACAGCACTGCCGTCCGCTCGCAGCAGCATGGAGTGTGCGTCCAATCCAAACCCCAGGTACCGCGCCCGTTCCCAATACTTACGATTGTGCCGCGACTGATGTTCTGCGCCTCTGGCAAAGTTCGATATCTCGTACTGTGCGAACCCGTTCTCTTCCAGGAATTCGCACGCATCTTCATACAACTCCGCAGCCAGCTCCTCACTTGCAATCCCCGGCGCGTGCAGCCGGGCTCCACCGCCGAGCACCTCGCGCCCCAGCCGGGACCCCTCGTCAATCTCGAGCAGATATACGCTCAGGTGCGTCAACGCCGAGTTGCATGCAGCTTCGAGCGACGCCCTCCATGTCTCGCGCGTCTGATACGGCAATCCCGCGATCAGATCTGCACCAATCTCGTTGACGCCCTTCGAGCGCAGCCTCGCGATCTCCTGCAGGCACGACTCACCCGTGTGCATACGCCCCACTGCTCTGCTTTCGCGATCCACAAAGCTCTGCACACCCAGGCTCACGCGGTTCACGCCCAGCCGCATCGCCTCTTCGAGCACGTCGTCAGCAATTTGCTCCGGCGCTGCCTCCAGGGTAATTTCAGCATCTTTCTCCACGGCAAACTGCCGTCTCAGCGCCTCGAAGATCTGCCGCAGTTGCTCCGGCTCCAGCAGGCTCGGCGTGCCGCCACCGAAGTACACCGTATCCACGAGACGCGGCAGTTCGGCCCCCAGACCGGCTGCCCTGGCCCCCGCACTGTCAATCTCCGCACGGAGCCTGAGTACATACTCCGAGATGCGGCCAGCTCCCGAAACCCCAGAAGCGAAGTTACAGAAGCTGCACTTCGCACGGCAGAAGGGCACGCTCACATACACACCAAGCCGGTCGGCCTGTGACAATCTGCTCATAATTCCATTCTTTCATGCGACCAAACCTGGCCTCTACAATCTATTCATCATGGCCGCTGGTACCGACGAAAAGCAGACCAAGCCGCAAACTGCCGATTCCGCGCCCCCGCCCCCTTCCGGGCCCGACGAAGACATCGTCGGCAAGGCCTACGACTCGCGGCTGATGCGGCGGCTTGGGCGTTATCTCGTACCCTACAAACTCGCGGCCACAGTCTCCGCCTGCGCCATCCTGCTGAAGTCTGCCTGCGACGTAGCCGGCCCGTACCTCGTCAAGGTCGCGGTCGACACCTACCTCGCACCGACCGGAAACCCCGGCTGGCTCGCCCGCCACCTCAGACCCAACGCCGTTGCGGGCATCAACGAGCTGGCGCTCCTCTACTTCGGAGCGTTGCTGCTCAGCTTCGGCCTTGAGTTTGTCCAAACCTACCTCATGCAGTGTACCGGTCAGAAGATCATGTTCGACCTGCGCTCGCAGATCTTCCGCCACATCCAGCGCATGCATGTCGGCTTCTTCGATCGCAACCCTGTCGGCCGCCTGGTCACGCGTGTCACCTCGGACGTCGACGCGCTCAATGAGATGTTCACCTCCGGGGTGCTCGCAATCTTTGAGGACGTCTTTGCGCTCACGTTCATCGTCGTCATCATGCTGCGGATGAGCTGGCCACTCGCACTCCTCACGCTATCGGTCATCCCCGGCATTCTTTACGCCACCAAACTCTTCCGCGAACACGTCCGCGACAGCTACCGCCGCCAGCGCGCCGCTACGGCTCGCATCAACTCCTTTACGCAGGAGTACGTGTCTGGCATGAGTGTCGTGCAACTCTTCAACCGGGAGCGTCGCGCCTTCAAAGACTTTTCCGCTGTCAACGCTGAGAACAAGCGGGCCTGGACCGATGCCATCTTCGCCTACGCACTCTACTACCCTGTCGTTGAGTTCCTCAGCTCGCTCGCCATTGCGCTTGTCATCTGGTTCGGCGGCAGTGCGGTGCTGCGTACCGAGTTCGTCAAAGCGCATGGTCAGTGGCTGACTGCACACATATTCCTCCTTTCCTCCTCCGGGTCGACAGCGCACTTCACTCTCGCTGGCGCTGTCACACTCGGTATCCTCATCGCCTTCATCCAGTACGCGCAGCGCTTTTTCCGCCCCATCCAGGACCTCAGCGACAAATACAACATCCTGCAGGCTGCTATGGCCGCGGCCGAGCGCATCTTCAAACTGCTCGATACGCCGCCCGGCATCGCCGCGCCTGCAAATCCTCGCAGGGGCGATGGCTCCGGCCGCATCGAGTTCCAAAACGTCTGGTTCACCTACCAGAAGCTGAGCAAAGACGACGCTGCTGTTCTCGCAACCTCTGCCGATCCTGAGGGCGATCTTCCCCATATCGAGTGGATCCTGCGTGACGTGAGCTTTGTGGTCCATCCCGACGAGACCGCTGCCATCGTCGGCCACACCGGTGCAGGCAAGACCACGCTCACCGCGCTGATGATGCGTTTTTACGACGTGCAGCGGGGCCGGGTCCTCGTCGATGGTGTCGACGTGCGCGAACAGGATCTCCTCAATCTGCGCCGCCGGTTCGGCGTCGTACTTCAGGATCCGTTCCTCTTCTCCGGGGACATCCGATACAACATCCGCCTCGGTTCGTCGTGGATTACTGAAGGCGAGGTGGCGAACGCCGCTGACCAGGTCAACGTCGGCGATTTCATCCGCACATTGCCGGGCGCCTTCCGCGAACCCGTACTCGAGCGTGGCTCCACCCTCTCCACCGGTCAGAAGCAGCTCATCAGCTTCGCTCGTGCGCTGGCGCACAAACCCGGTATCCTCATCCTCGATGAGGCCACCAGTTCGGTCGACACCGAAACAGAGATTCGCGTGCGTTCCGCTCTTGAACGCATGATCACCGGCCGCACCAGCGTCCTCATCGCGCACCGCCTCTCCACCGTGCAGCGCGCTGACACGATCCTCGTAATGCATAAAGGCCAGCTCCGCGAGCAGGGAACCCACCAGCAATTACTTGCGCACCGGGGGCTCTACTACAAGCTCTACCGCCTGCAGTACAAAGATCAGGAACTCGTCGCGGCCGATTGATCTTCCTCCATGCCTCCCACCCCACAATCGATCGTCGCGGCGCGCCGCCTGGTCGCCGACATCCCGGGCGCTATTCTCTTCGAAAGCAGCACCGTCAGCAGCGCCCGGCACAACCGCTCGCTTCTCTTTCAAAACCCCATCCACTGGCTCGAAGTTCACGATCTCGATCAACTTCCTGCCGCATTTGCCACAATCGACGAAGCCCTCGCGCAACGCCATTGGGTCGCGGGTTATCTCGCCTACGAGTGCGGCTACCATTGGGAGCCCACGGCATACCCAAACTACAAGCCCGCTTCAAACGCACTTCCGATGGCAGCCTTCGGCATCTACGCCGAGCCCATTCTCTGCACTCCGTCATCACAAAAACCGCCACACGAAGCCGGCCTCACCGCACTCTCGGTCTCGCTCACACCAGAACAATACGTCCAACAATTCAGTCAGGCACAGCAATATATTTCGGCCGGCGACACCTACCAGCTAAACCTCACCGCGGAAGTCTGCGCGCCTTACGCCGGCGATCCAGCCGATCTCTTCGCCCACATGATGGCCGCGCAACCCGTCGACCTCGGTGCAATGCTCCACATTGGCCCGCGCCACATTCTTTCTGCCTCACCCGAACTTTTCTTCCATCAGCAGGGCCGGCAGATTATTGTCCGTCCCATGAAGGGCACCTCGCCACGCGGCTCGACTCCCTCTGAAGACGATCACCTCGCTGCTTCACTCGCCGACGACGAGAAGAACCGCGCCGAAAATGTCATGATCGTGGACCTCCTCCGCAACGACCTGGGTCGCATTGCCGAGTTCGGTTCGGTCCACCCCGACAAACTCTTCACCGTCGAGCGCCTGCCGTCACTCCTCCAAATGACCTCGGAGATCCACGCCACACTTCGTCCGGAGATAACGCCCTACAATCTCTTCGCAGCGCTCTTTCCCTCCGGCTCCATCATCGGCGCGCCCAAGATTCATTCCATGCAGCTCATCCGCTGCCTCGAGCAGCGCGACCGCGGCGTCTACACCGGAGCCATCGGCTTCTGGTCGCCGCGCGGCGAAGCTCTTTTCAGTGTCGCCATCCGCACCGCGATCCTCGACTCCGGCCAACTCACCATGGGAGTGGGCTCCGGGATCGTCGCCGACTCGATCGCTTCCTCCGAGTACAACGAGTGCCTTCTCAAAGCCGACTTCCTTCGCGACCAGACTTTCGGCCTCATCGAGACCATGCGCTGGCAGCATGGCCGCTGCGACCTCCTCGAACTCCACCTCGATCGTCTTCAATCCTCAGCCAGTCATTTCCACTTTCGCTTCGATCGGCAATCGATTCAGCGGGCGATCGAGCGCCACGCCGCAAGCCTCGATCCAGCCACGCCCTGCAAACTCCGCCTCGTGCTCGACCACCGCGGCGTCTGCACTTTCAATGCTGCTGAACCCATCTCCACCGAAGACCCATCGACGCCGTTACGCATCTACATCTGGCCCACGCCGATTGACTCCGCCAACCCACTGCTCCAACACAAGACCACGCGCCGCGCGCTCTATGATCGTGCTTACGCCGAAGCCCGCCGACAACATTTCGCCGAAGTCCTTTTCATCAACGAACACGGCCACATCACTGAAGGAGCCATGCACAACATCTTCGTCCGCCACGGTACCCAATGGCGCACGCCACCGACCACTGCCGGCCTGCTTCCTGGCGTCTATCGTCGCCATCTGCTGACAACGCACCCCGAAATCGCTGAAGCCAACCTGACCCTGGAAGACCTCCGCACAGCCGACGAAATCTGGCTCACCAACGCCGTTCGCGGCATTCGTACAGCCACTCTCACTCCCTGACGCAACCGGCGCAACTGCTACCCTCACCTCATGGCATCAGGCAAGATCAACACTCCGCGGCAGGTTCTCTTCGCCTCGCTGGTCGGCACCACAGTCGAGTTCTTCGACTTTTACATCTACGCCACCGCGGCAGTCCTGGTCTTCCCTTCGCTCTTCTTCCCAGCCTCCAACCCCGCCTCAGCCGTTCTGCTCTCGCTCGCGACCTTTGGCGTAGCGTTCTTTGCGCGCCCGGTCGGCTCGGCGCTCTTCGGTCACTTCGGCGACCGCATCGGCCGCAAGCGCACTCTCGTCGTTGCGCTCTCCACCATGGGCCTATCCACTTTCCTCATCGGCGTGCTCCCCGGCTATGCGATGATTGGTGTCCTCGCACCAGTGCTGCTCGCCGTCTGCCGCTTTGGTCAGGGCATCGGCCTCGGCGGAGAGTGGGGCGGTGCTGTACTGCTCGCCGTCGAAAACGCCCCGCCCCGCAAGCGCGCACTCTACGGCATGTTCCCGCAGCTCGGAGCTCCCATCGGCTTCCTGCTCTCCGGCTCCGTCTTCCTCCTTCTCTCGCGCTTCCTCACACAAAAGCAGTTCCTCACCTTCGGTTGGCGTCTTCCCTTCCTCGCTTCCGCTCTGCTCGTTCTGCTCGGCCTCTACGTTCGTCTCACCCTCACGGAAACCCCCGTCTTCGCCGAGTCTCTACGTCGCTCCGAACCCGTCAAGCTGCCTCTGCTCGACGTCTTTCGTCGCAACCCGCGCGAGCTCTTCGCCGGCATTCTCGTCTGCCTCGCCACCTTCGTGCTCTTCTACCTCATGGTCGTCTTCGCGCTGTCCTTGGGCACCAAGGCGCTTCACTACTCCAACTCGCGTTTCCTCACCCTGCAGCTCTTTGCCACTCTCTTATTTGCCGCTACCATCCCCATCTCCGCGTGGCTCGCCGGATACGGTCGCCGCAGTCTCATGATCGTCGTCACTATCGCTATCGCAGCCTTCGGCTTCGCCTTCGAGCCACTCTTCACCTCCGGCCTCGGCGGCGCATTCCTGATGATGAGCATTGGCCTTTCGCTCATGGGCATCACTTACGGCCCGCTCGGCACCCTCGTTTCCGAGCTCTTCCCAACGGCCGTTCGCTACACCGGCAGTTCGCTTGCCTTCTCCACTGCTGGCATCCTCGGTGCCTCCGCCGCCCCCTACATCGCAACGAAGCTCGCCATGAACTATGGGCTACATGCTGTCGGCTACTACCTGACGATCTCGGCACTTCTCACGCTCGTCGGCCTCCTGCTCATCCGGGAGACGAAAGACGAGGACCTCAATGCGCCCGTCCCTGGTGAAGATCCCGCCGCACGCTGCGCCACCGGCTCCACAGCCTTGCCTCGCAGCACATCTTCCAACGCGTCATGCACAAACAGCAGCGACAGCGCGCGCGCATCCGTTTCAGGCTGGGTCTGCCCGGCGTTATGAATCAGCAGTGCCGGCCGCGGATCAAACTCACCCCTCGATGCCTGATCGTCCTCATCCGTCCACGCCGGCAGCCAGTCCCACAGCATGATGCGCCATGAGTGATCGCCCTGCAAAATTACAGTCGTATCTTTCCACCGCGGCGACTGCTGCAGCAGTGTCATCACGTCTCCCAGAGTTCTATCCGCCAGCGCCAAATTGTCCATGTACGAGCTCCCGCATCCCCGCGCATACTCGTCGTTCACGCGACTCCAGATATTCGGACTGTGGGGAATCGGAAGGTGCAGAAAGATGAAGTCTGCCTGGTCCTGCTTCAACAACTCAGTCGCATGCTGCTGCAGATTCAAATGCGTGTGCAGCCTCTGTCGCACATCGAAGTCGCAGCTCCTGCGGTCCGCCAGCCCCGGGGACACAAGCTGGATTCCCAGCCCCTGGAAGGGCCGCGCGGTATTTCGCCACAGGCTATAACGTTGCGCCATGTCGCCGTCGGTGCGGTCAAGGTTCGTCCAGTAGCAGCTGTCCAGTGCGCTTCGGTAGATCGTGCAGTACGGGTTGTACCAGCCAACAACGGCGGTCCTCCAGCCTGCGCGCTGGGCATCATGAAAGACCGTGCCGCTCCCGTCCAGCGTATGCCACCCATGTACGCCGTCATAGTGCACCTTGAACGCGTTATCGAACCCGTAGCGGAAGTCGTCTATCACCGCTCCGCTCAACAGCGACGGCACAATCTTCACTGTCTTTAGGCCGATAGGCTGCACGTTCGTATACAGCGTGCTCTGGCTTCGCAGAGCATCGAAGTTCGGCAGCGCCAGATCGTGCGCCCGGTGCTCAAACACCTGGTCATACGAGAGTTCGTCGAACAACACCCATACCACTCGCGCATGCTCGCGCGGTTGCTGTGGAGCGAGGCTCCATGCTGCCGTGATCTGCTGAGGTCCCGGCCGCCACGTCATCACCCACGCCAGTTGAATGATGCTGCAGATACCGAAGATTGCGAGGAATACACCCACCGCGTCGCCGACACGGATGACGCGCCTGTACCAGAGCGGGAACCGCAGCAGCAACAGCAGCAGCAGCGAAGCCCAGATGACGCCAAAGATCAGAATGACGCCCTCCGTCAACGTGAACGGACTCACTGTGCGCGTGCGCTCCAGCAGATACGGCGGCGCCAGCATCATCACCATCAACCGCACCCACGAGTAGTACGTGGTACGTGCCGCGAATGCCAGTACGGCAAACAGTCCCAGTCCGAGCAGCAGAATGTCCGCAATCTGCGCCAGACATATTCCCGTCAGCGGATACGGAACATGCATGCGCACATCTGCTCCGCCACCCAGCAGCTCCCCATAATTGACCACAAGGATCAGCGACGCCAGTCCGATGCACTGGCAAAGTCTCTTAAGAACGTAGCGACCTTTAGCGCCTGCCCGATCGTTCACCCACGCGCCTCGCCGGAGATGCGTACTAGAAGGTGCAGAGTACGGCCGCTTCCCAGTGTCTCGGTGCGTGAGATCGAAAACAGCCCTTCACACGCCGCGACCAGATCACGTTCACTCAACGATCCATAGAGCGCATCGCGCCCACGCATCAGGCTCACAAACATCGGGTCCGTCGCAGGTACCCACTCCACCACCACAAATCTCTTCGTCAGTCTGTGACACAACTCCACAATCGCGCGCAGCGGAATCTGCTCCAGCAGCAGCAGATGATGAATCACCGCCAGCAGCATCACAATCTCAAACTGCCCCTCCAGCCGTGGCAGCAGCGCGCTCGACTCGCGATTCTCCCACCCCACTGCCGGGGTCGGCCTCGCCAGGTCCGCATGAATCGTCTGAATCTTCAGACCCTTCGTCGCACTCATCTGCGCAATCCGGTCCGCCGCATCTGCATCCCGTTCGAGCGCGACCACGCCTGCACCGCACTCGGCAGCCATCGCGCTGAACTCGCCTGTGTTCGCGCC
>Ga0134128_10008201_pt1 | contig 12579 bp, 8 predicted proteins | sample KB31754_FD_96462 | JGI IMG/M metagenome (GOLD analysis project Ga0134128, IMG submission 96462) | Terrestrial soil microbial communities with excess Nitrogen fertilizer from Kellogg Biological Station, Michigan, USA - KB3-175-4 | ecosystem: Environmental > Terrestrial > Soil > Unclassified ...
AGGATCATAAAGCAGAATTACGTGAGAAGATTTCTGTCGGCCTTGATCAAATTAAAAAAGGTCAAGTAGTTGACGCTCGGGCGGCGACTCAAAGCTTACGGGAAAAGTTGCGAAAACGAGAAGCGGGCAATGGATGAAGCCTGTTCATCTTTCGTCTGATGCCAATCTCGATATCGAGGAAATCACAAACTATATCTTCGATTTAAATCCGGTCGCAGCCTACCGGTTCCTCGACAATCTCGATGAGACGTGGGAGTTGTTGGCAGAGTTTCCTTTAATTGGCAGATTGCGTCGAGATTTGGGCGCGGACATTCGATCATATCCCGTTGAAAATTATCTCGTCTTTTACGTTCCAACTGCCGACGGCATAGAAGTCGCGCGTGTAATTTATGGCGGTCGGGATTTGCCGAAAATTTTCAAACTGCGAATCCAACCCATTTCTTTCCTTGATTTCCCGCTCATTCCGCCGTTTCCTCTCACCCGCATTGGTTGCATAAATTTTAAATCACGATTTCAACATGGCCTACAAAGACGTCACCCCGCCAACGGGCGGCAAAATTTCCATCCAAAACGGCAAGCTCAACGTCCCCGAAAATCCCATCCTCCCGTTCATCCGCGGTGACGGCACGGGTCCCGACATCTGGGCCGCCAGCGTGCGCGTCCTGGATACGGCGGTGCAAAAGGCCTACGGCGGCAAACGCAAAATTTCCTGGTTCGAAGTCTTCGCCGGCGAAGCCGCCAAGAATAAATTCGACAATTGGCTCCCCGATGACACCGTCGAAGCCTTCAAGGAATATCTCGTAGGCATCAAAGGCCCGCTCACCACGCCCGTCGGCGGCGGCATCCGCTCGCTGAACGTCGCGCTCCGCCAGATGCTCGATCTCTACGTCTGCCTGCGCCCGGTGCAATGGTTCAAAGGCGTTCCCTCGCCCGTGAAACATCCCGAGAAGGTCGAGATGGTCATCTTCCGCGAAAACACCGAGGACATTTACGCGGGCATCGAATACGCCGCCGGCACGCCCGAAGCGCAGAAAGTTCTCGATTTCCTCGCCAAGGAATTTCCGAAACAGTTCGACAAAATCCGTTTCGGCACCAAACCCAAAGCCGAGGAGTTCTGGAAAGTCGTCGGCACGACCGATTTCCCGAGCGACGTCAAAGTCGGCGTCGGCATCAAGCCCGTCAGCTACTCCGGCAGCGTGCGCCTCATCCACAGCGCCATCGGTTACGCCATCAAAAACAAACGCAAGAGCGTCACGCTCGTCCACAAAGGGAACATCATGAAGTTCACCGAAGGCAGCTTTCGCGATTGGGGTTATGAAACCGCCAAGAAATATTTCGGCGCGGTCGAAATCGACGGCGGCCCGTGGTGCAAAATTCCCGAAGGCAAACCCGGCGCCGGCATCGTCATCAAGGATTCCATCGCCGACATCACTCTCCAGCAAGTCCTCACCCGCCCGGAAGAGTTCGACGTCATCGCTACCCTCAACCTCAACGGCGATTATTTGAGCGACGCACTCGCCGCGCAAGTCGGCGGCATCGGCATCGCGCCCGGCGGCAATATCAATTACATCTCTGGCCACGCCATCTTCGAAGCCACGCACGGCACCGCGCCCAAATACGCGAATCAGGATCGCGTGAACCCCGGCTCCGTCGTGCTCAGCGGCGAAATGATGTTCCGCTACCTGGGTTGGGTGGAAGCCGCCGATCTCATCATCAAAGGCTTGAACGGCGCGATCACTTCGAAGCGCGTCACCTACGATTTCGCCCGCCAGATGGAAGGCGCCACCGAAATCAAGTGCAGCCAATTCGGCGACAACATCATCGCCCACATGTAATTGGAAGAACTCAATCCAAGGCGTTGAGAATTCCCACGCTGGATTGAGTTGCTGGCTATCGAACGTTTAAGAGTATGACAAAACTTCCCCCTTTCCATGAACCTGGGAGCGCCGGCGAGTCGCTCTCAAAGGCAAGATACTCGCCGCCGAGACGGCGGCGCTCCCAGGAAAGTTCATGGGTTCAATTCGCGATTTGTTTCGGGGAATTCTCTCCCCGAGGGAGAGAGCAGGGGTGAGGGGGAAGAGCGTCCTCAGATTACGAGTGCCAATTATTCTTCAAGTGCTCGCCAATCGCCAATCGCTAATCGGAATTTAAAGCATCTCACTCTCCAATCGCTTCGCCTCGCTTTTGATCATCTCCGTGATCCGATTCTTCGCCAGGTAAACCTGGTTCACTGAAATCTTGAAAGCCGCCGCGACCTTCTCCGGGTCCAATCCCTTGTTCACATAACAATCGAACACCTGATACTTCTGCGGATCCAACTTGCGTTTCACTCGCGCGATCGCCGCATCGAGCACACTCTTCTGGAACTCCTGCTCGTAAAGCTGGTCCATATTCGGATTGTTCTGATCCGGCAATTCCTTCAGCATAAACGATTCATCGCCGCCATCGGAATCCATATGGATCGGCACCGTGGCAGCCCGGCCCCGTTTGCGCAGGTGATCCAAAATCTTCGATCGAATCACCGCGCGCAGCCACGACTTGAACGACCCCAATTCCGGGTTGTACTTGAAATTCGGCATCTGGTTCGCCACTGAAACCAGCGTCTCCTGCACCACATCCTGCGCGTCCTCCTCGTTCAGGCCAAATTTGCGCGCCAGCCCATAAATCAGCTTCCAATAAGTGTCAAAAAAATCCTGCCAACTGGCCTGGTCCTGCCAATTTTTGAGGCGGTCAATCAGCGTCGCCCGCGTGGGAATAAACTCATCTTCAGCCGGTTGCACCTTCCAGTAATGCTTTCTCCCCGTGGACTTGGCAAATAGAATGTTCGGAAATACGTTGAATTCTGGCTCGGGGTTTGCTTCCATTTTGGTGGTCAGTTGGCCTGACGCCCGGCGCGGCGTTGCCCTGCCAAACCTAACTCGGCTAATCTGAAGGCACGTTTGAATTTGCAGCTACTAGTCCGGCGGTTTCTGCTGCCTGGCGTTATATTAACCATTTGGTTAATTTGCGCGGGCAAATCGGCGTTCGCCCAATCCCTTTCTCAGCCCGCCGGCACCAACGATATCCTCATCGTCGCCCTTGAGAACCAGGTCGAAATCTCTCCGGTCGGCGCCACCACCTGGGTGCTAACGCAAACCAATCAATTGCTGCATCCCGGCGATCGCCTCCGCATCGGCCCCAAAGGCCGCGTCGCCCTCCGTTGGGCCGATGAAAGCGTCGTGCAGTTTGGCGCGTCCACAGAACTCGAAGTCCTGGGGCCGGACGCAATCGATTCGCGCCCTGGCTTGCATCTCGTCCACGGCGTGCTCTCATTTTTCCATCGCGACAAACCCGGCCACATCCGCGTCATGACCCGCGGCGCCGTCGCCGGCATCGAAGGCACCGAATTCGTGCTCCAGGTGGACGATGACGATCGCACGACGATTTCCGCCATCGATGGCAAAGTGCGCTTCGCAAACCCGCAAGCCACACTCGTGCTCACCAATGGCGAACAAGCCGCCGCGCAAGTCGGCCAGCCGCCCACGCGCACACCCGGCTTCGTCGCCAACAACGTCCTGCAATGGTGCTTTTATTATCCCGCCGTCCTCGACCCCGCTGAGCTTCCATTGAGCGCCGATGAACAGAACGCGCTCGCGGATTCCTTGGCCGCCTATCGCGCCGGCGATCTATTGGCCGCGCTCGCCAAATATCCCGCCAACCGCCAGCCCGCCTCCGATGCCGAACGCGTCTATTACGCCGCCGTCCTCCTCAGCGTCGGCAAAGTGGATACCGCGGAAACCAATCTCAACGCGCTGAACGCGAAGGACACTTCCGCCGCGCCCGTCCGCGCCGCCGCCGCCCTGCGCGAACTCATCGCCGCCGTCAAAGACACCGCCAACACCGCCCCCGCGCCGCAACTCACCACCGAATTTTTGGCCGCGTCCTACTACCAGCAATCGCGCGGCGACCGAAAAACCTCGCTGAAGCTGGCGCTGCAATCCGCCCAACAAGCTGCCGCCAAATCCCCGCAATTCGGCTTCGCCTGGGAACGCGTCGCCGAACTGGAATTCAGCTTCGGCCACAGTGGCGCCGCCGCACAAGCTTTGCAAAAGAGCCTCGATCTCGCCCCGCGCAACGCCCAAGCCATCGCGCTTCAAGGTTTTCTCCTGAGCGCTCAAGGCCAACCCCGCGAAGCCCTCGCCGCCTTCAACCGCGCCATCGCCGTTGATCCCGGACTCGGCAACGCCTGGCTGGGCCGCGGCCTCTGCCGCATTCACCTCGGCGATAACCAAGGCGGACGCCAGGATTTGATGGTCGCCGCCGCCCTCGAACCCCAGCGCGCCGAACTCCGCAGCTACCTCGGCAAAGCCTACGGCAACGTCGGCGATTTCTCGCACGCCGACAAGGAGTTGAACCTCGCCAAGAAAATCGATCCCAACGACCCCACTGCCTATCTCTATTCCGCCGTCATCAACCAGGAAAACAATCGCGTCAACGAAGCGATCCGCGATCTGGAAAAATCCGAGGCACTCAACAACAACCGCAGCGTCTACCGTTCGCAACTCCTGCTCGACCAGGACGAAGCCGTCCGCAGCGCCAACCTCGCCGGCATGTATCGCGACGCCGGCATGGAAGAAGTCGCGCAACGCGAAGCCGCCCGCGCCGTCAATTACGACTACGGCAACTACGCCGCGCACCTCTTCCTCGCGAACAGCTATTTCCAGCTCACGGATCCCAACCTGACCAATCTCCGCTACGAAACCCCGACCGAAGCCGAATTCCTCCTTGCCAACCTGCTCGCGCCCGTTGGCGCCGGACCATTGTCGCCCTCCATTTCCCAACAGGAATACTCGCGGCTCTTCGAGCAAAACCACGTCGGCGTCGTTTCAGACACCGAATACCTCAGCCGCGGCGCCTGGTCCGAGAGCGGCACCCAATACGGCACCTTCGACAAATTCAACTACGGCTTCTCCGGCGTGTATCGCAATGACCCCGGCCAGCGCTTCAACGAGGACCTGACGCAACAAAGCATTTCCTTCAACCTCAAAGCGCAAATCACCCCGCAGGACAGCGCGTATTTGCTATTGGAATACAACAAAACCTCCGGCGGCGACCTGGCTCAATATTATGACCCGAAGACTGCCAGCCCCACGTTGCGTTTTGACGAACGCCAGGAGCCAATTTTGGGCCTGGGGTATCACCACGAATGGGCGCCTGGCGTCCATACATTGGTTTTCGGAGCGCGGTTGGCGGATAAACTCTATTTTACGAACGATGCTCAACCTACATTGGTCGGCTTTAATCACCCGGATATGGTCACCGGTGACACCGCATGGTCGGATGTTCAAGGACTGACGATGAATGAAATTTTCAGCGACCGCCTCGAAATCTATTCCGGTGAAGTGCAGCAAATTTTCCAGCAGAACGACCACACCACCATCCTCGGCACACGTGCTCAGTATGGGCATTTTCAATCGCAGGACGTTCAAGCCAATCCGAGTTCGCTCGGATCCCTTTTTCCCGATTCTCCTGCGCCTTCTTCTCAGGAGGAATTTACGACTGCATTCAAACGTTTCTCAGTTTATGGCTATCATGAGTGGGAAATTACGGACTGGTTGCAGCTAATTGGTGGAGCGGCTTACGACTGGATTTCATTCCCGAAGGACTTTCGAACTGCGCCAGTTTCTCCGAAAGAGAAAACAATTGATCAGGCTTCTCCCAAGGCCGGCATGATATTGCGCCCGTTGACGAACACTGTAGTTCGTTTCGCCTATACCAGATCGCTTGCTGGCGCGAGTATCGATCAAAGCTTTCAGTTGGAACCGTCACAGGTCGCTGGCTTCGTGCAATCTTTCCGCAGCATTGTTCCTGAATCCGTTGCGGGGGCAGACGCCGGCGCACAATTTGAAACTTATGATCTTTCGCTCGAACAGAAACTTCCCACTCGGACTTACGTTGGACTGTCAGGAGAAATTCTGAATTCAACCCTGGACCGCGGCGACGGGGCATTCATTGTGGGCGCGCCGACCTTTGAGCCCGCTCCATCGACTCTGCGCGAGCACTTGAACTATTCGGAACAATCCGTGGTATTCACTGCTAATCAATTGTTAGGCGATGAATGGTCACTGGGAGCGGTTTACAAGTTGAGCCGGGCAGTATTGCATGACGACTTCCCGGAAATTCCAGCCGGCACGCCTAACGGTGGATCGACATTCAGCCCGAGGAGTCGAACTGAAGCCGTTTTGAACAACCTGAATCTCTTTGCGATCTTCAATCACCGGTGCGGTTTCTTTGCCGAGGGACAAGCATTGTGGTACTCGCAAAAGAACATCGATTACTCGCCGGCAATCCCCGGAGATGACTTCTGGCAGTTCAACGTGTTCGCCGGCTATCGATTTCCTCGGCGGCACGCAGAGGTATCTCTTGGTTTGTTGAATCTCGCCGACCAAAATTACAAGCTGAATCCGCTGAACATCTACAACGAATTGCCCCGCGAACGGACCCTGGCAGTTCGCTTCAGCGTTCATTTCTAGTGGTAACGAGCACGCCGAATTCGTAATGCTCGCTAAAAGCTCTTTTCGCGCCCGACACTGCGACAACACTGAGGGTGTTGAGTCTTCCAGCCCAAGGTTGGCCGAGTCCGCGAGGCCTACCCTGGGTTACGAGCCTTTCACCCATCACTTTCGCGCGCAGCGCGGCGAGCGAAGCGAGTATCTGCTCTCCTCTGTATCAACCAATCGCCGCTCTCTTTTTTTTGAGAAATCACACAGACCTTCGTTTCGCTAAAACAAAACGGCCTCTCCTTTGGGAGAGGCCGTTCAATTCAAACTCTAATCTCGATTACGGATCAAATCCGTCGAGCGTAATCGCATAGGCATTGGTCGGAACCTGCGTGCCCGGGGGGAAATAAATGCTAAACCGGTACACGGGGCTCATCGGGTTGCTGACGGAAACAAAATTCGTGTTACATCCGTTATCACCATATTGTCCGACAAATTGCACCTTCGTGTCGAACCGATTGGTGTCAGTCGCCGTGTGGCTGGGTGCGCCAGCGGTTGGAGCCCAACCCCAACCTTGCGAAGCGGTTTTTGTGAAATTGACATAGCCGGAGTATTTTCCCGGACAGCTTCCACTTCCGCCCCCGCTCACTACCGGCATCCCAAACATCGTAATCATTCCACCCCCACCCAGATCCCCCGCCGTCATCGTTGACATCGTCATCGTCGACGAAGTCTTGGTTTTCGTGGGCGATGTCGTCGTCGTGCTCGTCGAGTCCGACGTCGTATAAACGTTCAAATTCGCCATGCGCGTCGGCACCGCTTCTCCCCCCTTGATCACTGCCGCGCTGTAATATGCCACGTCACTGATCGCCACACTCCCAATGGAAAAGCTGCTGTTCGTCTGGCCATCCATCAAAACGTTGTTCTTGTACCATTGATAGCTATCGACATTGGAGGCGACCACCGAGAAGCTAACCGGGCTGCCCACCGGCATGCATTGATCCACCGGTTGTTCAAGGATGACGGGATACTGGGACTGATCGGTTGAGGTTGCGTCCTGGGCGTGTAGCGACAGGACAAAGCCGGCCATCGCTGCAATCGCGATGCCGCGTAGGAGACGTTTCTTCATAATGTGTTTTTGGTTCTATTTTAGTTTTTTGGCCTTCGCCCTATCACCCCCCCCTTCAAAAGCAAAACGGATAATTTTCGTTTTGAGATGAACACTTGCAATACGCGCGTCATCCCGTTTTCTTTCAAACAATCTGCATCCCAGATCTTTCCCTCAACAAATTGAGCATTCCCGAGTTTGGCCAACTGCCGTTTATTTAGCCATTCTCATACCAATTACGGCGGAAACTCGACTTTTACTAGTTGTTACAAACTATTGTAATTGAACGCGATACAAAAATAACGCCCCGCCGCATCCATTTTTTTAAATCAAAATGCTAACGCCGCACGAGGTAAATGCATTCATTAGCGCAGGGTAGGGGTGGGGGATGGGCAAAAGCTGTGTGTAGCGGGGGTGTTGAGATGAATGCCGGTGCGATTGGGGATCGTACCGGCATTTTTTTTGCCCAAAAAACGCTCTTCAGCGGGTCGTCTTAGCCGAATGTAGCGCCGCCGTCTCGGCTGCGAGTTCGGGTGGCCTCTCGCCACCCGATGAAAACAACTGGGCCTTTCCAATCGCGATGAGCCGTCCAAGCTTCAACTTCAAAACGACGCGCGGAGACAGGGTGGACATATTGGAGAGAAATTTGCCAACGTGCCCTGTATCGCCAAAAAGCAAAAAACGCAAAGAACTTTGAATTCTCTGCGCTCTCTGCGGTTATCACATCTTCAATTTCAAAACCATCGCCGACGCCGCCGGAAGCGTGACCGTCACTTTGCTGCCCGCCCGCGCTGCGAGCGTCGTCCATTTCCCATTCCAGCTCCCATCAGCCGCAATTTCCCCGCCGCCCAAAGTCACACCCGACGTCGCCGCCACATCCCCGCTCGGCGCCGTCAATGAAACCGCCTCTGCCATCGCCACCGGCTGCTCGAACGTCACCTGCACATCCTTCGCCGAATCGCCGTGCTCATTATTGATCAGCGTCACGTAAACATTTTTATCCGCGCCCAACACCGCGTGCGCGCGCACATTGAGTTGCTCCGCGCCGCTCAGTTTCACCGGCACAAACCGCCCATGACCTCCCAAATCAAACGCCTTGATCCCGTAACCCAGCGGACGCACCACATACCCATTCGTCGTCGAAAAGAACGCCGTGTATTTCGAGGGCAACAACGTGTAACCCGCCGCCACGCGATCCCCCGTGTGGAAATTCAGTCCCTGCGCGTGATGTTCCGCCCACCAATACATGAAATCCAAACCCCACAAAGCCGAAGCAAACGTATTGCTCACATTCGTCGCGCCACCGTTGAAATAATTGTTCACCTCTTCGAGCCGATACGGCAACCCGTACGAGATCGCCATCGACACGAACCCGTCGTAAAGCTTCTGATACGCCTTCGTAAAACTATCGTTCAGCATCCAATCCAGCTCTGCTCAGCTTCACGCTGTTTTTCGCGATTCGGGGGGTTCTTGGGGCTGATCGTGGGACTGGATTTGGACGGGCATGACGATGTCGTAGCGTTGCTCGTCGAATTTGAGGACGAGTTGGACGTTGGAGATTTTGTTCGCGACGCAGAAATCGATGGCAGCCGTGGAGCTGAGGAAATCCATTGCCTCGAAAGGATTTGGATCCCACGACTCAATGTCTTTGAAGTATAAACCGGTTTCCTTCTGCTGAAGGAGAATTCTCATACGAACAATCGATGCCCTATAACCACGGGGCGGAAGCGTATCAAAGAGGAGCGCGGGGGGCAATGTTAAAGTGTTTTGGAAAAGTTCCAAATTCCAATTTCCAAGCTCCAAAACTAAAGTTTGAGCGGAATTTTTAAGAGAGACTTGCGGAGGTTCGGCCCGACTTGCAGAAGGCGCGCGGAGCCGATTGCCCTGCGGAGAACTCGCAAATAATGAAGAACGGCCGAGCAGGAGCTCGGCGCTCCTTTAGCGCATCACGACGCCGAGGATGTTTTTGCGGGCGACGGGGCCGTAGAAGCGGCTGTCGTAGCTGTTGTTGCGGTTGTCGCCAAGGACGAAGTAACTGTTTTTGCCGCAGTCGACTTTTACGTCCTGTACGGCTTCGGGTGTGAAGGTTTTGACGCCGTAGGGAAGATACGGTTCGGACAACTCTTTGCCGTTCACCAACAGGCGGCCGTTTTTCATGGTGACCGCTTCGCCGGGGAGCGCGATGACGCGCTTCACGCAGAAGGCGCCGTCGGTCGGATCGCGGAGCACGACGATTTCTCCGCGACGCGGGGCGCGAAAGTCATACACCCAGCGATTGAGAAAATATTGATCGGAGTCATGCAAGGTTGGCACCATGCTGGAGCCGACGACCTGCACGGATTGCAGGACGTAGCGACTGATTAAAAAATAACTGGCGGTCGCGAGGGTGGCGACCATGACGCACTGGCCGAGTTGCTTGAGCCAGGAGGGACTGGCCGGATTGTGGGTGGGTGGATTTCCGGTGGAGGCGCCCCCGGCCTCGTTGATTGTCAATGTGTTGGCGTGCATGTTTCCGTTTGGTTCCTGTTGGCAAGATAATGCGCGCGGATGTGCCCCAATACAATTGGGGTAAAGTACGCAAAATTGCGCCGGGAAAATTACGGAAGATAACTTACTGAGCTAACCCTGTTTGGAACCGGGTTTACCCCCGCCCTTGGATTTGGCATCGGGCAGCACGGTGGAAATGGCTTCGCGCAGGTGTTCCAAAAGAAACGGTTTGCTGATCAGAAAATCGACGCCCGGCAATTTTTTTCCGGAGGATTGCAGCATCTCGGCGTAGGCGGTGATCATGACGACCGGTTGCTGGGGAGCTTTCGCCTTGATGGCGGCGGCGAGTTCATCGCCTTTCATGCCGGGCATGGCGTAATCGGTGATGACGAGGTCGAACTTGTCTTTTTCGAAAACTCCCAGCGCTTCTTTGGCGTCGTTGGTGGTGACAACGTCGTGCCCATCGAAGGCGAGCATCATTTTTACTGCGTCGCAAACAAAGGGTTCGTCATCCACGACGAGAATTCTCTTTTTGGGAGCAGGCATCTTGTCCGCTCATCATAATGGGAGCGAATGCGAACACCAGACTTTTTGTATACAGACTCGGAGTGACAATATGAGAGCGTTTCCATTTTATATATAGCGCATACATTCCTGGGCCTTTCCATGCGGGTTGCAGAATCAACCCCTGCCGACTGGCAGTCGGAGATACAGCAGGCTGGCAGCCTGCGCTACATAATTGTTGGAATCGCTCTAGTCGGACTTGCCGTCCAGGCAGTTGCGGACGGCGGCGGCGAGCTTCCGGGGATCGTAGGGTTTTTGGAGGTAGTGCAGGCCTTGTTGCGAGACAAAATCCTTGCCGACGACATCGGCGGTGTAGCCACTGGTGAAGATGACCTTGAGCTTGGGGCGTTCGGCGAGGAGTTTCTCGGCCAATTCGCGGCCATTGACGTGATCAGGCATGACGAGGTCGGTGAGGAGCAGATCGATTTTCTTTTTGTGCTCTTGCCAGACATCCAGGGCTTTGACGCCGGTTTCGGCGGAGAGAATGTTGTAGCCCTGCCCTTCCAGGACGCTGCAAACGAGTTCGCGCACGGCAAATTCATCTTCGACGACGAGGATGGTTTCGTGGCCGCCGCGCGTGGCGGGTTGGGAGCCGTTGCCGCCGTCGGCCGAAGTTGCATCGCCGGCAATGGGCAGGAACACGCGGAAGGTGGAACCTTTGCCGACTTCACTGTCCACTTCAATCCAGCCCTGGTGCTGGTTGACGATGCCGTAAACGGTGGCGAGGCCGAGGCCGGTGCCTTTGCCGACCTCTTTGGTGGTGAAGAACGGCTCAAAAATGCGGCGAAGCGTTTCCGGGTCGATGCCGCAGCCGCTGTCGGTGACGGTCAGGCAGAAGAAATTCTCAGCGTGGGATTCGGGCTGGTATTGGCGATAATTTGGATCGGCCTTGGCGGTGGTGATTCGGATGGCGAGCTGGCCGCCTTTGGGCATGGCGTCGCGGGCGTTGACGACGAGGTTCAACATGACCTGCTCGATCATGCTGGAGTCGGCTTTGATGTAGGCGGGCTCGGTCCAGTATTTGAGTTGCAGGGCGATGTCTTCGCCGAGGATGCGGCCGAGCATCATGGTCATGTTGCTGACGAGCTGGTTGAGGTCGAGCCGTTTGGGCTGCATGACCTGGCGGCGGCTGAAGGTGAGCAATTGGCGCGTCAAGCCGGCGGCGCGCTCGGCGGCCTGGGCGATTTGCTGCGCGGAGCGGGTGGCGTTCGGGCTGATGCCCTGGTCGATGAGCAACAGCGAGGCGTGGCCGTGGATGACGGTGAGAATGTTATTGAAATCATGCGCCACGCCGCCGGCCAACTGGCCGATGGCTTCCATCTTTTGCGATTGGCGCAATTGCTCGCCCAATTCGCGGCGTTCGGTGATGTCCATGACGATACCGCGGATTTGAACGGGCTTGCCATCGGCATCGGAAACGACCTCGCCCTGCTCGCGCACGAAGCGTTCCTCGCCGCTCGGCAGAAGGATGCGGTGTTCGAGGTCGAAGGGCTGGCTGCTTTTCAGCGCGCCAGTAACGGCGGCGGCTACGCGGGCGCGATCGTCGGCGTGAACGCAACGGAAAAACCGATCGGTGGTCACGGGGACCTGGCGCGGTTCAAAGCCGAAGATGCGGAAGGTTTCGTCGGACCAGCGGAGTTCGTTGGCGTTGATGTCCTCGAGATTTTTCAGGTCGAGTTCCCAACTGCCGAGATGGGCGATGCGCTGGGCGGCGGCGAGGCTGGCTTCGCTTTTTTCCAGGGCTTCAGCGGCGCGTTTGCGCTCCGTGATGTCGTGCGCGATGATCAATGACGCGGGCCGTGCGCCAAAGGTGATTTTCGACCACCGAATTTCAACGTCGAAAGTTTCGCCGCTCATTTTCTGATGCCGCCATATGCCGGCGCGTCCGGAGGTTTCGGTCGTTTTTTTGACGACGTTTTCGACATATTTTTTGTATCGCTC
>Ga0134128_10008202_pt1 | contig 12578 bp, 10 predicted proteins | sample KB31754_FD_96462 | JGI IMG/M metagenome (GOLD analysis project Ga0134128, IMG submission 96462) | Terrestrial soil microbial communities with excess Nitrogen fertilizer from Kellogg Biological Station, Michigan, USA - KB3-175-4 | ecosystem: Environmental > Terrestrial > Soil > Unclassified ...
CCAAAGACTCGCCCCAATTGCGGCAGAGTATATGACGAATCCAGAGAGGGCGGAAGAGCCACACAGGTTGCCTGCACGGGTGCAGAAATTCTGTGCCCGGAAGCTGGAATACTGGGAAGGAGAAATAGCTGAAGCTGATCAGCCGCAACCGTTTCTTCAAACTACCAAGCACTCACTGCCACCTACTTAACAAACAGAACATATCCTCGTGCCCATATCGCGGTCGCAATCGTGCCCCGCGCCCTGGCCGTGAGGATCAGGTCGAAGTCATTGCTGGGCGGCAGTTTATCTATCACAGACTCGCCCGCGCTCGGTTCCACCAGGGCCAGGTAACTTAGGAAGCGGTAAACATCGGGCCCGCCCTGGTATCCCGGCGCCACAAAGGACAGCTGACTGTTCTCGCCCGCGAAGTGCCAGGCCAGCGACGCGGCCAGCGAAACCGCACGCTCGTAGGCTGCCGCGGAGACCGCCCCCGGCGCTGGATTATCGAACACGATCCGCAGCTTGCGCTCATCCTCGCGCGTGAACTCGCGCACCAGCAGCGACCCCGCCTTGGCGCTTGCTTTCCAGTCCACGTGCCGGGCCGAATCTTCCGGCGCATATTCCCGGATCCGGTACAGGTCATAGCCGCGGCCCCGCAGGAAGGCTTCGAACTCTCCCGTGATCAGCGGCAGCACTTCAAAGAATTCATCGGTGGGCTCAATCGCTGGAAACACCACCACTTGGCGGGCCAGCGCCATCCGCCGCGTCTTCCGCAAAAAAGAAAAGGGAAATTGCGTGCGCAGCCCAAAGCTGTCCTGCAGCACCAGCCCGCGGCGCCGGAAGCACAGCTCCACGTCCGCGGTCAGCGAATTCTGCGCCGGAAGGTAAGGAAAATACACCGGCGCTGCCAGCAGGCTCTGGCCATCGCGTTCTTCTTCCCGCAGCAGCACCCGGTCGGGCAGATGAAACCACTGCTCCTCGGCCGGGCGGTTCAAGGGAAATCCAAAAGTCGTCGCCTGCCATTTCCAGTGCTTCTTTCCCTTCCGGCGCCGCGGTGGCACCACGCTCACTGAAAACGAAGGCAGCAGCCGCTGCCGGTTGTGCAGCACCAGCCGCGCCATGAGCGGCTGCCCGGCAAACACGTGGTCAGGCGTGTGCACATCCAGTTCCAGCCCGCGCAGCACCAGGGCCGATGACAAGCCAGACACCACGATGGCCGCCAGCATGGCCGCTACCACAATCCACAGCAGGTTGTTGCCGGTATTCAGCCCGGCCAGCGCCAGCACCAGCGTGAGCCCAATGTAGATGAGCCCCGCGCGCGTCACCTCGTAGTCGAAGGCGTCGCGCATGTGGACAACCGAGACCCGCCGCGCCAGGTAAGGCAAGGTGGTCAGGCCCACCACTCCCGCGAGCAGCAGGGCAGCGGTGGCCAGCACCGCGGTGGCGACTACATTGCCATCCTCCCGCGCCACCGTGGAGCCCAGTGCCGCCGCGAACGCCAGGCCCAGCCCCAGCAAGGACACCAGGAAACGCACCCAAACTTCCGGCAATCCCAGGTGCAGCAGCGCCGCCAGGCTGCGCTCTTTTCGGGTTGAACGGGATTTCCCCATGGCCCTCGGGGCGAGAGTAGCACCGCTCCCCTTGGTCATCAATGCGGCGCGCCCTGCCCGAATACTCGCCGCATCCAGCCCGCCGCGCGTACCTGCGCCTCATCCGCCTTCCGCGCCAGGCTGGGAAAGCGATTGCGCAGCCGCTGCAGCAGCTTGTGCGCCCACACATACTCGCTGGAGAGGATGATCAGCCCGATCAGCAGGAACAGAATACCCTGGAGCACCGGCAGGAACAGCCCCGCAATGCCGAGCAGGATAAAGGCCCAGCCCAGCAGCAACACGCCCAGGCGCTTGGCTGCGGCACGCATGCAGATCTAGGAAGATGCTACACCATCACTCTGCCGGCGCCTGTGATTGCCGTGCGCGCCAGATTACCGCCACCACGATCAGCGCCACGAGGATGCCGATCACAACATCCACGTCGCCTACCCACCGCACCAGGCTCTGCCACTGCCGCCCGAACAGGTATCCGGCGCAGGCCACCGCCGTTACCCATGCGGCCGCGCCCAGAAAATTGAACAGCACGAACTTTTTCCAGTGCATGCGCAGCACCCCGGCCAGCGGTCCGGTAATGATGCGCATTCCGAAAACGAAGCGGGCAAAGAAAACGGTTACGGGCCCGTGTTTCTCGAACAGCCGCTCGCCTTGGGCGATGAACTGGGCTGAAATATGAAAGAAGCGCCTGTACTTCTCGAGCAGCGGACGCCCGCCGTAATAGCCGATCCCATAACCTGTGTTGTCGCCGAATGTGGCCGCCGCCACCCCCACGGCGATCACCCAAGGCAGCCGGAAATGGTGCTGGGAGAAGGTGAGAAATCCCGCCAGCAGCAGCACCGTCTCTCCCGGCACCGGCACGCCTGCGTTCTCCAGCAGGAGCACCACCGCCACCGTCCAATAGCCGTATCGTGCGAAGTAGACTTCGAGCAATTGCAGGATGTGCGCGCTCATGCGGTGCCACTAGCTTCTCACACTCTGAATGGTGGCTCACTCAAGCCCTCTGTTGGCTTGATTGGGATAACGTTGTGCTGTCATCCTGACCGAGAATGCGCCTTATCGATGCGCATCCGAGTGGAAGGACCTTGCGTTTGGTGGGTGCCCCACTCAAGCCCTCTGTCGGCTTGAGTGGGATCACGTTGCGTCTTCCCTACTTCGCTTGCTGGGCTGCTTCCGCCAACTCCTTGCGACCCGGTTTGTCGCCAGAAGCACAAACCACCAGCAGCCGGCGAAAATACCTGCGGCTGGCCACGCTGTCATCCGCTGATCGCGCCGCGCGCCCCGCTCCATAGAGGGTGCGAAACCTATCCGGATCTGTCTTCAGTGTCCTTTCGAACTCCACCAGCGCAAGCTTTGGCTGGTTCAACCGCAGCAGCATCTCGCCCAGCAGTTCGCGAGCCGGCTTCAGCGGGCCCGGAGTGATGGCGCTCTTTTCCGTCGCATCCTCGCGTTGGGCCGCGGCAGTCATAGCGCGCAAGGCATCGTCTCTGCGACCCTGGGCCAGTAGCGCCCATGCCAGCACGTCCAGGTGCTGAATTTCCACCTGTTCAGCCCAGTAGGACTCATTTGCTTCCCGCAGCCGCTGTGCAATCTTGCGCAATGTCTCGGCAGCCGTTTGCGCGCCGGCGGCATTTCCAATTCGTGCCAAGCCTAAGCCTCGGGCAAAGTACGTGATCGCGTCGGTATAAGGAAACGGCGTGTCGCGCACCGGAAGTTGCGCTGCCGCCTGCCAATCGTTGCGCTCCAGCGCAAAGCGCGCGGGAATTGCTGCCAGTGCGAAATAGCCGGCCGCAGGCGGCGCCGCACCCCCGATGATGCGGCTGGGATCAAAGCGCGCGCTTACCTCCCCCAGCGATTTCACCAGTTCTTCTGCCGCCTGGTCCCGCCCGGACTGCAGGTAGGCATACACCAGGTAGTCGTCCGCATGCAGTTCTTCGGCGGTTTGGCCTTGGCGGCGCGCCGCGGCTGCAGCTGCGACATTGCTGGCGATCGAGTCGTTCCAGTAGCCCACGCGGGTGAAGGTGTGGGATGGCATATGCAGCGCGTGCGGGGCATCGGGCGCGATTTTGGCGTAGCGCCTCGCTGCTGCAATTGCCTTGTCCGCAAGCGGGGGCACGTCGTAGGTGTGGATGATGTAATGGGCGAGGCCGGGATGGTCCGGCTCTTCAGCGAACAGCTTTTCCAGGATCTGCCCTGCCTCCCTGCGACTGCGGTAGGTTTTGTCGCTGGGATCCTCGGAGGCAGCCAGCGCCAGCGCATAAAAAATAGTGGCCTCGTGGTCTCTCGGGTAGCGCTTTGCGACTTCCGCCATGGCATCGCGATAGCGCAGTAGCCGCGTTGGCTGCGGAGTGCGTTCAAAACCGGCGTAAAGCTTTCCCACCGCGGCGATGTAGGCGCGTTCCCTGTCGCTTTTTGCGCTTAATGCCACCGCCTGCGCCACAGCTGCGCGCCCATCCCGCAGTTGCGACGGTAGCCTCAACCCGTCGGCAAAGGGATTGCTCCATTGGCTCAGAGCAACGCCCCAATATGCCATCGCGCAGGATGGATCGGCTTTCAATGTCCGCTGAAAACCATCTATGGCGCGGCTGAACTGAAAGGAGTGGAGCAGGGCCACTCCCCGATTAAATTCCTGTTGTGCCGGCGCATTGCAACTGGTCTCGAACTGCACCGTTCCGAGTTTCTCGCTGCCCTGGCCGTGTTCATGCTCCTGAGCCGGCGCACGAGCGAGCAGCATCAGACTGGAAATAAGAAAAATCGCGGCACTTCGCTTCATGTGTCTTCCGCGCTCCGGGTAGCCAGCGGAATGGTACACCCCAGGGGGCGATGCTGGGTGCCCCACTCAAGCCCTCGGTTGGCTTGAGTGGGATACGTCGGGCTGTCATCCTGACTGAGGATACGCCTTACAGAAGCGCATCCGAGTGGAAGGACCTTGCGCCTTCTTCGGGCGCGCGCATAGCCTGCAAGTACCTTGAGCGGCTGTTAATTTCTACCCAGTCTTCAGTCCCATCGCCATTACCTCCGCCAGATGCAGCGCCTGCCGCCCGGTTTGCTGCTCGATCTGGCTCTGGCAACTGAAGCCGTCGGCAATGATCAGGGTTGACTCCTGGGCTTGGCGCACCTCCGGCAGCAGCACCCGCTCGCCCACCGCCAGCGAAATGTCATAGTGTTCCTTTTCGTAACCGAACGCCCCCGCCATGCCGCAGCAGCCGGATTCCAACAGCCGGTACTCCAGCCCCATCTTCTGCATCACCTGCTTCTCTTCTTTCAGCCGCATGATGGCCTTATGGTGACAATGCCCGTGCACAATCGCCTGCCGCGCCAAGTGCGGAACCGGGCATCCGTTCTTCTCCAGGAACTCCGCCAGCGTGAACGTCTGCTGGGTCAACTTCTGCGCCGGCTTTGAGTCCGGCATTAGTCCGTGCATGTCATCGCGAAACACTGAGCCGCAACTCGGCTCCAGCACCACCATGGGCGTGCAGGCCTCAATTTCCGGCGCCAGCGCCGCCAGCACGCGCTCCAGGTACGACTTCGCCATATCCAGAAAGCCATAGTCGTAGAGCGGACGCCCGCAGCACAGGTGCTCTAGCGGCACCACCACCTGGTACCCGGCCGCTTCCAGCACCTCCACCGCCGCCCGCGCGGCTTGCGGTTTGAAATAATTGTTGAATGTGTCCGGCCACAGCATCACCTGCGGCCTGCCGTGGTTGCGCACACCCCGTTTTCGAAACCAGTTCTTGAAGGTTTGTCGCGCGAAGGCAGGAATGGTTCGCTGCCGCGGAATTCCCGCCGTCCACTTGGCCACTGCGCTCAGCCCCGGCGCACGCGTGAACAGGTTCGCCAAACCCGGCGCCGCCGAAGCCAGCCGCGCCCACTTGTCAATCCAACCAAAAGCATAGGCGTGCAGCGGCCGCAGTCGCCCTTCCCAGTAGTGCGCCAGGAATTCCGCCTTGTAGGTGGCCACATCCACGTTGACCGGGCAATCGCCTTTGCAGCCTTTGCACGCGAGGCACAGGTCAAGCGCGTCCTTTACCTGCTGGTCGCGCCATCCGTCCTTGATGATGCCGCCGTGCAGCATCTCCCAAAGCAGGTGGGCGCGCCCGCGCGTGCTGTGCCGCTCTTCATGCGTCACCATGAAGCTGGGACACATGGTGTCCTGCTCGCCTTGGCCGCCCCAGCGCCGGCACTTGCCGACTCCCACGCAGCGCAGCGTGGCGTGCGCGAAGCTGCCGTGGTCCGCCGGAAATTGGAAGTGCGTGGGCGGATGCGGCGCCACGTACCCGGCTCCAAGGCGCAGGTTTTCCTCGATCCGGTAGGGGTCCACTACCTTGCCGGGGTTCATCTTCCAGTCCGGGTCCCAGATGGACTTGAACTCCTTGAACGCCTCCACCAACTCCGGTCCAAACATGCGGTCGAGAAATTCGGCCCGCGATTGCCCATCCCCGTGCTCGCCGGAGAGCGATCCGCCATAACCCACAACCAGCGCGACCGCTTCCTCCATGAAGGCGCGGTATTTCTGAATGCCCGCCGCCGTTTCCAGGTCGAAGTCCACCCGGCAGTGCACGCAGCCTTGCCCGAAGTGCCCGTAGAGCGCGGAGGTGTAGCCATACCTCTGGTACAGCGCGCGCAGGTCCCGCAGGTAGGACCCAATCTTTTCCGGCGCCACCGCCGAATCCTCCCAGCCTTCCCAGCTATGTTTCTCTCCTGGAACAAACGAGTTAGCTCCCAGCGCCGACTCGCGCACCAGCCAAATGCGACGCTGCTGTTCCGGGTCGCTGAAGACCCGCGCCTCCAGCGCGGTCCCCTGCGAAGCTTGCGCGAACCGCGTGGCGTGCGCCAGCGCCTCTTCCTGGGTGCCCGCCCCGAATTCCACCAGCAGCCACCCGCTGCCCCGCGGCATCATGGGCAGGTATTCCTGCTGCGGCAGCCCCTTCTTGCGGATGTTGATGGCCACCACCTCATCGAAACCTTCCAGTCCGAGGGGCCCGAACTCCACCACTCGCGGCACATCGTCGCCCGCCAGGTACATATCGGGATACCCCAGCAGCACCAGCGCCCGCGCCGGCGGGCTGGGAATCAGCCGCACCTTAGCTTCCAGCATGGTGACGCACGTGCCCTCGCTGCCCACCAGCGCCCGCGCCACATTGCAGCGCCCGTCCAGCCCGGGCAGCAGTTCATCCAGGTTGTAGCCGGAAACCCGCCGAGGAATCTTTGGGTAACGCTCCCGGATCAGCCCCGCGTACCGTTGTCGTAACACCCGCAGCCGCGAATAAATCTCTCCCTCGCGCCCGCCCCGCGCCGCCGCACACTGCATTTCGGCGTCGGTCATCCAGCCCACCTTCATGCAGGTGCCGTCGTAGAGCAGCAACTCCATCTCGTGCACGTTCTCCGCCGATTTGCCAGACATTTGCGAGTGCACGCCGCACGAGTTGTTACCCAGCATGCCCCCCATGGTGCAGTGCGTGTGCGTCGCCGGATCTGGCCCCCAAGTCAGCTTGTGCGGCGCCGCCGCCTCCCGCAGGCGATCGCAAATCACCCCGGGCTGCACCCGCGCATACTTCTCCTCCGCGTTGATCTCCAGAATTTTGTGCAGATACTTGGTCCAATCCATCACCACGGCCACGTTGCAGCACTGTCCCGCCAGGCTGGTGCCGCCGCCGCGTGACAGCACTGGAGCCCCGAACTTACGGCACGCCGCCACCGTCTGCACCACATCGTCAAGGCTCTTCGGAATCACCACCCCGATCGGCGCCTGCCGGTAATTGGACCCGTCCACCGTGTACGCCGCCCGGCTGCCCGCATCGAAGCGCACTTCGCCTTCCAGGGTGCGCCGCAGCTCCGCCTCCAGTCCGGCCGCATCCACGCGAAGGGTGCGCCAGGCTCCCGGCTCCATCGTTACCGCCTTGGCCGCTTCCGACATTCCCTCTCCGTAATCTCCACCGATACTCACCTGGGACTCTGGCTTTCACTCCTTCAACATGAGTCTGCACGAGTGCGGCAGCCTGCGGCTTCGGCCGCACGCACTCAGCCCGTGCAGCCTGCTCCCCAAAATAAAAGGCATGGCCCTCGCCATGCCTTCATTCTGCGCTTCATCTCTGTCCAGCCCAAGCTCAATTGGGCTGTGGCTCGCTCGGTGACGCCTTCACTCCTCCCACATTGGAAATTACAAAGCGCGTCATGCTCCCGCTCGGCTCGATCACAATGTTCATCGCTCCCTTACTCGTGGCGAACACGATGGTGCGCTGGTTCTGGTCGCTTACATTTACATTGGAGCGCGGAAAGCGCGCCTTGTAAAAAGCTTCGACCAGGTCGGGCGAATCCGGCGTCTCGAACTGCGCCGTAAGCGTGTTCATGCCCCCGAAGTTAACGGAGGCGCTGCCCGGCAGCGGCCTGGCCCCGGGATAAATATCAATGCCCTGCTTCTTCAGCGCTTCCGTGGGATCGGTGTTGCTCTCGACGCTTCCGAAGGGCGTTTCGATTCGCGATCCGTTCTTGCCGGTTTCCACGTGGCTCCTGCTGGCCAGCCGCCACACTCCAAAGCCGATGACCGCTCCGCCCAGCACGATGACCGCAATAATGATGGCCACCACCAGCAGGATGACTTTCAGTGCTCCTCCCCCGGATGCCGGTGCGGCGGGCGAAGGCGCGGTCGCCGCCGCGGGCGAAGGCGCGGTCGCCGCCGCGGGCTTGGCAGCCGCCGCTACTAACCCGCCGCCGGCCACAGGCGATGGACCCGCGGTTCCCGCTATAGCTGCACCACATTTGGTGCAAAATTTCGCCGATCCCTCCAGCGTCGCCCCGCAGGATGTACAAAACGCCATATCTCACCTCGACCAGATACACAGACCAGATAAACCGCTTTCCCCGGAGTATATCCCAACCCCCCAGCTCCCACGAAAGGAACTCCGGGCCTGGCGTTCAGGCCATCGCACGCCCCACTCCTCGGCTGCATCCCAAAATCAGGGGGCCTCTCATGGTGGTTATCTGGACAATTATTTTTGGGATTCTGGCTGCTCTTTTCGGAACACTGGGCTACACCGGCGCGGCCCACGGCTGGGTGCTGCTGGCCAAGGTTCTGTTCAATGTGACTGTGATCGCCTTTGGCATGGCGCTGATTGTCGGCCAACTGGTGGTCAAGAACATCTCTTGACGGCGCTCCACGCTCGCTGAGAAAGTCGAACGTTAAGACTCTTATGCCTGATGTGGCGCGGGCGGGCGCTCGGCGCGCCTAGTTTCTTTCAGGGTTGTTTGGCAGGAGCTACGAGGCGCAGTGGTGAATATTGCAATGGCATAGGTCCGATCACAAGCGTTGCCACGTGACCGCCGCCGTGTGCTGTATCGGTGGAGTGGCTCTCATCAAATGTAATGAATAAAATGCCGTCCGCCTGAAAAATAGAGCTGAAAAGCAAGGACCCAAGATTAGCTTGCAGCCATGTGTCAGCGGTTTTCAGAAAACAACTGTCCTACGACCACGCCCGGGTGATGTAGTCCGTCATGGTCATCAGCAGCAGAATGGTCAGCCAGAAAAATCCCGCCACAATCACCAGCACCGTGGTCTTCACATCAATGTACTTGGCGTGCATGAAGAACAGCACCACCAGGGAGCCCTTCACGGTGGCGATCACCAGCGCCACCACCGGGCTCAACGCGCCCATGTTCACGTAGGACAGCGCCGCCGTCGCAGCCGTCAAGCACATCAATGCCGCCCACACGGTGAAATACAGCTTCGCGCTTATCACTTTTTCCATATCGTTCTCAACTCACGTGATGGTGCCCGATCAGGTATAGCAGCGGGTACAGATAAATCCATATAAGGTCCACGAAGTGCCAGTACAATCCCGTGTTCTCGATGGGATTGTGGTAATCCGCGGAAAAATGTCCACGCTCGTTCATGTACAGCATGGTGGAGACCAGTCCAATCCCGATCAGCACGTGCAGCGCGTGGAAACCGGTCATCACGAAGTACAGCACGAAGAACATCTCCACGTGCCGCGGGTCTATGCCGGCAAAGTGAAATGCCGACCCGGGAAACTCGTGCGCCAGCCAGTGCTCGTGGTACTCCATGCCCTTCAGCACCATGAATGCCAGGGCGAAACAGATGGTGACCGCCAGCATCACTGAGGTCAGCCGCCGCCGTCCCTGCTGAATGGCCAGCACCGCCAGCACCATCGTCAGGCTGCTGCAGATCAGCACTGCCGTGTTGACGGTCCCGATCCAGAAGTTCATGTGCTGGCTGCCTTCCTGCCACGCCACAAAGTATTCGTAGCGGTAGGCCAGGTAGGCCATGAACATGCCACCAAAAAACATGATTTCAGTGACCAGGAACACCCACATCCCCATGGAGGAAGCGCCGCGCTGCTGCTCCATGTTTTCGAAATGGTGCCGCAGTTCGTGGGTCGCCAGGGCTTCGCTGCTATCCGACAACGGGGACCTCCTTGGGAAGTTCGTCGTAGTTGTAGGCTTCCCAGGTTACGACCGGCGTCTCTTCAAAGTTATAAGTTGGCGGCGGCGACGCCGTCTTCCACTCCAGGCCGGCCGCTCCCCAGGGATTATCTCCGGCTTCCTTTCCGTAGCGCAGTGACCACAGGAAATACACCATGGGCAGCAGGTATCCCACCGCCAGCACGGTGGACCCGGCCGTGGAAAGCACGTTTAAAACCTGGAACTCCGGGGTGTAGGCGTGGTACCGCCGCGGCATTCCCGTCCACCCCAGAATGAATTGCGGGAAGAAGGTCAGGTTGAAGCCAATAAAGATGGTCAGCGCCGCCAGCTTGCCCCATGCTTCGGGATACATGCGGCCGCTGATTTTTGGCCACCAGAAATGCATCCCCGCCAGGTAGGCCATCACCATCCCGCCTACCATGATGTAGTGGAAATGGGCCACGATGAAGTACGTGTCGGTCACGTGCACATCCACGCCCAGCGAGGCCAGAAACAGCCCTGTCATGCCGCCCATGGTGAACAGGCCGATGAAGCCCATGGCGTAGAGCATGGGCGTGGAGTAGTAAATCTTGCCCTTGTACATGGTGGCTGTCCAGTTGAACACTTTGATCGCTGAAGGCACCGCCACCAGGTAGCTGAAGAAGGAGAACACCATGGCCGAATACACCGAGATGCCGGCGACAAACATGTGGTGCGCCCACACCAAAAAGCCCAGCACCGCTATCCCGATGCTGGCCAGGGCCACGAATTCATACCCGAATACCCGTTTCCGCGAGAAACAGGGAATGATCTCGCTCACCACCCCCATCCCGGGAAGGATCATGATGTACACCGCGGGATGCGAGTAGAACCAGAACAGGTGCTGGAACAGCAGCGGGTCGCCGCCCAGTTGCGGGTTGAACACTCCCAGGTGGAACATGCGCTCCAGCCCGACCAGCGACAGGGTAATTGCCAGCACCGGCGTGCCCAGCACCTGGATGATGGAAGTAGCGTAGTTCGACCACAGGAACAGCGGCATCCGTCCCCACGTCATGCCCGGAGCCCGCATTCGGTGGATGGTCACAATAAAGTTCAGCCCGGTCAGGATGGACGAAAAGCCGGCAATAAAAATGGACACCGCCGCCAGCACCACATGCGTGCCCAGGTAAGCCGTGCTCAGCGGCACATAGAACGTCCAGCCCGTGTCCACGCCCCCGGTCAGCATGGTGTACAGCATCAGGCCGCCGCCGATGATGAACAGGTACCAGCTCAGCAGGTTGATGCGCGGGAACGCCAGGTCCTTGGCCCCGATCATCATCGGCACCAGGAAGTTTCCCAGCACCGCCGGCACCGCCGGGAGGAGGAAGAAGAAGATCATCACCTGGCCGTGCATGCTGAACAGCTTGTTGTAGGTGTCCGCCTGCACCAGGTCGCCCTGCGGCGTCAGCAGTTCCAGCCGGATCAGCAGGGCAAAAAAACCGCCGACGAAAAAGAAGAACGTGATCGTAATCAGGTACAACAACGCGATGCGCTTGTGGTCGGTGGTCAGCAGCCACGACCGGAAGCCGTATTCGGCATTCAGGTAATGTTCGCGTTCTGCGGTTATTGCGCTTGCAGTCGCCATGTCACTTCACCCTTGGTTGAGCTGACGTGTTGGGTACGGCCGGGCGATTGCTCACCGGCTCGGCCTGCTGCGATCCCTGCAGCGATTTGACGTACGCGATCAGGCTCAGCAATTGCTCCTCGTTCACCACCCCCTGGAAGCTGGGCATGATGTTCTTAAACCCGGCCACGATCTTCGCCCCCGGGTTCAGGATGGATTCGCGTACATAGTTCTCGTCGGCCACCACCGTCCGCCCGTCCTCCAGCAGCACCGGCTTGCCGAATACGCCTACCAGGTTGGGGCCCCGGCCCTGTGTGTCCGAACGGTGGCAGCTGCCGCATCCCAGTTGCTGGAACAGCTTCTGTCCCGTGGACGCCAGCGAGCCCTCTCCTCCTCCGCCCGACAGCCACGCTTCGTAGGCCGCCGGATTCATCACCACGATGCTGCCGATCATCCCGGAGTGCTGCGTCCCGCAGTATTCCGCGCAGAACAGGTGATACGTTCCCGGACGGATGGCGTGAAACCACAATGTCGTGTAACGTCCCGGCAGAACATCCTGCTTCAGCCGGAAGGCGGGCACGAAAAAGCTGTGGATTACGTCCTGCGAGGTCATGATCAGCTTCACGTTCCGGTCCACCGGCACATGCAGCTCGTTGATCTCCCGCTGCCCGTCCGCGTGCTGCAGCTTCCACATCCACTGCTTGGCCACCACGTAGATTTCCATCGAATCCGGCGGCGCCGTGCGTTCCTGGAAGTAGAGGACCGCTCCCCACACAAAGAAGATCAGGAAAATTCCGAACGGCACCAGCGACCAAGTCGTTTCCAGCGCCAGCGAACCCAAAATGGGCGTCGGTTTCTCCACGACGGTATGGCGGTAGCGCAGGGCAAATAGCGTAACCAAGATGAAAATCATGAGGGTGACCGTTCCCGTCACCAGCAGAATGATGATGAAGAGTGCGTCCAGATTGCTC
>Ga0134128_10008203_pt1 | contig 12577 bp, 7 predicted proteins | sample KB31754_FD_96462 | JGI IMG/M metagenome (GOLD analysis project Ga0134128, IMG submission 96462) | Terrestrial soil microbial communities with excess Nitrogen fertilizer from Kellogg Biological Station, Michigan, USA - KB3-175-4 | ecosystem: Environmental > Terrestrial > Soil > Unclassified ...
CGTTGGCGCGGTCCACATGAATATTCTGAGCACACTGCATTGCACCGGCGTGGTCACCAATGGCTCGGTCCGCGACATTCCCGCCGCCGCCAGCGCGGGCTTTCACTATTTTGCCGGCAGCGTTTCCGTCTCGCACGCCTACGTGCACATCGTTGAAATCGGCAAGCCCGTCGAAATCGATGGCTTGAAAATTCGCTCCGGCGATTTGTTGCATGGCGATTTGCACGGCGTGCAAAACATCCCGTTGGATATCGCGCCACAAATTCCCGCGGTCGCCGCGCGGATTAAAGCCGAGGAACAAGCGCTCATTGCGCTGTGCCATTCGCCGGAATTCTCCCTTCAACAACTTCGCGCCGCCGTCCAAAGAAAGTCCTGATCCATGTCACGTTTTTCGCTTCGTTATCCGTATCTCATCATCGTGCTTTGCCTCGCCACATGCGTGATCGGCGTGACCAGCATGGTCAAAATGCCGGTGGATTTGTTTCCGCCAATCAAAATCCCGGTCGTGGTCGTCGCCACCTTTTTCTCCGGAATGCCGCCGGAGCAGATCGAGACGGACATCACCGGCCGGTTCGAGCGCTTCTTCACTTTGGCGAGCGGCGTGGATCATATTGAATCCCGTTCGCTGCCAGGCGTGAGCTTGATCAAAATTTATTTTCAACCGGGCTTTAACGCCGATTCCGCAGTCACAAGTATTGCAAATCTTGCCATGGCCGATTTGCGGAAACTCCCGCCTGGCACGCTGCCGCCGGTGGTGTTGAAATTCGACGCGTCGAGTTTGCCGGTCTGCCTCGTCACGCTGAAGGGAGAAGGGTTGAACGAAGCGAAGTTGCGCGACATCGGGCAATACGACGTGCGCAACCAGATCGCCAACGTGCCCGGCGCTTCCGTGCCGCAACCGTTCGGCGGAAAATATCGCCAAATCATGGTGTATGTGGACCCGCTGAAGCTCGAGGCGCATCAGTTGAGCGTGATGGACGTCGTGCGCACCGTGAACGAAGCCAACCTCATTCTGCCCGCCGGCGATGTGAAGATCGGCCCCTACGATTACAACCTCTACGCGAACAGCCAAATCAACGCCATTTCGGACATCAACGCGTTGCCGCTGAAAACCGTCAACAACGCTTCGGTGCTCGTGGCGGACGTCGGCCAGGCCAAGGATGCGTCGCAAATCCAGAACAATATCGTGCGCGTGGATGGGCAGCCTTCGGTGTATCTGCCGGTGCTCAAGCAAGGCGGCGATGCCAACACCATCGCGGTCGTGAACGGCATCAAAAGCGGCGTGGACCATTTGCTCGATGTCCCGAAACAACTCGTGACGAAGGTGGTCTTCGATCAGTCGATTTTCGTGCGTAGCGCGATTGAAAATCTGATTCACGAAGGCGCCATCGGCCTAATCCTCACCGGGCTGATGATCCTGATTTTCCTCGGCAGCATGCGTGCGACGGCGGCGGTGTTCCTCTCGATTCCGCTTTCCGCGCTCGCGGCGTTTATCGCGCTGTCGCTGGGCGACAACACCATCAACGCCATGGTTCTCGGCGGACTGGCGCTGGCTTTTTCGCGGCTGATCGATAACTCCGTCGTCGTGCTCGAAAATATCTTCCGACATCTCGAACTCGGCGAAACGCCGGAAGTCGCCGCCGAACGCGGCGGGCGCGAAGTCGCCCTGCCCGTGCTCGCGGCCACGCTCACAACCGCCGTCGTCTTTTTCCCGGTCACGTTTCTCTACGGTGTCAGCCGGTTCCTATTCAGCGCGCTCGCGTTGTCGGTGATTCTTTCGCTGTTCGCGTCGTACGTCGTCGCGCTGACTGTGGTGCCATTGTTCTGCGCGAAATGGATCAAGGGTCACAGCCACAACGAAGGTCACACCCCAAAAACTTGGGGCGCAAAATTTAATGCCTGGTTCAATCGCAAATTCAACGGGATGCTGAATCGCTACGAGGGCACGTTGAACAAAAGCCTGCTGCGCCCGATGGCCACCGTGCTCGGCATCACCGGTGTTTTTGTTCTCAGCCTCGGATTGTATCCGCTGGTCGGCCGCGCCTATTTTCCGCGCACCGACCCAAGTCAATTCGTCATTAATCTCAAAGCGCCCACCGGCACACGGCTCGATGTGACGGACAAACTCATCGGCCAGGTCGAGCAAATTGTGCGCGACACGGTGCCGAAGAATGAGTTGAAAATTCTCGTCTCCAACATCGGCGTGACACCGGGTTTCTCGTCCATCTACACGCCGAATTCCGGTCCGCACACCGCGTTCGTGCAGGTCGGTTTGGAGGACGGACACAAGTTGAGCAGTTTTGAATACATGAATCTCGTCCGCGCGAAATTGCGCAAAAACCTGCCGCAACTCGACGCGTATTTCCAAACCGGCGGCCTCGTCGATGCCGTACTGAACCTCGGCATGCCCGCGCCGCTCGACATTCAAGTCAGCGGCAGCAATCTCGAGGAAGCGCACAAAACCGCGACCGAAATTGCCCGCCAGGCCGGCGCGTTGCCGGGCGTCAGCGATGTCCTCGTGCCGCAGGATGTGGATTATCCGGCGCTCAAGCTGGACATCGACCGCGTGCGCGCCAGCGAACTCGGCCTGAGCGAAAAAGAAATCGTTGGCAACGTCATCACCGCGCTCACGTCCGACCAGATGATCGCGCCGAGTTTCTGGGTCGATCCCAAAAGCGGCAACGATTACATGCTGACCGTTCAATATCCCGAGGGCTTCATCAAATCCTTTGCCGACCTTTCGTCCGTGCCACTGCGCGCGCCGAATTCCCACGAACCCACGCGGCTCGATAACGTCAGTAAACTCCGCCGCATCGAATCGCCCACCGAGGTGGATCATTATCAATTGCGGCGCGTGATCGATGTTTACGTTTCGCCGTCGCACGAAGACGTCGGCAAAGTTCTGGCGGGCGTGCAGAACATCATCAAAAACACCAAGACGCCGGAAAATATCCGCGTGACCATCCGGGGTTCGGCGCACGCGATGGAAGTTTCGTTCCGCAGTTTCGGGTTGGGACTGATTCTCTCGACGCTGCTAGTGTATTTGATTCTCGTCGCGCAATTCCAATCGTTCCTCGATCCCCTGCTCATTTTGCTCGCGGTGCCGACCGGACTCACGGGCGTGCTGGTCATCCTCTGGCTCACCGGCACCACGCTGAACGTGATGTCGCTCATGGGCGTGGTGATGATGGTTGGCATCGTCACTTCGAACAGCATTTTGATCGTGGAATTCACCAATCGCCTCCGCGCGGAAGGCCGTTCGTTGTGCGATGCCGTGGTGATGGCCTGCCGCGTGCGCCTGCGCCCCGTGCTGATGACATCGCTCGCGACGCTCATCGGCCTCATCCCGATGGCGCTCGCACTCGGCGCCGGCAGCGAAGCTTACGCGCCGCTCGCGCGCGCGATCATCGGTGGACTGGCGTTTTCGGTCGTGCTCACCGTCTTCATCGTTCCATGCGCCTATTACGTCGTCTATCGCTGGAAAGAGGAGCAGGCGAAAAACCTGGCCGCGAGCGCCGTCCCCAACATCACTCCCGCGCAATGAACCGGATGAAGCTGATAATCACGCTGCTTTCGTTTGCCACAGCAACCGCACTCGCGGCGGATACCAACGGCCTGCCGACACTGACGCTTTCCGCCGCACACGACCTGGCATTGAAAAACCATCCGCAAATTGCCGCGGCAAATTACCGCGTGCTCGCGGCGCAGGAAGTGACGAAGGAATCGCGCGCCGGATTTTTTCCGCAGGCAAATATCTACGGCTCTGCCGTCGGCGCAGATTCCGATGAAACGCGCATTGAAGCGGGTGGATTGAACAATCCGAGTGTGTTCGAACGCGCGGCAGGCGGACTGAGCGTGAATCAACTCATCACCGATTTCGGCCGCACCGCCAATTTGACCGCGAGTTCACGCTTGCGCGCCGAAGCCGAAAATCAGAACGCCAACGCCACACGCGAGCAGGTGTTGTTGAGCGTGGACGTGGACTATTTCAGCGCGCTCCAAGCCCAGGCGGTCCTGGGCGTCGCGAAGCAAACCTTGGACATGCGCCAGCTCCTGCTCGACGAAGTCACGTTGCAAGCGTCCAACAAATTGAAATCCGAAATCGACGTGAGCTTCGCCCGCGTCGCGCTCGAAGAAGGCCAGTTGCTGTTCCAAAAAGCGCAAAACAATCTCGACGCCTCGCTCGCCTCACTCTCCACCGCGCTGGGATTCCGCGATTTTCATCGCTTCAACCTCGTGGAAGAACCGTTGCCGGCGTCGTCCATCGATACCAAGGACGTTTCCGCGCTCCTCAATTCCGCGCTGCACGATCGTCCGGAAATTCTCGCGCTAACGGATGAGCGCGATGCCGCGGGCCGTTTTGCGCGCGCGCAACGCGATTCGCGCCTGCCCACCGTTTCCGCCGTCGGTGTCGCCGGCGGTTCGCCCATACACGACGATCGCCTGCCGGACACCTACGCCGCCGGCGGTTTGCAACTCAGCGTGCCGTTGTTTGCCGGCGGACTTTTCACCGCGCGCCAGCACGAAGCCGAGTTGCGCGCCAGCGCCGATGCCGAGTTGCTCCGCGCGCTCGAGAACAATGTGATTCGCGACGTGCGCATCGCCTGGCTGAACTTGAACAACGCGCGCGAACGCCTGCGGACCACGGATCAGCTTGTCACTCACGCGCAGGAAGCGTTCGATTTGGCGCAGGCGCGTTACAAAGCCGGCAGCAGTTCAATTGTCGAACTGAGCCAGGCGCAACTGGAATTGACTTCCGCGCAAATCGCCCAAACCAGCGCGCGCTACGATGTGCTTATCCAGGAAGCCAACGTGAATTTCCAGATCGGCGGATTATCCGCCAGCCAACCGTCCACCATTCCATCTTCAGCGGAATCGAAACACTCATGAAAATAAACCCAACAAAGAACTTGTTCCTCGCCATCGCGCTGACCGCGTTCGCCGGCTGCGCCATGCCGCAATCCACGGTCGTTGTGAAAGAACCGGTCGGCCCGGATTTGGCGCCGCCGCGCAAACTCGTCGCGCCCGCCGGCCAGGGACAACTGGTGGTTTACAGCGCGCTGGAAGTCGCTAACCCGGTCAGCTCGGATCTCCCGACTCATGCGGCATATAGCATCTATGGCGCGAACGGAAAATTATTCAAGCGCGTGGACAATCGCAGCGGCTCCTTTTATCAATCTCCCGCCACCGTGGTGCTGCCCCAGGGCGAATACACCGTGAAAGCGCCCGTGGCCAATTATGGCCTCGTCACCGTCCCGGTCGTCGTCAAGGAAAACGAGACGACCACTGTCGATTTCAACGGCGGCCATTTTCGGCAGAAAAAACCCACCGGCGCCGGCCAATGGGTTCGCCTGCCCTCCGGCGAAGTCATCGGCATGAGAGCGCCGTAAGCGGCCCTCCTGAAATTCTTTATTATCACCAAAACGGCGCAGATCATTTCTGCGCCGTTTCTTTTTTAAAAGCTCTCATTTCAGGCACCAGCAGCCATTCCGCGTGTCACGCGATTGTAACATTGACGACCTTTGCCCGTAACATATCGCCCCTAAGTTGCACCCCGCAGAACGATCCCAATTCACCCAATGAAATATATCAGAAAAAAACAACGACTGAACAATTGGATTGTGGCCGGCGCCGGGGCGCTCGCGGCCGCAACGGCCGTCAGCACCGGACAATGCGCCGCCTCTTCCGACCCGCTGCTGGACGCGCTTATCAAGAAGGGAGTGCTCACGGAAGCCGAAGCCAAGGACATTCAGGCTGAAACTCAGACCAATTCCGCCACGGCCACGATGTCGAAATTCAAAATCGCCGACACGATCAAGAATCTCAATCTCTACGGCGATATGAGATTTCGCTACGAGTACCGCAGCGCGGATAATCCGAGAGCGGCCGGCTTGACCCCGGGAGACACTTATTATCGCGAGCGTTTCCGTTACGCTTTTCGGTTCGGCCTCAAGGGCGATTTGTACGACAACTTCAGCTACGGCATCCGCCTGGAAACATCCTCGAATCCGCGCTCAACGTGGGTAACCTTCGGGGATGACACCGGCAAAAGCAACGGCGCCGGCGGCGGCACGCCTTCGGACAGATCGAGCGACGGGCTGACTATCGGCCAGGTCTATCTGAACTGGCATCCCGCGGAGTATTACGAAATGACAGTCGGCCGGATGCCCATGCCGCTCTACACGACGCCGATGGTGTGGGATTCCGATATCGAACCGGAAGGCGCGTTTGAAAAATTCAAACTGTCGCTCGGCAATGTCGACTTGTTCGCGGACGCCGGACAGTTCCTGTATCAAGACGCCAATCCGGACAATCGAATTCCTTCGAGCGACACCTTCATGTTCGCGTGGCAATTGGGCGCGGTGGTCAAATTGGATCATGACATGTCCTTCAAATTCGCTCCAACCATCTACAATTATACGGGTCACGGCACCGGCAATGGATTGAACATTCCGTTTGTCGGCCAGGGCAGCGCCACGGGCACCAACCCCGGTTCGACGGGCGCCACCGGAGTTGCGGCCTTCAATCAAAACGGCATCAACGACCTGCTCGTGTTTGAATTGCCGGCTGAATTCAACATGAACCTCGGCAAGTATCACGTTCGCGCCTTCGGCGATTTCGGTTACAACCTCGAGGGCGACGACCGCGCCCGCGCTGCATTCGCGGCGGGCGGCGGAATGGGCGGCTCATTCCCGAACGCGGCTCATCCGGGCACCGGCAACAGCATGGCATACCAGGTCGGCATCGGTATCGGCAACGCAGGTCCTATTTACGGCCCGACGCAAGGATTGGTTTACGGCTCGACCTCCAAGAAAAACACCTGGGAAGCCCGCGCTTACTGGCAGCATGTTGAACAATACGCGCTGGATGTGAACCTCATGGATTCCGACTTCCTGGAAGGCCGCGGAAATCTCGAAGGCTTTTACACCGCCTTTGCCTACGGCTTCACCGACGCCATCATCGGCACGGTCCGCTTCGGTTACGGCAGCCGCATCAATAATCGTTTGGACACCGGCGGCAGCAACTTCGATTTGCCCGGTCTCAATCCCATCAATAATTATCATATTGTGCAGGCGGATTTGACCTGGAGATTTTAGTTCCGTTCCTCCAGTAAGTAAGGTTCCAGTCCCCATCCTCCGCGGGATGGGGGTTTTTATTTCCGCAGGAGACGAGGTGACGAGATTAAGCTGCCTGGAGCGGTTCAATAAAACCTGTAGCCGGAGCAGGTGCCAGACCTAAAGGTAGGGTGCCAGTCCTCTGCGCGCCGCTGACACCCCAGAAAGTCAATGCGTGTAGAGCTTTCCCGCTACGGCGCGCAGAGGACTGGCGCGCCCTACCAGTTGCGGCACCAGAAACGCCCCTCTCATTATTGATGGCCACAGAAAAATCAAAAAACTTGCCCCTCACGTGCATCCACTTTACTCTTTCCGCCTCATTGCGCGCTTAGCTCAGTGGTAGAGCACTTCCTTCACACGGAAGGGGTCGCAGGTTCGAACCCTGCAGCGCGCACCATTCCATTCGTTTGAGAACTTTCGATGCGTATGGCCGCTAGGGTTACGGACACATTTCGCGGAAGCCGACGAGCAATGCACATGCTCATGCAGCGCCTCTGCTTCTTGTTGGCACCCCTTTTAATGACCGGGTGCTACACGGTCCACATGGCCCAATGCACGGTTCCGGATAATGAAACCAACCGGGTGGCGGTTGCCAATATCGTGGCGTCCGTGGCCACGAAACATCAGCTTGTCGGGCATCCGGAACAAACCGATCAGGTTGCGATGCTGGCCAGCTATGACTGGATGGATGCAAAATCGAAGCGCCCATTAAGCCTGGACGTCTACGCTGACGCAGGGACGATCACCGCTCTCCTTAATCAAACCACGAAAAACAAAACGCGACCGGAACGTTTCTTCAGCGTGGAGCGAGACCTGGTCACAAGCTTTCGGGAAAAATTCGGCAACGCGGTGGAAATCGATATCTCCCACGAAAAATCGGAGCCGTAGACGGATCCAAAATTTTGAAAGCGGCAGTGGCCCTTGCTCCTCTTCGCACGCCCAAAAAATGGGGTCTAATCGCTATGGAATCCTGTCGCGCAGAGGTTAAGGAAAGGAGGAACAAACATTGAAGAAAGATTCCTATGAAAGCGCTCGTCTACAAAGGGCCCCGTGATGTGCAAATTACCGGCGTTCCGGATCCGAAAATCGAAAAGCCCACCGATGTCCTCGTGAAAATCACCAGCACGAAAATTTGCGGCGCGGATTTGCATATGTATGAAGGCCGCACGGATGTCGAAGAAGGAAAAGTGCTCGGGCACGAAAATCTCGGGCAGGTCGTCGAAGTCGGCAAAGCCGTCACGCGCATCCAGGCCGGCGATTGGGTTTGCCTGCCGTTCAATATCTCCTGCGGATTCTGCAAAAATTGCGAGCGCGGCCTCACGGGTTTTTGCCTCACCATGAATCCCGGCAACGCCGGCGCGGCGTACGGTTACGCCGGCATGGGTCCTTACGATGGCGGGCAGGCGGAATTTCTCCGCGTGCCCTACGGCGATTTCAATTGCCTCAAACTTCCCGATGACGCCGAGGAAAAGGAAAATGATTACGTGATGCTCTCCGACATTTTTCCCACCGGCTGGCATGCCACGGAATTGGCCGGCTTACGGCCCGGCGAGTCCATCGTGATTTTCGGGTGCGGTCCCGTCGGCTTGATGGCCGCGCATTCGGCGATGATCAAAGGCGCGAGCAAAGTCATCATCGTGGATCGCCATCCCGATCGCCTGGCGTTGGCGCGAAAAATCGGGGCGATTGCGGTCGATGATTCCAAAGGTTCGGCCGTCGAGGAGATTCTCGACATGACCGGCGGCGAGGGGGCGGATCGCGGTTGCGAATGCGTCGGTTACCAATGCCATGACCCCGCCGGCCATGAAATCCCGAACATGACCATGAACGCGCTCGTGGAAGCCGTGCGCCCGACCGGCGGGATTGGAGTCGTCGGCGTGTTCGTTGAGGAAGATCCGAAAAGCAAAGACAAACTGGCGCAGGAAGGCAAACTCGCCTTCGGCTTCGGGCCCTTCTTCGAAAAAGGCCTGCACATGGGCACCGGCCAATGCAATGTGAAAGCCTACAATCGCTACCTGCGCAACCTGATTCACACGGGTCGTGCAAATCCGGCATGGATAATTTCCCACGAACTTTCGCTGGACGAAGCGCCGGACGCATACAAACATTTTGACAGCCGCGAAAAGGGCTGGACCAAGGTGATTTTGCATCCGCACCAGAGTCGCCCGCGCAATCGCTCGCATTCGGCGGGCGCTCGCAAGGGCCACCCCGAAGCAGCGCACGCGGAATAACCCCGACGACAAACAAATAATTCGCACCAAGCCACGGCACTTTTTGCCGTGGCTTTTTCGTGGTGGAATTCCACCACAAATATCCTCACATTGGCACGACTCCCGCTATTTAGCCTAAATAACACGTTAGGGTGCGCATTATGAAGCTATTCCGAATAGTTCCCGTTGCTATTTCGTTAATCCTCTGCGGTTTCACTGCCCATACCGATGCCAGCGAAAAGACTCTTTTGTCTGATGGTTGGGCAATCCAATCGCTCGACCAGGTCCCCGAATCAGGCGCGGTTGTTTCCACGCCTCAATTCAAACCCGACCACTGGTATGCGGCGACCGTTCCTTCCACAGTCTGCGGAACGCTCGTGGACGACAAGGTGTATCCCGATCCGTTCGTCGCAGAAAATCTCAAGGATCTTTCGACGAACGCCGCGTTCAAAGGACCGTGGTGGTACCGCAAAGAATTCAAAGCGTCAGCTCATGGATTGGACCAGGTCTGGTTGAATTTTGAAGGCATCAATTATCGAGCGAACATCTGGATCAATGGCAAGCAAATCGCCGACACCAATGAAATCGTCGGTGCCTATCGCACCTACCGCTTCAACATCACCGATGCCGTTTCGTCCGGAAAGCCGACCGTGCTCGCCGTCGAGACATTTCCCGCGACAAAAACAAATTGCTTCGGAATTAATTGGGTCGACTGGAATCCCGCGCCGCCGGATTTCAACATGGGCCTCTGGCGCGATGTCTACCTCGTCACCACCGGGCCGGTTGCGCTGCAAAATTCGCACATCGTCACCACGGTCGATCAGCCGTTGCTGGACAAGGCGCATTTCAAAGTCGCGACCGACGTGCAGAATACCAGCTACAAACCGGTGCACGTCGTGGTGAAAGGTTCCATTGGCGACGTGCGCTTCAGCAAATCCATGACCATCGCGCCCTACGAACTCGAACACGTGGAATTCAACGATCTCACCATGGATAAACCGCGCCTCTGGTGGCCGGTGCACATGGGCGACCAAAACCTTTACGAATTGAAAGTCGAAGCCACGGCCAACGACGTGCCCTCCGACGAAATTAGGATGCAAGTCGGCATTCGCGAGGTGACCTCGGAATTGAGCAGCAAAGGCAATCGCGTTTTCAAAATCAACGGCAAACCGGTCCTCGTCCGCGGCGGCGGCTGGGCGCCGGATATGTTTTTGCGCCCCTCAGCCGAGCGCGAAATCCAGGAATTGCGCTACGTAAAGGACATGAACCTGAACGCCATCCGCTTCGAAGGAAAAACCGAGAGCGGACGTTTCCTCGATATTTGCGATCGCGAAGGCATTCTCGTCATCGCCGGCTGGTGCTGTTGCGATTATTGGGAGCAATGGAGCAAATGGAACGACAACGATTACGCCATCGCGAGCGACTCGTTGCAAGACCAGATCCGCCGTCTGCGCAATCATCCGAGTTTGCTGACCTTCTGGTACGGCAGCGACAACCCGCCCAACGCGCGCTGTGAAAGCAATTATCTCGCGGTGCTCAAGGAAATGGACTGGCCGAATCCCGCGCAATCCTCCGCCAGCGGCAAGAAAGCCGCCCTCGCCGAAAGCACCGGCATGAAGATGAGCGGCCCCTACCAATACGTGCCGCCGATGTATTGGTACACCGACACGCAGCCCGGCGCCGCGTTTAGTTTCAACACCGAAACCAGCCCCGGCCCCGCCGTGCCGCCGATTGAATCGCTCCGCCGCATGTTGCCCATCAACCGCACTTGGCCCATCGATCAGTATTGGAATTATCACTGCGGACAGGGCGCGTTCAAAACCCTCAACATTTTCACCGAGGCGTTGAATCAGCGGCTCGGCACAGCCACCAGCGCCGAAGATTACGCGCGCAAAGCGCAGATCATGACCTACGACGGCGAGCGCGCGATGTTCGAGGCCTACGGCCGCAACAAATACGATTCGACCGGCGTGATTCAATGGATGATGAACAACGCCTGGCCCTCCATGATCTGGCATCTTTACGATTATTACCTGCGCCCGGGCGGCGGATATTTCGGCGCGAAAAAAGCCTGCGAACCGTTGCACATCCAATACTCCTACGACGATCACTCCGTCGTGGTCGTCAACGGATACGAGCAGGATTATCGCGGACTCAAAGCGACGGCCACAGTTTACAACCTCGACATGACCCAAAAATCCCTGCAGGAAACCAATTTGAACATCGGTCCCGACGACAGCAAACGCGTTCTCACCTTGCCCGAGTTGGCAGATCTCAGCCCCACGTATTTCGTGAAGCTGGAACTCCACGGCGCCTCCGGAAAACTCCTCAGCGAAAATTTCTATTGGCTCTCCACCAAAGGCGACACGCTCGACAAGCCAAGGCCAGGCTCCGATTGGTATTACACGCCAACGAAACAATTCGCCGATTTCACCGCGCTCAATTCACTGCCGCCTGTGAAACTGAAAGTTACCTCGAAATCCGGCCGCAGCGGGGACGAATATGCCACGCACGTGACGGTGGAAAACCCCGGCAAATCGCTCGCGTTCTTCGTGCACCTGAAAGTCAACGACGCCAAAACCGGCGAGGAAATCCTGCCCGTAATCTGGGAAGACAATTATTTCTCGCTGCTGCCCGGCGAAAAGCGCGACATCACCGCCACCTACACCCTGCCCCGCGGCGTGAAGCCGACCGTTGAAGTGCAAGGGTGGAACGTGGCGCCGTAATTATTTCCCGCAAAAGGAACAAATGAATGACGAATGACAAATGTCGAATGGAAATTGTGGTGCTCTCTGGTCATTCGTCATTCCCCTGTGGAAATCCGATAGCCCCACGTTGATTTTTCCTCTTTCCCTCCGCCGCGGTTCTCTTAAGCTCGCGAACACCTATGAACACACGAGCACTCCTGTTTGCTGCCGTCATCGGAGCCGGCCTCCTCACATCCACTGCTGCGAACGCCCAATCCGGCCAATTGCAATTTCCTCCGCCCAGCCCGTTAAGCACTGTGAAGCAACGCGTCGGCCTGACAGACATCGAAATATCCTATTCCCGGCCGAGCGCCAGGGGCCGGCCCGTCGTCGGTGGACTTTTGCCCTACGGCCAAATCTGGCGCACCGGCGCGAATGGCCGCACCACCATTTCCTTCAGCACGCCCGTGAAACTGAACGACAAGGAAATCCCCGCCGGCAAATATTCGCTGTTCACCATTCCCGGCGAAAAAAACTGGACCATCATGCTGAACAAAAACGCCTC
>Ga0134128_10008204_pt1 | contig 12576 bp, 13 predicted proteins | sample KB31754_FD_96462 | JGI IMG/M metagenome (GOLD analysis project Ga0134128, IMG submission 96462) | Terrestrial soil microbial communities with excess Nitrogen fertilizer from Kellogg Biological Station, Michigan, USA - KB3-175-4 | ecosystem: Environmental > Terrestrial > Soil > Unclassified ...
GGTCCGTGCCCGGCGATGGCGGCCCGGTGCGCGGCCGTGGCGTAGCCCTTGTTGCCGTCCCAACCGAACTGCGGGAACTCCTGCGCCAGCTCCACCATCATGGCGTCGCGCTCCACCTTGGCGAGGACGCTGGCGGCGGCCACGGACAGGCAGGTCAGGTCCGCCTTGATGCGGGTCCGCACGGTCATCGACGCGCCGGAATCCGCTCCCGCAGGAGTGCCGGCAAAAACGAGTTCCGGCTGCACGGGCACGGAGAGCCAGTCGTGGTTCCCGTCCAGGATGACGTAGCCCGGCAGCAGTTCGGCGGCCACCGCGGCCAGGGCGCGCGTCCCCGCCAATCGCAGGGCGGCCATCAGGCCGACCGCGTCGATCTCCGCCGCGGACGCGTGTCCCACGGCATGCGCCTGCGCCCACTCCTGGATCGCCGGCACCAGGGCCTGGCGCACCGGCCCGCGCAGCAGCTTGCTGTCCTTCACGCCGGGCAGCTCGGCGGCGGTTGCGGCGTTGATGACCACCAGGCCTACGCTGACGGGTCCGGCCAGCGCGCCCCTGCCCACCTCGTCGCAGCCGCCCACCAGCGTGTAGCCCTGGGCCGCCAGTTCACGTTCCCACTCCAGGGTGGGCGGCAGCGCTGCCACTATTTTCCCGTGGGGACGACGCCCGACGACGTCCCCTTGGTGACGCCGGCCGGTTCCGGCACATTGGCGAAAACCTTCGGGTAGTTCCCCAGGATGCCCACGTGGTTCAGCGGCCAGGCGATGACGATGGCGCGGCCCTCCACTGCGGAGATCGGCACGAAGCCGGTGCCGCTGTCCCTCTGGTGCGCGCGCGAGTCCTCGGAATTGTTCCGGTGGTCGCCCATGACCCAGATGTGTCCGGCCGGGACGGTCACGTCGAAGGTGGTGTCGGACGGCGACGCCCCCGGAAACAGGTACGGTTCGGTGAGGGCCGCGCCGTTCACTGTCATTTTGCCGGCCGCGTCGCAGCACTTCACGTGGTCCCCCGGCAGGCCGATGACGCGCTTGACCAGGTGCTGCTGCGAGCTGTCCGGGGCCAGGCCGACAAAGGTGGCGACATCGCCAATCCAGCTGAACGGGCCCGTCTTCGCCTGTTCCGGCGGAAGCCAGCCCAGGGTGTCCTTAAAGACGACGACGTCCCCCCGCTTGAGCGCAAACGGCTCCGGCACCAGCAGGTTCACGAAGATCCTGTCGTCGATGCGCAGGGTGTTTTCCATGGATCCGGAGGGGATGTAGAAGGCCCGGAACAGGAACGTCTTGATGAGGAAGGAAAGGACCAGGGCAATGGCGAGGATGGTGATGATTTCCTTCCCCCAGGACCAGACGCCACTGCTGAAGCGCTCCAGCGCCGTGGCCTCGGGCGCGTGCGCGCCGTGCCCGCCCGCGCCGTGCGCGCCGTGCCCACCGTGCGCGCCGGCGCCGTGCGCGCCGTCCGTTGCACCGCCGTCGTCCGGGTGGGACTGGCCGGGCTCGCCGGGCACGTTCTGCTCCATGGGGCTGGTTCCTTAAGTTTGTCGTTCAACAGGGGTGGGACGGGCGCGCTAGGGGGTGGCGGCGTCGTTCTTGAGCACGTGGACGCGCCCCAGCGGCCACACCGTGGCCCACGGGCGGCCGATCACCTTGCCCGTGGAGATGAGGCCGCCGCCGGGCATGCCCAGCAGGGACCGCGAGTCCGCTGAGATGCTCCGGTGGTCGCCCATGAGCCACAATTTACCCTGCGGGACGGTGACGTCGAACCTCAACTCGCTGGGCTTGTCGCCGGGATACAGGTAGCTCTCAGTGACGGGAACCCCGTTGACCTCCAGCAGGCCGGCGGCGGTGCAGCACTTCACGGTGTCCCCCGCCACCCCCAGCACCCGCTTGACGTAAATGTTGTTGTTGGGGACCAGGCCCAGCCACTGCCCGGCGCCGACGGCCGCGTCAGTGAGCGGGTCCCGGCCCGACTGCCACGGTGTGAACGACCCCCGGCCGTCAAAGACCACCACGTCGCCACGCTTGATGGGCGTAAGCGCAAAATCGGTGCGCGAAACCAGCACGCGGTCCCCGGTCACCAGCAGCGGCTCCATGGACCCGGACGGGATGTAGTAGACATCCATCCAGACATTGCGCACCACGGCGGTCAGCAGGAACATCACCACCAAGGCAAGAACAACAAAACGCCAGCCCAGTTTCCTGGACTGGCGTTTCGCTTGGGGCAAAGTGCGATTCCCGTTACTTGGCGGGAACGGCGTCGCGCTTTTCCTTGATCTTGGCAGCCTTGCCGCGCAGGTTGCGCATGTAGTAGAGCTTGGCACGGCGGACGTCACCCTTGGTGACAACCTCAATCTTGTCGATGACCGGCGAGTGCACCGGGAAGGTACGCTCCACGCCGACACCGAAGGAGACCTTGCGGACCGTGAAGGTCTCGCGGACGCCGTCGCCCTGGCGGCCAAGGACGAAGCCCTTGAACACCTGAACACGCGCGCGGGAGCCTTCAATGATGTTCACGTGGACGTTGAGGGTGTCACCGGCCCGGAAGGCGGGGATGTCGCTGCGCAGGCTGGCTGCGTCAACAGAATCGAGAATCTGCATTTTTCTCACTCCAGGCAAACGCCACAGGTCATTTGCTTTATGTCACGGATCCCGTGGACGGCGCAGGCCAGTCACGGAAAACGAAAGTTTTTTAGCCCGGGGTATCAAGGGTGAATCCCGGTGTGCCGCCTGTTGGCGGACGGTCCCCCTGTGGCAGGAGCGCGCCCAGCCGGCACGTCCCCCATTTTGCCATACCGGGCGGCACAACAACTAATTGCCTGTGCCGCCGGCGCCCGACGCCGGGCCCCGGCCCAGGTGTCAGGGCCCCCGCCCCGCTGTGGCTCACCCTTTAACTGCACCTTCGGTGGTGTTCATGATCCGGCGTTGGAAGATGAAGAACATGACGGCGACCGGTACGGTCATCAGCGCGGCGGCGGCAAGCTTGAGCGGATACTGGGTGGGCCCTCCCAGCTGTCCGCTGGCGAGCGAGGCCACCCCCTTCGTGAGGGTGGTCAGCGCGGGCGACTGGGTGGAGACGATGAAGTGTGAGAGCTCGTTCCAGGACCCCTGGAAGGAGAGGATGATGATGGTCATCAGGGCCGGCCTGGACATGGGCAGGACGATCGACCAGAACACCCGGAACGTGCCGGCGCCGTCGATCCGGGCCTGCTCCTCGACGCTGATCGGGACGGATTCAAAGAAGTTCTTCATGATGAACACACCGGCCGCGTCGGTGAGCAGGGGCACGATCATCCCGGTGTACGAGTCGTAGATGCCGACCTGGTTGAGCACCAGGAACTTGGGGATGAGCAGGACGACGCCGGGCACGCTCATCACGGCGATGAGGCCGGCGTAGATGACGCCCCTGCCGCGGAAGTGCAGGCGGGCCAGGGCGTAGCCGGCGAGCGAGTCGAAGAACACGCGGCCGAGGGTGACGCAGACGGTGACGATGGCCGAGTTCTTGAACCAGACGGGGAAGTCCGAGTGGGCGAACAACCCCCGGTAGGCCGCCGTCGTCCACACCTGCGGCACAAGCGAAACCGGGCTCTGCGCCGCTTCAGTCTCCGATTTGAACGACGTCGCCACCTGCACCAGGAACGGGAAGATGTAGACGATGGCCAGCGCGATGAGGACCGCGTAAAGCACGGACGTGGCGGCCATGGTGCCGTTGCGGTCCCGGCGGCGCACGTGGTCCTGTTTCGTGCCGGCTGTGTCTGTCGACTGGGTGATGCTCATTGGCGTTCTCCGTCCGGCGTCGGTGGTTGCCCCGCGGCCGCGGCGCCGGCCGGGACGCCGCTGCTGCCTGTGCCCACGGACAGGTAGGGCCGCATCTTGCGCCGGGAGACCTTCCGTTCGCGCAGCACCCAGCGTTGGAAGAGCGTGAAGAAGACGATGATCACGAACAGGATGAAGGCGATCGCGGCGCCTTGCCCCCAGCCCTGATCCTGGAAGGCGGCCTGGTAGGACAGGTAGGCCGGGGTGAGCGTCGTCTTGTCGGGGGCGCCCTGGGTTCCGGTGTAGATCTGGTCGAAGACCTGCCAACAACCGATCAGGCCAAGCGTGAGCACGGTGAACAGGGTGGGGCGCAGCTGCGGCAGGGTCACCTGCCAAAAGCGCTGCCAGCCGTTGGCGCCGTCGACCATGGCCGCTTCGGTGACGTCGCGGTCGAGGTTTTGCAGGGCGGCGATGAACAACAGCATGAAGGTCCCGCTGGTGGTGAAGATCCCCATGATGATGTAGGCGCTCATCGCCACCGACGGGCCGGCCAGCCAGTCCCACCACGAAATCCCGAGGAAGGTGCCCCCGGTGAGGAAGGCCGGGCCGTTCTGCACGCCAAACACGCCGAGGAGGTCGTGCAGGATGCCGCTGGGTTCGTTGAACCAGTTCGGTCCGGTGATGCCGATGTAGGAGAGCAGCTTGTTGACACTGCCGGTCGAGCTGAAGAGGAAAAGCCACAGGACGGTGATGGCCACTGAGCTGGTGACGGAGGGGAAGTAGAACGCCGTGCGGAAGAAGCCGCGGCCGCGCAGGACCGCCCGGTTGACCAGTACGGCAAGGAAGAGGGACAGCGCAGTCTGCAATGGCACCACGAGAACCACGTACCAGGCGTTGTTGCGCAACGACGTCCCGAAGTCCTGCTCCGCCAGTCCGCCGCCGGCGAGCAGCTTGGAGTAGTTGTCGAAACCGATGAAGTGCACGCCGGCCGAGAACGGGCTGCCGCGGCCGCCCCAGTCGGAGAAACTCACCCACAGGGCCATCAGGACGGGGATCACCAGGAACAGGCCGAGCAGGAAGAGCACCGGGCCGGTGAACAGCCACCCGGAGGCGGTCTCATGGCCGTGGATGCCCGAGCGGGACCGCACGGCGTTGGCGGACACGGCTACTTCAGCAGGGCCTGGAGGTTTTTCTGCGTCTCATCCAGCAGTGTTTTGGGGTCGCTCTTGGCCAGGCTTCCCAGCTTTGAATCGAGGTCGCTGACGACGGCGGCGGAACCCTTGGCGGCTGGCACGCCCTGGGCGTAGGCGGCCGCGTCCATGAACGGGGCGAGCTGCGGATACGCCTGCTTCCAGGAGTCTGCCGCGGACTGGATCGAGGGCATGACCCCAAAGGCCTTCGCGAAGCCGAGCTGGTCGCTCTTGGTGGTCAGCTGCTCCACCAGCTTCAGTGCGGCGGCCTGGTTGGGACTGTCGGCCGCAATGCCCCAGCAGTTGGTGAACTCCAGCGTGCCTTGGCCCTTCGGTCCGGACGGCAGCGGGACTACCTTGTACTTGATGTTCGGGTAGTCGGACTGCATGCCGCCCGTGATCCAGTTGCCTTCAATGGTCATCGCGGCCAGGCCCTTGCCCAGCGCCTCGCCGCCCCAGCTGGCGCCGGTGTCCGCAGCGAACTTCATGGCGCCGTCGGTCAGGAGCTTCTTGGCGTACGTGAGCGCCTGGACGTTCGCTGCGCTGTTGGCAGTGGCCTGCGTGCTGTCGGCGTTCATGAGGTTCCCGCCGGCCTCGACCATGAAGGCCCCAAGCCGCTCATACTGGCCGCTGACCACCAGGCCGGTCTGCTTTCCGGTGGTCAGCTTCTTGCTGACCGCCTCCAGCTGGTCCCAGGTCTTTGGATAGTCGGAGTCGGTGAGACCGGCGGCCTTCCACATATCGGTGTTGATGACCAGCTGCAGGGTGGAGAAATCCTTGGGTGCGCAATAGAGCTTGTTGTTGTAGGTGAACGACTTCACCAGGGTGGGATAAAAGTCCGAGGTGTCCTTCAGCTGGTCGCCGTAGGCCAGCAGCGAGCCGTTGGCGGCGTACCCGGCGAGCGAGCCGGTGGAGAGGTAGAAGACGTCGGCAGGCTTTTTGGCGGCGAACCCCTGGGCCAGCTGCTGGTCAAGGTTGCTGGCCGCGATAACCGTGGCCTTCGTTCCGGAGGACTTCGACCAGTCGGCCACGGCGCTCTTCACCGCATTGGTTTCAGCATTGCCGCTGGAACCGATCATGACCGTCAGGGCGGACGAGGACGACGTCAGTCCGCCGCCTCCCCCTGCCGTACCGGAGCCTGTCGAGGTCGCGTTTCCGCCGAAGCCGGAACCGCAGGCACTCAAGGCCAGCACCGTGGTGAATGCGGCTGCACCGCTGAGGATCCGGACGGCTAAGCCTTTTTGCATGGTGTCTTTTTGCATGGTGCTCTCCCCAGCGTTCCGCGGCGTCTGCCGCATCGGTCGGACCGCTGGCCCCGGCGCCCCACGCTGCTGCATCCTGCCGGCACGACTGCCACGGATTGACCGCTCCAATGTTGCCCTCAACGTAGGCCTGTGGCGGGAAGCTGTCAAGGGCCGGGGACCTCCGGCAGCTGCGGTTGGAACCCTTACTTCCCGGTCCGGCGCACCGCCCTGCCGTCGACGACGGCGTACCCGAGTTCCCACAGCACGTTGCGTTCCGTCTTGCTGAAGTTGGAGACATCCAGCTTGTCGAGCAGGTCGGGGCGCCGGGCCGCGGTGCGGCGCAGCTGGTGTTCGCGGCGGAACTTGGCAATCTTGCCGTGGTTGCCGCTGAGCAGCACCTCAGGCACGTCCCGGTCCCGCCAGCTCGAAGGCTTGGTGTAGACGGGATACTCCAGGAGTCCGTCGGAATGCGATTCCTCCACGAGGGATTCCGGATTGCCGACCACGCCGGGAATGAGCCGGCCGATGGCCTCCACCATGGCCAGGACGGCCACTTCCCCGCCGTTGAGCACGTAGTCGCCGAGGCTGACGGATCGCACCGTGTACTGTTCCGCGGCCCATTCCAGGACACGTTCGTCAATGCCCTCGTAGCGGCCGCAGGCAAACACCAGGTGGTCCTCCCCGGCCAGCTCGTAGGCGAGCTGCTGGGTGAAGACCTCTCCGGCCGGGGAGGGGACGATGAGGGTGGGCTTCTTCCGTGCCGGCGCTGCGCCCGGGGAGGGTGCCGCCGCCTTGTCCGGCGCGGGCGGTGCCGCCGCGGCGATGTCTTCCAGGGCCTGCGCCCAGGGTTCGGGCTTCATGACCATCCCGGCGCCGCCGCCGTACGGGGTGTCGTCCACTGTCCGGTGGCGGTCCTGTGTGTAGCTGCGCAGGTCGTGGACGGCCAGTTCCAGCAGGCCGTCGGTGCGGGCCTTGCCGATCAGGCTCAGTTCCAGGGGGGCCAGGTATTCCGGGAAGATGCTGACCACGTCAAAGCGCATCAGTCCTGCTGGCTTTCCGTGTCCGCGGCCCCGCCGGTCTCGTCGTTGTCCGTGATGTCCTTGTTCACCGTGAACAGTCCGTCCGGGGGCGTGAGCAGGACGTAGCCTTCCTCGACGTTGACCTCCGGGACGATCTCGTCCACGAACGGGACCAGGACTTCGTCGCCGTCGTTGTCCTCGACGATCAGCAGGTCCTGGACGGGCAGGGTGCGCAGGCCCGTGACCTTGCCCACGGTCCGGGTGCCGACCCGCACGTCAAGGTTCACCAGTTCGTGTTCGTACCAGGCGTCGTCGTCGCCGTCTTCGTCGGATTCGAAAAACAATGTGGTGCCGCGCAACAGTTCTGCGTCGTTGCGGGTGTCCACGCCCTCAAAGCCAAGGAGCAGGATGTCCTTGTTCCAGCGCGAACTGCGCACGGTGAGCGTGCCGATCGTCGCCGGCTCCGCGGCAAATTCGGTTCCGACGGAAAAACGGGAATCGGGGGCGTCGGTGAGGACAAGCACCGTCACTTCGCCGCGAATGCCGTGGGGCTTGCCAATCCGGGCAACCTGAACCTGCATGTGAACTCCTTGGGGCGTGTGTCATGGGGGCCTTGCGGCCGGGAAAAAATTTGGCCCCGACACCATTATGGTGCCGGGGCCAAACGCACGGCTTTACTGCTGAAGACTTTTGCCGCACCGCTTGCACGGTGCAAGGGTCTTTTGCGGCGGCTTAGCGGCGTCGGTCGGTGTCGACGACGTCAACACGCACCGGCTCGCCGTGGGCCAGGGCCGCAACCACCGTGCGCAGTGCGCGGGCGGTGCGCCCCTGCCGGCCGATAACCCGGCCAAGGTCGTCCTGGTGAACGCGCACCTCGAGGGCTTCCCCGCGGCGGTTGTTGTTGACGCTCACCTTGACGTCCTCGGGAGAGTCAACAATCCCGCGGACCAAGTGCCCCAGCGCTTCAGCCAGCAAGTTACTCGGCCTCGGTGCTCTCAGCAGCCACAGCCTCGTCAGCCTTGGCGGCCTTCTTGGTGATGGCTTCCTTGACAACAACGTTCTTGGCCTCGGGAGCCACGAACGCAACCTTGGCTTCCTTGGTCTTCAAGGTGCCCTCGGCGCCCTTGATGCCCTTGAACTTCTGCCAGTCACCGGTGATCTTCAGGATCTTGGCAACCTGCTCGGACGGCTGGGCGCCAACGCCGAGCCAGTACTGTGCACGGTCAGACTTCACTTCGATGAAGGAAGGCTGCTCGGTGGGATGGTACTTGCCGATCTCCTCGATGGCACGGCCGTCACGCTTGGCGCGTGCGTCCATGACGACGATGCGGTAGTACGGTGCGCGCATCTTGCCGAAGCGCTTAAGGCGAATCTTTACGGCCACTTTTGTGGTTACTCCTGGTTCGAAAAGGGGCGAATTCCACATCTCACGCTCCCGTGGGGCGGGCCGATCTTGCGGAATCCTAAGGACAGGACCACGAGCGGAGAGAGGGGCCGCGCGGATCGAGTACCCGTCCATTATGCCAGACAAATATGTGCCCGCGCGACGCGTGCCATGCGTTCTCCGTCACCGGGGCCGGGCGGCACGTGAAAAGGGACGCCGCTTGCGGGAAGGGACGAGGCCGACGTGGTGGGCCCCCGCGCCCGAGGGGCCCCGGCTGAGGAACGAGGCTGGGGAGGGCGTGGTGGGCCCCCGCGCCCGAGGGGCCCCGGCCGAGGAACGAGGCTGGGGAGGGCGTGGGGACTACGGGGCGGAAAAGAAGAACAGCCCCATCTTCGCGTTGTCCTCGGCGGCGGCCACCGCGGCGACGGCCATTGCCGTCAGGGCGCGCAGCAGCGGCTCGGTGACCTCGGGGGTGGACTCCATCTCCTCGGCTGCCGCCCACGCGGCCGCCAGCTCCATCACGTCGTCCGGGTCTTCCGGCGAGTCAAGTTCGGCAAACACTTCCAGCAGCGCGTCCGGGACGGCGTAGAGCGTGTCCAACTCGATGTCGACCAGGCTGAGCTCGGCGCCAACTCCGGTGGCGTGGACCTTCTTCACCGCCAGCTCCCCCAGCACTTCGATTTCAAGATCGCCCAGCCCCGGGGTGGGCAGGACGGGGACGTCGACGGCCGGCGATTTTCCGGCTTCGCGGGCCTTGGCCCGGGCAACGGCCTGGTGGTGGTCGGCAATGAAGAACTCGGAGTAAAGGGCCACGCAGGTGCCTTTCGCGAAGGAATGGTGCCGGGTCAGCGCTAAGCTGCGGCGGGTGCAGTCTCCACACTAACGCGGATCCGGTTTTTCCACGGGTCGTCAAAGACGATTTCGGCGCCGGTGTTGGCGACGGCAAGCCCGGCGTGGGCCAGCCGCCCGGCGAGCGCGCCGACGTCGTCCGTGCCGGGCAGCTTGATGAGGACCTCGCCCAGGCCCAGGGTGTCCTTGCGCGGCCCCGCACCGCGGCTGTTCCACACGTTCATGGCCATGTGGTGGTGGTACCCGCCGGCCGAGACGAACAGGGCCTGCCCGTGCCAGCCCGCCGTGCGCTCAAAGCCCAGGGTGTCCACGTAGAACTTCTCCGCGGTCGCCACGTCGCCCACCTGCAGGTGGACATGCCCGACGCCGGCACTCGCGTCGCGCTGCCCGCTCACCGACGCCTCGGTCAGGTGCCGGGTGAGGTAGTGCTGGGGCGGCAGGGCCAGCGACGCCATTTCCACGGTGCCGTTGTTCCACGACCACTCCGTGCGGGGGCGGTCCCAGTACAGCTCGATCCCGTTGCCTTCGGGGTCGGTGAAGTAAAAGGCCTCGGAGACCAGGTGGTCGGCGCTGCCGGCAAACAACTGAGGGTCGTACTGGGCGGCGCTGGCCACGGTGGCCGCCAGGGACGCCTGGTCGTCGAAGAGCAGGGCCGTGTGGAACAGGCCGGCCTCGCCGCGGCCGGGGATGTGCAGGCCTCCGGCGGGCTGCAGGTGGACCAGCGGCGTGGTGCCGCGGCCCAGGTATTGGCCGCCGTCGGCCTCGGCCACAACATCCAGGCCGAGGGCCCTTTGGTAGTAGCCGCTCATCAGTTTCATGTCCCCCACCTTGAGCATCACCGTGCCCATCTGCAGCTCGGCGGAGAGGAGGTCTTGCTGGGTGTTCATGGTTGCTCCAAAGTTTGTCGTGGTCATATCCTAGCAAACTACTTGAAGCTTCAAGTTATTCCCCTGCGGCGCTCCCTGCGCGGTTCCGGTCCCACAATCCGTGGTCCAGGGCGAAGAGGGTGGCTGAAACACGGTTGGCGGCGCCGGTCTTCTCATATATGTGCTCCACATGGTTGCGCGCGGTCTTCGACGCGATGAACAGGGCGGCCGCAATGTCCTTGTTGTTCATGCCCCGGCACAGCAGCGCAAGCACCTCGAGCTCCCGGGCCGTCAACCCGGCAGGCGCGCCGCGGCGCCGGGCGTCCTTCCGGCCCCCGCCAAGGACCGCATCATCATTCCGGCCCCCGCCGGCAAGGACCGCATTGACGGCGAGCGCGTCCAGCCGGCCCGCGAGGACGTCGGCGTGCAACCTGGCGGCGGCTTCCGCAGGCTCTGCGGCCGGGCGGTGCGGGCGCGGTTCCAGGCTGGTCTGGTAGGCGTCGGCGGCAGCCAGGATCCGCTGCCCGGCATCCAGCGCGGCGTCGCTGAGCCCGCGCGGATAGCCGGACCCGTCAAGCCGTTCGCGGTGCGCGCCGGCGAGCCCGGCCACGCGCCGCAGGCCGGGAACCCACCCCAGGATGCGCTCGCTGAGGAACGGGTACATCTGCAGCCGTTCGCGGTCCATGGAGGACAGCTCCGATTCCTTGTCCCAGATCGCGTTGGAAACGCCCATCCGGCCCAGGTCGTGGACCCAGCCGGCACGTCGGAGCAGGTCCACCTCGGCGGGCGGCAGGGCGCACTCCCGCGCGGCGGCCGCCGCAAATGAGGCCACCGCCCGGGAATGTCCGGCCGTCCACGGGGATTTCAGGTCGGCAAAGTCGCCCATGGCGGCCAGCACGGCATCCAGCTCCGTCTCCGTCAGGGAGTCGTCGCGGGGGGCTGCCGCAAGGGCGGCCGGCCACGGATCGCCCTCCAGCAGACCCGCAGCCAGGTCTGCCGCCCGCGCACAAAACAGGTCCGCCAGCTCCGGGTCGAATTGCGTGCCGCGGCGCTGCCGGACCATGGCCACCGCGGCCGCCAGGCCGGCGGTCCGCAGGAACACCTCGGCCGTGTCCGCCAGTTGGGCTATGCGCATTTCCAGGGGAATTTCGACGCCGGACCTCCCCGCCGGAAGCCCCTTGCCGTCCCAGCGCTCAAAGGCATGGCCCAGGATCGCGGGCATGCCCGGGTCCAGCCCCACCCTGTTGGCCAGCTGGCCGGCGGACAGGCAGTGCGAACGGATCAGGTTCCTGTCCGCTGTGCCCGCTGTCGCCGCGAAGCGCGACTGCCGGGCGGCGCGCCGCAGCGCCGGCAGCTCCGTGCCGGTGCGGTGCAGCATCAGCGAAAGCATGGGCAGCCCGTGCGCGTCGATGAGGTAGTAGTCGGCGCGGAAAGCGATGTCGTCCCCGAACAGGGCCGCCAGCTCAAAGGAGTCGGCGTGGCAGCCGATCCAGGCCAGCAGGTTCGCGTAGTAGGTCCGCTCCCGTGCTTCCTGCCCGATGCCCAGCTGTTCGGCCATCCGCGTCCCCAGCACCATGGCGCGCAACATGTGCTCCATGGGTTGGCCGAGCCCCAAATCAATGGCCAGGGACAAGGCCGCCAACAGTTCGGCACGCCGGGCGGTGGTGGGAGGCCGCGGCTTCATTCCCGCAGACCCGGGGGCCGTGGGAGACCGGAGGGAGTCGCCAAAATCCTGCGCCGCCACACCCCCCATTGTACGGCCGGGCCCGGGACCCGGCTCAGCCGCCGGCCGGCTCAGCCGCCGGCCAGCTCAGCCGCCGGCCTCCGGGCGCGCAGGGTCCGCCGCTCCGCCCACGGGTGCCAGGAGGGCGTCCTGCAGCTCGGGGCCCAGCCCGGGAGGCACATCAACGTCCACGGCCAGCGCGTGCAGCGCCCTGCTGAAATAGTTGCGGGCCGCGGCGGCCAGCGCGATGTCCACGATCTCCCTGTCGCTGAAGCCGGCGTCGCGCAGGGACTGGGAATCGCCGTCGTCCATGGCTGCGGATCCGGTGCTGAGCTTGACGGCAAAGTCCATCATGGCCACCTCGTCCGCGGGGAGGCCGGCGGTGCGGTAGTCACGGGCCACGCGTTCCAGCTGGTCCTCCGGCATGAATTTCAGCGCCTTCTTGCCGTGGGCCAGCAGGCAGGCCGCCGAACCGATGCCGCGCGCGGCGGCCAGCGTCACCAGCTCGTAGCGGCGCAGGCCCAGCGAGCCGGCGATGGCCGTCTGCAGCGCCCGCCA
>Ga0134128_10008205_pt1 | contig 12575 bp, 7 predicted proteins | sample KB31754_FD_96462 | JGI IMG/M metagenome (GOLD analysis project Ga0134128, IMG submission 96462) | Terrestrial soil microbial communities with excess Nitrogen fertilizer from Kellogg Biological Station, Michigan, USA - KB3-175-4 | ecosystem: Environmental > Terrestrial > Soil > Unclassified ...
AGGAGCGAGCCGGGCTCGGATCGGACGATCACGCGTGACTACGGGGGTGGAACGGCTGAGCCATTCAGAGGACATCAATTCTGACATCGCCGTGTAACAGGCGCAAATCAGGCCGGAAATCGCCCCTCTCCGGGTGGCACTGCCGTTGATGAACAGTCAGCACGGAGGAGATTATGGGTTTCCAGTCCATGCGTCAGAAGGGTGCGGCAGTGGCGGCGGTTGCGGGGTTGGGCGCGCTGCTGGTCGGGTGCGGAACGCAGAATTCCGGGTTGGCGCGCACCGAAGCGGTCAACGGCTTCGGCGCCGCTGCGCCGATGGCGGTGAGCTGTGAGCCCAATCAGCGCGCGGTGGTGCGCCAGGTCGCGGTGAACGGCATGCTGCAGGCGCAGGTGCAGTGCGAGACCGTGAACGGCCTCGCCGCGGCCGGTACGATGGGCGCGTATGGCGCCGTCGCGCCGGTCGCGCCTTCGCCTGTCGGCTACGGCGGCGTAAACGCGCTGCCAGTCTCGTACGTGCAGCCCGCGACGCTGCCCGATACGCAGTTCGTCCGCGCGCCGGCGCCGGTCGTCACGCGGCAGGCGGCGCCGCAACGCGTGAGCTACCAGCGCGCGCCCGAGCGAATCGAAAAGCAAGGGCGCTCGGTCAAGAAGAGCGCGATCATCATCGGATCGTCCGCGGGCGTCGGCGCCGGCGTGGGTGCGGCGGTCGGCGGCAAGAAGGGCGCGGGCATTGGCGCGCTGATCGGCGGCGGCGGCGCGGCGCTCTGGGATCAGATCACGCGACGCAAGTAATAAAGGTAGAAGAAGGTCGAACGCAGGAGCGGCCGCTGGGGGTTCGTCCCAGCTGCCGCTCTTTTCTTGTACGTGATTTTGGATCTTCGTCCTCCAAAATGACGGATTCGTCACTGGAAGGAATGTTTTCGTCACATCTCCCTCGAAGCGGGTTAGAATCTCGTCACTCTTTACATAGAAGAGGCTTGTGCATTTCTCTTTGGGAGGAAAAGAGGATGAGACGTTACGCCTGTCTATTGGGCGTCCTGGCGCTGCTGTGCCTGTCGGTGACCGGCGCATGGGCCCAGGAAACCCGCGGATCGATTGAGGGGATCGTCAAGGACTCGTCGGGCGCGGTGCTGCCCGGCGTCACCGTCGAAGCGAAGAGTCCGTCGCTCGTCGGTGTGCAGTCCACCACGTCGGACGCCAACGGTGTTTATCGATTCCCGGCCCTCGCGCCGGGCAACTATGAAGTATCGGCGACCCTGTCCGGGTTCACCACCAAGAAGGTCTCGGACATCCAGCTCAGTCTCGGACAGACGCTGAAGGTCGACTTCGCGCTGCCCATCGCCGGCATGACCGAGTCGGTGCAGGTCACGGCGGAATCGCCGCTGATCGACGTCAAGGCGAATGCCGCGGCGGTCAGCATCCAGGCCGACATCATCGATCGCATCCCGAAGGGGCGCGACTTCACGTCGGTCCTCAACAGCGCGCCCGGCACCGACGCCAACGCCGTTCGCGGCGGCGGCACGATGATCGACGGCGCCTCGGCGTCAGAGAACCGCTTCATCGTCGACGGCCTCGACACGACCTCGCTCCGGCAGGGCACGTCGAGCTCGAACGTCCCGGTCGACTTCCTGCAGGAAGTCCAGGTGAAGTCGTCGGGCTACAACGCCGAGTACCGTGCGGCGACCGGCGGCGTGGTCAGCGCCATCACCAAGAGCGGCAGCAACTCGCTGCACGGCTCGGCCGGCACTTACTACACCGACAACAAGTTCCTCGGCGACGTGCGTCGCAGCCTCCGGCTCAATCCGACCAACAACGCCCTGGCGGAATACATCGTGGTGCCGCGAGACAAGGCCCACACCTGGGATCCGGTGTTCGACGTCGGCGGCCCGGTCCTGCGCGACAAGGCCTGGTTCTACGTCGGCTACAATCCGCAGCAGCAGTATCAGCACCGCGTCGCGACCTTCACGCAGACCGTGCCGGACGGCGGCTCGCAGACGCGCAACTACGACAACCCGACCAGCGATCGCTTCCTGCGTTACACCCTGACCGGCCAGATCGCGCACAACGTCCGCGCCCGCTTCGCCGGCGCCAACGAGCGCCAGGTGAACGGCATCGGCCTGCCCGGCCTCGAGCCCAACGGCACGACCACGGCGAACCCGCGCACGTTCATCGCGCCGAGCGCCTCCTGCACGGAACTGGTGTGCAACCCGAACACGCAGAAGCACTCGGAGTACGCCAACAACCAGGCCACCGGCGTCATCGACTGGGTGGTCAACCAGAAGACCTACGTCAATTTCACCACCTCGCGCCTCTACTACAACACCCACGATGCGGGCGGTGTGCAGAGCGAGTCGATCGTGCGCTCGTTCGGCACGTCCAACATCGGCCTGCTCGACGTGCCGGCGAGCCTGCAGCAGCAGAGCGGGTTCAACGATGCGCCGACCAACAGCTGGTCGACGATGGACGCGTACGGCCGCACCAACGTCAACGCCGACATCACGCGCTACGCGCACTTCAAGGGTGAGCACGCGCTGAAGGCGGGCTTCCAGTGGGAGCGCATCTCGAACGACGTCGACACCGGCCAGCAGGCGCCGAACATCAGCCTGCGCTGGAACGAGACCTACTCCGCCTCGACGCTCGACAAGGTTCGCGGCACCTACGGCTATTACTTCGTGTTCCGGCAGTACACCATCGGTTCGGTGCGCGCCAACAACACCGGCATCTTCCTGCAGGATGCGTGGACGCTGAACCGCAAGCTGACGATGAACTACGGCGTCCGCACCGAGAGCGAAGACATCCCGTCGTTCAACGAGGCGGCGGGCCCGGGCGTGCACTTCGGCTGGGGCGAGAAGATCGCGCCGCGCCTCGGTTTCGCCTATGACGTGAAGGGCGACAGCTCGTGGAAGGTCTACGGATCGTGGGGGATGTTCTACGACATCACCAAGCTCGAGATGCCGCGCGGCAGCTGGGGCGCCGATCACTGGATCTCCTACTACTACACGATGGACAGCTTCAACTGGCCGGCGATCAACTGCACCGGCGAGCCGGGCAGCGGCTGCCCGGGCAAGTTCATCGAGCAGGCGGACTTCCGCCATCCGAGCAACGCCAGCGACAACCGCCTGATCGATCCGAACCTGAAGCCGGTCCGGACGCAGGAGTTCACCTCGGGCTTCGACCACGAGCTGACGCGGACGATGTCGTTCGGCATCCGCTATTCGCACAAGTGGCTCGACCGGACCATCGAGGACGTCGGCATCAACGTGCCAGGGATCGGCGAAGTGTTCTACATTGCCAACCCGGGCTTCGGTCTCGGCGACAAGGTGCTGGCGCAGCAGGATCCGCTGGCGCCCGGCACGCCGAAGGCGGAACGCACCTACGACGGCGTCGAGTTCAGGCTGCGCAAGCGCCTGAGCAACCGCTGGTCGACCGACACGAGCTTCCTTCTGAGCCGGACCTATGGCAACTACTCGGGCCTGGCGAGCTCGGACGAGAACGGCCGCACCAGCCCGAACGTCGATCGCAACTTCGACGGTCTCTACATGTCGTTCGATCAGACCGGCCAGCCGCTCTACGGCAAGCTGCCGACCGATCGTCCGTACACGATCAAGACCACGACCACCTACGATCTGCCGTGGGGCACCGGCCTCGGCCTGTTCTTCTACGCCGCCTCGGGGCAGCCGCTGTCGTCTCAGGTCACGGTGGTTGGCGTCCCGGTCTATTACCTGGGCCGCGGCAACCTCGGGCGCACGCCGGTGTTCTCGCAGACCGACCTGCAGGTGCAGCACGGCTTCAGGCTGCCGGGCCACACCCGCGTCGACCTGGCGGCGAACATCCTCAACCTGTTCGATCAGGACACGTTCACCAACGTGCAGAACACGCCGTATCGTGACGCGATTCCGATCAACAGCAAGACGGGCTTCTTCCAGGGCTTCGACGCGGACGCGATTGCCGCGGCGACGCCGTCGATCCGCAAGGATCCGCGGTACCGCCAGGCGAGCGCGTTCCAGGGTGCGCGCAGCATCCGCGTGAACGCGCGGTTCACGTTCTAGGCCGATTGCCGGTTACCGGTTGCCGGTAGCCGGTTGTATTCGAGTGGCGCCGGGGAGAGCCCCGGCGCCATTTTTTTTGAACACAGATAGAATGCCAGGTGTGACGCACCAGCTGTCTGCGGCAATCCTCGCGGTATCAGCCGCGCTGTGGGCGCAGGCGCAGCTGCCGCGCGAGCCGGTGAGCCACGAGTTGGCGCAGCACGAGACGGCGCATCTCACCATCGCCACGTCGGCCGCACCGGCCGCGGTTGGGCCGGGGCAGAAGGTGACGCTGACGGTGGAGGTCACGCCGAAGCCGAAGATGCACGTCTACGCTCCGGGGCAGGAGGGCTACATCCCGATTTCGCTCACGCTGGCGCCGAACGAGGCGTTCACCGCCGCGAAGGCGAAGTATCCCGCAGGCGAGAAGGTGCTGATGAAGGCGCTCAACGAGACGCAGATCGTCTACGCGAAGCCGTTCCGCATCACGCAGGAGCTCAAGCTGGCGGCGGCCGCGGACCTGGCGAAGCGGGCCGCGGACGGCGGCACGCTGACGGTCAAGGGCTCGGTGCGCTACCAGGCCTGCGACGAGGCGATCTGCTTCCTGCCCGCGACCGTTCCGGTGGAGTGGGCCGTGAAACTGGCGTCGCCGAAGTAGCGCTTGCTGGCGCGCGTTGCAATCCTGCTCGCCGTCCTCGCCGCCTACGCCAGCAGCTTCGGCGGCGCCTTCGTCTTCGACGACATCCCCGCCATCGTCGACAACCCGCACGTCCGCAGCCTGCTGCCGCTCCGCGAATCGCTCAGCGCTCCGACCGAAGTGACCACGGCGGGGCGGCCGGTGGCGGCGTTCTCCTTCGCCGCCAGCTACGCGCTGGCCGGCGGCTACGACACGTGGTGGTATCACGCGACCAATGTCGCGATTCACGCCGCCGCCGCGCTCGTGCTCTTCGGCATCGTCCGGCGCACGCTGCTGACGCCGCCGCTCGACGATCGATTCGGGCCCTCGTCCACGACGCTGGCATTCCTGGTCGCGCTGCTGTGGGCGGTGCATCCGCTGCAGACGCAGGCCGTCACGTATCTCGTGCAGCGCGTCGAGTCGCTGATGGGGCTGTTCCTGCTGCTGACCGTCTACTGCGCGATTCGCGCTGCTGAGATCGTCCGCCTGAAGGCGGCAGCCACGAGAACAACGACAGGATCAGCCACCAGGGCCCATACCCGTGGCTTGCGCCTTCGGGCGGAAGTCATCTGGCCGGTTCTGGCGATTCTGTGCTGCGCGCTCGGCATGGCGACGAAACAGGTCATGGCCGGCGCGCCTCTGCTCGTCGTCCTGTGGGACTGGGTCTTCGTGGCGCCCGGATCGACGCGGTGGCTGCAGAGACGCTGGCCGCTGTATCTGGGACTCGCGGCAACGTGGGGCCTGCTGGCGTACCTCGTAGCGAGCGAGCCGCGGCCGCATTCGGTGGGATCGATCGACGGCTGGACGCCGATCAAGTACCTGATCACCCAGGCGGGCGTCATTCTCCATTACCTGCGCCTGGCGGTATGGCCGCGGCCGCTGATCTTCGATTACGACTGGCCCGCCGCGCATGGAATCGTCGCGGTCGTGACGGTAACGGTCGTCGCCGCGCTCGCCGCGGTCACCGCGTTCGGCCTGTGGCGGCGGCATCCAGCGGCGTTGGCGGGCGCGTGGTTCTTCGTCATCCTCGCTCCCTCGTCGAGTGTGCTGCCGATCGCGACGGAGGTCGCCGCCGAGCACCGGATGTATCTGCCCCTGGCGGCGGTGAACGCCCTCGTTGTCATCTCGGCGCATGCGTTCATCACCCGGCCTCCACTGCGCGCCGTGCGCGGCGGGCCGCCCTCGTCCAAGCGCGTGCGCCCCGGCGGCACGAAGATGCACCGCCGCGACGCGTGGGTGCCGGCGCTCGCCGTCGCGTCCGCCATCGTCTTCGCCGTCCAGACCTCCGCGCGCAATCGCGACTACGCCAGCGACGAGCGGATCTGGGTCGACACCATCGAGAAGCAGCCTGACAATGCGCGCGCGCGGAACAACTACGCGGTGGACCTGCTGCAGGCGGGACGATTCAGCGAGGCGCAGGAGCAGGCGACCGCCGCGATCCGGCTGAAGCCCTCGATCGCCGAAGCGCACAAGACGCTTGGCGTCGCGCTGCTCGCCGGCGGGCACGGCGAGGAAGGGATCGCGGAGCTTCAGCGCGCCACCGAGCTCGACGCCGAGGATGGCAGCGCGTGGCGCAATCTCGGCGAGGCCTACGGCGCGAAAGGGGACCTCGCGTCCGCCGCCCGCGCCTTCGTCCAGGCGGCACGCCGCCTGCCGGACGACGTGTTCGTGCTCAATCGCGCGGGCTGGCTCCTCGCGACCGCGCCGGACGCCGGCATCCGCAGCGGCGCGGCGGCGCTGTCGTTCGCCGAGCGCGCGGTGGACCTGACGCGGCGGCGCGACGTCACGTCGCTCGACACGCTCGCGGCCGCGCACGCCGAGCTCGGGCACTTCGACAGGGCCGCCGCCGCGGCCGCCGAAGCGCTCGCGCTGGCGCGCGACACCGGCCAGGCGGCGATGATCCCCGAACTCGAAGGCCGGCTCGCTGAGTATCGTGCCCGCCGGCCGATGCGGTCGCAGTGACGCGTCGACGCAGACGGTATACTGTTGACGCCTTGCTGCTGCTCGCATCCGCCCTCTTGCTGGGTTTCCTCCACGGCCTCGGTCCCGATCACCTGATGGCCATTGCCACGCTGGCGGTCGACGGCGACGGCGACGCGCTGTCGCGCCGGACGCGGGCGATCGGCGTCGCCGTGCGCTTCGCGCTGGGGCACGCGCTGCTGCTCGCGGTCGGCGCCGGGCTGATCGTGCTGGTCGGCTGGTCGATTCCCGAGCGCGTCGAGCGCAGCGGCGAAATGCTCGGCGGCGCCCTGCTGATCGTCATGGGCGTGCTGACCCTGCATCTGCCTTCGCGGCTTCGCCGCCTGACGCAGCCGTCGAGCGCGCACGACCATCACGGCAGCGCTCTGGCGCCGCACGGCCACCATTCGCACCTGCCGACGATGGTCGGGGCGGCGTTCGCGGTGAGCAGCCTGCGCGCGCTGGCGATGCTGACGCCGTTCGGCGCGGATCTCGGCAACGCGCCGCTGCCGCTCCTGCTCGGCCTGATCGCGATCTTCGCGGCCGGAATCCTCGCCTCAATGGTGCTCTTCGGCGTCCTGCTCGCCGGCGTGCTCTCGATGCGCGCGCTGCACCGCGTCGGCCACGGCGCCGGCGCGCTGGTGGGCGTGTCGTCGGTCATCCTCGGCGTGGCATGGGTGGTCACGGCGTGATTGTCGATTGGCGACTGAGGATTGCCGATTAACGGAGTGACGATTGGCGATTGAGATTGACGATTGACGATTGGTGCAAATACCCCAATCTGCAATCCCAATCCGCAATCTGCACTCCGCAATCGACAATCCGCAATCCCGATCGACACTCCGCAATCCCAATCGACAATCGCCAATCCGTCCAATCTCCAATCGGCAATCCTCAATCGCCATTCGTGTAACGGCGCAGTAACGGCGCCGGAGGCGAATTAACTGCGCCGTTACAGACCTGTCGCCGCGCGATCAACCCCTCTCGATAGCCTCGGTGCGCTCGTTCGGAGCGCACATCAGAGGAGTGACATGAACACATCGAGAGTCGTTCGACTGGCCATTGCGGTCGCGGTTGCCACGATCGCCTACGTCCCGTCCGCCGGGGCCCAGGTCACGGAAGGACGGTTTACCGGCACCGTCGTCGATCCGAGCGGCGCAGCCGTTCCCGGAGCGGCGGTGGTGGTCAAGAGCGAGCGGACCGGTGAAGAGCGGACGGCCATGTCGAACGCGCAGGGCCGCTACCTGGTCACCGGGCTGAAGCCGTCGGTCTACACGATCAAGGCGACGCTTGCCAGCTTCGCGCCGCTCCAGTACACGGGATTGCAGCTGCTCGCGGCGCAGGAGTTCTCGCTCGACCTGCAGCTTCAGCCGGCGGGGCTCAGTGAAAGCGTCACGGTCCAGGGCGAGCCGCCCAGCGTCGATCTGAGCTCGGCCCGCATCGGCGTGAATGTCGGGGAACGCGACGTCCAGAACCTTCCGGTCAACGGCCGGCAGATGTCGCAGCTGCTGTTGCAGGCGCCCGGCTCGCTCAACTCGGGAACCGGCACGTGGCAGGACGTGCGGTTCTCGGGACGAGCGGTCGAGCAGAACGCCATCCGCTACGACGGCGTCGAGGGCTCGGCGATCATCGACGCGGCGCCGGGCAACCTCAACGGCGAAATCCCCACGCCCTTCAAGCTCCAGGCGAGCCTCGAGAACGTCCAGGAATTCCGCATCGAGTCCAACAGCTACCCGGCGGAGTTCGGCACCGGCACCGGCGGCCAGGTGAACGTGGTGACGAAGTCTGGCACCAACCGCCCGCGCGGATCGATCTTCGAGTACTACCGCAACGACGCGCTCGACGCGCCCAACTTCTTCGACACCGCGGCCGGGCTGCCGAAGTCCCAGTTGAGCCAGCATCAGTTCGGCGGATCGATCGGCGGGCCGATTCTCAAGGACCGCGCCTTCTTCTTCGGCAGCTACGAGGGCTACCAGCTGAAGGCGGGGATCAACTTCGTCGAGGGTGTGCCGAGCGACGCCGCCTGGGCCCGCGCGGTGCCGGCGATCGCGGCGCTGCGTCCCGGCTTCCTCGCGCCGAACGCGGTGATCCTGCCGGGCGCCTCGTCGAATCCCGACTTCGACATCGCGCAGCTCCAGGGCCTGCAGGACGTCAAGGAAAACGCGTTCAGCGGCCGCGTCGACTTCCGCATGGGATCGCGCTGGAGCGCCTACGGCCGCGTGTTCCACGATCAGGGCAAGAGCCTGCAGCCTGAAGGCGTGACCGGTCGCGTCGTCGACATCAAGGACAATCCGACCAACGCGGTGTTCAACCTGCAGGGAATCATCGGCAGCAGCGTGCAGAACGAGCTGAAGGTCGGCTACAACGCCGCCCCGACCAACATCGTGGGTGTCGCGCCGGTCGTCAACGGGATCGACTTCGGCGCGTTCGCGCTGAACCTGAGCGGCACCGTCGCCAACACCGGCATCGCCGGCCAGGGATCCTCGTCAGGCATCGCGGTGCCGGGCGGCCTGGTCCGCGCCAACAGCGCCACCAACGGCCACGCCCAGCCCTACGATCCGTACACCATTTCCCTGATCGACGGGATGAGCACGGTGCGCGGCGGCCATTATCTGAAGGCGGGCGGCGAGCTCCGCGCCATCCGCATGTCGACCGACCGCATCGGCGGCACGACCTACACGTTCGCGAACATCACCGCGTTCCTGGCCAACCAGGCGGGGACCGTGCAGTATCTCGGCGACGTCAGCGCGCCCAGCCCGTTCAACAACGGCGCGACGGGCGAGCGCCACGTCGAGCAGGAGTACTACGTCGCCTACGCCCAGGACGAATGGCACTTCCGCCCGAACGCGACGCTGAACTACGGCCTGCGCTACGACTACTACACGCCGCTGCGCGAGGCCGACGACCTGATCGTCAAGTTCAACATCGACACCGGCGTCATCGATCCGAACACGACGCCGCTCTACCGGTCGAAAAAGAACAACGTTCAGCCGCGGGTGTCGATGACCTACGCGCCCAACCACACGGTGTTCCGCGGCGGCTTCGGCATCTTCGTCGGTCCGGGCCAGACGGAAGATCAGATCCAGCCGGTCGAGAGCGACCGCATCAGCTCGACGCTCAGCAACGGGTCGTTCCCGGTGGACCCGGCCGTGCTGACCGCGAACTTCGTCAACAATCCGAACAACCGCGCCTACCAGCCGCGCGCCTACGCCAACGACTACACCATTCCGGAGCGCATCTACCAGTACACCGCGTCGGTGCAGCAGGACCTGGGACACCGCTATACCGCGACCGCGGCCTACATGGGCAGCCAGGGGCGGAACCTGTTCCTGCGCAGCGTCGCCAACCAGATCGTGGACGTGGTGACCAACCCGAACCCGACGGCCAACGCGTTCGTCATCCGCGAGTTCTCGATCGTGCAGCGTGACGCGGCGGGCAACGTCACCGGCGTGCAGAACCCCTACGCCGAGGTGGATTACAAGACGACGGGGGGCGAGGACACCTACCAGGCGATGATGCTGTCGCTGTCGCGCCGCGCCGCCGCCGGCGTCAGCCTGAACGTCCAGTACACGCTCGGCCGCAGCCGCGGCAACACGGCGGGATCGAACGAAGCGCTCACCGCCGGCAACAACGCGCGGGCGCTGGCCGACTTCGCCTACGACAACGGCTACAACAACTTCGACGTGCGGCACACGTTCAACCTGAGCCTGCTGTATCCGCTGCCCTACGGCCGCGGCCGCGCCTTCGGCGGCGACGCCTCCGGGGTGAAACAGGTGCTGCTCGGCGGGTGGGACATCGGCGGCATCGCCAACGCCCGCAGCGGCCTGCCGGTCGACGTGCGCATCGTCCGCCCCGATATCGTCTATCGTGATCCGGCGGGGAACATCTTCGCCAACCCGGCGGCCGACCGCGTCGCGATCGTCAACACGCCCGGCGGCGGCGCGTCGCGCAACGTGCGGCGGCCCAACCTCGTGCCCGGCGTGAACCCGTTCATCACCGACGGCGGCACGGTGTTCCTGAACCCGGCGGCGTTCTCGACGCCGGCGCCCGGCACGTTCGGCGACCTGGAACGCAATTCGATCCACGGCCCGAACTTCAAGCAGGTGGACTTCTTCTTCGCCAAGCACTTCAGCACCGGCGGCACGACCGACCTGGAGTTCCGCGGCGAGGTGTTCAACCTGTTCGACACGGTGAACTTCGCCAACCCGGTCGGCACGCTGCCGCAGGCGATTCCGACGGCGGCGCTGAGCGAAGCCAATCGCGTCCAGCCCGGCCAGCCCTACACGGCAGCCGCCGCGGGAACCTTCGGCCGCCTGACCAGCACCGTCGGCCGCACCGTCGGTCTCGGCACGCCGAGGCAGATCCAGTTCGCGCTGCGTTTTTCGTTCTGACGCAGCGCCTGTCAACGCCACAACGCCGCAACGCCCAACTCCCAACGAACTCCCAACTTCCAACTCCCCAATTGACAGTTGGGAGTTGGATCCTTGGGCGTTAATTGCGAGTTGGGCGTTGTGTCGTTGGGAATTGACACGCGAGCCGCACGTCTACAGCTCGCGCACCCCGTGGCTCCTGATCGCGAAGTAGACGGCGACGCAGAAGATCAACACGCCGTTGACGGCGAGGACCAGAGGCGCCGAGCTGCGGCTCGCGAGGTAGCCGGCGGCGAGGCTGCCGAGCGGCATGCCGCCGCGGAACGCGACCATGTAGATGCTCATCACGCGGCCGCGCAGGTGATCGGGCACGAGCAGCTGCACCAGCGACGAGGTCATCGAGAACGTCATCAGCAGCGTCGCCCCGGTGCAGAAGAGGATGGCGTTGCTCAGCCAGCCGACGCGCGACAGCGCGAACGCCACCACCAGCGCGCCGAACAGCGCCTGCGTGGTCAGCAGCACGCGTCCCATGTGCTTGAACTTGCCCAGCCACGCCACGATCAGCGCGCCGCAGATCGCGCCGATCCCCGAGAACGCCATCATGTGGCTGAAGCGGTTGATGTCGCCGTGGAAGATGTCCTTGGCGAAGACCGGCAGGAAGGTCAGCAGCGGCAGCCCGAGGAACGTCGTCAGGCCGCCGAGGATCGTCAGCGCGACGATGGTCGGCTCCCCCTTGACGTAGCGCAGGCCGCCCTTCAGCTCCTGCATCAGCGGCTTCCGCTCGGCCGGCTTCATGTGCTTGATGTGCATCGACACGAGCGCGAGGATCACCACCAGGAACGACGCGCCGTTCAGGCCGAAGCACGCCGCGCCGCCCCAGCGCGCCAGCGCCACGCCGGCGAGCAGCGGCCCCACGACGCGCGCGAGGTTGAACTGGATCGAGTTCAGCGCGATCGCGTTCGGCAGATCCTTCTTCTGCACCAGCGACGGGATCAGCGCCTGGTAGGCGGGGCCGCCGAAGGCCTGCCCGAGGCCGGCGACGAACGAGAGCAGCAGGATGTGCCACACGTGGACGCGGCCGAAGAAGATGAGCGCGGCCAGCGTGAACGCCGTCGTCATCTGCACCAGCTGCGATCCGAGCAGCACGTGCCGCCGATCGTGGCGGTCGGCGACGACGCCGCCGATCAGCGTGAAGAGCAGGATCGGCAGCTGCCCGAGGAAATCATCGAGCCCGAGGTAGAACGACGACTTGGTGAGATCGAAGACCAGCCAGGCCTGCGCCACCTCCTGCATCCAGTTGCCGACGGTCGAGGTGAACGCGCCGAGCCACAGCACCCGGAAATCGCGGTAGTGAAAGGCCGCCAGCGCCCTTCCGATGATGGGATTGAGGGGAGCATTTGGCGCGTGGGGCTCGGACTGCGGCGGGGCGGTGGACAACGTCATTTATTGTAACAACTTACGGATTCATCCCGCCGCAGCCGCGAGAGGCGAAGGCGGATGGTCTTGATCCCTGTCCGTGCGGCGCTTATACTCGCCAGCGAAG
>Ga0134128_10008207_pt1 | contig 12575 bp, 9 predicted proteins | sample KB31754_FD_96462 | JGI IMG/M metagenome (GOLD analysis project Ga0134128, IMG submission 96462) | Terrestrial soil microbial communities with excess Nitrogen fertilizer from Kellogg Biological Station, Michigan, USA - KB3-175-4 | ecosystem: Environmental > Terrestrial > Soil > Unclassified ...
CGCCCCACCACACTGACCCCGGCCACCAGCCAGGGGTCCGCTGCCGCGCGCCCCTGAACCACCCAATTACGTGTCAGTCGGCGAGTTGATCGGGGGCAACTCGGGGAAGCGCCGCCAGCAGGCCGTCGGGCTAGTCCCAGGTCCGGCGAGATTCGAGCGCAGGCCCGTCAAATGCGATCACCGATGTTGCCGACGTCCGGATGGGCGCGGGCCTCGGGTCTGAGCGCGGGCTCGGGACACGCCGCGGGCCGCGGGTCTGGGCGCGGGCTCGGGACACGCCGCGGGCCGCGGGTCTGGGCGCGGGCTCGGGACATGCCGCGGGCTCGGGACATGCCGCGGGCTCGGGACATGCCGCGGGCTCGGGACATGCCGCGGGCTCGGGACCTGGGGTCGGGGGCGAATGAAGATGCCGCGCCGCACGGCTGCTGGTTGGCCGTCCGGTTAAGGGTGGGGCTTCTTGCGGGCCAGGCGGGGCCGGGCGGTTCTGGCCGAGCTGACGGCGCGGACGGCCGGGTCGGACACGTCCAGCTTGGAGGCCTGGTAGAGGTCGGGTTCGAGGAAGATCAGCCTGGCGATCGGCACGGCGGCCCTGACCGCCCGCTCGGACTCGTCGATCGCGGCCGCGATGTCGGCGGCGGTGTCCGCCCGCTTGACCGCGATCTTGGCCGCGATCAGCAACTGGTCAGGACCGACGTGCATCGTGCGCAGGTGGATGACTCGCTCGATGCCACCGGTGCCCTCGATCGCCGTGACGATCGCACGCTGCACGTCCGGCCGCGCCGATTCGCCGACGAGCAGGCTCTTAATCTCGATCGCGAGCACCACCGCGACGCAGCCAAGCAGCAATCCGATGGCGAGCGAACCGGCGCCATCCCACCGGCCGTCACCGGTGATCGTCGACAGCGCTACGGCGATCATGGCAAAGCCGAGGCCGATCAAGGCCGCGAAGTCCTCGAGGAGCACGGCGGGCAGCTCGGGTGCCTTGGCGTGCCTGATGAACGAGCGCCAGCTGGCCGAGCCCCTGGTTTCGCCGGATTCCTTGATCGCGGTCCGGAAGGAGAACGCTTCAAGCAGGATCGCCACGCCCAGCACGGCGAACGCCACGACCGGGGAGAGCACCTCTTCCGGGTGCCTTAGCCGGCTGATCCCTTCGTACAGCGAGAAGATCGCCCCGACCACGAACAGCACGACCGCGACGACGAACGCGTAGATGTAGCGTTCCGCGCCGAAGCCGAACGGATGCTCCTCGGTCCCTTCGCGCCGGCTCCTCACCCGGCCGACCAGCAGCAGGACCTGGTTGGTCGAGTCGGCGACCGAGTGCACGGACTCGGCGAGCAGCGACGCCGAGCCGGTGATGATGAACGCGATGAACTTCGTCGCGGCGATGCCGAGGTTGGCCGACAGCGCCGCGATAACCGCCCGCGGCCGCTCGTCGTGCGGTTCGGCTGACCGCGGCTCAGCGTGTCCGGGCTTGCCGTTAGCTTGCTGCTGGATCGCGGGCCTCGCTCACCAGGAGCACCGGTATGTCGTCGCGCACGGGGTAGGCCAGGCCGCAGTCCGCGCCTGTGCAGACAAGCTCGTTCGCCTCGTCATCCACCCGGAGCGGCGCGTGGCACTTGGGGCAGGCGAGGATCTCGAGCAGCCAGTCGTCGATGTTCACGCGGTCTCCAAGGCGTCGGTTGGGCATCGGCTAGCTAACCAGCCGTGCTAGCTAATCATTGCTGCGGACAATCCGCAGCACCTCGTCTGTAACCCTAGCCAGGATTGCCGAGTCCTTCGCCTCGACATTGAGCCGCAGCAGCGGTTCGGTGTTGGACGGCCTCAGGTTGAACCACCAGTCGTCGCTGTTGATCGTGAGTCCGTCCAGCTCATCGGCGGTAACACCCGGCTGGGACTCATATCCAAGCCGCACCTTGGCGGTGGTGGCGGCCGTGTCGGCGACCTGGCTGTTGATCTCACCCGAAGCCACGTAGCGCGAGTACGAGGCGAGCAACTCGGACAACGGCCCGTCCTGACCGCCGAGGGCGGCGAGGACGTGCAATCCGGCGAGCATGCCGGAGTCGGCGAACCAGAAGTCCCTGAAGTAGAAGTGACCGGAATGCTCGCCGCCGAAGATCGCCCCGTGCTCGGCCATCACGGCCTTGATGAACGAGTGGCCGACCCTGGTGCGGACCGGTATGCCGCCGTGCTCGATCACGATCTCCGGGACGGCCTTGGAAGAGATCAGGTTGTGGATGATCGTCGCGCCGGGCTCGCGAGCCAGTTCACGGACGGCGACCAGCGCGGTGACCACGGATGGCGAGACCACCTCGCCCTGCTCGTCCACCACGAAGCAGCGATCGGCATCGCCGTCGAAGGCCAGGCCGATGTCGGCGGAATGCTTCCTGACGGCGGCCTGCAGGTCCACCAGGTTTTTCGGGTCAAGCGGGTTGGCTTCGTGGTTGGGGAAGGAGCCGTCGAGCTCGAAGTAAAGAGGGATGGTCTCCAGCGGCAGGCCGGCGAACACCTTCGGCACCGTGTGCCCGGCCATGCCGTTGCCCGCGTCGACGACGACCTTGAGCGGCCGGATGCTGGACAGGTCGACGAGCTTCGTGAGGTACTCCGCGTACCCGGAAAGCAGGTCCTCGGTGCGTACCGTGCCAGGTTTGGCCGCCTTGGCGTGGCTGTGCTGACCCGGGGGGACGACCCCCAGGAGCCCCCCGGCGAGCTCGATCGCCATCTGCTTGAGTTCGGTCAGTCCGGTGTCCTGGCCGATCGGCTTGGCGCCGGCCCGGCAGAGCTTGATGCCGTTGTACCTAGCCGGATTATGGCTCGCGGTGATCATCGCGCCCGGCAGGCCCAGGCTGCCGCTGGCGTAGTAGAGCATGTCGGTGGAACCCAGTCCGGCGTCGACCACGTCCGCGCCGGTCGAGGTGATGCCGCGGGCCATCGCTGCCGCTAGCGGTCCTGAGGAGGTGCGCATGTCGTGCACGATGATGACCGCCGGCGCGCCGGTCAGCTGGGCGAGCGAGGCCCCGACCGCTTCAGCGATGTCTTCGTCCAGCTCACCGGGGACAATGCCGCGGATGTCGTATGCCATGAAGATCTTCGCGTAATCGGCCACTTCGGATTTGCCTCTCCGGATTCGTCCGTGCGCGTTCGATCGACGCGCTCTGCCGGCACTGCCCTGTGCTTCCCCGTGAGTCGCCAAGACTATCGGGCGCAGGTGTACGGCTGATGAGCGACGCACGACCGGCGGGTGCTTAACTCCCGCTTGGCCGACCGCGCTCGGGAGGCGAGGATCGCAGTACTCGCAGATGGCCGCGTCTGCCTACTTCGACACCCTGACCGACAGGTTCGACCGGGGTGCGGGGTTTGGCCGCTTCCCTGACGGCGTTGGCTAGCGCCTCGAGGTCATCGGCGGCGGCTTCCTGGCTCGGTCCAAGCGGCAGCCGGACGATGTCCCAGCCTCTCGGCGCGGTCAGCCGGTCCGCGTGCGCGCTGCACAGGTCGTAGCAGTGCGGCTCGACGTATGCGGCCAGCGGCCCGAGCACCGCCGTGGAATCCCGGTAGACGTAGGTCAGCGTGCAGACGGCATCGCGCTTGCACGCCGGCCTGGAACAGCGGCGAGAACTCAACTACCCACCTCGCTCCCTGCCACCTCGAGACACCGACGGCACCTGGCTGAACACCCCGGGCACTTCAAGCGCCCCAGCGTCCCGCAAAGGGCAGGCGCGCGTAGTTCGCTCACAACGGTTGACGGTATCGGTATGCCAGGCGGTAACGCCATCACCCAGGGCACACTGCGCGATCGTGTCTTGGCCGCACCCGAGCGGCCAGGCGAATCTGCGCAGGTAGCGATGGCCTCCGGCGTTTGGGACTACGCTAGTGAATTGTGCGTCCGGCTGATGGTCGACCTCCGGCGGCCGCGAAGATCCGACGCCGCGACCGGCATGGCCGTGGCCTGCGCGGGCCGCTCGCCCCGGCGGGCTCGCCCCTTTACCGGAGCCGGTCAGAACGATTCGATGACCTCGTTCTTGCCGCCGTCGCCCAGCTTGAGCCACGCTGGGAGGCGGAGTTGTCCGGGGTGGAGTTCGCCGTCGAAGAGGTGCCGGCGACCGATCTGCCGCCCGACGGGCTGCCCGCAGACGCATGCGATCCAGTGCCGCTGGCCAGGCTCGACCCGGCCTGGTCGCAGACGGCCGACCCCGATCAGCCCGCAAGGCCGGCCAGGATCGTGCTGTACCGCCGGCCGCTGCTGGCCCGGGCCGACGGCGAAGACGAACTGAGCGACCTTGTGCTCGACGTGGTGATCGAGGAGTTCGCCAAGCTGCTGGGGATCGACCCGCAGATCATCGACCCCGGCTACGAGGGCGATGACTGAGCGTCTCCTGGCTCTTGATTGCCGGGCCCGATAAGTTGCCGAGCACCGTCGTCAGGGACTCGTCCACCTGGTCCAGCGTGATGCTCGACGGCGAGGTAATGACCGGGATCACCGTCTGAATCGACCCGCGGATGACAGCCACCCGGCCGCCGTAGACCGGACCCGAGCCCGAGAGCGGCGTCACTACGACCGCGATCAGCGGGACCTTGCGCGCCTGCTTGGGCAACGCCAGCTTCACCTGGACCGCGGACTTCGCCTTGATCTTGACGATCTGGCCGTTGAGCCCGGTGAGTGCCTCGCCGGGCGCGGCCAGGGCCACGCTGACACTGGCCGCCGCACCCGGCGCCGACAGCACGAGGTCGCAGGTTCCGACCTTGCCCGAGGTGTTGGCGGCGACGACGCCCTGGCCAACGATTGGCCCGCCTCCGATGATGAATGATCCTGGCGCGCCGGACGGGCCTCCCGGCATTTCGAGCACGGCGGTGACCGGAACGCTCGCCGAGATCTCGATAGAACCCGTCAGGCTGGCCACCGATGGGATCGACAGGCCCGTGGTCTGATGACCGAGCAGGTTCTCGGTACCTCCGGTCGGCTGGTACGTCCCGCGCTGGGTGACCACCGTCACCTTGACCGTCGTCGCCGCGCCGCCGGGAACGGTGACGTAGAGCTCGCGGGCTCCTGGGCTGGCCGGCAGGCCGGTGAGCACCTGCGTGGTTGCCGGAGTCTCGGTCGGCGGCAGCCAGGTGCCTTCCCTCGACAAGCTGTTGGTGATCCTGACCGCGGCCACGACCCGGCCGGTGCTGGTAGTCACGTGGAACGCGATCGCCTTTGCCGCGTGCACCAGCTTGTCCATGGTCTGCACGACCATCCTGTGCGGCGGCACGACGATCCCGGAATCCTGAGGGCCGAGGGTCTGGCCACTGTCGGTCTGCACGGCCACGGCCGCGTCGGCGGGCTCGTCGTCCACGTTCATGAGGTAGAGCTCGATGTGGTACTTCGGCGAGCCAGGGCCCACGAACCAGAAGTCCGACCCTGCCCGCTCGCACCGTGCCGTCGGCTGGCCGCCAGGACCGAGCTGCTCCACGTCCAGACCCTGGGCGTTCGCGTCGGTAGTCGAGATGGCCAGGCCGCCTCTGGCCGGCCCGGTCGGCACCGCTCCGCCGGCCATCTTGGTCGTGGTGTCCAGCTTCTTCGGAACCGGCGGTGACGGCTTGATCGGCACGACGGTCAGCTGACCCGGCCTGGGCGTCTTGCCGATGGCCGTACCGGCCGTCCCGACATCGAGCCTGGTCATGACGGTCTGACCGGTCCCGGCCCGGGCCGGGAGGTTGGCGATCGCGATCGGCCCGCCCGTGACCCCGGCCGACCCTGGAGCGGGACAGCCGACCCGATCAGAGGTGACCTCCAGCTTGGTGCTCTGACTGGCCGGAGCGGCCGCCGAGATCGTGACCGGCTTGAGTACGCCGACCAGGCCGTAGATCGCGGCGAGCACCACCACGACCAGGCCCGCGAGAATGATCCTGTTCGCCGCGTTCCGGCTCCTGGCCTGGCGAGCCTTTCGAGCCGTCACCAGGAGTCTCCTTCGTACTCGCCCCGGCCATCGCCGTCCCAGTCGTCAGGGTCATAGGGGTGAGCGGGCTCGGAGCGACCTGTGGCTCCTGGACGCCAGGCGTCGGCCCGGCCCGAGCCGCCTTGAGAAGGTCCCATGGGCGGGGGCAACGGCTCGAGCTCGTCGCCTCCGCCTCCACCGGGCCAGCTCGACTGCGCGTCGGACCGGCCTGCGCCGTGCCTGGCCCGCCGGCCACGGCTGGCGTTGTCGTAGCGGTCACCGTCGTAGTTGGGATCGCCGGTGTACCGGTCGACCTCGTATTGCCGCGTCTGGTGTCGCTCAGGCTCCCGGCGATCCAGCTCGTAGCCAGGGTTTGCGTACCGGTCATCACTGCGGACGCCGAGGCCCAGCGGGTCATCGGAACTCCAGCCGGACGACGGCTGCGCTGGCTCAGGCCGACCGTGCCGGGACCGGCCAGAACGATCGGGCAGGGATCGATCGGGCGAGTCCCAGTCGGAGCCGTAGCGGTTGCCGCGCTCATAGGGATCATCGCTGTGGTGCCGGCCGCCGCGACCGCTTCCGTTCCGGTCGTAGCCACCCAGCCCGTGGTCGGAACGGTCATCCAGCGCGTCGGCGGACTGACTTGACCACTGAGCCGGCGGGGCGGCACCCGAAGGTGACCGACCCGATGCGGGCCTGGCCGGCACCGGCCAGTCGGGCTGTGAGGACTGCCGGCCAGCGTCCCCGCGGGCGGAGCCGTCGTCGGCTCTTCGATCATCGGTGTACGGCCAGGCCCTGGATCCGGGCCCGCTGTTCTGGCTGAACGTCCGGTCATCCGGGCGAGGACCAGCTTGCGGCGGACCGGCCTGGGAACGGGCGGCCGAATGCCGTCCACCCGAGTTCTCGCTGAAGTCTGCGGGGTACCGGTCGCCAGAGCTCTGGCCGACGGCTGGCCAACCGGCCGGATCGGAGCTGGCCCGGTCCCAGGCGGCCTCGTAGCTGGCGGTCCTGTCACGAGAGGACGACGACTCGCCGCGGACCGGCAGGTCGCTTCGGCCAGTCGACTCACTCAAGCCCGCCGGCGCGCCCCGATCTCCGGACCGGCCGCGCCCAGCTGCGTCCAGGCCGGCCGCAGCGGCATCGAGGTCCGCGAAGTCCCGGTCGCCCCGGCGCCGACCACCCCGGCCCCGGCCATCCTGGTCCCGGCCAACCTGGTCCCGGTCCGCCAGCCTCGTGTCAGCCTGCCCGAAACCAGCCAGTCCGGCGTCAGCAAACCCGGCGTCAGCAAACCCGGGGTCCGCAAACCCGGCGCCCGCAAGCTCAGTGTCGCCCAGGTCGCGGTCCAGCGCGTCCCGGTCGAGCTCGTAGCGGGCCGTCCGGTCGGTATCGCGATCCCGGTCCCGGCCCCTCGGCGTGCCGCCTGATCGACCGCGGCTGGGCTTGCCCCGGCTTGGCTTGCCCCGGCCTCGTCCGCCGCTGCTGCGTGAGACCCGAGCCGCCGCCGCGCCGGCCGCGCCGGCCAGGCCCGCTCGCCGCGCCGCGCCCGCCGCCGCCCGGCCAGCCCCGGACACACCGGATCGACTCGCCACTGGCTCATCGGCGTCGCTGGCGGTGGCGGTTCGCGATCCGGTCGCGCGGGTGCCGGCCGCACGGGAGCCAGCCGCGGCTCCAGCCGACCTTGCTCCGGCCGGAGCGAGGTCACTTGCTCCCGACCTGGTCCCGCGTCCGCTGGCGGTCTCCTGCGCCTGACGGCCAGCCGGAGCCTTGACGGGCTCATCATCGCGCTGCGCCTCGTCGGCGACGTGTATGCCGGGCAGGGCCAGGCCCATGACGACCAGCAGCGCGAGCGCCTCGACCGCCAGCCACACGTCGTGTATCAAGCCGGTGTGGCCGACACTCAACTGTCCGCCGCCCGGCGGCAGCTTAAACGCCTGGGCCCAGCGGCCGGCCGGTGATGCGACCGACGTCAGCGACCGGCCGTTCACCGAGGCGCTCCAGCCGCCGGTCGGCTCGGCCAGCATCACGATCCCGCCTGCGGCGGGGGCAGGGACGCCGGTGACGCCGATCGGATTCGAGGCGATCGGCTCCACGGTGCCGTTGGGCTCGACGACGGTGACCCGCGCGGGCGGCGTAGTCAGTTGCCAGATCGAGTAGTGCGGCGTGGTGCTGTACGGGGCCAGTCCGTTGACGTCGTCCAGCATGGAACTCAACTGCTGGTCGGCCGGCGCCTGGACGAGCACGTAGCCGATGTCGAAGTCGGCGAGCAACTGGCCCTGACTCACCGCGAGGCCGCCGCCCGAAGTGGTCAGCGCGGCGACGACCTGGGCGAGCGCCCGCTGCGCTGCGGGCGGCGGGGTGAACTCCGGGTCGGCCAGCGACGGGCTGGCTCCGCGCAGCAGCAAGTAGGAGATGTGACCATGGTCTTCACGCAAGACCAGGGTGCGTACCTGCCGATCCGCGCCATCGGCAATGGCGACAAGCTCGGGTACCACCTGGTTGGTCACCGGATGGACCGGCCCGCTGACGCCGGTGCTCAGCCAGTAGAACGCGGCTATCAGCGGCGTCGAGCAGGCCACCAGGCCGATGAGCGCGCCCCCGACGGCCCGGCTGGTCCCGGCCGAACTCAGGCTCTTGCCCCCCGCCAGCACCTGGCCTAGCGCAACGTCGGCCCCCACCGAGGCGGCTAGCAGCAGGCCGATCGCCGCCAGCGCCAGCGGCAGACCGGCCCATACCACGACCGGACCGGAGTCAGGCGGGTTGACGACCGTGTGGCTGACCAGAACGGCGAGCAGCAGACCGCTGAGCGCCACGCCCCAGCCTGCCATGACCAGGCTGCGCCGCCGGCCCGCAAACAGCGCGATCAGCGCGGCGAAGACCAGGCCGCCCGTCACCCAGTAAGGCGGCAGGCCCGGTCCGCCTGGATTGAGCAGCAGGAGCATCTTCCCGGACAGGCCTCCGGCCGGCGAGCCCGGTTGCGGCAGTCCGGCCTCAAGCAGGAGCCTTGACGGCCGGCTGATCAGCGTGATCGACCAGGGCAGCAGCAGCACCGGCGCGGTGAAGGCGACGATCGCGAGGTTCCTGAGCAGGCCCCGCTTGGTGTTCCGCAGCACCACGGCGGCGATCAGGCAGCCGACCAGCGCGAACAGCCAGAGCAGCGGCACGAAGGCCGCGCCGATCGCGATCAGGAAACCGGCCGCCCAGGCGGCGCGGCTCGCGAGCGGCCCGGTTTGGGTGACGCAGCGCCCGGCGGTGAGCGCGATCAGCGGCAGCAGCACGAACACGACGGCCGAGCCGAAGCGCCCGGCGGAAACGACGCCCATCGCGACCGGCAGCAGCGCGTAGGTGATCGCCGCCCACATCCGGATCGGAGCCGAGGTGGTGACGCGCCGGACCGCGAGCATCGCCGACATGCCCGCCAGCGGCACGCAGCCCAGCAGGATGACGTCGATAGCCAGCCAGGTCTTGCCGAGGAAGATGGTGGCGAGCGTCGCGATGACGGCGATATAAGACGGCGCCGCCTGCGCCGAACCGAGCCCGGACGGGTGGAACCCCTGCATGTAGGAGCGCCACAGGTCGGAGGCCCCGCCCCAGGCCGGGACCAGCGAGCCGCCGCCGAGCGGGCCGGACCCGATCAGCGATCGGCCGGCGAACAGCGCGACGCCCACCAGCACGATGAACGTCAGCAGCGTGGCACTGGTCAGCAGGCGGCGGGCGAGGCTGCCGTTGTCGGTGAGCAGCGAGTCGTCTTCGGTCGGATCGACCGAAGCGTGGTGAGCACCGGTCGTGTCGGTCTGGGCGGACTTCATGACCGTCGAGGCGGCGAATTCCATCAGCCGCCGGAACGACTGGCCAGCCGGAAGGTCGGCCTTGACCCGGTTGTAGGCGGCTCGGCGGCCTCTGGATCGTTCCCGGCGCATGCTGATCAGGCGGAACGGGTGCAGCAGCACCGAAGCCGCGGCGCCGGCCTCATCCAGGGCGGCGCTGAGCCGCTTGGCCAGCAGGAAGAAGGCGGTCCGCAGCAGCGACACCGCGATGTTGCCGGCGGCCGCCGTCACCATCTGCCGGAACGGCAGGTTGCCGAGCAAGGTGAGCAGGCCGTTGCGCCGGTCAAGCATCCTGGCCCGGCGGCCGACCGAGATCGCCCGCCGGTGCTTGGAGGCGGCCTGGACGTGGAAGCAGACCGCGTCGGTAATGACCCTGACCCGGTAGCCGGCCGCGTGCACGCGCCAGCAGAAGTCGACGTCGTCCATGAACAGCGTCATGCCGGGGTCAAAGCCACCGACCTGTTCCCAGACGTCCCGCCGGACGAGCATGCCCGCGCTGCTGACCGCCAGCGCGTCCCGGTCGCCGTCATGCTGGCCCTGGTCGACCTCGCGGGGCTCGACCCCGCTGACCCGCCGGGCGGCGGTGTCGAGGCTCACGCCTGCTTCGAGGATCACCTCGCGGTTCGACCAGTCCCGCAGCTTCGGCCCGAGGACCGCGGCCGCCTTCGTCTCGGTCGCGCCGCGCAGCAGTTGCTCGAGTGCGTCGGGCGCGGGCTCGCAGTCGTCGTGCAGCAGCCAGATCCACTCGACCCGGTCCGCCGCCCCCGGCACGGGCAGGTTCGCCGCCCGGTGCGACAGCGCTCGCGCGATCGCCGCGCCGTAACCGGTCGCGCGATCCATGCCGAAGACAGCGGAATTGCCGAACTTCGAGGCGAGGATCGAGCCCGCCCGATCTCTGCTGCCGGTGTCTACGGCGACGACGCGCTCAATCGCGCGGGTCTGCTCAAGAAGCGCATCAGCGACGCTCGGCAACCACGTAGCACCGTCATGGGCGACGATGACCGCGGTCACGACGTATTGCGGATAAGACTCGTTCGACGGCAAGGCAATCCGGTTGCTGCTTGGGGGTTATCGCTGGCGGACCGGCGCCTGCCACAGGCTCTCCAGGGCCGGGTTACCTGTGAACGATACGCGAAGGCCGGGGGGCCTCACTGGCAGACGCTGAGCTTGCCAGGACCAACCTCATCCAATCCAGCTGGCACCATAACCCGGCAAACCAGCATAAACGGCTAAGCCAGGCAGCGATCGCCTGGCACCGGATCAGCGCCGTTACGTCAGACGGCCTGGCGCTTGAGGCGCCTGCGCTCCCGTTCGGACAGGCCACCCCAAATCCCGAACCGTTCGTCGTGAGCGAGCGCGTACTCCAGGCACTCGGCCCGCACCTCGCAACTACGGCAAACCCGCTTCGCTTCCCTGGTCGAGCCGCCCTTCTCGGGAAAGAACGCCTCAGGATCGGTCTGCGCGCACAGCGCCCGGTCCTGCCACGCCGGCTCTGCCGTCTCATCCGCGCCAATGTCAAACGCGTCGTGCACAATCGTGACGATTGCGTCAGTCACCGCGCACCTCCACCCCTCGCGAAACCCCGTCGGCTCTCCGGCTCCCCGGATGCCAGCCAAACGAACATGCCAGCCGGAGAATTACACACTTGAAATTACACCCGCGTGTCTTGCCAGCCGTCAAGGCAGATACGTGATAAAGCCCGCCTCCTTGCCCGTGATGACGGGAAAGTCTTCCTCAAATCCTGGGGTCCCAGCCTCACGGCCACCACCAGCCCCAACCCGGACAGGACGGGCGCCGTGCATGGCCGGGTCCACGCCTGAGGGAAAATGACCTCATGCGGATCACCTTGCTTGCGGGCGGCGTCGGCGGTGCCAGGTTCTTGCGCGGCGTGCTAGCCGCAGTACCGGACGCATCGATCACGGTCATCGGCAACACCGGCGATGACATCACGCTGTTCGGCCTGCACGTCAGTCCCGACCTCGACACGGTGATGTACACGCTCGGCGGCGGCATCAGCGAGGAACAGGGCTGGGGGCGGTCCGGGGAAACGTTCGCCGTCCAGGCCGAGCTGGCCGCCTACGGCGCGGGACCGGACTGGTTCACCCTGGGCGACCGCGACTTCGCCACCCACATCGCCCGTACCGCGATGCTCAAGGCCGGCCAGCCGCTGTCGTCCGTCACCAGGCAACTGTGCGACCGCTGGCAACCAGGCGTGACGCTGCTGCCGATGACCGACGACGACGTCCAGACCCAGGTGCTCATCGACGACGGCGACGGCAGTGCGAGCCGATCCAGCCGGACGGTTCACTTCCAGGAGTGGTGGGTGCGCCTGCACGCCAAGATCCCGGCGCAGAGCTTCATCGCGGCCGGCGCCGAGTCGGCTTCGCCGGCCCCGGGCGTGCTCGACGCGATCGCGGGCGCCGACTTCGTGCTGCTGCCGCCGTCCAATCCGGTCGTGAGCATCGGGGTGATCCTGGCGATCCCGGGAATCGCCGAAGCGGTCAGCGCCAAGACGGTCGTCGGGCTGTCCCCCGTCATCGGCGGAGCGCCGGTGCGAGGCATGGCCGACGCGTGCCTCGCGGCCATCGGAGTGCAGACCAGCGCCGTCGGCGTCGGCGCGCACTACGGCGCCGAGCTGCTCGACGGCTGGCTGGTCGACACCGCCGACGCCGACGCCGTGCAGGCGCCGGAACTGGCCGGGATCAGGGTGAAGGCGGTCCCGCTCTACATGACCGATGTCGCCGCCACCGCAGCGATGGCGACCGCGGCGATCGATCTGGCCAAGGAGCTCGCCCGGTGAATACCCAGCACCCGGCAACCCAGCACCCGGCAACCCAGC